>ENA-OUQP01000058-OUQP01000058.1-human-gut-metagenome-genome-assembly--contig:-NODE-58-length-116126-cov-44.918455_pt1 | contig 116126 bp, 89 predicted proteins | sample MGYA00237951_ERZ548836 | MGnify/ENA primary metagenome ERZ548836 (study PRJEB26490, sample SAMN05194702) | human gut metagenome | biome: terrestrial biome; feature: human-associated habitat...
TCTTAGTTGTACGACTATACACTTCTTAGTTGTACAACTATACACCTCTTAGTTGTACGACTATACACTTCTTAGTTGTACAACTATACACCTCTTAGTTGTACGACTATATATGACTTTCTCATCCTTTTGTTGCTATTCTCCGCAAATTTGCGGAGAATAAGCCAAATAATCTCCGCAAAACTTGCAATATTCGATAAAAATGTCTATTTTTGCAGGTACATTTAAAATGAAAGATTAAAAATGCGGCAATGATGAGAGGAACAAAATATATTTGCCAGCAAGAAGGTTGGCCCCACATGCAATGGGATGATACCAGTTTCAGTAATATCTTGGCAGAAATCAATTTGCTAAGAGGTAAATTGCTGGGTAGAGTTTCTATGTTCGGTTTTGAAGAACAGAACCTGTCTATGTTGGAGTCTATGACTCAGGAAATTGTACACTCTGCAAAAATTGAAGGTGAGGAATTGAATAGAGATAGTGTCCGCTCGTCTGTAGCCCGTCAATTAGGACTGGAGTATGAAGGTTTGAAAAACTCCGATCATTATACAGAAGGAGTGGTACAGGTAATGATAGATGCAGTGCAGCATCATGATATGCCGTTGGATGTCGAGCGTTTATTCTCATGGCATGCAGCTCTGTTTCCTACTGGAAGAAGTGGCATCCATAAAATTCTGGTGGGCGATTGGCGACAGGGTGAAGAGCCTATGCAGGTGGTTTCAGGACCATTAGGTCATGAGAAGATACATTATGAAGCTCCGGCAAGCAAGGATGTACCAGATATGATGTCAGATTTTCTCCGCTGGTTTGATTCTGAGAATACGCTTGATCCGTTGGTAAAGACAGCCGTGATGCACCTTTGGTTTGTGACGATTCATCCATTTGATGATGGTAATGGTCGTATTTGCAGAACGTTGACGGAATTGTTGTTATCCCGTGCCGATCAGACCTCCCAGCGATACTACAGCCTTTCTTCTGAAATTCTGAATCATCGTAAAGATTATTATCAATATTTGGAGCAGGCACAGAAAGGAGGTCTTGACGTGACACCTTGGATTCAATGGTTTTTACAGACATTGAAGTTGGCGTTGGAAGCAGCTTTTGAGAAAACTGAAGGAGTGTTACGCAAGTCCAGATTTTGGGATGCGCATCGTTCTGTTTCCATCAACGAGCGTCAGCGTAAGGTTCTCAATATGCTTTTTGATGGTTTCGAAGGGAAGCTGAATTCTTCCAAATGGTATAAGATTAATCATTGCTCTCAAGATACCGCCAATCGTGATATCAGGGATTTGATAGCCAAGGGTATATTAAAACCAACGGGAGAAGGTGGAAGAAGCACCAATTATGAGTTGGTTCCTCTCTGATTTTTCGATAAAAGAGCTAATTTAATATAGCAGAAAATATTTTGATTAATACCTTCCGTCAGGCGTCCTAGCGGATTTGCAATCCGCTATCGAAAAATGTTCGACCATTAAAACCGGAGATTTGTAATCCCCATCATAATCCCCATCCAACCATGGTGAAAGGATAGGTTATGTTGTCGTAAGTAGTTTCAAGAACTTCTTTAGCTTGAAAACCAGGAGCCAAAGGAAGAATCTTTCAATGTGTGCGAGAAATCAAATGTAGAGATTTATTGGGTCACCTGCATAAACCTATGTTTAGACTTACTAACATCTATGCCTAAACATAGGTTTATGCAGGTGACCCATGTTTGTTTATGACAACTACGCATTGGGGTGTTCGAGCGTCTGAACGTTCAGACATCAAAATGAGTGTTTGGGTGAACACTCACGTATTTATTTCCATACGACAAAGAATCTGTAAATCTGCACGTCAGCAGCGTTTCATAGCTATAAATACTTTTCGCATTTGTGTCATTTCGACAAAGAATAAGGCTTGAAGCTACACAAGAAACTATGCTTTGTTTTATAGTTCGTTTGTATCTACAAAGACATAGCAAGGTATGTTTTCAGTTACTCCAAACCTTTCGGGGTACTTCCGAAAGACCTTGCCCTAAACGGGGTGTAGCCCTCCAAAGTCGGGCTGCCTCAACCTAATCTGCCGATGAGAAGAGATGTTTTTCCATAGAATTGGCGAATCAAACCACATAAAACCAACAGATGGCTAACCCATTTTTATGGATTTAGCCACCTGCCTTTGTCGTTTATATTCTTTTAAAGAAGCCTTCGTATTCATCGTCCAAGATTTTCCAAACGCCATTTTTGCGGCCTCCTTCTCTTACAATTAGGTTTTGGTCGGAAAGTTGTTTGAGGTATCGCTGTACTTGTCTTAAAGAAATCCCCATGTTTTCCGACATTTGGGCAGCACTGATTTGAGGCGTCTGAGAAATCAACTTATAGATTTGTCGTTGAGCTTTTGCAAATTCTTTTGTGACATTTGCTTTTTCTTTTACGACATCATCCGTCTCTTTTACGACATCTTTTACGACATCATCCGTCTCTTTTACGACATCTTTTACGACATCATTTGCCTCTTTTATGACATGAAGGTTGTCTTTTACGACATCCACCCCATAATTGAGGTTCCATAGAGTAACATGAAATTCCGTCGCATTGGAACTGAACTCTGGTACGTGATAATTTTCCAAGTTCTCAAAACGCTTGTATTCACCAATAATCTTCTTCATTCCACTGCCTCTACGCTCCATGAGTTTCAAGCGATGGAAAAAGTCTGCAAGTAAAGGGTTGCGACGTTTTGATGGCACAGTCAGAGGATTAAGTTGTTGTATCAATCGTCCATCAAACATGCCACCAGGGGAATACACTTCCATGCGGTCGTCATACATATCTATATGTATCTCACTGCCAAGTTCCATGTAATCACGATGAATGATGGCATTGCATATCACTTCGGTTACGGCACGCTCTGGATAATCTGGCAGTTCTTCTCGATATTCAGCTTCTTTCCACCATCTTCTGTGAGAGTTATTTCTCACAAAAGCAACAGCATCTTGCAATTGACTGATGACACTACCTTCCAATTCGGCATCATCCAAAGCCTCCCCCAAACCACTCGTCATGTCAAGTCCATTCCAACGTGTGCAGAAGATACGAGAATGGCGTATAGGGGAATCATCTGCCAATAATGCACCGGCATTGGTTAGTTTCCCGTCATTGTCAACTATTCCCCATGAAACGAAATCACTATCATCAAACGATTGGTTCAATCGCTTAAAATGAACAGATTTGAGCTTGGAGAAAGACATATCCTCAAACTTGTATGGTGATGGGATAGCATCGAACGAACGACCAGCACCTCTCATAACAAGGCTTTTCAATTGAAGCCTGTCGGCTACCACAGATTCGTTACCGACTCTCACAAAAGCCAATCGTTGCTTGTCACCGATATAATAATATGGTGTCTCTTGTCCTTTATAGACATGAAGCAGCACAAGCTTCTTTCCGCCCACCTCCTTAAATTCGAGGTTGACAGCAGGTGTCGGATCAAGTTTGGTTTTTATCTCCTCACTTATTCTCTCTGCATCACCTTCAGCATCAGCAAGTCCTATCACATGGTCGTCGTCACTGATACCAAACACCAATGTTCCGCCCTCGCCATTGGCAAAGGCAGAAACACTTTTTAGCCAACTCTTAGGTCGTTTGACTTCGAGTTGTTGCTTCTTATCGTAGGCTGTTGCTTCGCCTATTAACTTGTTTATGTTTGACATATTCCATTTATTTACTACAAATAACGCGGCAATCTATATTTGCCATTTCGTGGAGCACATTAACCGTGCCCCCTAATAATATTTTCATTGCTGGAGTACATGTAGATTTACTCATGCCAGGTTGGACTATAACTACATGGAAGCGCAATTCTTTTCTATTTGATGCTTCTTCTCTCAGTTTTAGAACATCCTCAAGGGAACCTTTTAGCAAGCTACTACTCTTTCCTCTATCCAATTTCTTTTCATTTCTGCGTAGTATCTGATTGAAAAGTTTGTATCCACCTACATATTTCCATCGAACAGATTTTTGTGCTTGTCCACACACTTGATATAGATTTTCTATACTCTTCGACACTCTACCTTCTCTTGCGAACTTAAGATGAAATAGAGTGATATCGATGATATTACTACTATTATTTATTCCAACCAAATCTGCAATTTCGCCACTTCCATCATCGTCAATGAGATAATCATAATCTGCTATAATCTTCTGTACCATATAATATTGTATAGAATCTGTCTCATAAGGTGCGGAATGTTGTGATTCCTTTGATAAATCAACATTCTCCCAGTCTAATGTAGATATTAACTCTTCTGGGATTTCATCTGCTTTATTCTTTGGTTTGCAGTAATTTATTCCATATGAAATACTGTCATCTGCATAGAATATTGTCATGGGACTATCTTTCAAAAAGTCTTCCAATGAAATATTCATATTACCATTAATAAAAGCAATCGCTTCACCATCGACTTTAGTATATTTAGCATTGCTGTTTTCAATAGTCATTCTATACTTGCTGTAATGGTCTTCGTGCCTAAAGCTAAAGACTATGTCTCTTCCGACACTTGTGTCTTCATCTATTGTTAATTCAATTTCGTCAAAGGATAGAAGCTTATCTGCGAATTGAACCAATAGAGTATAATGTTCATACACTTCAGGATTCCAATCCATACTAATTGGATGACTATTTTGTTTAAATGCTGACATTTGCTCAAAACGAAGTGTATTCTGTAATACAATATTCGTATCTATACTTTCGTCAGAAATAATCTTGCCAATTTCCTTACACCACTCTTGGAAGTGTTGCAAATCCGCTCTTTCTCTTGACCAAACCTTCCCCTTACAAGAGCAACCTATACTAGTAAGATTTCCGTTCTTGTAACCAACGCCAAACAAATTGTTTTTTTGTAACCTTCCCTGTGTCAACTGGTCTAAACCATCTTGCACACTGCCTCCATAGTAGGACTGAAATGAAATGTCCTTTCCTCTTGGCAGTCTTGCGCCAACATTGAACAAACGAAGTCTTAAGACATTAGCAAACACACGGAACATCTTGTCATTTTCGCATTTTATGGGATTAGAGAACAGATGTTTCAAAAAACTTTCTCCTTTAATATTAATAGAAGAATTTAAATAAACTCTTTTGTACTGGCTATCAAAATATACTATTATAATATCCCAGTTAAGATTTTTGACGGTTTGTGTATCTCCCCATAAGACTTTTGATTTCTTCCCTAAAACAATAACTATAGTGTCATTTGACTGAGAATGAAGAATATAATCATATTGGTTTGATTTATTCAATGCCTTTTTCCAATTACTAAAAGTCGTTGTCGTGGAATCTGTGGTATATATTTCGGCGCTCAATGCTGGACGTATATCCTCCATTGATATTTCATCTTTCAAATCACCATTAAATCCACTTAAGAATGAGGACAAAGACTGTTGCTCTGTTGCTGCTTCTTCGTTAATACGAGGCAATAACAGATTCCAATCTGCATCCATCTGATACAGTGCATTAATTTCCTCTTGTATTGGAGGGTATGCTATATTTGTTATAAAACTAGCTGCTCCTAATCGAATATCATTTGTTCTCGTAAATCGACCTATAAATTGTAATGTAACTGCCAAACTTTGTTTCTCATCATGTATTGCAGCAATTTTCAACTGAGGCAGGTCATAACCTTCGCCTAACATATTGACACAGACAATAATTCTATGTTTCTTTTTCTTTATCTCATTTAATATGATGGAGCTGTTTGGCATATCGCTATATACGACAACAGGAGAGTATTCTTTGTATTCTTGATAGACTTTATATACTTCTTCTGCTCGCTTTTTACTTTTACATCGAGCCATAACAATATGGTCATATCCATTCTCCAAATCAGATTTCAAAATAGCCACTGCCTTTCCTGCAATTGCCTTGTCAGCCTCCTCTATTGAATATTTGGCTATTTGGCAATTCTTTATCTTTTGATAGTATCCTTGCTCCTGTGCTTTTTTTAATGAAAAATTAAAGACAACCTTACCAGCTAATTTTTGTCCATCATTTCTAAATGGTGTAGCCGTGAACATTATAACATTTTTAGGTGGGAAGATATTTATGAAAGCCTCCCATGTTTGAGCTTTAGAATGATGTGCTTCATCAACAAACAAATACGAAATTTGCTCTCTAAGGTATGACCGGATATTGGGAGAAATTCTCTCCGCAGTCGCCATAGTCGTTATAATGACGTTTGAGTTATCAATTGTATTTTTCCAGGCAGAATCATCCAATGATTTTTTTATCATTGAAACGATAGGCTTATTTATATCTTGTGGTACAATTCCCAATTTTGGCAATAGTCCCAAATCCTTGAATTTTTTGGCAATTTGGCTTCGAAGTGCATCAGATGGGACAACAACAAAAACTTTTTTGCACATATTTGCAATGAGAAAGGCAAGCATAGTTTCTGTTTTACCTGTTCCTGTAGGCATTACAACTATAGCACGTTCTTCTCCGTCTTCAACATGAGCTAACATGGAATGTAAAGCTCCAATCTGGGGTGAGCGTAGCCCCATGATTGTACCATTTTCTTTTTTAAAGCAAAACAATCCCTTCCAAGATTCTGCTATTTCATTTGGTGTGAGTTTAGATGTGTCCATATGTTTTCTTGTTTTTACTATTTATCAATCATCACACATTCATCCAACCTATCAAAAGTCGTATCAATAAACGTGTAACTTATCCATTTACTTGCATCAACAGAATGAAAATCTGCATATTGCTTACGCACATACCTCAGTTCAAAAGCTAAGCGTAGAGCCTTGCTTTCCGCATCATCGCTATCCGTTTGCTTTGCCTCTTTGCTCGTAATGGTTCGTACTTTGATTATCTCGTACACATCACGCACTCCATGTCCTTTGATATAAGGCATGAAGAAGTGGAGGTTCTGCAGGGCGATGGTTGTTGGAAACTGCTTGCCTGTATAATACAAAGTTGCTGTTCCGTCCATAAATTTCTGATATTGCGTGTTGTCTTCCTTCACCAATCCGATAAGCACACGGTTGCCAACTTCCACATATGCGCCTTTTTGAGGAATGACATGGGCTATCGTCTCATATGACTTGGTGTGAATCAGCTCTTCTATAAACTGTTCCAACAGCTTTCTGTTTTCCGTGTCTTTCGGGCGAAGTGGAAAAGCACCGATATTCACCTCTTTTATCGTCTTGTAGAACTTTGACACAGCTACATCATTAGGCTCTCCGTCACCAGGGAAGAGAATATATCCGCCTATTACCTCCTTCTTCAAGGCATTGGCATCATAGTCACGATAGTAGATGGCATCACGGTAGCGGTGCATCTGATTGATGGCTTCCTCTGGTGGTACATCCACACCTTGCTCCCTGCCGTCAATGCGGTATTTGGCATCAAAGAGATAAGTCATCTTCATGCCTTGCAGAAAGTCGTTCTTGGTGAGCTGCAGCACTATGTCTGGCTTTTGTGGTACAGTGGGCACGACCACATCTTTCAGTCCTACGCTGTCGTTCTCCGCCTCTGTGTTCTTAGGATTATATACAAGCTCAGCCAGTTCCACACCATCCTTGCGAAACAGGATGCGTGAGTGCTCACCCTTGCCGAGTTCCCATGAAAACACACCGTTCATCTCCATACGATTGCGGTGTTCCACATCCGCATCATCCAGGCGCAACTGCTCCTTGACGATGTGGCTCACCTCTATGAAACACCATATCTCGTAGAGTGTCGCTATGTCTTTTGTCTGCAAGCGGTACAAACCGTCATTGAGCGAATAGGCACGTCGCAACAGATTCCATGTGCGGTACACCTGGCTATAGCCTGTAGCCTTTTGCAGCACCATGCTCTCTTGGCTCATTCCCTTGAATCTACCTACCGTGCGAAAGAAAGGATGCCGTTGCAGTCGTCTCAGAGTGTTGGAGGTACCGAGCATAGTAGCCTTCATCATGTCAGAAGCCGTCTTTATGGTCTCTATGCGCTGGCGCAGTTCCTCATATCGCTTGCCAATCTGTTGCAAGGCAAACTTAAGAAAACGGTTTTCCTGCGTGTCGTTCGACTGTATCTGCTGTTCTATTCGGTAGAGGTGGGCTGCCTCCTTGCGATGTTCTGCAAGGCGGTTCTCTATGTCGTGGGGTGTCAGCTTCAGTTTGTCTGCCCTAACATACGTTTCCTCGCCATGCAAGCGATGGCGAGGACGATCGATAATGTTCTTGCAAGCCTTTATGAACTTCTGCTGTTCGCCTTGAAACACACTCCACCATATTATGTCGGGGTGTTCGCCCTTTGTGTCGGGAGAAAAGCCATGAAACGTGCGGCGCATATAGTCGAGCGACAGCATACGATACTCACGCTCAATGTCCTCCACGATGGCACGCCAATGCTCATGGTAATCGAGCTTGGTACTTAGCACCTCAAAACCGAAACGGAATATCTTTTTCTCCTTGTCAGTGTTGTATATGAGCTGTATCTCGCTCCGTCCAATCTCATTCTTGTAGTTGATGAAACCAGCCAAGATATGCCGGCGAAAAGAGAAACGGTCGTTGTCGTTTTGCAGTATGGAACCGAATTGGGCATTCTTTACATGGTTTCCGAATTCTATCCAAATGGGATAGTCGGCATTGTCGAAGAATATGGCAGGAGCAGGTACTCCTTGTTCTATGCTGATGTCTGTGCCATTTTCAGAAGTGCGTTTTACGGACATGACTCCTTCCGACCACGAGTAAGTGGAAAGCAGCTTGTCTTCTCCCACATTACTCTTGGCCTTGCTCCAAATTCTGTCGAACTTGGTACATTCGACAATCATTGTAAAATCTATGTGCTCAATCGTCAATAGTTCCATATCATTCTATGTTTTTTTAACTCCAGAAACTTGTATAACCCGATGCAAGTTTAGCCTTCATCTCCTTCAGCTTCGCCAAAGATATTGAGGCTATGGCACGTTCTTCGCCCGACACCGCCTTTAGTCCGTCTTCTATTGTCTTGCTCAGCCGATCAATGAAGTCGTCGCTTACCTTAGTATCGTCACCCTCAATGCGCGACAATACCTTCATGCTCGTTATCTCGTCCAAGGCACGGGCTATGACATATCCCTGTTCCAATTCGACATCGTTCTCATCCTTGTTGTAAGGAAGATTGTTCACCACATACAGCAGGAACTCGTTACGTGTTCGGTAGGCTACCTTGAACGGGGTGCCGTTCAACACAGCATTTACAGCATCAAGATAAGTCAGCACTTTCTCGCAAACATCCTTGTTGCCAGTATATACATCCACACCTTCCACGGCATTACCTACCAATTCAGCCTTGCTCAACTTACCTATCTTTTCGTTGCGCTCTGTCAGTCCGCCGTGCAGGTCCACATCATTCATCTCAATGGTCATGGCACGGTCGAGCACCTTGCGAGAGAACGAGAATGTCGTTTCATCCATATTGACTGTGCCAACAACGATAAGGTTCTGCGGAATACTTATTCCACTTTCGTTGAACTGCTTTCTCACATTCTCGTCTGTCGTCAGCGAAGCTGTCAGGTTGAAATACCATTCCTCGTCCACCTTTTCAAGTATAGGGTCGGTTGTCACAGTGCCGTCTTCGTGGCTCTTGCGCGACTCCACCACACTGAGGTATTCTGCGAAATACTGCTCAACAGGGGCAAGGTTCATTTCATCCAAGCAAAGGAAATAGGGCGTATCCTTGTCTTCCCATGCCTTGGCTACAAAGCGGAGGAAATCGCCTGCCACATACTCAGCCTTTCCACTCACTCGGCTTACATACCCTATCAAGTCGCTTGAATCATGCCAATTAGGCTTCACCTGCACCATTTGGAAGTTCTTCGGCTTCTGAGCATTATACTCTTCCGTGCCCTCATCCCAACAAGCTCTTGCCAACTCTCTCACGATACGGCTCTTGCCTGTACCAGAGATGCCAGCAAGCAGAAGGAATGGCTTTGACTTGATTGCTGTGATGTAGGGGCGATAATCACTATCAAGAATGCCTTTCAGAATCTCACCATTATGCTTTATTGTATCGAAATTTTTAAAGAAAGCCTCTTTGTCATTTCTATTTGGCATCTGTTTCATATAGTCTTTATAATTAGTTTCTAATTTTGCATTGCCATCTTTTACAGAAATTACTCTCGAATAATGATTCAACGCATTTGTCATAATGTCCAAATTTCCCATTGGGTCTTTGAATATTGATGTTAATGCCTCTTTTAGCTTAGCCGATGAGTTGTGCTGCTCAAGATACTCTACAAGTTTCTCTACTACATAAACGGGCGTATCTAATCCTTTCAAACTTTTAGTAAAAGGATTAGGAGCATAATAGCATAGAATCCAATGCTCTAAATACTCCTCTGCTTCGTCCTCTGTTATATTATGGGTAAAACGCGGTATGTAATTGTCTGCATCTTCAAAATATAGTCCTAATTGACATGCCAATTGATAGGCGGTACGGAAGAATTCATTTCCCATACGAAATCTAAATTCTTCCGCACTTAACTTTTCGTGAGGCAATTGTCGGACAAACTCACAAACAGTCTTCGGTGTGGCGTTCCGCCATCTGCATATTATGTCAGCCATTATATCCGTATTTTGTTATATCCATTTGCTTAAGTAATGCAATTAGTACATCAACAATGATACTATTGCCTGCTTGTTTATATGTCTCTGTGTCAGAACAAACAATTTTGAATGAATCATCAAATCCCATAAGACGAAGGCATTCACGTGGTGTCATTTTTCTAAATCGTCCGTAATTGCAATCTACTTTATTTGGTTCAACATTCATCATCTCTTCAATATCGTTTCCAAGTGATTTTATTGCATATTTTTCTGCATGTTTGCCAATGTAATAGCTTTCCTCAAAATCACCTATAGCAAAGAGATTGTTATCTGTTAAAGGCGTACTTGCGTCATCTGTCGTTTTAGGGTGGAACACAAAATCTCCATGCCAGTTAAACTGTTGGTTTCGTTTTTGACAAAGAAGTACGTCTCCATTGATTTGTGTATAACTTTTTTGGTAATTTATACTTCTCGTTATAAAGTTCACTCCCTTTTGTTTGAGAAGGTATCTCTTATCAAAATCTTTTTGAAGATAGTCATACACTCTCTTACTCAAAGGAATTGGCGCAGGAAATTTAAACTTTGTTTCCTTCTTAAATCCTATGCAGTATATACGATCACGACTTTGAGGTATTCCATAGTCTTTTCCATTCAAAACTTGGTAATATACATCGTAGTCACAGTCATTTTCAAATGTTTCCTTTATAATCTTCCATGTCTTACCTTTGTCATGACTTAACATACCTTTGACATTTTCAAAGATAAACACTTTTGGTTGGCATTCAATAACAATACGAGCGAATTCTCGAAATAACGTTCCTCTTGTATCTTCAAATCCACCATGCTTACCTCGTAAGGAAAATGCTTGACAAGGAGCTCCACCGACGAAAAGATCAACTTTCCCCTTATATGGACTTGCGTCAAAATCATGAACATCAGTGTGCCAACGTTCTTCTGTTATGGGATAATTGGCAAAATAAGCCTTTTTGCAATTTTCATCAATGTCTCCTGCAAATTGTATTTGACATTTCAATCCCAAACGATGTAATGAATGTTCAATTGCACCAATACCACTGAATGATGTAGCAAGCCTTATAGTTCTCTTTGGGTAAGAGAATTCACGAAGGCGCCAATCAAAAGTAGTATCAATATTAGCACTTGTATTTTGTATGTCAGAGTACTTATTTTTCATTTCGTTCTATTCCATATTTCGTAATGTCCAATTGTTTTAACAAAGCAATAAGGACATCAACTACAATACTATTACCTGCTTCCATATAAGCAGACGTGTTGCTTACAGCTATCTTGAAATCATCTTTGAATCCCATAAGCCGCAGGCACTCTCTTGGAGTAAGCTTTCTTAAGCCATTAATTCCTTTCTTTTTATTATATGTAACATAATTGTCAACCCCTGCACGATGCATTTTATGCATAGATTGTAAAAGCGGTCTTGCAATATCTAAGTCTGTCTTTATTGGAGTCTTAAATGTTTTTGTACCTGGACAGAGAACATATTTAGCCACTTTTTCAGAAAGATAATATTTATCGTCTATTTCTTTCACAGGAAAGACAAAATCGTTAAACTCTTCAGAGGCAGAACCATGAATAATAGCTTGACGATGCACCTCATCTGAAGTTAATATCTTCATGCCACTATTTGGGTCATAATACTCACAATTTATATAATCTTCAAGAAAATCATACATTTTGTATTTCAAAGGAATTGGAGCTGGATATTTAAACTTTGTTTTCTTTTTAAAACCTATGCAATATAATCGTTCCCTTGTTTGAGGAATTCCATAATCCCTTGCATTTAGTAACTGATAATGTACATCATAACCACAGTAATTGCTGAAAGTATTATAGATAACTTCCCAAGTGCGACCTTGGTCGTGCTTAAACAATCCCTGTACATTTTCAAAAATAAATACTTTAGGTTGGCATTCCTTAACAACTCTGGCAAATTCTCTGAACAAAGTTCCTCTTGTATCATCAAATCCACGTTGCTCGCCAACAATCGAGAATGCTTGGCATGGTGCACCACCGACAAATAAGTCAACTTTTCCTTTGTATGGCTTTGCATCAAAATCGTGAATATCAGTATGCCACTGTCCCTCCGATATATTGTAATTTGCGAAGTATGCCTTTTTGCAATTGGCATCAATGTCTCCTGCAAAAACGATTTCAGCATTAAGGTTTAATCTTTTAAAGGCATACTCAATCGCACCTATACCACTAAATGAAGTAGCAAGGCGTATCGTCCTTTTGGGATAAGAGAACTCTCTATTTACCCAAGATTCACCATTCAAGTCTAAGTTGGCTTGCGTATTTTGTATATTTTTCTGCTCTGTCATTCTTATTTTTCAGCCCAATCTTTTAAGTTTCCACTTGCTACTGACAGAAAGTTGATTTCATCTGCAATATCTTCCTGCACAAAGTTTTCCGAGAGGGTTGAAATAACCTCATTTATTTTATCAACTTGCTCCATGAGCAATTCTTTCTTATTCTGTTCCATCATTTTTCATTTTTAAATTCTTCGAACCGAACCAAGTCGGTCAATTCTACATTTAACACTTTTGCAGTCATCATCAGACTTGCCAAGTCTGGTTGACTTGAATTAGTACACCATTTAGATATGGTAGTTTGGTCTTTTCCAAGTTGTTCTGCCAACCAGCGGTTTGTCCTTTTTTTCTCTGCCAGCACAACTTTCAGCCTGTTCAATTCACGATTTGCCATATTTAAAGTATTTCGATATGCAAAGAAAGTGCAAAGCGAGCGCAATGAAGCTTGTTTCAATTGCCGAGCCACCGTCTTTCTTCTGCAAAGATACACATTATATTCCATAAAGCGTGAGTTTGCATCTAAATCTTATGATATTTTAGCAAATAAATGAAAATGCTTCATTTTAAAAAGGCCGAGAAATTCTTAAAAACAGCAAAAAGGACAAAGAATTTATCGGTTTTTCAAAAAATAGATTTACCTTTGCATTTAAAATCAAAGCGTTCTTTGTATATTGCAAAGTTGTGAAAGAAAAAGAATATAGCTCGTTTCTAAATCGTTAGCAGTTACATTCTTTATTGTTATTAATTCGTTGATATTCAAACTATAAAAGTTTCTGTTGTGACTTGATACAATGAAACATTATAATGTAGTAGCAGCGGTGGTTTGCCATGATGGCAAGTACCACTGCATGTAGAAAGGTAAGACGAAGTTTGAATATACCTGCTATAAATGGGAGTTTCCTGGTGGCAATATAGAGCCAGAAGAAACTCTTCTGCAGGCGTTGGCTCGTGAATTGCTGGAGGAGATGGAATATCCTGTTGAAGTAGGAGAGGTGTTAGTGACCGTGAATCACGAGTATCCCGATTTCTCGATAACCATGACAGCCTATCTATGTACTCCAAAAGGGTTCAAGAAAAGGGAGCATGCTGATAGCAAGTGGTGCAGCAAAGAAGTGCTGAAGGGGCTCGACTGGGCTGCTGTGGATGTAGGGATAGTTAGAATTTTGCAATGAAATACTCGATGGCTGGTGAAGAGTCCGAAAACAACGAATGATCATAATATACCTTCCATGAAAAGACTACTATCTTTGTGATGGTCACACCTCGTCTGCAAATTAACTCATATCATGGAGGGCTATGGAAGTCAGTATGAGTATAATTCGAAGTGGAAAGTATACTGATAGTAACATTTGTATGAATGTGCAAGTGCGGGATGTCGCGTGCCTATTTTTCCTGCTATATGCAAACTTACTGATTTTAGTTATCCTATGCGAGGGAAATCATTATCCTTTTATAGAGGAAAGATAAGATAAAAATTGAATCAGACAAGTAAAAGCCTTCTTTTTTATGAATTGTTACAAGATAATGAGGTTATAGTAAAATGATTAATCTGGTCGCAAATTGCGACTGGTTTAATAGCTTGAAGCTCTTTACGGCTCGTTCATATACATACAAAGAACTTATATCTAACAATTCGTCGCCCACCAGCTGATATCCGTTTGCACAACAGGTGTTGGGCGAGCGCATAACAGCTGATATGCAAGCGCACAACAGCTGTTGTGCGGCTGAAGATATAGGCTTCTCCGGCTTATAACATTAATTCTTCCGACAACAAGTAAAGGTTACTCCGAAGACTATTTACGTAAAACCGATGCAACGATGATAGTACTTACAAGGCACGATGATAGTACTTATAAGCAACAACGATAGTACTTACAGGGCGTAAAGCGGCTTGTCTTTGACCCAAAGAACAAACAATGAAAAATGCCGTACAGGACACTATCGGTCATCATGAACGAAATCTGATTTCCCTAGGTGTCGATGCCAGCGACAACCTTCCGTTCTGCTGTCGGTTATGACACTTGTGACACCTGTTTTCTAAAACTTTCTCTCACGCGGGCGGGCAGGAAAAAATTTCCAGAAAGGTTTCCCGCCCGCCTACGTGAGAGAGATTTCAAGAAAAGCCTGTCACTGGTGTCATCTTGTCACCCGGAAGTAAGTCTCATTCCAGCATCGTAAGTAAGTCACTTAGGTATCGTAAGTAAGTCACTTACGGGGCGTAAGTAAGTTACTTCTTCAGAAAAAGACGTGAAAATCCGTGAGTAAACGTGAGAAACCGTGAATGGCGGATTCTGAATGTTGTATCTTTGCATTGTGATGTTTTCCACGAGTCTGACTGGGGTTAGCCGATGGCTTACTTTTATGCAAGTTTTTGGGGGATTTCTTTTGTGGTTTTATGAGAAAAGATTAATTTTGCATCGAATGGTGTGATTAGATTAGAAAAAAGATGTCTTAATAAATAAAGCGTATGCCAAATAAAATGACCATAGAGCAGCGCCACCATAATATGGCGGCAATCAGAGGCAAGGATACCAAACCGGAGATTCTTGTCAGGAAGTTCCTGTGGGCTAGGGGATTCAGGTATCGGCTCAATCATCCACGGTTGCCGGGGAAACCGGATATTGTGCTGAGGAAGTATCGTACCTGTATTCTGGTGAATGGCTGCTTCTGGCATGGACATGAGGGATGCAAGTATTATGTGGTGCCGAAATCGAATACCCAGTTCTGGCAGGATAAGATCAGGAGGAACCGGGAGAGGGACCATGAGGTGCTGCATCGGTTGGCAGAAATGGGATGGCATACCATCGTCATCTGGGAATGCGAGCTGAAACCGGCTGTCAGGGAGAAGACGCTGGAATCGCTTGCCTTTACACTGAACCATATCTTCCTGGAAGATCATCATATCAGGAGGTATGAATTGCCGGAAGAAAAGCCGGCAATGGTGGCGGAGCCGGAACCAAGGCATCGGGATTAATATCCTCTCTGCTTCTCGTAAATGAAATCATCGGCGATGTAGCCATTGCTCATGAGATACAGGCCGGTGCGCTTATCGTGGAGCTGGGCACAGGTCTTGCTGCGATAGAAAAGATCAAGAGCCAGAGCTGGAGATATTTCCAGACGCTGTGATAACTCGTATGCTACGCCACCTATCTGATAGCTGAGAATCATTTCTTGAATCTCTGGTGTCTTGGTATTGATCTGTTTATATTTTTTCTGTTCCATTGTATATTAAGTATTTATTGATGAGATCTTGATTGAGCAGGCAAATCTGATTATTTGGCTTATGAAATATTAATTGCTGTAGAGCTGATTCTGTATCGTAAAAGCCTGTCATGTATAGGTTTACGGTATCGATTACTCGGTCGTTAGCGATACCTCCTTCTACATAATCGTAATATCTGGCAGGGTTTTCGCCCCGTCTGTTGCCCACAATGAAGTCTAGCCAGTCTTTATCGTATGCGGTAAATATCTTGCAGCGAGCTTCTGCGAGAATAGCATCCCTATCCAGAGTGTAGATATTGAGTAGGGGTTGTGCTGTTCTTTTTTCGGCTATGGTTTTAGCCCATTTGATTGCCTGATCCTTTAAATCGGTTACGTAGAAGCCTTGACCAAAGTCTAACCTTGGTCTTCCAACATGATTAAGTGGAGCTTCTATAATTTCTGTAGCTCCATGATAAACAGTTATTTTCATCTGTCTTTCTTCTCCCAATTAGTTAGACACTCAATGACATCTTCTATAAGATACTCTCTACTTTCTGTATGGAGCGTATCGTAGTGGGGCAGAATGAATTTGTTGATTAAATCAACCTTTCTCATTCTTTCGTATATTTCAATATATGGCACCCCGAGCTTTCTTGCAGCTCCCTCAACGCATGAAGCAGCGAATGCGAGCTTGATTTCTTCTAGGGGTAATTGTATTCTGTTGTTTTCTTGTTTCATATTTTCGTCCTTTCCTCTTAATTCCTGCAAAGATAATGCAAAAATAAGCAATATTTCTCTTTTATGCAAGTTTTTAAGCTTTTTCTTTTGTGTTTTCATGAGAAAAGATTAATTTTGTATCGAATGGGGGGATTAGATTAGAAAAAGATGTCTTAATAAATAAAGCGTATGCCAGATAAAATGACCATAGAACAGCGCCACAATAACATGGCGGCAATCAAGGGCAAGGATACCAAACCGGAGATTCTTGTCAGGAAGTTCCTGTGGGCTAGAGGATTCAGGTATCGGCTCAATCATCCACGATTGCCGGGAAAACCGGATATTGTGCTCAGAAAGTATCGTACCTGCATTCTGGTGAATGGATGCTTCTGGCATGGACATGAAGGATGCAAGTATTACGTGGTGCCGAAATCGAATACCCAGTTCTGGCAGGATAAAATCAGGAGGAACCGGGAGAGGGACCATGAGGTGCTGCATCGGTTGGCAGAAATGGGATGGCATACCATCGTCATCTGGGAATGCGAGCTGAAACCGGCTGTCAGGGAGAAGACGCTGGAATCGCTTGCCTTTACACTGAACCATATCTTCCTGGAAGATCATCATATCAGGAGGTATGAATTGCCGGAAGAAAAGCCGGCAATGGTGGCGGAGCCGGAACCAAAGCATCGTGATTAGTAACTACTATTATCGGAAATTAGGCTTATGAAAGATATGGATAAATATTGGAAGAGCGTGGGTTCACTTTTCGATTCTAAAGATAATCGAAAAGTGATTTGGATAGGTTATGCAGTTGGTCTTGTATTGGTTACTGCTTCCATATTTACGCTATGCCTTAGGTTATTGAGGCATGAAGAATTTACTTTTGGGAGAATGTCTTCATTAATTTTAGTGTTACTGCTAGGTCTTTCTTTGGTATGTTTTCTTTTTTATAGGAAGAAAATATCGATTAAAATTAAGTTTTACCTGTTGTGTCTGATTTTTGTGTGTGGTGGTATCAATATGATTCTTCATCCAAAAGTATCAAGAAGAATTCCATCTGAAACATATTGTCAGGTAGTGGGAATAGTGGGCTGTCTCTTCTTTGGGGGAGGCGGTTTGTGGGTATTGTATAATGATTACAAGTGGCATAGGAGGCGTAGAGACGAGGAGGAATAAAGTGTACCGATGCGCAGACCTTGTGGATTTCCTTGAGTAGGAAGGGATTGAGGTGTTGGTGCTTCCGGATAATATCAACAGGGTTGTCTAGAAGTTCTTCCAAGTATGCCTTCAGACGGACTACTAGAAAAAACTTAGGGGGCATTTCTACATAGACATCTACATCGCTGCCTTCGTGGTGCTCGTTTCTTGCAACAGAGCCAAAGATACGCAAGGAGGTGATGCCGAAGGTGTTCTGCAGTTCTCCGGCATGAGAAGCGATGAGAGCTATGTATTCTTCTCTTGTCTTCATTTTTATTATTCTTGTATTTTAATGCTTCTGCCCCTTCAGGACGTACCAGAACCATATGTGGAAGTTTCGTAAGTGATTATCAAATATTCCACTCAAATTTATATGGGTAATTAGATGTCTTTGAGGCATCGTCTTTCCAAGGCGTATTTCGCCACCACATTGTCTTTGTCCTTGCAGATGAGCAAGCCGATGGTCGGGTTGTCTATATTGGTCTTGAACTGATGGTTAATGGCAGATACATAGAAACTCAGTTGCCCCAAGAACGATGGATGGAATGACTGGGCTTTTAACTCAACGACCACATAGGCGTGGAGGTGGGTATTGTAAAAAAGCAAATCGGGGAAGAACTCCTGTTGACCTACTTCCAAGCGAAATTGTCTGCCCATATAGGAAAATCCCTTTCCAAGTTCCAAAAGAAAACGTGTAACGTTGTTCACCAATTCATTTTCAATGTCACGCTCGTCATATTTCTCCCTAAGATTAAGGAAATCCAACTGATAAGGATCTTTTGTTATCTGTTGCGCTAAGTCACTCTGCACAGCAGGGAGCGTGGATTGGAAGTTTGTGATGGCTTTGCCGTCACGCTCATAAAGGTCGGTATCAAGCCAGTTGAGAAGAGCGTCACGTCCCCAATTGTTCTCCCAAGTCTTTCTTACGAAGAACAAGGCTTTGTCCATATCGCCCTTACATTTTGATATAATTCGACAATGATGATCCCATGGTATCATAAATAATAATTTGAAATCGTCCGCAGCTTGCTGACGATTTTTGATTTGTTCTGCAACTGGTTGGATATCAGATCCAATTAAGCATTCTGTAAAATCGTCAGCAAGCTGCTGACGATTTGCAGCCAATGGAGCATAGAGCTTATAAAAGTAGCTCATGTACTTCAAGTTGGTTGGCGAGAATCCCTTCACCCCCGGCATTTCTTTCTTCAAGTCCTGGCTAAGATTCTTATAAAAACCAGAACCATAATTGTTGGTATATTGCTTAGCTTCAATGTCTCGTCCCAGCTTCCAATAGAAGTCTAATAGGTAGCCATTAGTAGCGCAAGAAGCCTTTAGGCGATGGCTGTAGAATCGTTCCTTGAGTTCTACGAGCCAGTCCTTATAGTCGCTATCATCATGAAGGACTACTGATAAGCTTATATTTTCCTTTGCCATCGTTCTTTCTTTTTATTTGCTGCAAAAATAAGAAATATTTCTCTTTTATGCAAGTTTTTGGGGGATTTCTTTTGTGGTTTCGTGAGAAAAGATTTTTTTTGTATCGAATGGGGTCTCTAATGAAATTATTGAAGAGTATGTGGAGATAATGCAAAAACAGATAAAAAATCCCCTGATGGATTCTCTGAAGAGAAGCATCAGGGGGATAGGCGTTTTACTTTATCAATCTTTTACTTTATAGCCTTGCTTGTCTGGCTGTAGCCGTCCAGCTGTTTGGCATTGCTGATTGCCTTGCGCGAACAGTAGTTGAAATCTACCTTCTTGTCACCATTGCTCGACTTCCAGCGGATGGTGAGCTTCACGGTCTTCCCATTGGTATCTGGCAGGGCATCGTTGAGGTTGAAGGCTACCAGGGCATCACCTACACGGTACTTGGCATCACCATTCTGATTGTGACGAAGCTCTACCTCGTATGGATTCTCTGGGTTCACACCAGTGAGAAGGTTGATGATGTGTGGCTTCTGACCGCCCCAGAGAGCACGGAAACGGAGAGTGAGATAACCATCCTCGGCTACTGTTACCCAATCGCGAACGATATCTACCTCATCATTGCCATACTTCGCATCGTTCTCTGCCGGAGTAGAGAGATAAGGTGCTGGCTTCTTGGTGAGAATGCTGTCAATCCAGTTGACGTGTACTACCTGAGAATACTTGTCGCTCTTCTCATCGATGGCTGTATAGTTGACGAGTGCTCTAACCTCCTTGCCATCAAAGACTGGAGTCTTGAGGTTTTTGGCGAGCAATGTGGTGTTGTCATCCAACTGCAGATAGCAGGCATCTGCATTCTGCTTGACTGTTACTAGGGCATTAGGTAAAACCTGATCCCAGTTGGTATCATCATCAGAATCACACGACTGAAAGGTGAATGCTGACATCAGCAGGGCTACTGCGAGCCCGATTTTCTTGAAATTGATCTTTCTCATAACTTTTCCTTTTTAAATCTTTCTGTCTATAAAATGCCCGAAGATGCGAAATCTTGCTTCTGATTTGGCAAAAGAAAGTTAAATGTATTTTTGAGATTCCCATTTATTTTGTAGTGTCTTCAATTTACACTACCTTTGCAGAAAGATGTTGCGCCCTGACAGGGAATGCAGCGAATAGCTAAATAGAAATAGGTAGATGAATAAGGTTATCAAGAAGTTTTTCAGATCACTTATGTATATAGTTGGCATCGGAGCTATGGCACTGGTGCCCGATATCTGGCTGTGGCATATCGGAGTGGGAGAGTGGCCTCTGCCGCTAGCCATCCTCTGGTGGATTCCCTCTCTGCTCATCATCCTGGCTGAGGTGGGACTGCAGTTGGGCAAGTTTCATCGCACATCGGTGAGAGTGCTTTTCTCTCTCATCCTTTTTTCTGTGATGCCGAAGGTGGTATTCATCCTCTTCGAATTCTTCATGCCTTGGTTCTTCGCCATCCTGCCTGCCATGGCGGTGATGGGATGGTTCCTCTATGGATTCGTGGAGGGATGGAAGCGACTGGAGGTGAAATACGTGACTTATTCTTCTGCCGATCTGCCTCCTTACTTCGATGGCTATAAGATTCTGCATTTCACGGATCTGCATCTCGGTACCTTTCCGAAGGGTGCCGACTTCGTGAGAAAGGTGGTGGAAAGAGCCAATGCCGAGGGGGTGGAGATGATGCTCTTTACCGGCGACCTGGTGAACAATGCTGCCGATGAGGTGGAACCTTATGTGGAAGATCTGAAGAAGCTGCATGCTCCTGATGGTATCTTCTCGGTTTGGGGTAACCACGATTACTGCGAATATAATACCAACCACAGTCTGAGTGCCTTGAGAAAGAACCGCCGGCTCCTCTTCCAGTTGCAGAATGAGATGGGATGGCATCAGCTGATGAACGAGCATTTTACGGTATCGCACGGTATGGCTTCGATAGAAATCATCGGTGTGGAGAATGCCGGACAGCCTCCGTTTACCAATCGCAGTAACCTGAAGAAGGCGATGAAGGGAGTGGCGAAGGATGCTTTCAAGATTGTGCTTACCCACGATCCGCACCATTGGAGAAGGGAAGTGCAGAAGACCGGAGTCCACCTGACCCTGGCGGGACATACCCATGCCGGACAGTTGAAGATAGGTAACTTCACTCCTGCCCACATGGCTTTCAAGGAGTGGGGTGGAGAATATTGGCTGGGCAAGCAGCTGCTCTATGTTTCTGCCGGATTGGGCGGATCATTCCCTTTCCGACTGGGTGCCTGGCCGGAGATGACGGTCATCACCCTGAAGCGTGATTTGGGTTAGAAAACAGACTGGTAGTCAGACATCTCACAGTTCCCGAAGAATTGAATAAAAACGTTAATTTGCTGATGCAAACTGTTAAGTTTTGGTTAAAAAATCGATATTTATTCATTTTGATGAAAAATTATCGCTTAAAAATTTGGTAACTCAAAAATTAATCGTATCTTTGCATCAGTTTTCGCATATATTTGGGCAAATGGGGGGTGTCGAGAGACTGTACTCCATTTGTTTTTTTTGCCCAAAAGCGAAATCCCGCTTTTTCCGCTCACTTTATCATAAGAAATAAGCAAGGTATTCGCCAAGAATACGCATATCATAAAGTTCAAAGTTCAAAGTTCAAAGTTCAAAGTAAAATGAAGATTCCCGTAGAAGAACAATATAAATTCGTGAAACTTACTCTCCCGGATGGAAGCAAGGCTGAAGGAAAGTCGGTGTTGCTGCATGCCTGTTGTGCACCCTGTTCATCGGCTATCGTAGAGTGTATGCTTCGCAATGGCATGAAGCCAACCGTGTATTTCAGCAACAGCAATATCTATCCGCAGCAGGAGTTCGATATCCGAAAACACGAGCTGATGAGATTCCTGGAGGCGCAGCAGGTGCCTTATGTAGAGGATGAGTACGACCATGAGGAGTGGCTGGCTACCATCAGGGGATTGGAGAAGGAACCGGAGCGGGGAAGCCGCTGCTCGATGTGTTTCCAATATCGTCTGACTCATGCTGCCAGGTATGCCCAGGAACATGGATTCCATCTGCTTACCACCACGCTGGCTTCATCGAGATGGAAGAACATCAAGCAGATAGATGCCGCAGGACATATTGCGGTAGAAGGATGCCCGGATGTAGAGTGGTGGGATATGAACTGGAGAAAGGGCGGTTTGCAGAACCGCCGAGGAGAATTGCTGAAACAGAATGAATTCTATAACCAGCTATATTGCGGTTGTGAATTCAGCATGAGATAAGATTAAAAAAGGCTGCTTCCCGAAGCGGGAAGCAGCCTTTTATCGTATTTATGAAAGACCTGTAATCTCACCATTTACCACATCGATGCGCTCAGCCTGTGGGCTCTTTGGCAAACCTGGCATACGCATGATAGGACCCGCGATGACTACGATCATCTCGGCACCCATATTCACGGTGATGTCGCGAACGTGGAGCTCGAAGCCTTCTGTAGGACCGTATGCCTTGGCATCGGTAGAGAAGCTATACTGAGTCTTGGCGATACAGATAGGGAACTTCTCGGCACCCAACTTCTTGATTTCCTCGATCATAGACTTGGCAGAATCGCTCAAGGTTACGCTGCCGGCACCATAGAGGTTGAAGGCAACATCCTCGATCTTCTTCTCTACAGGCTCATCGTCATCGTAAGTGAAGTAGAGAGGAGCTGATGGATGCTCATCAATGGTCTTCACAACGAGCTCTGCCAACTCCATAGCACCCTTGCCACCTTCGGCGAAGGCACTGTTGACAGCGAATCCGCAGCCCATCTCCTCGCAGTGCTTGCGCAATACCTCGATTTCCTCATCGGTATCAGTAGCAAACTTATTGAAGGCGATGACTACAGTCTGACCAAAGCTCTGGAGATTCTTCACATGCTTGTCGAGGTTCCAATAGCCAGCTTCCATACCAGCTACGTTTGGCTTCTTGATGTCTTCCTGAGCTACGCCACCATGCATCTTCAATGCTTGGAGAGTAACGACGAGAACAGTAAGGTCTGGCTGCAAACCAGTCTTGCGGCACTTGATGTTGTAGAACTTCTCTGCGCCGAGATCAGCACCGAATCCAGCCTCAGTGATGGCATAGTCGCCATATTCGAGAGCTGCTGCTGTAGCCATCACAGAGTTACAGCCATGAGCGATGTTGGCGAAAGGACCGCAGTGAACAAAAGCAGGAGTACCCTCTGTGGTCTGAACCAGGTTTGGCTTCAGGGCATCGAGGAGGAGGGCAACAATACTGCCACCTACACCCATATCCTTGACGGTGAATGGCTTGTCATCCTCTGTGATACCCAGGAGAATATTGTCGATGCGACGGCGGAGGTCGTCAACACTTGTTGCGAAACACATAATAGCCATGATCTCTGAAGCTGGAGTGATGTCGAATCCTGCCTCTGTCTCGATACCGTTCTTATCACCGATACCGGTGATGATGCGGCGGAGACCACGGTCATTCACATCCATCACGCGGCGCCAGAGAATCTTCTTGAGCTTGAAGCCCTCAGCTTCGTGCTGGAAACGGTAGTTATCGAGCAGGGCAGCAATCATGTTGTTAGCCTCTGTGATAGCGTGGAAGTCGCCAGTGAAGTGAAGATTGATCTTATCCATAGGCAATACCTGGGCATAACCGCCGCCGGCAGCACCACCCTTCATGCCGAAGCAAGGTCCGAGAGATGGTTCACGCAGGGCGACGACAGCTTTCTTGCCAATCTTCTGCATACCGAGGGCGAGACCTACAGATACGGTGGTCTTGCCATTGCCTGCCTTGGTAGGGCTGATAGCAGTGACGAGGATGAGATGATGGTTTTTAAACTTGTTGGTGTCGATCTTGTCCGTAGTAATCTTAGCGATGTAACGGCCGTAGTTCTCTACTTGGTCTTCATGGATTCCAAGTTCAGCTGCAACCTCATTGATGGGGCGCAATTTTACTGATTTAGCTATTTCAATATCTGTCAACATAAAAAATGTATTTGTATTTTGCTGCAAAGATACGCAAAAGTATTCACATAATGGCATATCAATGTATAAAAAAACAAAAAGTGGGGGAGAAGGAGTTTATTATATACTAAAAAAGGAGTTTTAATATAAACGAAAAAAGAGGCAGATTCACATCTACCTCTTTTTTGCAATCTAACTAACTTTCTATTCTCCAATAGAAATACTACATTTTAAACTATATGTGTTAATTATCCACAGTCAGCCTGTGGCTGACCAAACCTATGAACTATCTTTTTATTTTCTAACGTAGAGCTTAAAGCCCTTGACGCTGCCCGGTGCCCCCTGCTCGGCACGTGGCAGATACTCGAAGGCTGAAATGGTAACCTCCTTACCCATATCCACGATTCCCAGATGTGGGAAGTTGGCGCCCTTCTCGGTCTGCCAGTAGGTGCTTTCCTGAAGGTCGAACATCTTGTCGAGAGTAGAGTTACCCTTCTCGCTGTCTGCGTAGTAAGCCACCCAGTTGTTGCGGTCGATGCGGTTGCCCTGTGCGTCCTGGAGATAAACCTCGGCGATGGCAATCTGGCTGTCACCGCTCTGGCTGCTCTCTGCCTGGATGGCGAAGTAGCGACCGGTTACAGGCTTGTCGAGCTTGATGGTCTGCCAGCCGTTGCCAGCCTTGAACTCGCCCTTTAATACAGGAGTCTCTGAGTTCAGGTCCATGCGATGACCTGGCTCGTTGTGCTTGTTGCTCTTTTCGAGATTCAGCTTGTCGAGCTCCGGATGATCCTGGCAGAAAGCGGTAGGAGCCACGGTAGAACCTGGCTTTCCTGCTTCACCCTTAGGACCTACAACATCGAGAACAATCACCTCGTTCTTGCCCTTCTTCAACCAGCAGCCTGGAAGATATAAGGTCTGCTGAGGACCTATCTGCCAGAAGCGGCCGAGGGCATGTCCGTTGACATAAACCTGACCCTTGCCGAATGCCTCCATATTAATAAAGGTATCGCCCACCTTCTTCAGGTTGAAGTAGCCACGGTAGTAACCAGCCTTCGACTGGAGACCGCGCATCTTGTTGGTTGGCATGGCGAGTGCCTTGACTGCTGTCTGATAATCATCAGCGATGCTGCTGTTGTTCCATCGGGTAGGGGTGAGGGCAAGTTCGCAATCTTCTTTCAGAGTAGTGAGGGTTACGTTGCCGATGATACCCTTGTAGTCTTTGATGGCACGACCGAAGTTGATTCTTCCCATACCTTCTACCACGATGGTGAGCTGTGCCCCCTGTGGCATGGCTGGCAATTCGAGTGATTTCTCATTCTTCACACGGTCTATCTTGCCAACATACTTTCCGTTCACATATACCTGAGCAAAGTCGTGGAACTCGCCGGTCAGGGTTGATATGCTTTCGATGGCAGGAACCTGGGTTTCATAAACCATGGTACCCCATCCCATATCCATATCCTCGAAGCACTGAGGAGCCTGGGTTTCCTTCTCCTTTCCGATACCATAGCTCAATGGCTTGTATTCGGTAAATTTGAACGCTGGCACCTTGATGATCTGCATCGGAGCCTTAGGCACGGCTGGCAACTTCTTGCCGTCGTTGTATTTCGCCATCATCTTCTGGAGTTCATAGAACTTAGGAGTAGCCAATCCCCATTCGTTGATAGGGGCATCGTAATCATAGCTGGTTACGTCTGGCTGGAAACCAGGAGAGTTGGCTCCTGCCCAATGGCCGAAGCTGGTTCCGCCGTGGGTCATGTAGAGAGAGAAGCTGATGCCTTTGCTCAGCATCTCGTCCATTCCTTCTACCATATCCTTGGCAGGACGGGTCTCGTGGCGAGCTCCCCACTTGTCGAACCAGCCGCTCCAGAACTCTGAACACATCTTAGGAGCATTCGGACGAACCTCGCCGAGACGCTTAAACTGCTGGTCGATGTTGGCACCTGTACCGAAGTTCATGGTCCAGGTCAGGTCATCGAGACCATTGTTCAGGAAGTTGGATGACCAGTCGCACTGGAAGAGGCTCACCTTATCGAAGCCGCTCTTGCGAACGATGTCTCGGATGGCACTTACGTATGGCTTGTCCTTGCCGTAAGAACCATATTCGTTCTCCACCTGAACCATGATGATAGGACCACCATTCTGGATGGTGAGTGGAGCCAACTGCTTGCCCACTTCCTTCTCGAAGATTTCTACTCGCTGCATGAAGTAAGGATCCTGCTCACGCAGACGGATATCCTTCTTCTTGAGGAGCCACCAAGGCAGACCACCCATTTCCCATTCAGCACAAACGTATGGACCCGGGCGAACGATGACATACATGCCGTTCTTCTGAGCGAGGCGGCAGAAAGCAGCCACATCGTTGTTGCCTGTGAAGTCGAACTTGCCTTCCTCCTGCTCATGGATATTCCAGAACACATAGAGGCAGACGGTATTCATGCCAAGAGCCTTGCACATCTTGATGCGATGCTCCCAGTAGGCACGAGGAATACGAGGATAGTGTAACTCGGCAGCCTTAACCACGAAAGGTTTGCCATTGAGAAGGAATGTCTTGTCGCCGGTAGTGAAGGTGCCACCTTTTTGTGCCGCCATCATCTGAGCCGGTGCCAGTGCCAATAGTGAGGCAAAGGCTAATGTCTTGATTGAAGTTGATAATGTCATTATACTTATTTTTTGTATTCTCGATAAAACATTTGCAAAGATAACGGAAAATCCCCTTTATGAAGGGTAAAAATCGTTCAATAAAGGGGATTTTTCGTTAAAAAGGCACTGTTTCTATCATTTTTGCATAAAAGTCGTAATACTTCGTGGAGCCAACTGGGTGGTTCCATCGCAAATTCCAACAGGCGCTAAACTCTCGGCAGAGATGTCGCTGGTACGATACATCTGCCAGCTTTTCTGCTCCTGATTATCGAGTTGGAAGTTGACAGGCTTCACATCCTCAGAATAGTTGATTGCCACAATAACCCATTTGCCATCTGCATTCTGATAGGCAGAACACATTACACCGTAAGGGTCGTTGTAGCCTTCCTCTATCTGCTTTCCGTCGGCAGAAGTCGTAGCGATATCGAAGCGCTGGGCACCTGGACGGATAAAGCGAGAGTAGTTGCCGAGTGCCCACATCAACTTGGAATCTACTGCCCAGCCGCTCTTCCATCCATCCTTGCTGTATATGCGGATGAGTCCATCGCGGTAGTCACCGCCTGCAGAACGCCACCAGCTCCAGCTCTCGGCATTGGCATATACCAGGTCGTGATGGATGACACGAGCCACATAGAGGGCTGTCTTCATCGAGAAGTCGTAAGGAGTTCCGCCGCCAATCTCCTCATCGTTGCCCATGATGCAGAGTTCTGTTTGCCAGAACTTGATGTTCGTCTGCTTACATGCTTCCCTAATCTTCATTCTGATTTCTCTCATGTATGGAATTGGGGTATTAGTCCAGTAGCTGTGAGCACCGATGAGAGGGAGGAGTTGCTTGGTCTTGCCCAGATAGGTCTGCGTACTGTCCTTGGTGAAGAAGGAGTTGATTTCGTAGCCTCGCTGCCAGTCGGCCATGTGGGTGCCAAGCATGCAGCGATAGTCGCTCGACTCATTGATGAGAATCTCGGTGTTGAGCTTGTTTTTTACCAATGCTTTGCTTACCTCCTTTGCCACCTTGGCAAACTCGCGGTTGGTGGCTGGGGTTCCTTCCTGCTTCGGTCCTGTCCAGTTCCAATGTCCATCCGGCTCGTTGATAGGGCTGATGTAGTTGATGTGGATGCCATCGTGCTCTTCGATGCCTTTGAGAGATGTGGCGATGAACTTTCCGAATTTGCCGTAGCAATCATCCTTCAGATTGATGGTGCCGCCGCGCCCTGTGTTGGTTGCGAGTCCGTTCTTGGTATAGAACACGGGTGCTGAGTTACAGAAGGCGAGGAAATAAGGCACACCTCTCTGCTTGGCGAGCTTGAGGAACTTGCGCTGTCCAGCCTGTTTGCTCCAGTCGTAGGTGCCGTCAGCATTGAGAAAGCATTGGGTTCTTGTGCCCGGCTGAATCTGCGAAGCCTCTCCCTGTTCCTCGCTTCCGGCTCCCAGATTGAATCGCCAGATAGACAAGCCGATGCCTTTAGGTTTGCCTAAGGCATCATTCTCGGTAGAGAAGAGCCAGTCGGCAATCTGCTCCTGCTGTTTCTCTGACCATAGACCGAGAAACTGCATACTCCAGGCATCGCTGGCACCGAAGTGCTGGATGTGCTGTTCCGGGCTTTGGGTAAGGATGGTATAACGGGTTGTTCCTTCCTGTGCTGCCTGCATGTTGATGCTGGCGATGAGCAATGCAGATAAAGCACCGTATTTCATATAATTATGTGCCATAATAGAATTTTTTGTTTGATGAGTTGTTCAAAAGGCAGATGGATGCCCTTGCTGTTATTTTATCACGAATTTCTTTCCGTTTTGGATATAGATACCCTTGGCGAGTCCTTCTGTAGAATCTGCATGTTTGCGAACCAATTTGCCCTCGATGCTGTAGATGTCATTGCTACCGGCCTTATCTGCCTTGATATGGCTAATGCCAGTATTGATGGCATCTTCGAAATCAATCACGATGGTTACAACGCTCTTGGTTGGGATGGCAATCAGTTTATCCAGACTGAAACTGCTCTTGATGTGCTTCAGGTTTTCTTTCGCAGATGTGCGGTAAACGTTGATATCCTTGGCAGCCTTCTGTCCCTCAATGTTGATGCGGACGCTGCTTTGTGTAGCCATCATGTTAACATATACCAAAACGATGCGTTTGCCGTCGGGAGAAAGATAGGCAGAGCCCAGAAGCTTATTGAGATCTTCTTCCTTATTGGTGATATGGTCGATACGCTTGTAACCAGGGCGGATGAAACGGCTGTAGTTGCCGAGTACCCAGAGGTTACTGTTGTCGGTGATGGTACCGCCGTTCTGGATATCACCATAGCTCTCGTTGTTGTTATCGCCCTGGGCATTCATTCGCAAGAGATAGAAGCGGTTCTTCTGTCCCCATTTCTCTTGTGCGAAAGAGGTCCAGTAGCTCCATGATGCCATATTGCCGTAGGTGAGATCACAGTGGATAAGCTTACCCATATAGAGCGAGATGTCCATATAGCTGGCAGCATCGTAACTGGAAGGGAAACCTGCTGAAGTGGATGGCTCCTTATCGAGCATGCTCCATTCGGTTTGATATACATCGAGATTGTATTCCTGAGCCTTGTTCCATACGTTCTGGCGGATGTCCTTCAGATCGGCATTCGTGCCGAAGGTCCAGTAGCTATGACCGGCGATGGCTCTTTTCAGGTTTTTCAAGTCGCCGATGTAAGTACTGCTGTTGCTGGCATTGAAGAATGCCTCTATCTGATTGTTGGCTCTCTTCTCGGTTCCATCTTGATAGAGTGCCTTCCATTGGCATGCCTCCGGCAAGAGTATCTGGGCAGAGAGTCCCTGCCTGGTAATGCTCTTGTCCAACTCTCGTGCGAGCTTGGCGATGCACTCGTTGGTCCATAGTGAACCTTCCTGACCTTCTGTCCAGTCGTATTGTGGCTCGTTTACTGGGTCGATGAGGGTTATGTTGTAGCCTTCGTCGGTGAAGTGCTTGGTTGTGGTCGTGAGGAAATCAGCAAAGTCGGCATAGTGATTATCTGAGAGATTGCTCCCGTTCACACCCTTGTTGGCGTATGCCTTGCCGTTTTTGGTAAATTGTACTGGGGCTGAATTGGAGAAAAGTAGGAAATGATCGACTCCATATTTCTTGGCTTGCTGCATGAAGTACTGTTGACCTGCCGACTTGGTCCAGTCGTAATTGCCCTTGGCATCCAGAAAACAGTAGCCACGTCGAGTGATATCTTCGATACCGCTTTCACTGCCTTGTTCTGCAGAACCGGCACCCAAGTTAACGCGCCACATAGAGAGACCGATGCCTTCTGGATTGCCATCGGCATCCATTTCCTGACTGAAGAGCCATTTCGCCGACTTTTCCTTTTCAGTATTGCTGAAATATTTGCCTACAAAATCGGCTGTCCAACAGTCGCTTGAACCGAAGTCTGCTATGGTCTGGTAGCAGATATTGGGATTTACGGTGACCGTGTATGAAGATTGCGCATGTAAGTTGGCTGTCATCATCAAGGCAGCTGTGAGGCTGAAGATGGATGTTTTATTCATTTTTCTGAGGCTCATATATAATAAGGTATATAGTTTATGAATATTTTAATGAGCGAAAGGGGGCAGAACAAGATATTTGCCCTGCCCCCTTGATATTTTAGTTGTAACCTTCGTTCTGCTTGATGGTTCCGTTACTCATAGTGATTTCTGAGTTAGGGATGGCAAAGAGAAGATCGCGAGGTGCCTGGAAGTTGATTCCTTCGTTGCTGTTTTCCTGCTGATTGGTGGTCTCGTATGGGTCGGTAGATTCCTCCATGTTATACTTCACGAAGGTACCGTTAGGACCGAATACGTGTTCCATCATCGTCTTTCCATCATCCATCTTCCAGCGGCGCAGGTCGTCGAGGCGGGTTCCCTCAAGTGCCAGCTCCAAGCGGCGCTCTGTGCGGATGGCATCACGAAGGGCTGTGCCTGTGGCGGTAACTTCTGGAAGTTGAACACGCTGGCGTACCTTGTTGAGTGCCCACTGTGCCTCACTGTCGTGATTGAGAGCATTCTCTGTCTCTGCATACATCAGCAATACCTCTGCATAGCGGAGCAAGCGGATGTTCATTGGATTGTGAGGTGCATCGTATGGACTAGGACGTCTATTCACTGGGATGAAGAGCTTCATGTTGCAACGGCCAGACTTATGCTTGCTGGCAGAAATAACGTATGGGTTGTCCTCATTCCAGGTTGGGTCGCCAGGAACATCGGTCTGACCGTCGTGAAGAATGGTATAGCGAAGGCGAATCTCGTCTCCTGCATCCTCGAAAGCCTTTTCCAGGTTACTGGTAGGAAGACCCCATGACCAACCTGCGTCGTCACGTGAACCAACCAAGACTGAGTAGCGCTCACCCAGAGAATACTGTGTATCATCGCTGGTCTGAATCTCGAAGAGACTCTCCTTGCCATTGTTGTAGTCGATGTTCCAAACCTGGCTGAAGTCATCCATCAGTTCATATTCCGGTGTTCCGCTGGCATGAGAGCCACGGCAGGTGAGTTCCTGCAGGATAGGCTCAGCTTCAGCATACTTGCCCTGGTAGAGATATGCCTTTGCCAACATACCCTTGGCTGCACCGCTGGTAGCACGACCGATGTCGCTGGTTGATAACTCTGCCTTCTTTGGAAGATCGGCGAGGGCATCCTTGAAGTCCTGCTCAATCTGAGCGTAGGTTTCAGCTGTGGTAGCTCGGGTGATACCCTGAACCTCTGAAGGCATCTTGAGTGACATTACCAGTGGCACACCGCCAAAGTTCTTCACCAGTTCGAAGTAGTAGAAACCGCGGAGGAACTTAGCCTCGGCAATCAGGCGCTTCTGATACTTCTCGTCGTTGAATTTCAGCTGTGCAATCTTTTCGATGGCAATGTTGCACTGGGTGATACCCTTGTAGCGATACTGCCAGAAGTTCTGTACGGCATTACCCAAGTCAATGGTGTTGCCAGTAAACATAGCTGCTACTCTATATTCACCCGGGTCCTGTGTGGTGTTACCCATCCAGCAATCATCGGTGGTGATGTTGCAGAGGTTGTAGAATTTGTAAATCTGCCACCAGTCATCGCATGCGATGAAGTTATAGCAACCGGTAATCTGCTTTTCGCACTCTTCCTCGGTAGTGAAGTAGTTCTCCATGTCTTGCTGACCGCGGATAGGCTCCTCAAGGAAGTCGGAGCAAGATGTCAAGCCCATGGTCAAGGCAGAAGCCAAGGTCAAACCTATGATATATCTTTTCATAATCTTGTTTCTTATTTTAATGATTACATATATTATAATAATGTTTATTCCCTGCGATTAGAAGCTCATGTTCAAACCAAAGAGGAAGGTACGTGGGTTAGGATAACCTGTGTAGTCGATACCAGCCTCTGTTACACTCTTACCCATTGATGCTGCTTCTGGATCTGCACCAGAGTAGTTGGTGATGGTAAAGAGGTTCTGAGCTGAGAATGACAAACGCAAGCTCAGCTTGTTGTTGAACCACTGCTTAGGCAAGGTGTAGCCAATCTGGAGCAACTTGCAGCGGAAGTAAGAACCATCCTCTACGAAGAAGTCGCTTACTCGCTTGTAGTTCATGTTGGAATCATTGACAGAGAGGCGAGGGAATTCTGCATCAGTGTTGTCGGTTCTCCAGGTCTTGTCGTAAGTGCCGGCATATACATTCTGACCGTCGGTTCCTGCATAACGACCGATGTTCTGATTGAAGATGTCGTTGCCGAAGGTTCCGTAGAAGTTGGCTACGAGATCGAAGCCCTTGTATGCCGCATTCAGGTTCAAACCTACCATGAGGTCTGGGAATGGATTACCGATATGAGTCTTGTCATTGCTGTCGATGACACCATCATTATTCAGATCCACGAAGCGGAGGTCTCCTGGTTTGGCATTTGGCTGCAATGACTCGCCATGCTCGTTGGTGTATGACTTCACCTCTGTCTCGTTCTGGAAGATACCTGCTGTCTTGTAACCCCAGAACTGGCTGAGAGATTCACCCTCGGCATTGCGAACGATGTAGTCGCCGCTGAATCCACCTGTCCAGATGTAATCGCCATTCAATTTCACTGCCTTGTTCTTTACCTGAGAAAGGTTCAGACCTATGCCGTAGGTGAAGTCTTGGATCTGGTCGTTCCAGTTGATGCCAAGTTCCCAACCAGATGCCTTCATTTTACCTACGTTCTCCCACATCTGTCCGTTCCACATTGGGTAACCGAGGATGAGGAGGTTGTCTTTCTTCATCAGCATATCGTGAGATGTCTTCTCGAAGTAATCCGCTGTAATCTTCAGGCGGCTCTGGAGAAGAGCGAGGTCAAGCCCCACGTTCCAGTCCTCCACGGTTTCCCACTTCAGGTTAGTGTTTCCGATACCGCTCACAGTAGAACCGATGATGCGGTTTGGAGTTCCACCGGATACATAGGTTGTTGTACCGATAGAGCTGAGATATGCCGAGTTGTCGATGTTCTGGTTACCAACCTTACCCCAACCAGCACGGATCTTGATGTCATCAAACACCTTCTGGTTCTTCATGAACTCCTCGCCGGTAAGGCGATAAGCTCCAGATACAGATGGGAAGGTAGCCCACTTGTTGTCCTTGGAGAACTTGGAAGAACCATCCACACGGATAGATGCTGTGAGGTAGTACTTCTCTGCATAGTTGTACATCACACGTCCCAGGTAAGATACCAGCGAAGTGAAGCTGTCTGTACCCGTAGCTGCTGGGTTCTTGGTTCCTGAGCTAGGGTAGCGCAGAGACTCATCATTATTTGGAATATTCTCAGAGTAAGCATTAGCCCAGTAGTCCTGGAAGCGCTCCATAGTGTAACCGCCCATCAAGTTGATATTGTGTTTCTTGTTGAGGGTTGTCATGTAGTTCACGGTGTTGGTCCAGTTCCAGTCCACCCAGTTCTCCATCTTTCTGGTAGCATTGTTGTTCTGGTTCTGCTCCAAGTTGTCGATGAAGAAGTTTACGTTGAACGAATCTGTTCTGCGGAAGCGGGCGTTCAAACCGAATGCAGATTTGATGGTCAGTCCTTTGATAGGGGTGAGACTTACGTATGGAGTTGCGAGCAATCCATATTCGCTAGCACCAGAGTCCATACGTGCCATAGAAGCCACTGGGTTCCATTCCTGGTTGTTGTGAGAACGCTCATAGTTGCTGTATGGATTGCTGGTCCATTCACTCTCTGCACGCATTACTGGAGTTGTTGGATCCATCGCCATGATGGCACTCATCAGATTTGGTGTGTCATCCCACTGCTCGTAGCGAGGAGTGAAGTCAACACCTGCCTTGACAATCTTATTGAAATTGTATTCGGTAGAGAAGCGTGCAGAGAGTTTCTGCCACTGACCTACCTTGTACTGAGAGTCCTGCTTGTAGTAACCGATGCTTCCAGAGTAAATCATCTTGTCGTTACCGCCAGAGAATGAAAGGTCATAGTTCTGCTGTACGGCTACATCATTGATACATTCTTTCCACCAGTCGGTATAGGTGTCAGCGCTTCCCTTGAAAGGAGAAACGTTGCCATCGTTGGTATAACGAGTATCAAACACTTTCTTGTATTCCTGAGAGTCTGCCATATTCTGCTTCTTCAATGTTTGGAGACCTACGGTGGCTGTTACATTGAATTTGGCATCTCCCTTCTTGCCTTTCTTGGTGGTGATCAAGATCACACCATTCGAAGCACGGGTACCATAGATGGCTGATGCAGAGGCATCCTTCAATACCTGCATGCTCTCGATGTCGTTCTGATTGAGGAAGTTGATGTTGGTACCTACAGGCATACCATCTACAACGTAGAGAGGGTCTGAACCATTCACGGTGGTGACACCACGGATGATGACACGAGGTGAAGCACCAGGACCACCGGCACCACTGATCTGTACACCGTTTACCTGACCCTGGAGGGCATTCATTACGTTACCGGTAGAGAGCTTTTCCAGCTTATCGCCCTTGATAGCTGAGATGGAACTGGTGAGGTCGCCCTTCTTTACCTGACCGTAACCGATGACTACCACCTCGTTCAAGTCGTTGGCATCGTCCTTCAATACGAAGTTGATCTGTGAACGGTTGCCGATTTTCTCTTCCTGGTTTGCCATACCTACGTATGAGATAACGAGGGTAGCGTTCTTGTCGGCATCGATGGTATAATGACCATCCAGGTCGGTAACAGCACCTTTGTTGCTACCTTTCACCTTGATGTATGCTCCAATAACTGGTTCGTTGTTGCTGTCCACGACAGTACCCGTCACTTTCACGCTCTGAGCGTTCATATTGAGGGCAAAACTGGTTGCCATGGCTGCTATGATATATTTCTTGTTCATATTACTATGTTTCTAATATTCTAGATGACTGTTCTTTCACACGTGTTATACTATTTGATAGGGATGATGCGAGAACGCAAGAGAGCGTAGTCGAACTCGAAGAGATACTTTCCTGTAGCAGGAACCTTTACCTTCTTCATATTGTCACCGCCGTTGAGCTTGTTGGCCTCGTTCTCATCCGAACCGTCGAAGCGCCAGAATGGCTCTGGCCACCAACCCCACCAGTGGGTCTGGCTGATGGTGAATTCTATTTCGTCACCTGCCTTGAGGTTCATTTCGCGATAGAGGCGATATGGGTTGTTCTTGTCTTGATTCAGGATGAATGCACCTGCGTTCTGATTGGTTGTCCATTCGCCGCCTCCCTCTGGCAAGTAGCCCTTACCTGCCAGACAAATCTGTGCAGGCTGTGCGCCAGAACCGTCGTTGAAGTCAACCGTGGTAGAACCATTGAGGGTCATCTTCTTGGTTGTAGGGGTATATTCCTCTACCTTGTATTCACCTGTGATGATGTTGAAGTTGATTTCGTAGTAGCCCACCTTTTCCAAGATGATAGGCTTTGCATCGCTAGCCTTGCGGGTGAGCAAACCTGTCTTCTCGTCAACACCGAAGCAGAGAGGAACGAAATCGGTCTTCTGTGGAATGAAGCGTATGCCTGTGCCTGGCTTCTGGTTGTAGTAGCGGGCACGATACTGGAATTCGCCTACGTGATCAACCAGCATTGGTACACCATAAACATCGCTTGTCAGTTCTGCTGCTGAGTTGACATCTGCAAGATACATCTTCTCAAAGTCAACCAAGTCGCTGACGATGATGGTGCTCTTCTGCTCGGTCATGTTGTCCATACTGTCATACACCTTGATGCTCATCTCGTAATCGGCATCTTCTGATGGGAATGTATATTCCTCGCTGTATTCGTACTCGGTACCAGAGAGTGTTACCTCGTCGTGCTTGTTGATGCCAGGAATATCAATGACCAACTTCTTTAACGACTTGTTGTCGGATACGGCAACATTGAGCAGGAGTGTTGGGTCTTCCTTCATCACGTTCACCTTATTAGATGGTGCAACTGTAAATACCGGGAAGGTGAAGTCGCCGTCACCCTTGATGGTGATACTGGCTGTTGATACTTTTCCCACCACGTCTTCAACGGTTACCTCCAACGGAAAGCTGGAGTTGTCGGTCCAGTCGTCTGCAGGAGTATAAGCATAGTCGAGATTATACTCATGGAGCAGGGAATCTTTGTAGATGTCGAGCAGGTTGATGGTCTTGTCGAGGAGCATTCCTTCGTTCTTGAGTCGGATAGACTTGATACCGTCGGCATCGCTGATCTTACCTGTGATGTTAAAGGTACGACCTGGTTCTGCATGAATCAGGTCTGATGTTAATGAAATCGTTGGATTCTGACCATCCACTGTAGGATAATCATCATCGCTACTGCATGCCTGGAATGTGAATCCACCCAAAGCAATCGCAGCCCATAGAAGGGCATTCTTTAGATTAAATGGTTGATGTGCCATAAGACATTCTTTTTGGTTTTATATTTTATTATTTTGTTTATTATGCGTTAGTTGAGTAACTTTGCGTTAGTTGAATAACTTTGCATTAGTTGAGCAACTTTCGTGTTGTTTATTCGGTTGCAAATGTACGGCGATTATTGAGAATCGATGGAGAAAAATCATTCAAATGGGGGTATAAATCGTGCACTGAAAGATTTGTGCCGCTGTTTTTGATGTTTTTTAGCTTGTTTCTTGCCTGATTTAAGGAGCTTTTTGCTAATTTTGCAGCAAATTTAAAATTAAAAACCATATACCTTCGATGAATATGATAGAAATAAAAAAGACACTTTGGGTGGTCTTCATCTGTTTGATGGGGCATATTGTTGCCTTGGCTCAGAAGTATCAAGTCAGACCATTGGATTTGGAGCAGGGCTTATCGTGCAATTATGTTGTAAGCATAGCGCAAGATAAATATGGCTTTCTTTGGTTTGCTACCGAAGAAGGCTTGAATCGGTTTGATGGTAATAGCTTCTTTACCTATTACAAGCAAAGAGACAGAAAGGGCATATCCAGCAGTGAGTTGAACTGTGTGATTGATGATGCCAAGGAACCTGTTGTCTGGATTGGAACCAAGAATGATGGTCTCAATTCCTTCAATTATCAAACAGAAGAATGGCATAGCTACAAGCATGACGGCAAGAATCCTTCCAGCATTGCAACGAATGATATTACGCATATCACACCCTCTGCCAATGGTAAGCTCTGGATTACCACCTATTGGAAAGGTGTAGAACTGTTTGATCCCGAAACCGGCAGGTTTGTGCATTTTGATAAAGATAGAGTGCAAGGTTTGCCTGATAATCAATTGTGGTGTGTGCTCGATTTGGGAAATGGCAATCTTTTGGTGGGACATGTCAAGAGTGGATTATCCATCATAGATACCCAACATCTAACTGCCCGAAATTTTAGGCACAACGCCCAAGACATCTACTCTATTTCGGGTAATGAGGTGATTTGTCTGTATCGCGACAAAAAAGGAACGATATGGATCGGTACTAATATGGGTATAGATATTTACGACCCACTTAGCCAGCGATTTCTGCATGTGGCGGATCAAACCATCAAGAATCATCGTATTTTTGATTTCTGTGAATTGCCGAATGGTAATATGCTTGTAGCAACCGAGCAGATGGGTATAGCTGTATTGGATGTTGCCAATAAGTCATTTACTGCAAGTACTCAGATATCATGTTCTTTCATCAGCGAGGGTTTTAGCGATTTTAATCTTACGGGTAATAGTGTGCGAAGCCTATTGCTAGATAAATATAATAATGTATGGGCAGGATTTTATGGTAGCGGCATCAATTTCCTGACTCAATCTGTTGCGCCATTCAGTACCATTCGGGCTGGTGTTCCTGATCAGCTGGAACGACTCACAGAGAAATCTGTGATGGGATTGGCTTTTGATAAGAAAGGGCAGCTATGGGTAGGTACAGATGGAAAAGGATTGAATGTTTTCTCGCCAGAAAGAAAACGATTGGCTACCTATGAACATGAAGGTGGCAGTATCGTGGCAGCTGCAACTCGAGATAGCAATGGTAATTTGTGGTTTGGATCTTTCTATCAGGGTGCTACCGTAAAGATGGCGGGTGGAGGTTTCCGCAAGATTTTGCCAGATGCGCATGAAGATGTCAGATGTTTCTATGAAGATGACAAGCAGCAGATGTGGATAGGTACCGCTCATGGCATCTATGTGGTTGATATCAAGCGGATGAAGGTGGTAAATAATTATCATCTTGGCAATGATATGGTACGTGCCATCTGTATGGATGCCCAGCATAGAGTCTGGGTGGGCTATTTCGGCATTGGCATTGAGGTGTTTTCGCCTCAAATGAAGCGGATCAAGTCGTTTAATTCAACTAAGGGTGAAAAGGAATATATTCCTTCCAATGCGGTGAATCATCTGATGCGTGATTCCCAAGGTCGTATTTGGGCAGCTACCAACGAGGGAGCCATCTGCTTTGATGTAAAGCATCAGGATAGACACGTGATTTATGACCAGAGACAGGGAATGAGCAATATCCATGTGCGTGCCATTATAGAAGATGAGATGCACAACATCTGGATGAGCACCAATCGTGGTATCAGTTGCTTAAAGGCAGGACAAGCTGGTAGGTTTATCAATTTTAATGAGAAAGATAATGTCGTTAAGGCTAATTTCAACGATGGTAGTGTGACTCGTTCCGAACAGGGTATTATCTATTTTGGTTCGGCTCAGGGATTATGCTGTTTCCAGCCAAGACAAGTCTTGTCTGTCAACCGAGCTCCTAAAACGATTATAACTTCGTTGCGACTGATTCGTGGAATAGAGCAAACTGATAGTGTCATTAATCTTGCCATACGCAACCATATCTCGTTGGCGTATGATGAAAATTCCTTTGCGGTAAATTTTACCGTGCAGAACTTTGCCATGGAGAACCATGTGGAGTATAGCTATATGCTCTCTGGTTTGCAGAATGATTGGATTACTGCTCAGTATGGAATGATTACTTTACGCGATATTCCACCAGGAACCTATCAGTTGCAGGTACGAGCTCGCTTTCATAACCAGCCATGGTCTTCTGAAATAGCCGAGTTTACCATCATCGTTCGGCCTCCGTTCTGGCTTTCATGGTGGGCTAAGTTGTGCTATACCTTATTCGTTTTGGCGATAGTGTATCTGGCTTTGAGAATATATCAGCGTCATCTCCGCTTGAAATTCGAGTTGAAAGCAGAAAAGGTGAACCATGAGAAGGAACAGAAACTCAACGAGGAACGCCTGCGCTTCTTTACCAATATCACTCACGAACTTCGCACGCCACTTACGCTGATTCTCGGTCCGCTCGATGACATCTCGCATTCGTCGGATATTACGAAGGCCGTGAAGCATAAGCTGGCGGTGATACATCAGAGTGCGGTGAGATTGAACGAACTGATTACGCAGATATTGGAATTCAGAAAGACTGAGACCGATAACCGTCAGCTTCGTGTAGTGAAGGCAAACGTGGTGGATGCCGTGCATGAGGTTTCTTTGAAGTACGAGGAATTGGCACAGAAGCCTGACGTAGCCATCAAGTTTGTGGCTCCAGAGAATCCGATTATGATGTATATCGACAAGGAGGTCATCGCCATTATCTTGGATAATCTGGTATCGAATGCCATCAAATATACCGATCAGGGTAATATTGATATCAGTGTGGAGCGTCGTCGCAGCGGGGAACGTCATCTGGTAGATATCACGGTGAGTGATACGGGCCATGGCATCTCTGCAAAGGCATTGCCGCATATTTTCGATCGCTATTATCAGGAGAATGGACCCCATCAGGCTTCCGGCACAGGTATCGGTCTCTCGCTGGTCAAGAAGTTGGTGACCCTGCATCATGGTGAGGTGAAGGTAGAAAGCAATCTGGAGCAGGGTACCAGTTTCATCGTCACTCTGGATGAGAATGAAATTTATCCCGATGCCTTGCGAGGTGATGAGAATGCTTCTGCTAAATTGCAGGGTAATGATGCTGCATCTGATGTCCTCAATTCAGAGGAAGCCGTGCTCAGTGTGGAGAATGGCAAGCTGTTGCTCCTCGTGGTAGAGGACAATAGGGAGATACTCGACTATGTGGCAGAATCGTTTATTGACGAGTTTGATGTGTTGAAGGCTGGTGATGGTCGGGAAGGATTGGCTTTGGCATTGGATAAGGTGCCTGATGTAATCATTTCAGATGTCATGATGCCGAATATGGATGGCAATGCCATGTGCAGGGCCTTGAAGAAAGATATACGCACGAGTCATATTCCTATCATTCTTCTTACGGCGAAGGATTCTTTCGAAGCCAAGGAGAAGGGCTATGACTCGGGTGCCGATTCGTATATCACCAAACCTTTCACGCATTCGCTCTTGCGTAGCCGAATCCTAAACCTCTTGCAGCAGCGTCGGCGTGACAAGATGCTGATACAGGAATCGAAGGAAACCAATTTGGCACAGAAGAAAGAGCAGTTGAGGGAATCGCTCAATAAGATAGATCAGGAATTCTTTGACAAGTTGAATAAGCTGATAGAAGAGAATATCAGTGGTGATGTGGATGTTAACTTGATTGCCAGTAACTTGGCGGTAAGTACCAGTACGCTCTATCGCAAGATGAAGGCGCTCACGGGTATATCTACCAACGAATATATCCGCAAGTATAAGATGCAGTATGCCGAGCATTTGCTTCTGGAGGGTAAGTATAGCATCAGTGAGATCTCCTTTATGGTAGGTATGAATAGCGTGGCTTATTTCCGCCGGTGTTTCAAGGCTGAATATGGGGAGATTCCTTCTGAATATCTCAAGAAATTGCAGAAAATGTAATATTGGTGTGGCACAAATATCTTGATTTGCGCTGGTTGAATACTCAATAATAGGGATTTTAAGAGAAAGGGAAGAAAATCTTTGGGTTTTCTTCTCTTTTCTCGTTTTAATATCGTATCTTTGCACTCGAAATCAAATTGTAACAGGAATGATCAAGTCAATGACGATAAATATAGGCTATCAAGCCAAGAAAGATAACGCTGGTGGGAATGGACTCATCGGTAACACCAACGTACAGACACCTTGCGGACAAGGTGTATAAAAACCCGGGCACAAACGTGTTCGGGCTTTTTTATCCCCCTATATATAATAAGGTGGGATTTGCCTATATATAATAAGGTGGAAATTACCTATATATAATAAGGTGGAAATTGACTGGTTTAGAAGAATGACAGTGTGTACAATTATATATATTTATTAACTTATAAAATAAAGGATAAACGAAAATGATGAAAACAGAATGGAGAGGTTTCAAGGGAAACCAGTGGCAGAGTGAAGTGAATCTTCGTGATTTCGTTCAGAACAACTACACTAGCTACGACGGCGATGAGTCGTTCCTGGCAGAACCTACTCAGGCTACCAATACCCTTTGGGGAATGTTGAAGAAACTCCAGAAAGAGGAGCGTGCCAAGGGTGGTGTGCTCGATATGGAGACCGAGGTGGTTTCAGGATTGACAGCTTATGGTGCCGCTTATATCGGCGAGGGTACTAAGGAGTTGGAGAAGGTAGTTGGTCTGCAGACCGATAAGCCTTTGAAGCGTGCCTTTATGCCTTACGGTGGTATCAAGATGGCAGAGCAGGCTTGTACTACATACGGCTATCAGCCATCAGAGAAGTTGCACGAGATTTTCCACAAGTATTGCAAAACTCATAATGACGGCGTGTTTGATGCATATACCCCTGAGATGAAACTCGTGCGCCATAACCACATCCTCACTGGTCTGCCTGATACATACGGTCGTGGCCGTATCGTAGGTGACTACCGTCGTGTGGCTCTTTATGGTATCGATTTCCTCATCAAGGAGAAGCAGAACGACCTCGCTAACATGGGCGACCGCGAGATGATCGACGACGTTATCCGTCTTCGTGAAGAGGTGTCTATGCAGATCAAGGCGCTCAAGGGATTGAAGGAGATGGCCCAGTTGTATGGCTACGATATCAGCCAGCCTGCTAAGAACGCTCGCGAGGCTGTACAGTGGTTGTACTTCGGTTACCTCGGAGCTGTGAAGACTCAGAATGGTGCTGCGATGTCTGTAGGTCGTATCTCTACCTTCCTCGATATCTATATCCAGCGCGACTTGAACGAGGGTACTCTTACCGAGGATGAGGCTCAGGAGCTCATCGACCACTTGGTTATGAAGTTCCGTATGGTTAAGTTCGCTCGTATCCCTTCATACAACGAGCTCTTCACTGGTGACCCTGTTTGGGCTACTCTCGAGGTAGGTGGTATGGGTCAGGATGGCCGCTCAATGGTTACCAAGAACGACTTCCGTTTCCTCCACACATTGGAGAACATGGGTCCTTCACCAGAGCCAAACTTGACTGTACTCTATAGCTCTCGCTTGCCTAAGGCATTCAAGCACTATGCTTCTCTCATCTCAGTAAAGACAAGCTCTATCCAGTATGAGAACGACGATGTAATGCGCCCAGTATGGGGTGACGACTATAGCATCTGCTGCTGTGTATCTGCTACACAGACAGGTAAGGAGATGCAGTTCTTCGGTGCCCGTGCCAACTTGGCTAAGTGCTTGACCTACGCTGTATCTGGCGGTGTTGACTCAAAGACACGCGAGCAGTGCGGTCCTAAGTATCGCGCCGTTGAGGGTGATGTATTGACATACGAGGAGTTCATGCCACGTTTCATGGATATGATGGACTGGTTGGCTGGCGTTTATGTGAAGACATTGAACCTCATCCACTACATGCACGACAAGTACTTCTACGAGGCAGCAGAGTTGGCGCTCATCGACACAGATGTTCGTCGTACTTTCGCTACAGGTATCGCTGGTTTCAGTCACGTAGTTGATTCTATCTCTGCTATCAAGTATGCCAAGGTAAACATCGTCCGTGATGAGACCGGTTTCCCTCTCAGCTTCAAGACCGAGGGTGACTTCCCACGTTACGGTAACGATGATGAGCGTGCTGATGAGATTGCAGTATGGTTGCTCAAGACCTTCATGAACATGATCAAGAAGCACCACACATACCGCAATTCTGAGCCAACTACATCTATCCTGACTATCACATCAAATGTAGTATATGGTAAGTTCACCAGCAATATGCCTGATGGTCGTCCAGCTGGTGCTCCTTTGGCTCCAGGTGCTAACCCATCTTACGGTGCAGAGAAGAACGGTCTTTTGGCTTCATTGAACTCAGTAGCTAAGTTGCCATACGAGTATGCCCTCGATGGTATCTCTAATACTCAGACCATCAGTCCAGGTGCTCTCGGACACAACGACGAGGAGCGTGCCCAGACATTGGTAGGTGTATTGGATGGTTACTTCAACCAGGGTTCTCACCACCTGAACGTGAATGTATTCGGTATCGACAAGCTCAAGGATGCGATGGAGCACCCAGAGAAGGAAGAGTACCAGAACTTCACCATCCGTGTAAGTGGTTACGCAGTTAAGTTCATCGACTTGACACGCGAGCAGCAGCTCGACGTAATCGCTCGTCAGGCTCACGAGAGACTCTAATCAATTAGAAGAATAAATATTGCCCGCTAGATTTTCTTTCCGAGGATATTTAGCGGGCATTTTTAGCTTATTTAACTGCAAAATAGAGTAAGATATTGATTATTTTACTAATTTTGCGGTATGAAATTGAATATAGACCAAAAAACAACTCTTTGGAGTGAAGGAGGAAAATTTTGCTTGGATTTAGCCAAACTGATATTTGGTGGTATCATCTTGGCAAGTATCATGAAAAAGGATATCGATACAGGGAAACTTTTAGTTTTTGGAGCTCTAATAACAATGTTTCTAGCTGTATGTGGATTCTTTTTAATATTAATGTCTAAAGATAAAAAAAAGAAAGGAAAATAAATATGGAACTATTAGTATTTATGGGTTTTTTTGCTTTGCTTGCTGGTGCTTTTACTCTATGGGCTTACAATGATTATCGTAAAATGCAGGCTTAAGTGGGCTTCTTGTTTTTAATCATTTCTAAAAAGATAAAATAATATGGGTGTATTTCTTTTTTTAGGTGTTATAGCCTTATTTATGAGTCTTTTTGCATTGTGGGGAGTATATGATCTTCGAAAGAATGCATAAAGGTTTTGTTCACAGCATAGAGAGCTTTGGTTCGGTAGATGGACCAGGCATCCGTTTTCTGATTTTTCTGCAGGGGTGTCCGATGCGCTGCCAGTTCTGCCACAACCCGGATTCCTGGAAGACGGGAGTGGGAGAGGAATGGACAGCCGATGACCTTCTGGATAAGGCAGAGCGATTCAAGAGTTATTGGGGAGACAAGGGCGGTATTACCGTGAGCGGTGGAGAAGCCCTGATGCAGATAGACTTTCTCATCGAACTCTTCGAGAAAGCACATCAGCGTGGTATCAATACCTGTCTCGATACATCAGCCCAGCCTTTCAGGAGAGATGGAAAGATTTTTGAGAAATTTGAGCGTCTGATGGCTGTTACCGATACGGTCCTTCTGGATATCAAGCATATCAATGATGAAGAGCATCGCAAGTTGACGCTTCATAGCAATAAGAACATACTCGATTGTGCCCGCTATCTCAGTGAGATTCACAAGCCGGTATGGATACGTCACGTCCTTATTCCAGGTATTACCGACAAGGATGAATACCTGGAAGAGTTGAGAGACTTCCTCTCTACGCTCAGCAATATCCAGCGCATAGATGTATTGCCTTATCATACGATGGGCATCTACAAATATGAGAAGCTGGGAATCCCTTATCCGCTAGATGGCATAGAACCTCCTGGCAGAGAACGTGTGGCTCATGCCGAATCTATATTGCAGAAAGCATTATAGACCCGGCAGAGCGTATTTCTTATGATATACAGTAGGGGCAATTACATTCCGAAGATTGCCTGATTATCATTATTCTTATTATGCAATGCTACCATAGTTGGGCTTGCCTTGGGGGTAGGCTCAACTATGTTTTCTTTATGGGTTTCTACAGAGCTGACCAGCTGTGCCTTGATGATAGGCTTGCAGATATAGTCATTTACCCCCATCTCATAGCAGTCGTCGATGTTGTCCTTGTTGTTGAGCAGGGAAACCACAATGATTGCCATCTCCGATTTGTCGTAAGAGGCTCTGACGTACTTGATGACATCCCAGCCGTTTACCTGGGGCATCATCAGGTCGAGCAGGATGATGTTGGGCTGGAAGCTATCTACCAGTTCGATAGCTTTAGCTCCACCGTCCGCTTTCTGAATCTCAACGTCTAAGCCTTTCAGCATATCAGCAACTAATTCAATATTCTCGTGAATATCATCTACTACTAATACTTTACATTTACTATTCATTTCTCGCAATTCGTTGCGACAATCCTAAGCCTTTACCTTATGGATTCCGTAGATATCACACACGAAACCCTTATCGGTGAGAATCTTATTCATGTCTAGGTTATTAAATATCTTATGATTGGTACCGATGACTACGATTTCATACTTTTGATCGAGCACGGAAGGGTTGTCGGTAATCTTGATTTCATATTCTTCTTTTACTTCTTCTGCGTCCACCAGTGGGTCGTAGAGGGTGGTTCTGTATCCTGTACCAAGAAGATTGATATACAGGTCGGCTACTTTGGTGTTACGGATGTCATCACTGTCAGGCTTGAACGAGAAGCCCAGGATGAGAACGTTGGTCTCTGCTGGAACGAAGTTTCTTACCTCGCTGGCACTCTTGATCTTTCCTGCCATCCATATTGCCATCTGCTCATTCACCTCGCGTGCCGTAGAGAGGAGGGATGGAACCACATCCACCTCCTGTGCCTTGTTGATGAGATAGTAGGGATCCACAGCGATGCAGTGACCGCCCACCAGTCCTGGGGTAGCAGGCACGAAGTTCCATTTGGTACTTGCGGCAGCCGTAACGTCCTGGATGCTGATGCCCATCTTGTCGTATATCTTCTGCATTTCATTGAAGAAGGCTATCTGAACGTCGCGCTGGCAGTTTTCCATCAGCTTGCTAGCCTCTGCCACCTTGATGCTCTTTGCCTTGAAGGTTCCGTGGGTCAGCACAGAAGCGTAGAGCGAATCGATGATCTCGGCAGCTTCGGGGATAGAACCGCTGGTTACCTTCACGATGTTCTCGATGGTGTGTACGGTATCGCCCGGATTGATGCGTTCCGGAGAGAAGCCTACATAGAAATCCTGGTTGAGCTTCAAGCCGGATGTTGCCTCCAGCAGTGGAGCGCATACTTCCTCGGTGAGCCCGGGATATACAGTCGATTCATATACCACGATATCGCCTTCTTTCAGAATGGCACCTACGGAGCGGGTGGCACATCTTACGCAGCTGATGTCTGGCTTGTTCGACTTGTTGACAGGTGTAGGAACCGCAATGATATACACATTGCACTTCCTGAGCATTTCTATGTCGCTAGTCAGTTTTAGTCCCTGAGCCAAGGCTTTCGATAGCATTTTGTTCTGATTTATCTGCGTCTGGACAAGTCTGTTTACCTTTTTCGCATTGTTATCATAACCCCACGTATCGTATTTCTTTGAGAATAAGCATGCTAGGGGGGTACCTACGTAGCCCAGTCCTATCACTCCAACCTTAAACTCGTAAGGTTTGTTTGTCATATATCTATATTGTTTTAATTATTATTATTACTACTATTTTCTGGTTTACTTTTTACCTTAGATTCCTTCCAGCTGTGCGTAGCGCGATGTCTTCTTCGGGTTCCACTCATCCTTGTAAGAGGTGCGGAAGAACAGTTCCTGGAGATGCGCCTCCAGTCGGGCAAAGCGCAGGAAGTAGCCTGTGTATGGCGACATGAGTGGCATAAACCGATAGAGGAACCAGGCGGTTTTCTTTCTTTCCGTTACCAGCAGCACCAGGATGAATGCCAGCTGCGACAGGCATACACGGATGAAGTAGCCCAAGAGCAGCACATCCACGATGTGGGTGTTGAAGGTGATGGCAAGCTGAATCATATATCCCAGCCACAGGAAGTTGAATACGCAGTCGAACACCACGCTTTCCATATTCGACAACCAGTTGAGGATGCTCCAGTTCTTGGAAGGCAGCAGGATGTCGAGATGCTTTCGCAGACGGAATCTCACGAGCGATCTCGACCATCTGATGCGCTGACGGTACAGTTTGTACCATTTGGTTGGTACATTGGTCATGCAGATGGCATCTTCGGCGAATTTCACCTTGTAGCCTGCCTTGCGGATCTTCTGCGTGATATCACCGTCGAGTCCCGGACCGATGTCCCAGTATCCCACTTCCTTCAGTGTCTTGCGCTCGAAAGCGCCAAAGGCACCCGAGATGATGTGGTAGATACCCAGGGCACTGGTTACGGAGCGGCCCACCTGTATTCGCTTCAGGTATTCGAAAGCCTGGAGCGATGAACAGATCGTCTCCTTGTAGTTTCTCACCTCGATGCAACCTCCCACGGCTTTCACCTCACTGTCGAGGTAGAAGGGCAGGAGTACATTCTCCAGTGCGTCACGGTCGAGCGATGAGTCGGCGTCGAGACTTACGATGTATTTTCCCCGTGCCATGTTCGCTCCGTAGTTGGTGGCTGCAGCCTTGCCGCCTCGGGTCTCCAATCTCAGATAGTGCGTGATGAGTCCCGCACGGTAGAGGTCGGTGCATATCAGTTTGGTGTCGTCGTTGCTACCGTCATCCACCACGATGATTTCGTAGTGCCGGTAAGTCTGTTCATTCAGCGACTTCACCATCTTATAGATATTCTTGCCTTCGTTCTTACCCGGCACCAGGATGCTGATGAGCGGGTTTTCTCTATAGAGATAGAACCGGGCAAGCTCCTTTTCCTTGTATCTCTTGTTTCGGGTCATCAACCGGTTGAAGATCACCAGATACTCCAGCAGGTAGTATCTTGGAACCTCGATGAAGAAGAGGAACCAATAGGTGTTGGCAATGCTCGAAAACGAGAGTGTGCCAATCCAGTCCCAGAAGCGGTTGATTGTATCTGCTATACTAAACATATCTTCAGTTTCCTTTCTTCTCTTATCTCAGTACGGTGAGTGCCATGATGGCGATGAGGACGAGGATTCCGGCGATGGCGACGAGGGCTCCCACCAGTTCCTTATAGAGTTTCACTCTCTTCAGCACCTTGTCGGTTTCGTCTTCTTCCGGAGCTATGTCGAGTCGCTCTTCCTGCTGCTTCACGGTTTCATCGTCTGTCATCGGATTTTCCGAATATCCGCAGTAGTCGTCTGGAGTCAGCTCTATGAGATTCATTTTGTCGAAGAAGTCATCATATTGTCCGCTCATTCCCTTATGTTTGGTATTGAGTACGCAGCAGATCAGCTCATCGGGTTCTATCATGTTGCTTACCTTTCGGATAGCCTTCGACATGTCCTTGCTCAGGTGCTGCTGCGCTTCATTCTCAGACTTCTCGTCATATCCCGTATAGGTAACGTAGAAGATATTGTTATTGTACGATACCTTGTGACTGTGGAAGATGCGGCAGAACTTTGCCTGCATCGATTCCTTGATCTTGACGGTCTCCTGTTGCGGGCTGAGAATCCAGATCTTACCTACGATTACTGATACCTGTTCTTCGCGGTAGGTTTCCAGAAGCTGGCGGCGCAGACGGTTCTGCAGCAGACTATACTCCATATAGTTATCGTAAGTATTGGTCATGTTGCTGAAGAGCATTCCGCTCTGGGTCAACGTACGGATACCTTCTTCTGTAATCTCGTAGTCCTCCACATCACGGGGAACCAGTGCATTGACAGGGAAGGTATTCTCGCAATAGCAGCAGGTTGCTTTGGTGATCGGAGTGGTAAACGAGTTCTCACAGTCGTTGCAGGAATAGATCACTGCTGGTCGGTCGTAGTCCACACCGATGTGTCTCAGTCTCTTGTGGCACTTCGGACAGATGAGCATTCCTCCCACATTGTATGCACTTTCCGGAGCCACGTTGGCACAGGAAAAGTGGTGGATAATGTTCTGGATCTTCAGATTCGAACTTCCGCACTTCGGGCAGCACTCCGTGTATAGCAGGTGACTGTGGTTGCACTTTGGGCAGAGATGCTCCTTGATGAGGTATTTGTGCTTGCGCAGTGCGCCATATTCCTCTAGCGTATCCACGTAGGCGAACATCTCGGCAAGATGAAACTGGCCCATGCTGTGGTAGTGTTCGAAGATAGGATTGATGTATCCCAATGACGATTTCTCCAGAAGCACGTGAGACAGAATTCTCTGGTCTCTGGAGAGCAGAAACCTCAGGATGTTGGAGAAGAGCTCGTTGGGCTGAGTGGGGCGTGCCACCTCCTGCTTGATGCCGTATTTCTCCTTGGCAGCCTTGATCTTGTCAATGATCTCATATACTTTCTCATTGCTCATATCGCTGACAAAAGCATCGATGATGAACTCTGTAATCTGCCCCTTGCCCGATACCGCCGTGTTGACGAATATCGGCTTGTAGCTGCATTTGTACGATAGGATAGGGCTGGCTCCATACAGGATAGCAAGGAACGTTCGCTCACTCTTCGTATTGATATATATGCAATCGAAGTAGTCGGACTGGATATCTGGTGTTGAGTCTATATCAACATAGCTGTCGATGGTGAGCACCATGTCTCCACGTTTGTTTCTTTTTAGTCCAATCATTTCTTCTGGTTCTTTATTTTGGTTTGTCGGTCGAAATCAGCTTCGAACTTCTTACGACATTTTGATTCTTTTCCACTGGGATGGTGTACATCGGCAGTGGTTTCGGATCGAGCATAGCGCTGATCTTGTTGATTCTCACTCTCACTGGCAGCTTGTTGCTCATCACCCATGCCGGAACTCTCTGGTTAGGGTTCAGGGTGAAGACGGCAACCACTGCATTGGCATCATGCGAAAAGTTACTCTGCAGATGCTTCGGAATTTCCTCTACTCTCAGACCCGCCATCTGTAGCTTGGCTTTCAGCTCCAGATCCTTGTTGATGATGACGTCTGCATCGTCAGGACTCTCCATATACTTCACCTTGTCGTTGGGCACGTAGATGATTACTCCCAGATGGCATGCAGCGTAGTCGGTATGCTGGATAGTCATGACTTCCTGGCTCTTGAATACCAGCGTCCTGTCGCTTACATTGATCTTGGTGATATAGGCATCGGCTGGAGCGCAGCAGTAGTGTATCAGTCCCTGGCTGTAGATGCTCGTGTTGCTGGAGTAGGGCATATCCGCATTGTTGGTGGCAGCACCTCTTCTAGCCATGAAGTTGTAGGTGGTGTTCTTTGCCCTGGCGTAGATTTCCACCTTGTTTGCCTGCTTTCTGAGTTCTTCTTCCACTTCGGCAATCTCTGCATCCAGGGCATTGCGCTTGGTGTTGTCGGTGAGTCCGTAATAGATATCCGAACTCTCTGAAGCCTTCTGCTTTTTCAGTTCTGCCAGACGGGTACGGAGCACCGGAATTTCTTCCTTTGCCAGCTGTGCCTGTACCTCCATATCGTGCGTTTCCTTTACAGCCGAAGGCAGGATGTTGGGGTCATACTGGTTCACGATGTTTCCCAGCAGCACGTAGGAGTAGAGGGTGTCACCCTTGTGTACCACCTCGCCTATTTCCTTGTTCACCTTCAGAATGTAGATGTCGTCAACTGCCGAAATCGGGTTCTCATCGATTGTGATGTATCCGTCGTAGATCGCCCATATCATTCTTGTGACGATATAGTATGCCGCCAGTACGATGACGAGCAGGAAGATCAGCGCGAAGATAATCTGCTGTCTTGCCAGTCGGTGGCTCTGCGACTTGAGCATGTCAGACATTGCCTGTTCCTGCGGCGTGCTATTAAATTGAAACTCATTCATAGTTCTATTTCCCTGAAAATAGTATTGTTGTCGTAGATGCTGACTGCCTTCTCGATATTGATGATGGCAAGTCCGCGGTTTAACATCAGCTTATACATTCTCTCCATGCTTTCGAGGAATCCCGTATATTCGTCCATTCTCATCAGGTAGTTGTACCCCTGCTTCTGGTTCTTGTAGGCAAATCTTCTCATATCGATGTATTTGCCGGTCTGTTCTATATGGAACGCCTCGGTGGCGATGGCCTGGTTCAGATTTTCTATTCTCTTCAGAAGGATGCCTACCGACTGCTTGATTTCCTTGACGTCGGTGCTTCTGCTGCTTCTGATGATTTCCTTTTCTGTTTCGAGCGCCTTGCGCTTGCGTGGATTCTCGTTGTAGATCGGGATGGTGAACCGCACTCCGATATCACCGTTGTTGCTTATCTTGTTGTTGCTTTGCCAGTAGGATGACCATCTGGCGAAAGGCGTGATTCTTGTTGTCGATAAGTAATTAGCCAACTTGCTGTCGTTGTCGGCAATCTGTTCCTTTATCATCACGATTCTTGCATCGATGCTTTCCTCGTCGATGTGGTGCCAGAGAGCTGTTGTATCTACCAGAATCTGGGTTGGCTTCATGCGGTAGATGGGCTTGTTGGAGATGTCGCGGTTGGAGCAGAGGATGGAGATATCGTATTCTGCTGCCAGTTTCTCGTTCATCACCTTCAGCATTTTGTCGTTGCTGATTCGGTCTTTCTCCAGCATGTATTGGTATGCCTCGTTCATGATGTCGAGGTTGTCCAGTCGGTGAGCGATGATGGTACCGATGTAGAAGTTATATTGTTCGGTCAGCTCTTCAGCTGCCTTTTCATAGATGTCTGCAGTCATTCTCTTCTTGCTTTGCAGCCTGGAGAGTTCGTTAGCCAAAGCTACTTTGGCTTTCTTTTCCTTGCCCTGGTAGAACTTGCTGTTGATGATGTTCCATCCCAGTTCAGCCTGGGTCTTTGCCTTGTATTTGGATACCTGGTCTTCGTTGTCGTTGTCGGCATCGAAGTAGGCATCGGGTCTAGCATACACCTGTCCGGTTACTTCCAGTCCGTTGTGCCTTGCTATTGCCAGTTGCTCGTGGGCAGTCTTAGACCAGTAGAGCGAGTCTGTGTTTCTGATGTCAGCCGTGTGCTGACTGTTGAGTCCCAGGTTGATGACCGGGGATTTTACCCAGATAGGGTGGTTGAGTAGGGTATCGAGTTGTGCGAAGCGATTCTTGAAGTGCTTGAGCACATTTTCATTTTTCAGATTTTCATAAACGAGCATCTTCGGGCTGAATGCTTTTTTCAGGGTCTTTTGCTTCAGATTTTGAGCCATAACACCCCTTCCTCCGATATTCATCAGAAGAACAGCTGTAGTGTATAGTATCAATTTTCGCTTCATCATTCTCTTAGTTTAAACACTATGAATGCAGCTGCAAGCTGTTGCAGCTGCAAGCTGTTGCAGCTGCATTCAACCAGTGTCTTTTGAATTCTATTGCTCAATGATAATTATTATCTATTTCTTATGAATTGAACATATATCAGATTCCTTATTTAGTATAAGAAACCTCAGGATCGGCATTCTTGAGCTGGAATACCTGCAGTCTGCTCTGTCCGTAGGCTACGTAGATATAGCCATTATATTCTATTACATAGTTGGCAGAGTGGGCAAGGTTGCGGTGTGCAACCACCTTGTGAGTTTCCTTGTCGAGAACTACAAGTCCGAATCCGCCGTATGCGATATATACATACTTCTTTCCTACGTAGCAGCCATTGGCATGACCTTTATACTTTCCGGCATTTTCGCCTTCTGTGATAGTAGGGCTAGGCATCTGGTAGTGCCAGAGTTCATTGCCTTCCATATCGTAAACATACATACCGGCAGCACCGCGGCAAACGTAAATCTTGTTATCATCCACACGAACCACGTTTTTACCGTTGTTTGGTTCAATGGTGCTGATAGCGAAGCTCTTGATCGGGTTGCTGAGGTCTTCTGCCTTCTGGTCGAAGATTTCCACGGTAGCAGGGATAGCCTCTGTCTCGTTGGTTGCAGCTCTGTCCAGATAAACTGTAACGATCTTGCCATTACCGATAGCTATGTGCTTTACCTTTCCTGGCTTGTTGATCTTGTCAAGCTCATTATAGGTATCTGCATTGTAAACCAGATAGCCCTTGGTGGTTGCAACGATCAGATGGTTGGTTTCGTCGTTATAGACCACGCAGTTCTCATCATAACCCTTTTTCGCAAATTCTGCTGTTGCAGGATTCATCTGGATAAACTGCAATGGCTTCTCGTAGATCACGGTGTCCTTGCCATTGATGGTTGTTGTGATAGACATTGATTGGTCTGCCAGCAGATGGTTTTTGTCCTGGATAGGGATGTATGCGAGCATAGCACCCTTCTTGTTGGAACTTCCTGGTAAGTAAACCATGCGCTTGCCAGACTTGAGCTTGACTGCCAGCAGATGGTTGAAGTCGAGATCTTTCTGGTCATCGCAGAGATACTGCTCCAGTGCTATCTTGTTGTTTTCTACAGGACTGAATACCTCAATACAGCCACCGTGCTTCTTGTCACGGGTATGGTAAGACATATACAATCTGCCATTGTGTACCTGTACGCAAGTCGCAGAGATGTCATGGTCGTGATTATAGTCGATACTTGAAATCAAGTTGAGTGTAGGCTCTTTTTCAGGCTCCTTTTCAGACTCTTGGTCTGCATTGTAACCGTTAGGATTGCACTCAGTCTTCTTGATGACGTAGTTCTTGGCTTCTGGATCATCCTTGAAGAGGACATCGGCATTATTGTTCCATACAATAGTTGTATTGTCATCTGTAATCGGAGTGGTAGCCCCTTCACTTCCATAGATCGCATTTGCATCTACGATGATGTGGGCATTATCTCCTGGTGTGGAGAAAACTGAGCAATCTACCGTCTTGGCTCCACCCGGATTTCTATCACCCTGTTTTTCAGGCGCATTGTAGTAGAAGGCATCTGCTTTGATCACAGCTACACCATCCTTGTCTTGTAAGTCTGCATGACCTTGACCATTGTTCAGATTTATGTATTTGCCTTCGATGTCAACCATACTCTGGTTTTGCAAGTGGAGTTTTGCACCAGAATCTTGCTTGTAGTACTTTGCCTTCAGATACATGACGTAGAGATTTGTGCCATAGGTGGCGTTAACATCTCCTTCTACCTTGAGGGAACAACCGCTATGGAGCTCTGTTGTATTTTGAATCTTCACGCTTGTAGTTGTCATGATGTTTACCCAGGCGTATGACTGGTCTGACATTTCGAACGCTCCAGTCAAGGTAGCATTGTCTGTTACAAACAGGTTGGCTTTTTGGGACATAGTAACTTTATCAGCAAAGAGGGCGTTTTTGACATAGAGCTGAGAGCCTTCTACCATTTTCAAATCGTGTCCTTTTATATTTAAATCCCCAGCATTCTGATAAAATGTATTCTTGATGATATATTCTTTTTGGTTGGCTGGAAATTCAATTGTGCCCCAGTTGGATACCTTTGTATCTCCAAATACTTCAGTGTGATTTTTCGCAATCAGTTTACCTCCGCTCAATACATTGATTGAGGCATCAGAACCGTTGGCATTATTAAAATCTAATGTACCTTTCACATAGATGGTCATTCCTTTTATGTTGTAACCATCTGCTTTGAGGGTTTCACCAGCTGGTACTACATAGGTTCCTGGATGTTCTTCCCATTTTTTATCTGCTAAGGAAGAAAGATTAGGAGTTCCTGTAGGAACGGCTGGCTCTGTAGCATCAGCTCTGGTTGCCAGAGCTCTAGTTTTTGTAGTTGTATTAGCGTATGAACCTTTATAGTTCCATACTCTGGAAGCCAGCTGGTCTGCATACTCTGCGGTTACGTCTGTACCAACGATAGTAGCAGCTTTACCGATAGGGTCTATGACAGAATCGTTGCCGGAATCGCTACAAGATGCCAAAAGCATTGCAGCAAATGAGAGCGTTGCAAGTTTAATATTTATAGCTTTCATATTCATTTACTTAACTTTTATCGTTAACATTCTTGTTGAATGTATTTCTTGTTTCAGCTAGTCAACTTAGCTCTAATAAGGTGAATGTTCCCTCCCACTCGCAGGAGTGGGAGAGAACAAGGATTATTTCTTTTATTCGTATTACTTCTTGGTATTTGTAAGCTTGAATACCTGTACACGGCTCTGACCATATGCAACGAAGATGTTGTTGTCGTTATCGCCTGTTACGAAGTTGGCAGACTTGCCGTTGTATGCCTTGCGGTGGCAAACTACGTTGCCGCTCTTGTCGAGAACAACCAGACCGTATGAACCGCAAGCTACATATACGTTGCTTGCTGTAACGTAAACTCCATTAGCGCAACCCTTCACGTCGCCAGTCTTATCTGCATTTACTGGTGCCTTGAATGTTGGGCATTCGAAGAACTTGCTAGCTGTACCATCAGCAATCTTTGCGATACCATTCTCGCCCAAGCAGACGTAGATATCACCATTTGCTTCATCTACTGCAATCACAGCCTTGTTGCCCTTAGGAGAGATTGTTGTACCGACCTGATATGTTGCTGCAACGTCCTGCATTTCATTGTCGTTATATACAGTCAATGTGGCATCACTTGTCAATGCGTAGAGCTTGCCGTTTGCTGCAACAAGATACTTACCCTCAGTGCTACCCTCGTTCCACTTGTTCATCTTTGCATTAAAGATAGTGAAGCCATTGGTGGTTGCAACGATGTGGTTATTCTTGAAGTTAGCTACACAGTTGGCATCCATGCCTTTGGTCTTTCTGTCGATAGCAGAAATTTTAATCTGGTTAGCGAATGTACCATCGCTGTTCAGTGAAATCTGTCCCATGAAAGGACCTACACCTGTTACCTCATCGGCATGGCTCTTGTTTCCGCTCTGGCTACCTGCTACCCAAAGGGTGTTGCCATCTACCAGAATGTGGTTGTAGTCATTGGTTGCATTGTCTGATTCTACACTCTGATCTATAGTCAAGGTGTTGTTTGCCAGACTGATAGCCTCGATAGCTCCATTAGAAGCCTTGCCGTTTGTATGGTAAGCTACATAGAACTTGCCGTTTACTCCTGGCTGGATGCAAGTAGCAGACATGTCATTGTCTTTATTCTTGTCTTCTGCAACCAAGTCAAGCTTTGGAGCTGCGATGATAGTTGCAGGATCACCTGCCCACTCAAAGCCATAAGCCTTGTAGTCTGCGCCATCTGCTTTCTCCTTGACACCCTTACCATTAGTTGCCTTATCGTAGTCGAGGTAAGAAGCTGCAATGTCGAGATCCTCGAAAGTATTCTCCTTAGTTGTACCAGAATAGCACTCTGTGAACTGGAGGAGGAAGGTTGCGTTGTTGCCAGATGTAGCCAAAGCCTGAATCTGGTTGTCACCATTGTTGGTGAATTTCTTAGCCTTGATAACAGCGATGGCGTTGTCATCGTTCAAGGTAATCTGGCCAGCACTTGCGTTATCAGTTACGATATTGTTGGTATAGATATCGCTCTTGTTATTGATATTGATCTTGCAGTTACCCTTCAGATTGAGAGTAGCATCTTTCTGATCGTTGGTAACGTTGATGTAATCTGCAGTGATCCTTGAACCAGCCTCTGCGTTGAATACCTTTGAAGCCTTGATAGCAGAATTCTCGCTGGCTTTCATCTCGCCCTTAACGTTCAAGGTCTCTGTTCTCAAGAATCCACCGAACTGCAAAGCACCATTTACGTTAACTGTTGTAGCGTTCATGATGTGCTTGGTTGCGTTTACGGTAGCGCCTTCTTCGATGTTCAGCTCAACGGCGCGGATAGAACCGCCGATGTATGCCTCAGAACCATTCTTGAATGTGATGTTGTGCTTTGGTGTGATGATGGCCTTCTTGTCGTTCTTGTCATAAGCGTTGATAGAACCGATACCGCCCTTTTCATTTGTATATTTAGCGTACAGCTTACCAGCTACGGTAATATCGTTTTCTGCAATGATAGAACCGCCATCGTTGATGATGGTTGCGTCAGCAGGAATTTCCAAGGCACCTTTGCCCTTGTACTCCAATGTGGCACCGCCGTCAACGTAAATGGTACAGCCTGCAATAGAACTGTCGAAAATCAACTTTGAACTACCCTTTACGAAGATGGTAGTACCAGCTACTTTGTGACCGCTCATGTCGAGTGTAGTCTTGCTGGTGATCAAATATGTCTTGCCTGGAGTCATGTCTTCTGCACCGCTCCACTGTCTTGCATCCTTAGGAACAGCAGGGATAGTAACTTTGTCGGCAGAAGCAAATGCTCTTGTCTGAGTTGCTCTTGAGAAGAAGAACTTTCTGGCATTAGCTGTTGTGTTCTTGTAGTTTGAAACGCGAGCTTTGAGTTCTGCAGCAGAGCTGCTTGTAAGATTTGCAGTGATAGTCTCTGCAACATCCACTTTAGAGTCTGGGCCACCAGTAGGATCGCTGTTGCTGTCGCTACATGATGCGAAAACAAATGCCGCCAAACCGATGGCAGCAAGCTTGGAATTGATTACCTTCATATCTATTAATAGTTTTAATTTTATTTTAGACTTTATTATCTTTACTTCATCATTACCTTGTGTTTCATTATTACCTTTACTTTTACTTATTTTTTAAGTTCTGTTCGAATAATCGCTTTTTAAGTTCAGTTCGGACACTTATCTTTAAGTTCAGTTCGAATAATAAATGTTTTTTTAGCAGGTGTTAGGGCAACTGCAAAGTGCGAATGCTAAGCCATTACTCTTCTATCTGCATATTCACGGTGCAAATATACTGTAATTATTGCAAATAGAGTAGATTTACGGGTTAAATATTCTTAAAGCGGAAAATCTTTTGTACTGAGTGCTATGGAGTTACCTTTTGTTAGCGATAACGAAGTTGTGAAAATGTCTAAAATCCGGGTACGTTTCTTATGGTATCAAATTGAATTTTTGTCGTTGTTCTTTAGCCTGTTTTTGCATATTGGCAAAATAACTTCTGTAAGCTTCTTCGTTTTCTCTGTTGTATATTTCAGCTGCCTCGTGCATAATCTGAGCCAGCATTTCATCTGTTGGTTCTTCCATGCTTGTCAGCCTATAGCTATTTAATTCTTTTTCTGAAATCATAATTCTGATATTTTAAAATATGGCGCAAATATACGATTAGTCCTGATTTATAATATCTTCCAGGAATTCTTTGGGAGTTCTAACTTTGATGTTGGCTGTCTTGAAATCTTTCTGTAGCAACCACTTTGCAAATTTTGCAGAAATCTGCAATCAGCGTTTTTATTCTGTCGTTGTCGTTCTTCTTGCTTAAAATATAACTTGCGGTTGCAAAAGACATAGCTGCTGCGTGTAATTCTATCTTTTGGTTGATTGCTAAGCTCATGATGATTGCTGCATCATCGTAAAACCCTGTTCTGTTTCCAAGATAATCAATTATCACGTTTGTATCTAAGAAAACCTGTATCATATCAGCTTATTTTATATAGTCCTTGTAGTATTCATTTTTGTAGTCGAATGTCTCAGGCGTATGAATGCCTTTGGTCATAGCTGCAATTCTTGGGTCTATAACTAAGTCTGCCTTGGTTATTTTCTTAGCCTTTGTTTTGTTGGGAGACAATATTTTCTTGAGTGCTTTGACTGCCTTGCTAATTGTCTCGTAGTCTTCGTTAGCTATTATGCTGACGAGTGACTGGTATTCTGATTGTAACTCTAATGCTGTCATAGTGTATTGCTTTTAAAATTCCTGCGGCAAAAATACGATTTATTTCTTGAACTTGCAAGTTTTTGGGGATATATTTTCATTCCTTTGCATGTTTTTCTTGTTTCAAAAGAGCCTTACTTGCTGTCCAAAAGAGCCTTACGTAACGTTCAATTAAGCCTAACGTAAACCTTAATTGAGGCTTAATTGGATGGTAAGTAAGGCTCTATTGCAAGGCATTTGTGGCTCTTTTTGCAATCTTTTTGGGCTTTTTTGCAACCTTTCGGGTTTCTTTTGCGTCTAAGCATCAGAATATAGGAAATTTAAAATCGAAAAAGTATGAAAACAATGAGTATTTGGGTTGCTTCGGCAACTTTGTTTCTTGCCTCTATGGGCATCTGTTCCTGCAGTATGGGTTCTACTACCTCTTCTGAAATGAGAGGAAGCCTGGAGTTTACGCAGGATGATTTGAGAGAGAAGCCTTTCAAGGCTATCGACGTGGATATGGTTGCCAGTGTCTATTATACACAGAACGACGGCGATGAATGCAGCGTTCGACTGGATTACTCTGCCATCAAGGATGCTGAGTTCGTTCAGAAACTCAAGGAGAAAATCAAGGTGGTGTATCGAGACGGCGAGGTGAAGATCGGTCTGACGGGAAGACTCAAGGTGCCTGCCAGCTGTAATTCTGAAAAAAACAGATTGAAGATTTATATCACCAGTCCTGATCTGGTGAAGATTACCCAGGAAGGGGTAGGGGCTTTCTATGCCAAGTCTATCAACAGCGACCGCCTGGAAATCGATAATGAAGGCGTAGGCTCTGTCAGTATCAATAAGATTCTTGCCAACAAGCTGGATGTTACCAACGAGGGGGTAGGCTCCGTCAGCATCGATCATGCCAAGGGCGACGTGATGAAGATTGACAACGAAGGTGTAGGCTCCGTAAAGGTTGGCAATGTGGCGATGAGCGACCTGAAGGTGGATAACGAGGGTGTAGGCTCCGTTACGCTCGATTTCTTCAAGGGCGGAAACCTGAAGATCAACAATGATGGCGTGGGTAAGGTAAGCGCCAAGGTTGATTGCCAAGTGTTGAATGTTGATCTGGATGGTGTTGGCGGCGTGCATCTGAGCGGTGTCACCGGCAAATATACCCGTCATAAGGACGGCGTTGGAAGTATCTCTGACGGAGGTCTGAAGGTTGGCAGATAATCGGGAGAATTTTTTAGAAAATGCAACTTTTGCACCCCGTTACATACTTGTTATATTTTTCTTTTATATATTTTCTTTTATATATATGATTAATATATAACGGGGTGCAAAAGTTGCTTGGATTTGGGCAAGAGACGCTCTTTTTTCAGAATCTCTTGCCTATATTTTCGGAGCTTTAGAAGTCCCATTTCACACCCAGGCAAGGGCGAACCTTTGCTCCATCGGTGCTACCGAAGTTATTGGTAATCTCAACCTCACCACCCAGGCTCAGGTTCTCGCAGCCGAAGTGCTGACCTACCTTGTACCAGAGCTGTGGCTCGGTGATGAATACTGTATGGCGGGTCTTAGCCTTGCCGTCGCCATCTACGGTTCCGTGGGTTTCCCACCAGAAATCAGCGAAGCCGTCAAACTTCAGTCCCTTTACGCCGAAAAGGTCGTTGCAGGTCCATACGGCTGTCAACTGCATCGGAACATTCTGGTCGGTCTTGCGGATGGTCTTATAGAGAACGTCCAGATTCAGGGTGTTCTTGTAGGTAGCATCGTGAATCAGATACTCCACACCGAAGAGCCAGGCATTGTTGATAGGGTAGTTCTTAGTGATACCGCCATTGTACTCTACGTGCAGGCTCCAGTTTTTCATACTGCTGTTCTGCCAGAAGTTCAAGGCACGTGAAATCTCGGTATAGGTGCCGCCCTGTGCTACGTTTGGACTGTTAGGGTCCATCTTGTCGTAGTTGAAATCGTGGTCAACGAAGAAGTAGGTGCTTCCCCATTTGTCCTGCTTGAACATCTCCAAGGTCAGGGTTACATACTTACGGTCGTTACCGAAATCATAAAGAATCTGTGCATTGGTCTGTGCAAGAGTCTTGCTTGCTGGAAGCAATGCCAATGCCATCAGCAGGAGGCTTTTTAATTTTCTCATAACAATGTTTTCTTGTTTTTGATGATGATGTTTAAAATATGATTTGAAACTAAAAAATAAAATATGATACGGAATTAAAAAAGACTGCGAACATAATACCCGCAGTCTTTTTTTTGTATATATAAATCGAATCGATTTTTCCTTTGCTTAGTAAGCGAAGAGAGGATAATCCTTCATGGTCTCGTTTACCTTCTCGCGAACGCGGGCGATGACCTTCTCATCCTCTGGTGAATTCAATACTTCCTCGATAAGCTCTGCGATGAGGTGCATCATATCCTCCTTGGCGCCACGGGTTGTCATGGCAGCTGTGCCCAGGCGGATACCTGAAGTCTGGAAGGCAGAACGTGAATCGAATGGAACCATGTTCTTGTTTACAGTGATGTCTGCTGCAACAAGCGCATTCTCAGCTACTTTACCTGTGAGGTCTGGATATTTGCTTCGGAGGTCAACGAGCATAGAGTGGTTGTCTGTACCACCGCTTACGATGCCGAAGCCACGACCCATCAGATCGTCAGCGAGAACGGCTGCGTTCTTCTTCACCTGCATGGCATAATCCTTCCAAGATGGCTGCAGGTTCTCATTGAAGGCAACAGCCTTGGCTGCGATGACGTGCTCCAGCGGACCGCCCTGCTGACCAGGGAATACGGCAGAATTCAAGAGCATGCTCATCTTCTTAACCTCGCCCTTCTTGGTAGTCAATCCCCATGGATTGTCAAAATCCTTACCCATCAGAATGATACCGCCACGAGGACCACGGAGAGTCTTGTGGGTAGTAGAAGTAACGATGTGGGCATACTTCAATGGGTTGTCGAGCAGACCGGCTGCAATCAGACCTGCAGGGTGAGCCATATCAATCATCAGGAGGGCACCTGCCTCATCCGCAATCTTGCGCATGCGGGCATAATCCCACTCACGGCTGTAGGCACTACCGCCACCGATAATCAGCTTAGGCTTGTGCTCCAGAGCCAGCTTCTCCATCTCGTCGTAATCCACACGACCCGTCTCCTTGTTCAGGTTGTAGCCGATAGGATTGTAGAGAATGCCAGAAGTATTGACGTGGCTGCCATGAGAAAGATGACCGCCGTGATCGAGGTTCAATCCCATAAAAGTATCACCTGGTTTCAGTACGGCGAGCAATACAGCAGCGTTAGCCTGAGCACCAGAGTGAGGCTGCACGTTGGCATACTCAGCACCAAAGACTTTCTTTACGCGTTCGATGGCAAGGTTCTCTACGATATCCACCACCTGGCATCCACCATAGTAGCGCTTACCTGGCAGACCCTCTGCATACTTGTTGGTAAGGTAAGAACCCATAGCGTTCATCACCTCGTCACTCACGAAATTCTCAGAAGCAATCAGCTCCATACCTTTCAGCTGACGCTGATGTTCTCTTTCGATTAAGTCGAAAATCTCTTGATCTTTAACCATTCTTATTTGTTTTATGTGATTGATGCTACTTACAAAGCTCCACTTTGCCCAATTGCTGCTCCTTATCGCAGTAATGGCAGCGTACGATACCGAGAGCCTTATCCACGGTGTGGAAGAGGGTCTGCATAGGCTCGTTGTTGGTGATGCACTTAGGGTTGTTGCACTTGACGATGCCCTTGAGTGTATCTGGAGTCTTCACGGTCTTCTTCTCCACGATCTCGTAGTCCTTGATGATACTCAGTCCGATGTTAGGAGCCACCACAGAGAGGCGGTTGATTTCCTCATCGGTAAAGTACTTGTTGGCAACCTTGATGATGCCCTTCTTGCCGATCTTCTTGGAAGGCAAGTTGTAGCCGATGGTAACAGGAGTGTCCATCTTCTCCAACTGGAGCAGGTTGACTACCTGGTAGGTTTTCTCGGCTGGTATATGGTCGATTACGGTACCGTTCTCGATAGCCGCAACCACTAATTGACTTTTATTGTTTCCCATAATTAATCACTAATAAATAATCACTAAACACTACTCAATAATGGTCTTGTCGTTCTTCACATCCTCCAGCGTGATACCGAGGCAGTGGCAGAAGATAGCCTCACGTGCATAGAGACCATTCTGAGCCTGCTGGATGTAGTATGCATGTGGATCATCATCTACATCGTATGCAATCTCGTTGACACGTGGCAGTGGGTGCATGATCTTCATGTTCTCCTTTGCCTTGCAGAGCATGTCTCGCTTCAGGATATACACGTTCTTCACACGCTCGTATTCCATCAGGTCGCTGAAACGCTCCTTCTGTACACGGGTCATATAGAGAATATCGGCGTCGGCAATCACATCCTCGTTGAAATCCTCGTGCTCCACGTACTTGATGTTGTGCTCCTTGCAGTAGAGTTTGTACTCCTCAGGCATGGCAAGCTCCTTAGGTGCGATGAAGTGGAAGGTAGGATTGAAGTGGCGCATAGCGGTGATAAGTGAGTGAACGGTGCGGCCATACTTGAGGTCACCCACAAGATAGATGTTCAAGTTCTCCAGGGTTCCCTGGGTCTTGAAGATAGAGTAGAGGTCGAGCAAGCACTGAGATGGATGCATGTGGGCACCATCACCGGCATTGACGATAGGCACTGGAGCTACCTCGCTGGCGTACTGGGCTGCACCCTCAATGAAGTGGCGCATGGTGATGACGTCGGCGTAGTTGCTCACCATCAGAATAGTGTCCTTCAGCGTTTCGCCCTTGGTAGTGCTGGATGTCTTGGCATCAGAGAAGCCGATGACACGTGCGCCAAGGCGATTGGCAGCTGTCTGGAAACTGAGTTGGGTACGAGTAGATGGTTCGAAGAAAAGGGTCGCTACGACCTTTCCCTTCAACAACTCCCTGTTGGGATGCTTTTCAAACTCTTGCGCCATTTCGAGGAGGTACATGATTTTCTCCTTCGAGAGGTCGGCAATCGTCACAAAATTATGTTTTTCCATACGAATTTTGATTGAATGTTCTGAAATCGCCCCCAAAGTTACATATAATTTCTGATTTATGTGCGAGAATTCGAAACTTTTTAGTAATTTTGCACAAAATAAATGAAGAAATAGAGATGAGAAAACATTTTATCTATACATTATGGGGCATTTTTGCCACTTTTGTCGTGTCGGCTATGCTGGCCTTCTTTGCCATCTGGAACGGATGGATCGGTTACATGCCGGACATCGAGGATCTGCAGAATCCTATCAGCAGATTCGCCACTCAGGTGTATTCGTCTGATGGAAAGGTGCTGGGTACATGGAACCTGAATAAGGAGAACCGTATCGTGATACCTTACAAGAAGATGTCACCTTATTTAATAAAGGCACTGGTTGCCACGGAGGATGAACGATTCTATGAGCATTCGGGCATCGACTTCCGTGCGCTCGGTCGTGCCATCGTGAAACGTGGACTCCTGGGACAGACCAATGCCGGAGGTGGATCTACCATCACCCAGCAGCTTGCCAAGCAGCTCTATTCAGAAAAGGCATCGAGTACCCTGGAGCGACTGCTGCAGAAACCGATAGAGTGGGTCATCGCCATCAAGCTGGAGCGATACTATACCAAGCAGGAAATCCTGGCACTCTATCTCAACTACTTCGACTTCCTGCACAATGCCGTGGGTATCAAGACGGCAGCGAATACCTATTTTAATAAGGAACCGAAGGATCTTACCCTCACCGAGGCGGCTACGCTCATCGGTCTCTGCAAGAACCCTTCGCTCTTCAACCCAGTGCGCTATCCGGAGCGTGCCCGCGACAGAAGAAACGTGGTGCTCTCGCAGATGGAGAAGGCGGGCTATCTGGATCATGCTGAATACAGCCAGTATTCGGCAGAACCGCTTACGCTCAACTTCCACCGTACCGACCATAAGGATGGTTCGGCTACCTACCTGCGTGAATATCTGCGCAAGTATCTGATGGCTACCCGTCCGGAAAGAAAGGATTATGCATCGTGGAACTATGCTCAGTTTGTTACTGATTCCATCCTCTGGAATACTGATCCTCTGTATGGATGGTGCAACAAGAACTTCAAGAAGGATGGTTCTCCATATAATGTATATAGCGATGGCTTGAAGGTGTTTACCACCGTGGACAGTCGTATGCAGCGATATGCAGAAGAGGCTGTATATCAGCACGTGGCACGCTATCTGCAGCCAGCCTTCAGCAAGGAGGTTTCCCGCAAGCCAAGTTCGCCATACAGTGACAAGCTGACCCCTAAGCAGATCAAGGCTATCCTGAACCGCAGCGTTACCCAGTGTGAGCGCTACCGACAGATGAAGGAAGCGGGATGCTCGGCAGAAGAGATTCACGATACCTTCCGCAAGAAGATTCCGATGACCGTGTTTACCTATCATGGCGACATCGATACGCTGATGAGTCCGCTCGATTCCATCCGCTATTACAAGACCTTCCTGCGCAGCGGATTCATGAGTATGGATCCTAAGACGGGTGCCGTGAAGGCATACGTGGGTGGATTGGACTATACCCACTTCATGTATGATATGGTAAGCCTGGGAAGAAGGCAGGTGGGTTCTACCATCAAGCCATTCCTCTATAGTCTGGCGATGGAAAACGGTTTCTCGCCTTGCGATTTGGCACCTAACCGCCAGCAGACCTATATGGTGGCTGGCAGACCATGGACGCCGCGCAATGCCAACCATTCGAGATACGGACAGATGGTTCCGCTGAGCTGGGGATTGGCACAGAGTAACAACTGGATCAGTGCCTATCTGATGAGTAAGCTGAATCCGGCGCAGTTTGTCCAGCTGCTGCATGACTATGGTATCAACAACCCGGATATTCACGCATCTCTGAGCTTGTGTCTCGGACCGTGCGAGGTGAGCGTGAGCGAGATGGTGAGCGCCTATACAGCCTTTGCCAACCATGGTATCCGTACGGCTCCGATGTTTGTGAGCCGCATCGAGGATAACGAGGGTAACACCATCGCCACCTTCCAGCCACGAATGAATGAGGTGATCAGTGCCGACAATGCCATGAAGATGCTCACCATGATGATGGGCGTAGTGGATAATGGTACGGCAGGAAGACTGCGCTACCGTTATAAGCTGGAGGGACAGATAGGTGCCAAGACGGGTACCACCAATAACAACAGCGATGGATGGTTCATCGGCTTTACTCCGCAGCTGGTAAGTGGCTGCTGGGTAGGCGGTGAGGAGCGCGACATCCACTTCGATTCCATGAGTATGGGTCAGGGTGCCACCATGGCGCTTCCTATCTGGGCTATCTTCATGAAGAAGGTGTATGCCGATGTCTCGCTGGGCTACAGTCCGGAGGTGAAGTTTGATATCCCTGCCGATTACAACCCATGCTATCATGTGGGCAGCGGTGGCGAGCAGGATGATTTCGAACAGGTAGATGCCATCGACGAAGTATTCGAATAATTCATCGGGAAGTGCTCCTGATGCTGTCATCAAAAGGCTATCCGCCATTTTTGCACTCATTTCTTTTAAATAGTGCAAAAATGGCGGATGTTTTTTGCTTATCTCCATTATTTTTTGTATTTTTGCAAAGTTTTAGGGCTCTTGTGCCACAAATGCGTGATGACGAGGAGGTTCCCAAACACTTGATAAAGAGAAAATAATAAAAAAACATTATAATGAACGTTTCATACAAATGGCTTAAAGAATACGTCGATTTCGACCTGACACCACAGGAGACTGCCGATGCGCTGACCTCTTGCGGACTCGAAGTGGACGCTTTGGAGGAAGTACAGTCTATCAAGGGTGGACTGAAAGGTCTTTACGTAGGTAAAGTGTTGACATGCGAGGCGCATCCTAACAGCGATCACCTCCACGTAACAACCGTTGACCTGGGCAAGGGCGAGCCACAGCAGATTGTCTGCGGTGCGCCTAACGTAGCTGCCGGTCAGAAGGTAATCGTTGCCGACCTGGGCTGCGTGCTCTACGACGGCGACCAGAGTTTTACCATCAAGAAGAGCAAGCTCCGCGGGGTAGAGAGCTTGGGTATGATCTGTGCTGAGGATGAGATTGGCGTGGGTACATCTCACGATGGTATCATCGTGCTCCCTGAGGATGCACCTGTTGGTCAGCCTGCTGCCGAGTACTATCACCTGGAGAGCGACTGGCTCATCGAGATTGATATCACAGCCAACCGTGCCGATGCACTCGGTCACTGGGGTGTAGCTCGCGACCTCTATGCCTGGTTGAAGCAGAACGGTTATGAGACTAGCCTGCATCGTCCATCTTGCGATGAATTCGTAGTAGATAACGAAGATCTTCCTATCGATGTAGAAATTGAGAACACCGAGGCTTGCAAGCGCTATGCCTGCGTTAGCATCACCGACTGCGAGGTGAAGGAGAGCCCTAAGTGGTTGCAGGACAAGCTGAACATCATCGGCTTGCGTCCAATCAACAATATCGTGGATATCACCAACTACATCATGATGGCATACGGCCAGCCATTGCACTGCTTCGATGCCGACATGGTTACCGGTCATAAGATTGTAGTCCGCACCCAGCCAGAGGGCACCAAGTTTGTGACCCTGGATGGCGAGGAGCACACCCTGGGTGAGCACGACCTGAGCATCTGCAATGCTGAGGAGCCAATGTGTATCGCAGGTATCTTCGGCGGTAAGGGCTCCGGTACTTACGAGACCACTAAGAGCGTGGTTCTTGAGAGTGCTTACTTCCACCCGACATGGATTCGCAAGAGCGCTCGCCGTCACGGCTTGAGCACAGATGCCAGCTACCGTTTTGAGCGTGGCGTAGATCCTAACGGACAGATTTATGCATTGAAGCAGGCTGCTATCCTCTGCAAGCAGTTGGCAGGCGGCAAGATTTCCATGCAGATCAAGGATGTATATCCAGAGCCAATGCAGGATTTCCCAGTTCGCCTGAACTATGAGTATGCTCACCGCCTCATCGGTAAGGAGATTGGTGCTGAGACCATCAAGAGCATTGCTACATCTCTGGAGATGAAGATCGTGAAGGAGGATGCTGAGGGCATCGACCTCCTGGTTCCTGCTTATCGCGTGGATGTTCAGCGTCCTTGCGATGTGGTAGAGGATATCCTCCGTATCTATGGATATAATAATGTGGAGATTCCAACCCAGTTGAAGAGCTCTTTGACTGTTCAGGGTGATGAGGACAAGGCTTATCACAGCCAGAACCTTGTGGCTGAGCAGTTGGTAGGCGAGGGCTTCATGGAGATTCTCAACAACTCTCTGAGCAAGGCTAGCTACTATACAGACCTGGAGCTGAACAAGTATCCTAATGAGACTACCGTGAAGGTGATGAACCCATTGAGTGCTGATCTCGGCGTGATGCGCCAGACCATGCTCTTCGGCGGTTTGGAGAGCGTAGCCCGCAACATCAACCACAAGAGTCAGAACCTGAAGTTCTTCGAGGTGGGTAACACCTATATATATAATAAGGAGAAGTGGAGCGAGGAGAGTCCTATCAAGGCTTATTCTCAGGAGGCTCACATGTCACTCTTCATCACCGGTAAGCGAGTAGAGGGCAGTTGGGCTCATGCAGATGAGCAGAGCAACATCTACGAGCTGAAGGCAGTGGTAGAGAATATCCTCCGCCGTGTGGGTATGCCACAGAATAACCTGGTTATCAAGCACAGCGACAACAATATCTTTGCCAAGGGCGTGAACTACGAGACCCGTGCCGGCAAGGTATTGGTAGAGATGGGTATCCTGAGCAACAAGCTGAAGAAGGCATTCGATATTGATCAGGATGTATTCTATGCTGATGTTCACTGGGATAACCTGGTGAAGACTGTGAAGAAGGTGAACCTTACTTACACAGATATCAGCAAGTATCCATCTGTGAGCCGCGACCTTGCGCTGCTCGTTGACAAGAACGTAGAGTTTGCACAGATTGAGCAGATTGCCCATCAGACTGAGAAGAAGCTCCTGAAGAGCGTGGTACTCTTCGATGTTTATGAGGGTAAGAACCTGCCAGAGGGCAAGAAGAGCTATGCCGTAAACTTCATCCTGCAGGATGAGGAGAAGACATTGAACGACAAGCAGATTGATGCCATCATGAAGAAGCTCATTGCCAACCTCACAGGTAAGCTCAACGCAGAACTGAGATAATGCAGAATGCGATTGACGCAGAATTGAGATAATATTATAAACAAAAAACGATAAATATTTAAAATTTTATTCCAATGGGAAGAGCATTTGAATATCGTAAAGCTACAAAGCTGAAAAGATGGGGCCACATGGCCAAGACATTTACTAAGTTGGGTAAGCAGATTGCCATCGCTGTAAAGGCAGGCGGTCCAGAGCCAGAGAACAACCCAACCTTGCGTGCTATCATCGCTAACTGTAAGCGTGAGAACATGCCTAAGGACAATATCGCTCGTGCCATCAAGAACGCTTGTGGCAAGGATACCAGCGATTACAAGGAGGTAACATACGAGGGATATGGCCCTCACGGAGTTGCTGTGTTCGTTGATACATTGACAGATAACACAACCCGTACAGTGGCTGACGTTCGTTCTATCTTCAACAAGTTCAGCGGTAACCTGGGTACAACAGGTTCTTTGTCTTTCCTCTTCGACCACAAGGCTGTGTTCACATTCAAGAAGAAGGAAGGCCTGGATATGGACGAGATGATTCTCGACCTGATTGACTATGGCGTAGAGGACGAGTTCGATGAGGATGAGGAGAACAACGAAATCACTATCTACGGTGCTCCTACAAGCTTCGGCGAGATTCAGAAGCACCTGGAGGCTGAGGGCTTCGAGGTAACTGGTGCTGAGTTCACCTACATTCCTAACGATTTGAAGGATGTTACTGCTGAGGAGCGCGAGACTATCGACAAGATGGTTGAGAAGTTGGAGGAGTTTGACGATGTTCAGACTGTCTATACCAACATGAAGCCTGAGATTCCTGCAGACGCAGAATAATTATGTTGCAGCAAGAGAAACAGGATAAGTTGACCAAGGTTACTTATCAGACTCATGGTACCTGCTCTAAGTACATCTGTATCAGTGTTGATGAGGATGGAAAAGTGCAGGATGCCCAGTTCATCGGCGGTTGCGATGGCAACACCAAGGGCGTTTGTGCCTTGATTCAGGGTATGAAGGCAAAGGAGGTCATCGCCCGACTGAAGGGTATCACTTGTGGTAACAAGCCTACAAGCTGTCCAGACCAGTTGGCTACAGCCTTGCAGGAAATGGGATATTAATACAATAAATAGGGTGTGTCATCAATCCATGACACACCCTCTTTTCTAATACTTGAAGACATCATCCAGCAGAATCTCCTTCGGATTCTTAGCTGAATAATAAACGAAGCGGAAGGTGAAGTGGGCATCCTTGTAAACCTTCAGACCAGGGTTGTTGTCCAATGCCTCTTTCTGAAGTTTGTGGAGCTTATCCTTGTTGGCATCAATCGCCTTCTTGTTGTCCGCTTTGTTGCGAAGAGTCATGTAATAAGAGAACACGCGGGTGTTTTTGTCAAACACGGCACTGTCTGTTCTGCTGTCATTTACGTATGGGGTAGGGCAGTATTTCTCTGTGTATTCCTTAGCCTCACGAACCGCCTTATCTTCCAGACTTTCAGTGCAAGATACGACCAAACTTGCTAAAAATATGCTATAAATTGCTTTTTTCATCATTATTATATATTTTTTTTGCAAAGATACGAAAAAAAATACTATCTTTGCACTCCAAAGAGAGAAAATTGTATGGAGAATATAAATAAGATAAGAAATTTCTGCATTATTGCACATATTGACCATGGTAAAAGTACCTTGGCAGACCGATTGTTAGAGAAAACTCAGACCATCAAGATTACTGAGGGTCAGATGCTTGATGATATGGACCTGGAGCGAGAGCGTGGTATCACCATCAAGAGCCATGCCATCCAGATGGAATACAAGGCAAAGGATGGAGACACTTACATCCTCAACCTCATTGATACTCCGGGACACGTTGATTTCTCATACGAGGTTTCTCGTTCCATCGCAGCATGCGAGGGAGCGCTCTTGGTTGTAGATGCCACCCAGGGTGTGCAGGCCCAGACTATCTCTAACCTCTATATGGCTATTGAGCATGACCTGGAGATTATTCCGGTCATCAACAAGATAGATATGCCTTCGGCTATGCCGGAGGAAGTGGAAGATGAGATTGTGGATCTCATCGGTTGCAAGCACGAGGATATCCTCCGTGCATCCGGTAAGACCGGCGAGGGTGTCGAGGACGTTCTGGAAGCGGTGGTAAATCGTGTTCCGGCTCCTAAGGGAGATGACAAGGCACCACTCCAGGCTTTGATTTTCGACTCTGTATTCAACTCATTCCGTGGTATCATCGCCTACTTCAAGATAGAGAACGGTGTAATTCGCAAGGGCGACAAGGTGAAGTTCTTCAACACCGGAATGGAATATGATGCAGATGAGATTGGCGTACTGAAGATGGATATGATTCCCCGCAAGGAATTGGGTGCCGGTGAGGTAGGTTACATCATCTCGGGTATCAAGAATGCTACCGAGGTAAAGGTGGGTGATACCATTACCCACATCGCACGTCCTTGTGAAAAGGCGATTGCAGGATTCCAGGAAGTGAAGCCAATGGTCTTTGCCGGCGTTTATCCTATCGATCCTAGCGATTACGAGAATCTGCGTGCCTCATTGGAGAAGCTGCAGCTCAACGATGCTTCGCTCACCTTCTCGCCTGAGAGTTCGGTAGCCCTGGGCTTCGGTTTCCGATGCGGATTCCTCGGTCTGCTTCACATGGAGATTGTACAGGAGCGTCTGGACCGTGAGTTCAACATGGATGTCATCACCACCGTTCCTAACGTATCCTATATGGTATATGACAAGCAAGGTGGTGAGAAAGAGGTACATAACCCATCGGGACTGCCAGATCCAACGCTCATCGACCATATCGAGGAGCCGTATATCCGAGCTACCATCATCACAGCTACCAATTATATCGGTCCTATCATGAAGCTCTGTCTCGACAAGCGTGGTGAGCTTATCAATCAGGAATACGTGAGTGGTAACCGTGTGGAGCTGCATTTCATGCTGCCATTGGGCGAGATTGTGATCGATTTCTACGATAAGCTGAAGAGTATTTCCAAGGGATATGCTTCGTTCGACTATCATATCGATTCCTTCCGTCATTCCGACCTGGTGAAGCTGGATATCCTCTTGAATGGAGAGCCGGTGGATGCCCTGAGTACTTTGACCCATCGCGACAACTCTGTGAGCTTCGGCCGCAGAATGTGCGAGAAGCTGAAGGATCTGATTCCACGTCAGCAGTTTGATATTGCCATTCAGGCTGCTATCGGTGCGAAAATCGTAGCCCGTGAAACTGTGAAGCAGGTGCGCAAGGATGTTACTGCCAAGTGTTATGGTGGTGACGTGAGCCGTAAGCGTAAGTTGCTGGAGAAGCAGAAGAAGGGTAAGAAACGTATGAAGCAGATTGGTAACGTAGAGGTGCCGCAGAAGGCATTCCTTGCGGTGCTGAAGCTTGACTAAGAGATTCGACGAAATAAATTTTAATAACTAGGAGGAACTTAAATTATGAGTGATTTTAAGGTTATCACCCCTAAACGAGACATAGCCAGAGAGCTTGCCCGTAGGTATAGTACGATGACTCATGACGAGTTGGATGTACTGGAATCAATCCTGGAGCCAATCAAGTATGGCAAGGGCGAAAAGATTCTGGTAGAGGGTGAAGTGTGCAGAAACATTTCTTACATAGAGAAGGGATTGGTGCGCCAGTTCTATACCAAGTATGATAAGGAGGTAACAGAACACTTAGGTGTTGACCATACTATCTTCATGTGTATTGAGAGTCTGTTCCGAGAAACCCCTTCTTACCTCCAGGTTGAGGCTTTGGAGCCTACTTTGGTGTATGCTTTGCCGAAGGCGAAGCTCGAGGCGGCTGCCATAAGAAATGTAAACATCCAGATGCTTTACCGTAAGATTCTGGAAGAAAGTTTGATTCAGTCGCAGGTACATGCCGACCTGATGCGATTCGAAACTGCGCCTAATAAGTATAAGCGTCTGTGCGAGCTGAATCCGCAGGTGGTGCTCCGTGCGCCGCTTACGTATATCGCTAGCTATCTGCAGATGACGCCTGAGACGCTGTCTCGTATCCGATCAAACACTTTGTTGTAATGATCATCATAAAAAAAATGGTGTAACTTCTTTTTTTTGAAGTTACACCATTTTTTTGTATTGGTATCTCTTTTATTCCTTTTCAGGAGTTTTCTTATTATTCAGCAGTATAGAGGAATCGCTTGATACTCTTCTTAGGAGTCTTCTCAAACTCCTCTTCGTGGATGCGAATCTCGCTAACCTTGCTGTAGGCTGGAACCATCGTATTGAGTTCCTGGCGGTTCTGTTCCATAATCTCTTCCAGTTCGCTTCTGCCCAGGTTCAGAGACTGAGCCTCGTCGAAGTCTGGATATACCAGAGCCACCAGCTTGTCGCCCTTCTGAACAACCACGCTCTCTGCAACGAGGGCGAGAGAATTGAGCTTATCCTCGATTTCCTCAGGATAGATGTTCTGACCGCTGGCACCGAGCAACATGTTCTTGCTGCGGCCCTTGATGAATACATTGCCGTCGCCATCCATCGTTCCGAGGTCGCCGGAATGATACCATCCGTTCTCATCGATGGTCTGCTTGGTAGCCTCCTCATTCTTGTAGTAACCCAGCATCACGTTAGGACCTTTGGCAAGGATTTCGCCTGGTACGTTCTCCGGATCCGGACTGTCGATGCGAACCATCATGTGGAGCGCAGCCTTACCGCAAGAACCCGGAACGAAGTTCTTGTAATCTTCGTAGCAGATGATAGGCGCACATTCTGTTGCACCATAACCCACTGTATATTTGAAGCCCACGCCGTGGAGGAATCTTTCAACTTCCTGGTTGAACGCAGCGCCGCCGATAATCACCTCATAGAAGTTGCCACCGAAGGCATTGCTTACCTGGTCGCAGATCTTCTCCTTCACCTTCTTGCTGATAACAGGCATGTGGAGGAGCATGCGCATACGGTTGTTCTGAATCTTAGGGAATACCTTCTTGCGGATAATCTTCTCGATAACCAGAGGCACTGCGATGATCACTGATGGCTTGATGCGTCCGAATGCCTCGGCGATGATGGCTGGGCTAGGGATGCGGGTGAGATAGAAGATGTGGCAGCCCTTGATGAATTCGAAGATAAATTCGAACGACATGCCATACATGTGTGCCATCGGCAGGATACTGATGACTGAATCTCCAGCCTTGATCTTCTTGCCCAATACATTCTCGGCAAAGTCGGCATTGCCCCACAGCGCACGGTATGGAACCATCACACCCTTGGAGAAACCGGTAGTACCACTGGTATAGTTGATCATAGCCAACTCGTCAGGATCCTGGTCGATATAGTAGTTGACGTGGTTCTTGCGGAAGTACTTAGGATACTTGATGCCGAACATCTCGTTGAGGTGCTCGCGGGCATAAGTCAACTTGTCGGTACGTGAAACCACGAGCGAGTAATCTGGAATGTAGATGATACCTTCCAGACCCGGCATCTTGGTTGCATCTACCTGTGTAGCAACAACGTCGCCCACGAAGAGCAGCTTGGCATCGCTGTGGTTCACGATGTTGTGAATCTGTTCTGGCATGAACTCATGCAGGATAGGCACCGCGATGGCACCATAGGTTAGGGTAGCGAGGAAAGCCACTGCCCAATTGGCACTGTTTCTACCGCAAAGAGCAATTTTGTCGCCCTTTACTACACCGGAGTTCTCAAACATGATGTGCAGCTTCTCAATCTTGCGTGCTACATCGTGATACTGCAAGGTAGCTCCCTTGTAGTCGGTCAAGGCATCCATATCCCAATGGTCTATGATGCTCTGCTGGATAAGTGCGTTAAAGCTAGGAATTTCCATATTCTATTATTTAACGATTTTTCTAAGTTCATATTTTTCTCGTACTTAAAGTCTCTATCTCTGGATTACGCTTTTTTCACGTATTATATCACGTCCTGGTAGAGGTAACGCTTGATAGACTTCTTGGCTGTCTTTTCAAATTCGGTGTCGTGCAGCTGGATGCGTGATATCTTTGCAAAGCTAGGCATCTGCATATTCAGTTCCTTTCGGTTCTGCTCCATGATGTTGGCGAGGTCTTCGTCTGAGAATCCCAGTTCCTTGCTCTCTTCCATTTCAGGATGAACGAGTGCCACGAGCTTGTCGTCCTTCTGCAGCACGATGCTCTCGTTGACCATTGCCATGGAGTTGAGCTTATCCTCAATCTCCTCTGGATAGATGTTCTGTCCGTTAGGACCGAGCAGCATGTTCTTGCTTCTACCTCTTACGAAGAAATGTCCGTCGGCACTCATCGTTGCCAGGTCGCCGGTATGGAACCATCCATCTTCATCAATCACGGCATCGGTAGCCTCCTGGTTCTTGTAGTAGCCCTTCATCACGTTGATGCCGCGGCAAACCAGTTCGCCTGCTACGTTTTCTGGGTCATCGCTCAATACCTTTACCTCCATGTGCTTCACGGCAACACCACAGCTGCCTGCTACATAGTTGTCCTGATGGGCGAAGGTGATGAGCGGAGCAGTTTCCGTAGTACCGTAACCCATGGCGATAGGGAAGCCGATGCTGATGAAGAAGTTCTCTATCTCCTTGTTGAGTGGAGCACCACCCACAACCACCTCGTAAGGACGCTCGCCGAACTTGCGCAGTACAAACTCGCGAACCTTCTCCTTGATGCGCTTGTTGATGACAGGCATGTTCATCAGCAGTCGGGCACGGTTGGTCTGGATATGTGGGAATACTTCTTTTCTCACGATCTTATCTACCACGAGTGGTACGGCAAAGATGATGTCTGGCTTGATTTCTGCCAGCGCCTCTGAGATGAGCGTAGGGCTCGGAAGGCGGGTGAGGAAGAAGATGTGGTTACCCATCGCCATATTGTAGATGAACTCGGTCATGAGTCCATACATGTGAGCCATCGGAAGGGTAGAGAGGATGTTGCAGTTCTTGCCGATCTTGGGACTTACCGTATCCATCAGATAATCGAGATTACCCCAGAGGGCTCTGTATGGCAACATCACACCCTTGGAGAAACCTGTAGTTCCGCTGGTGTAGTTGATCATCGCCAGTTCTTCCGGATCATCCACGTGATATTTCACATGCTCAGGGCGGAAGTACTTGGGATATTTATGACCAAACATTGCGTTGAGATGCTCGCGGGCATAAGTCAGTTTCTCTGAACGGGAAATGACGAGTGAATTATCCGGCAGATAGATGATGCCTTCCAGTGTAGGCATTTCATCGGGAGTAATCTGCGTAGCCACTACATCACCCACAAACAGGAGCTTGCTCTCACTATGGTTCACGATGTTGTGGATCTGCTCTGGTTTGAATTCGTTCTGTATAGGCACGACGATTGCACCATAGGTGATAATAGCCAGGAAAGCTACTGCCCACTGGCTACTATTTCTACCGCAGACGGCAATCTTGTCGCCCTTCTTCACATCGCTGTTTTCAAACAGGATGTGCAGTTTCTCTATTTTTCTGGCAACATCGTGGTACTGGAGTGTAGCGCCCTTGTAATCGGTGAGCGCATCCAAGTGCCAATTCTTGATGATGCTTCTCTCAATATACGAGTTAAAACTTGGTATTGAATTCATTGCACAATTTACAAAATTTTGTGCAAAGGTACAGAAAATACTGCACATCGCAAAATAAAATGTGCATTATTTTATAGATTAGCGTAAAATATTTTAGAAACTAGGTAAAAATATATAGTTTTATCCCATTATTGCCATTTACTGGTGGCAATAATGGGATAGTTTTACACTTATTCATCTATCGTGAATCTGATCCATCTGCCATGAATCCTATTCGTATCTCATCGATTTGGCTGGATGAATATGAGAGATGAGGTAACTTGGCGCTACCAGCATGAAGATGCTGATGAGGAGGGTGGCTACGTTAAGTGCCACGATGAAGAGCCAGTTGAACTCCACCGGTACCGTACTTACGTAGTAAGTCTGGGCATCGAGCTTCACTATTCCCGTGAAATGCTGCATGGCAAGAAGTCCCAGTCCGATGACATTGCCCAGCAGCATTCCCTTGCCGATGATGAATACGGCAAACCAGAGGAAGGTGTGGCGGATGGTCTTGTTGCGGGCACCCAGGGCTTTCATCACTCCAATCATCGAAGTGCGCTCCAGGATGATGATGAGCAATCCGCTGATCATCGTTACGCCTGCCACGATGAGCATCAGTCCCAGGATAATCCATACATTCAGGTCCATCAGGCTGAGCCATTGGAAGATGTTCGGATTCAGCTCCTTGATGGTGGCGCTGCTGTAGGTTTCTCCGTAATGATCTACGGTACGGTTCACCTTATTGATAACATAGTCTTCCGTCTCGTTGAGCTTGTCGAAGTCCTTCACGGTCAGTTCGGCACCGCTTGCCTGGTCATCCTCCCATCCATTCAGCTTCACGGCTGTATAGAGGTCGGTATAGACCATCAGTTCATCATATTTCTTGAGATTGGTCTCGTAGATGCCCGCGATGGTGAACCGGCGCATTCTCACGCCCTGGTTGTCGATGAAGTAGGCGAAGATGCGCTCGCCGTTCTTCAGCTTCAACTTGTCTGCCATCAGCCTGGAAATCAGAATCTGGTTATGGCTGGCTTTGTCATCAAACTTCGGTATGCTTCCTTCCACCATGTTCTGATGGATGAAGGTAGAGTCGAAATCCGGTCCCACACCCTTGAGCACTACGCCCAGGAAATCGTTGTCGGTCTTGAGGATTCCTTCTTTCATGGCAAAGCGCTGTACATGTTTCACGCCCGGAATCTTCTGGAGCACCTTCACCATCGAGTCGTTCATCACCACCGGATACTGGTTCTGCTGCTGCAGGGTCATGAAGTCGGCCACCTGGATATGGCTTCCGAAGCCAATCACTTTGTCGCGGATGGTGTGCTTGAATCCCAGCACCACGCATACCGACATGACCATGATGGCGAGTCCGATGGCAACACCGGCTGTGGCAATATGAATAGCAGGGCGAGAAACCTTACGTTTGTCGCCCTGATCACTATATAATCTCTTTGCTATAAATAGAGGAAAATTCATATTTCGTTCTTCACTTTCTTATAGTCCTTCATCCTCCACTCTTCCCGGATAAGCCTCGAGTGCCTTGGCAAGAACAATCAATGCGCGGTTCAGATCGTCCTTCTTCAAGACGTATGCCATGCGCACCTGGTTTCTTCCGGCTCCAGGAGTGGTGTAGAAACCGGAGGCTGGAGCCATCATCACGGTCTCGCCCTCATATTCAAACTCTTCCAGACACCAACGGCAGAACTTGTCTGAGTCGTCGATAGGCAACTTGGCTACGGTATAGAAGGCACCCATTGGGATAGGAGAGTAAACGCCAGGAATACGGTTGAGGCCGTCGATCAGACACTTGCGTCGTTCTACGTACTCATCATATACATCGCGATAGTACTCCTCGGGTGCATCGAGTGAAGCCTCGGCAACGATCTGACCGATCAGTGGAGGAGAGAGACGAGCCTGACAGAACTTCATCACCGCCTTGCGGATCTCGGCATTCTTGGTAATCAGGGCACCCACACGGATACCACACTCGCTGTATCGCTTGGATACAGAGTCGATGAGCACGGTATTCTGCTCGATACCCTCCAGGTGCATCGCACTGATGTATGGGCTGCCGGTATAGATATACTCGCGGTAAACCTCATCAGAGAAGAGGTAGAGATCGTACTTCTTCACCAGGTCGCGAATCTGGTTCATCTCTCTGCGGGTATAGAGATAGCCGGTAGGGTTGTTCGGGTTACAAATCAGGATGGCACGGGTGCGCTCATTGATGAGTTCCTCAAACTTCTCCACCTTAGGCAGGGAGAAACCTTCCTCGATGGTAGTGGCGATGGTACGGATCTTGGCACCTGCCGAGATGGCGAACGCCATATAGTTGGCATAGGCAGGTTCTGGCACGATGATCTCGTCTCCTGGGTTCAAGCAACTCATGAACGAGAAGAGCACAGCCTCAGAACCTCCCGATGTGATGATGATATCATCGGCAGTAACGTTGATGTTGAATTTCTTGTAATAATCTACTAGCTTCTCACGATAACTGAGATAGCCCTGACTTGGAGAATACTCCAAGATGGTGCGGTCGATGTGTTTCAGCGCATCGAGACCACACTGTGGAGTAGGCAGGTCAGGCTGACCAATATTGAGGTGATATACCTTTACTCCACGTTTCTTTGCTGCGGCAGCCAGTGGAGCCAACTTTCTGATAGGTGACTCTGGCATTTCAAGACCGCGTACAGATATTTCTGGCATCTTTTCTAAATAATTCTTTCTGTTATTAACCCTAGCAAGCAGTTTCCTCTTCCAGGCACGGTACTTACCCAGCCTTATCAGATGAAACAATATCTCGCAAATCGACTGCAAAGATACGTAATTTCATTGAAAATACGTAATAGATTGGGTTAAAATTTGATTTTTTAGTAAAAAACTCTTTATTCTGTTGTTCTTCTCCATTCTTTTTTATAACTTTGCATCATCTTTCGGCGCTTTCACCCTGCCTATCATATAATAGGTGGAAAGGGAAAAGGTGGTCAGGAAAAGGATAATAAAACAAAGATTTTAAACATTAGTAAAAGGAAAAGAAATTATGAGAAGTAGAACAAGCACTTGGTTTGAGACAAAGGTTAAATATCAGAAGACAATGGAGGATGGTTCAGAAAAGGTGGTTTCTGAAGCATACGTGGTTGATGCCCTGAGTTTCACCGAGGCAGAGAGCGCTATTATCGACGAGATGTCTGTCTATGTAAGCGGAGAGTTGAAGGTCAGCGGTATCGGTAAGGCTTGCTATGGAGAGATTTTCTTCAGCGATATTGATGATGATGACAAGTGGTACAAGGCTAAGCTCCAGTTCATCACCATCGATGAAAAGTCTGAAAAGGAGAAGCGCTCTAACGTTACATATCTCGTACAGGCTAAGTCTCTGGCCCGTGCACTCCGCTATATCGACGAGGTGATGGGCAAGACTATGATCGACTATGATGTAGTAGGCTTGAACGAGACCAAGCTGATGGATGTTTTCGAGCATCACGCTCCTGGCGAGAAGAAGGAGGAGAAGAACGACGTGCCTGAGTACGAGCAGCAGAATCAGTAAAGAGAGGGAGGAAGAACTATGTATGATGTAAAAGGAAATCTTCATGAAGTGTTGGGCAGCTTGCCTGCAGGGGTTAGCCTTGTAGCCATCAGCAAGTTTCATCCCAACGAGTTTATTGAGGCGGCGTATGCCGAGGGGCAGCGCATCTTTGGCGAGAGCCATGAGCAGGAACTCGCCAAGAAGGTGGCTTCCCTGCCTGAAGATATCCAGTGGCATTTCATCGGTCATCTGCAAAGTAATAAGGTGAAGTACATTGCTCCTTATATCTCCATGGTTGAGTCGGTGGATAGCCTGAAGCTCCTGAAGGAGATTAACAAGCAGGCTGCCAAGCACGACCGCGTGGTGAAGGTGTTGCTGGAACTGCATATTGCCGAGGAAGATACCAAGTCGGGGCTTTCGCTCGATGCTTGCCGTGAACTCCTGGAGTCTGGCGAGTGGAGAGAGATGCCTCATGTGCAGATATGCGGCTTGATGATGATGGCATCGAATACCGATGATGAACAGCAGATTGCCTCTGAATTTGATGAGGCTGCCAAGTTCTTCGATGAGGTAAAGGCAAAGTATTTCGCCGATGATGATGCCTTCTGCGAGCGCAGCTGGGGTATGAGCCACGACTATCATATCGCTGTCAAGCACGGCAGTACGATGGTGCGTGTGGGTACTACCATCTTCGGTCCTAGAATCTATTAAAAGAATATGAAAAATCCCTAGACGATAGCAGATATCGCCTAGGGATTTTTGTTTTGTTCCTAATGGGATTTGTTCTTGTCGTTTATGGCATTTGTTCTTATCCTTAATGATAATCTATGTTCAATAGTATTGAACCTATGTTCAGCACTGCTGAACTTAAGTTCAACACTGTTGAACATACATTCAACGTCGCTGAACGTAGCTTTCTATTCATAGCGGAAGTTTTTCCTCTTAGTATATTACCTTCTTTCCCTTATTGGTGATGTAAAGATGTCCCTTGAGAGGGGTGGCAATCTTCCTGCCTTCCAGGTCGAAGTATTCGGTTGGGGTGGAGGTTGCATCCTTGTCAAGAAGGGTGTTCTCGATACCCGTAGCCTTGAAGTCCTTGAGGTAGTCGAAGCTGACGATGCCGGTAGCCTCATCCTTTGCTATGTTGTAGAGTGGGCGGGTGGTCATCGTGCTCCAGTTGAACTTCACTTCTGTCAGACTGTTGATGTCGCTTCCATCCTTTCCGATTCCATAGGCAGGGAATGGGTCGTTTGCGCAGTTCTCCCAGTATTCGTCTATAGTATATTTTTTGTTACCAACATTTGCCTGGTTGATGATCAGACCATCAGCAGGAACGATGGTTACTCTAGGAATACCGATGGTGTTGTTAGGGCTGTCCATGAGGTGTACCTGGTTGATATCGCTGTAATCGATGCGCCATACCAGCAGGCCATAGCCTAGAAGATGCTTGTACCAACCTTCGTTTCTGATGTTCTGGAGGAGAAGGAATTCACCCTTGGCCCTTTCCTTTAATTCCTTCTTTTTCTTATCACTAAGTTCGGTTGAAGAGTAATTCTCGTTGATGCGGAAATTATCTTTGTTCACATCAGCCTCTATCTTGTAAGCTTTTGATGCTAAGTCGTATGGTTCCAGGGTATATTGTCCTGCCTGTGTTCCATCGAGCGTGATAGGGGTAGCCCATCCCATCAGCATCTTTTGCCATGGTGTATAAGGGGTAGGACAGTAACCATCGTATGTATATTCGCCTGCATCCATCAGATCCCAGAACTCAGGAGACTGGTTGTCGGCATCCTTATACTCGGTATCATAATGATCAGGCAAGCCCATGGTATGAGAGAACTCGTGACAAAAGAGTCCGATGCCATTGATGGAAGGGGTTTTTGAATCAGGCGAACCATTCAACTCGTTGTTGAGACCAAAGCGACAGACTCTGCATCCGTTGAAAATCAGGTACTTCAGTGGTGAAATCTCTTTGCCGTTCTCATCATATTTATAGAAATTATCGGTACCCGACTTAGGCCAGAGATAGTCGTCGGAATTGCCGCTGATACTCTGCGAATAGCCGGCATAGATGATGTAAACCAAATCTACGAACTTGTCGCCATCAGAATCATATTTAGAGAAATCAATCTTGTCGGCAACCTTGTTGCAGGCCTCACTGATCATCTGCTTGAAATTCTTATCTGTACCATTTTGAACATTTTTATCATCTGCTCCATAGTATGCAGATTTCTGACTGACAGTAACTGGACCTACGATGTCGAACTGTGGGGTGAATTTGCCCATGCTGCATTCCTTGAAATACTCCTTTACCGAACCGTAGTTGACATCTTGCTGGTTGAATACCGAAGCATCCTGGCTGGGTACTGGTGTGCCGAAATCAGCATTGAGGTAATGGTTGAAGGTGGCAACGGGGTCGCTGCTCTTGAACTTTACATCCTTGAAATCTACCAGGATAACCAGCGCCTTGGGCGATCCTGTATGAGGAAAATAGGCTGGGCGTATTGAGCCAATGCCACTTGCTCTTGTCTTGAGAGTATTGATAACTGTAGCTTTTCTGGCATTGAGCGACTCGGTAGTGATGATTTCGTATTTTCCGTCATCACACTTCTTCAGCGGAGTGCCGTCGAGAAGCGAGTAATACGAAAAATGCTCATCTCCATGGAGTGTTGCTGATACGATGGTACCATCCACCAGTTGTAATTGGGTGATACCTGGTTTCGCCTTGGCTGCAAACACCGTAGTGGCAGTCATCAAAGCGAGCGTTAGGCATAGGATAATCTTTTTCATCATTATTATGGATTAGTTACTGAATCATTATTATGGATTGGTTCTGGATCCCGCTTCAGAAGGGGCAATTATCTGAAATAGTATTGTTCCTTCTTCTGAGTCTGGTTTCCAAACTCGATGGCGTGATGCGGACAATGGTGATAGCAGGTAAAGCAGGTGAGGCAATCCTTATGGTGCAGCCAGACTGGATATTCGCCATGTCCGCCCTTGATATCACCTACCGGACATACGTTGGCACAGATGCCGCACTTCACGCAACGGTCTTTCTCTACGTGGAAACGCTTGTCGGTGATGAGCACATTCTCGAAGAAACCACCTACCACCTTGGTGAAGAACCATGGGATTGGGCCTTTGACCAATCGGTTGATGCCTTCCTTGCAGTCGAAGATTTCCTCACAGACTACGGCAAGTTCCTGTGCCGCCGTTTCCTTCTTTCGGATTTCACGCTCCTTGGGATCCACATCCATGAACGGCAGACCGATGTACGATTCCGGCATGATGAGAGAGTAGGAGGATGAAACCTCCGTAATGCCCAGAGCCTGAAGCGATGGGTTCTGGGAAATCACCTCGTTGAGATTCTCGATGGTTAGTCCGATGCTGTCGCCTGCCGTGCAGACGCAATAGGCGAAGGGGCGATTCTTCAGACAGTCATCGGCTTTCGCCTTGTTTCCGACAGTGGCATCAGATGGTTCTCTCAGAATCTTCATCTTGCAGATAAATTCCCTTACCAGTTTCGGCACACGCCATCCATGTACGGGGAAAACGAATCCGAGCCGTTCATTCTCTTTCAGAATAAACGGCTCGGCTAAGTTATGGCTTGAATCATCTGCCCTCATGTAAGGAGCGATGGATATCAAGTCTTCACGAGTAGCCGCCGCCAGTTTCGACGCCGCCCACTTGGTATTTCCTGTTCCAGAAAAATAAAATATCATATCAAGCTTACTTCTTCTCGTTCATCACGCCCTCTATATAGATGCGCGACATCTCTACATTGCCATTGGTACGAACGGTGATGCTCTTCTTGAAATGACCAGGGAACATACCCTTGCCATTGTAGGTAACACTGATCTGTCCCTTCTGACCTGGAGCGATTGGCTGCTTGGTATAAGATGGCACGGTGCAACCGCAGCTAGCAATAGCCTGGTTGATGACGAGAGGCTTGTTACCCACATTGGTGAAGGTGAATGTTGCCTTCTGCACAGGAGAGGTCTCTTCAAAAGTACCGAAGTTGTGCACTACCTTTTCAAACTTGATTTCTGCCTGAGCTGAGGCTGTTGCTACCATAGCTACGAGCATCGTCAAAGCCAATATGATTCTTTTCATCTTTATATCCTTTCTTTATTAAATTTACTTATTGATGTACCTTATTATATATTAATTATATGCTAATTCGATGCAAAAGTACATATAAAGTTTATTATAGCGCTACTTTTTTACATTATTTTATATAATTCTTAAGAAATTTACCAGTTAAGCTCGTTTTGCATGCGACAACTTCCTCTGGCGTACCGGCTATCACGAGGTTACCGCCCTTGTCGCCACCCTCTGGTCCGAGGTCGATGATATGGTCGGCACACTTGATGACATCCAGGTTATGTTCGATAACTACCAAGGAATGACCACGTTCTATCAGCGCCTGGAAAGCATGGAGCAGACGCTTGATATCATGGAAGTGCAGACCGGTGGTTGGCTCATCGAAGATGAAGAGCGTAGGCGACTGGTCTTCCTTGCCGATAAAGTAGGCGAGTTTTACACGCTGGTTCTCACCGCCGGAGAGGGTGCTGGAGTTCTGCCCGAGCTTGATATAGCCCAATCCAACCTCCTGCAGAGGCTTGAGTTTGCTGACGATGATGCGGCAGGCATCGAAATCGCCCACATGGTGCTGGAGTTTTTCATCGCTGAAGAACTCTATCGCCTCGTTCACGGTCATGTTCAGCACATCATTGATATTCTTTCCTCCGTAGTGTACCTCCAGGATATCGTGCTTGAATCGCTTGCCCTTGCATGCCTCGCAGGTAAGGGTGAGGTCAGCCATAAACTGCATCTCGATGGTTACGTATCCTGCTCCCTTGCATTCCTCGCATCTTCCGCCCTCGGTATTGAAGGAGAAGAATTGTGGGGTGAATCCCATCTGCTTGGCGAGTGGCTGGTTGGCAAAGAGGGTGCGGATGGCATCGTATGCCTTCAGATAGGTGGCAGGGTTGCTGCGGGTACTCTTGCCAATAGGGTTCTGATCTACAAACTCCACGTGCTTGATGGCATCCACATCGCCTTCCAGCGAACTGTATTCGCCAGGGGCATCTGCTACCAGGTCGAGATGGCGGCGGAGGGCTGGATAGAGGATTCCCTTGATGAGGGAACTCTTGCCCGAACCGGATACGCCGGTGATGACGGTGAAGATGTTGAGCGGAATCCTTACATCGATGCCGCGGAGATTGTTCATTCGGGCTCCCTTGATCTCGATGGCCCTGTTCCATGCACGATGACTGGCAGGAACGGCAATCTCCTCCTTGTGGGTGAGATACTGGATGGTATGGCTCTCCGGGAATTTCTCCAGAAGGGCTTTCTGCTGCTTAGGGTCGGTAGATGAGTATTCGGATGAAGGACCCGCATATACCAGTCTTCCACCCAGTCTTCCTGCATCCGGACCGATATCGATGAGATAATCGGCAGCACGCATAATCTCTTCGTCATGCTCTACCACAACCACGGTGTTGCCCAGCTGCTGCAGCTCTCTCAGTACCTTGATGAGTCGGTCGGTATCTCGGCTATGGAGTCCGATACTTGGCTCATCGAGGATATACACGCTGCCTACCAGCGAAGAACCGAGGCTGGTGGTCAGGTTGATGCGCTGGCTCTCTCCTCCGGAAAGTGAGTTGGAGAGACGGTTGAGCGTGAGATAGCCAAGTCCCACATCCAGAAGGAATTGCAGGCGGTGGGTAACCTCGGTCAAGAGTCGCTTGCCCACTTCTCGCTCATGCTCTGTCAGCTCCAGCTTCTGGAACCATGCGCTGAGATTGGTAATCGACATATCTACCAGTTCGGTGATACTCTTTCCGCCAATCTTCACATAGTTGGCTTCCTTCTTGAGTCGGGTGCCATGGCAATCCGGACAGATGGTCTTGCCTCGGAATCGGCTCAGCATCACACGGTATTGTATCTTGTACTGGTTCTCCTTCACCATTCTGAAGAATTCGTCGATGCTCACTCGGTCGTGCGGGTCGCGCTTTTTATCCGAAGGTAATCCATGCCAGAGCCAGTCTTTCTCCTTCTGGGTGAGTTCGTAGTAAGGCTTGAAGATCGGGAAGTTGTATGGCTCCGCACGTCGGATGAATTCCTTGAGCCACATGCCCATCTTCTCTCCACGCCAGCATACAACGCATCCATCGTAGAGACTCATGGAAGTGTTAGGGATGACTAGCTTCTCGTCGATGCCGATCACGCTTCCGAATCCCTCGCAGGTAGGGCAGGCACCCAATGGGGAATTGAAGGCAAACATGTTGTCGGTTGGTTCCTCGAAGGTGATGCCGTCGGCTTCGAACCGGGTAGAGAAATCATAGCTGATATTGCTTGGCAGGAAGAGGAGACGGCAGGCACCGTCGCCCTCATAGAAAGCTGTCTCGGCAGAATCGATGAGGCGGCTGATGTCGTCCTTCTCATCACTTACCGAAGCACGGTCGATGACGAGGAAGATATCCTCCGGCTTGGCATCGCCCTGGAAATCGTCGATGCGGATGAATTCTCCTTTCACCAGAATGCGTGCGTATCCCTCCTGAAGATACATCTCCAGTTGCTTTTCCAGGCTTCTGCCTTCTACGATATGTAGAGGGGCAAGGATTACAAACTTGGTGCCCTTGGAAAACTGTCGGGTGCAGGCAAGCACATCCTCGGTAGTATGGCGCTTTACTTCCTGTCCGCTGATAGGCGAATAGGTTTTGCCGATACGGGCGAAGAGCAGGCGCAGGTATTCATAGATTTCCGTGCTGGTGCCCACGGTGGAACGTGGGTTTCGGGAAATCACCTTCTGCTCGATGGCGATGGCAGGAGGTAATCCCTTGATGAAATCACATTCCGGTTTGCTCATTCTGCCCAGAAACTGGCGGGCATACGAAGACAGCGACTCCACATACCTGCGCTGTCCCTCGGCATATAAGGTATCGAAAGCCAATGAAGACTTGCCCGACCCGGAGACTCCCGTAATGGCAACAAACTTGCCTTGCGGTATCTTCACGTCGATGTTCTTCAGGTTGTTGGCTCTCGCCCCCTTGATCTCTATATATTTCTCTTTTGACATTGAACTTTGAACTTTGAGCTTTGAACTTTATGATTAGTGATCCTCTTTTACTCGTGATGATAAGGCTCACCTTTTATAATAGTACATGCGCGATAGAGTGCCTCGGTAAAGATGAGGCGTACCATCTGATGCGAGAAGGTCATCTTGGAAAGGGAGATCTTCTCGTTGGCGTGGTCATATACAGCCTGCGAGAATCCGTAAGGACCCCCGATGATAAATACGAGTCTTCTGGCAGAAGCCTGCTTGCGCTCTATCCATTTGGCAAACTCTATGCTTCGGAACTCCTGTCCGTGCTCATCCATCAGCACCACGGTATCAGAAGGCTGAATCAGTTTCAGAATCAGTTCACCCTCCCGTTCCTTCTGCTGTTGTTCGCTGAGACTCTTGGTGTTCTTGAGCTCAGGAATCGTTGTTATATTGAAGGGCATATAGTGGGTGATGCGCTCGGCATAATCCTTGATGCCCGCAATAAAATGCTTGTTTACGGTCTTGCCGACCAATATCAGTTCAGTTTTCATCTTTTAAATGGTATGCTATAAACTATTAACTGTAAACGATTAACTTTTATAGTATCCTTTCTTTTCCAGCTTCGGGTTCTTAGGGAACCATCCCTTCTCGCAGCGTTCTTTCTGTTCGAAGAGTTCCCCGATGCTCCAGAGACAGGAAGCACCCAGCACACCGAGAAGGGCAGAGTAGAGAACATTCGCAACCAGGAAGGCTGCACCCACGCTGATGATACCCGCAACCAGGAACACCCACCAGTAGCGGGTGCCCGTATAATACTCTACCTTGATGACAATAGGGTGGAAGAGTCCTATTATTAAAAAGGTGGAAACGGCGATGATAACGCCCGTATAATATATTTCCATAAGCTTTTTTTTAATTACTTTTTTGTTTCAATGTGCAAAAATACAAAAAAAACTCCAATCTTGTTTGGTTTCTCGAATATTTTATATATCTTTGTACGCAAAAAGAGAAATATTGTGCTGTTTTCGGGCACAACCCTCTGATAGAATAATATTAATAACAAAATAGAATCAAACTATGGCTAATAACGCAGAATTGATTAAGCAGTGTGAAGAAAGAGCACAGCAGTGGCTCACACCTGCTTTTGATGAAGAAACTCGTAACGAAGTAAAGGCAATGCTCGAGGCTGAGGATAAGTCAGCACTCGTAGATGCTTTCTATCAGAACCTGGAGTTCGGTACTGGTGGTTTGCGCGGTATTATGGGCGCAGGCACCAACCGAATGAACAAATATATCGTTGGTATGGCTACACAGGGCTTTGCTAACTACATCCTCAAGGCTTTCCCAGGTGAGGAGAACCTTTCTGTTGTTGTAGGCCATGACTGCCGTAACAACTCTCGTCTCTTCGCAGAGACTGTTGCTGCCATCTTCTCAGCTAATGGTATCAAGGCTTATCTCTTCGAGAGCCTCCGCCCAACACCAGAGATTTCCTTCGCTATCCGCGAGCTCGGTGCCAAGGCTGGTGTCAACGTTACTGCTTCTCACAACCCTAAGGAGTACAATGGCTACAAGGCTTACTGGAGTGATGGCGCTCAGGTTCTGGCTCCACATGATACCGGTATCATCGAGGAGGTGAATAAGGTTACTATCGACCAGGTGAAGTTCGAGGCTAACTGGGATAAAATTCAGATCATCGGTGGTGAGATGGATTACGACTACATGACAGCCGTTCATTCTGCTATGATTGACCAGGATGTCATCAACCGTCAGAAGGACCTCAATATCGTTTACTCTGCTATGCATGGTACAGGTCGTGTCATCGTACCTCTCTGCTTGCGTTCTTGGGGCTTCCAGAACATCAATGTAGTTCCTGAGCAGATGGTTGTAGATGGCAACTTCCCTACAGTGGTTTCTCCTAACCCAGAGAATGCTGAGGCTATGACTCTCGGTATGAAGCTCGGTACAAAGTTGAACGCTGACCTCGTAGTTGCTACTGACCCTGATGCTGACCGCCTCGCTATCGTTTGCCGCGATGACAAGGGCGAGTGGATGATCATTAACGGTAACCAGACAGCCATGATGTTCTGCTACTACATCATTGAGAACAAGAAGAAGTTGGGTAAGTTGAAGCCAACAGACTTCCTCGTAAAGACCATCGTTACAACAGAGGTGATTGCTGAGATTGCCAAGAAGAACAACGTAGAGTTGCGCGACTGCTACACAGGTTTCAAGTGGATTGCACGCGAGATTGCTATCTCTGAGGGCAAGCAGCAGTATATCGGTGGTGGTGAGGAGAGCTTCGGCTTCTTGCCATACGACAAGGTACGTGATAAGGATGCTCCTGCATCTATCTGCCTGATTTGTGAGATTGCTGCTTGGGCTAAGGATCAGGGCAAGACTCTCTACGATCTCCTGATGCAAATCTATGCAGAGTATGGCTTCAGCAAGGAGTTTACAGTAAACGTGGTTCGCCCAGGTAAGACAGGTGCTGACGAGATCAAGCAGATGATGGCAGACTTCCGTGCTAACCCTCCAAAGGAGTTGGGTGGCAGCAAGATTGTTACCTGGAAGGACTACCAGAGCTTGGAGGCTAAGCATGCTGATGGCAGTGTAGAGAAGCTCGATATGCCTACAACAAGCAATGTTCTCCAGTGGTTCTGCGATGACAATACCAAGGTAAGCGTTCGCCCTTCTGGTACAGAGCCTAAGATCAAGTTCTATATTGAGGTAAAGGATCCTTCATTCAAGTGCGCTGGCTGCTACAACCGCTGCACAGCTGCTGCAATGGATAAGATCGAGGCTATCAAGAAGAGCTTGAACCTGGATTAATAAAAAAGCAATTGAACTTTATATGAATGTGTGGGGGAGAAATCTTCGCCTGCACATTCCTCTGAAAGATATTTTTTTGATGCATTATTTAGCTCCAACATTAAATAATGCAATTTCTCGGCGAGAAGTCATCCTGACTTCTCGCCATTTTGAATTTGATTGGTATATGGATAATAAGAGAAAGATTATTGCCCTTTTGATGGGACTCTCGCTAGGAGGTCAGTCTGTCTATGCCCAAGGGTATAGTTCTGGCAACGTGTCTCTGTTTTGCTCGCCCGATACACTCAGGGGTGCCCAGATAGGTGTCTTTTCCAGTGTGGTTCGCCAGCAGATGCGTGGTGTGAGCTTGGCTGGTATCATCAATTCGGTGGGCGATGATATGCGCGGTGTGCAGGTTTCGGGTGTTTCCAATGTGGTGAAGGGTGGCAATGGCGTGCAGTTGTCTTTATTTAATAATGTGTCCAGTTCTCCGTTCCGCGGAGTTCAGCTGAGTGGACTTTCCAATATTTCCATGGGTATGAAGAGAGGCTTGCAGATTGCAGCAGCCAATGTCAGCTCTTCCTATATGCGTGGCATGCAGTTGGGTGGCTACAATTATGCTGATACCCTGAATGGTTCTCAGATTGGTTTGTTTAATGTGTGCCTTAACCATCCTCGTGGTGTGCAGATTGGTGTCATCAACTATAGCCGGGATACCGTAGCCCATAAGATAGGACTGGTGAATGTGAACCCAAAGACGCGTATCGACTATATGTTTTATGGCGGTTCTGCTACCAAAGCCAATCTGGCCATCAGATTCCGCAACCGGAGTACGTATAATATCCTGGGTATCGGAACCCATTACTTTGGATTGGATGAGAAATTTTCGGGTGCCTTGTTCTATCGCATCGGTCAGTATTTCCAGTTGTCGCCTAAGTTCTCCCTGAGTGGTGATCTGGGTTTCTATCACGTTGAATCGTTTCAGGAACATTCTCAGGATAAGCCGGAACGGCTCTATTCGCTGCAGGCTCGCATCAATGCCGACTATCAGTTGGGCAGATACACCAGTGCCTTTGCCTCTGTGGGCTATGGGGATACCCATTATTATCATGGTGGCAGGTATCGCCGTCGTGCCATTGTAGAAGCAGGTTTGGCTGTGCGCCTCCAGCGCACTTCATCTTTTGGGAATGTGTCTGGCAGGAAGGAGAATGAATATGATATGGAGGCATGGAAGGAAGGAACCATTTTTGCCTTCGATGATCCGGAGCGACAGAAGAAGCATCCTTGGAAGGCTGCCCTGGAAGCTTTTGCCATCAATGTGGGTGTGCAATGCTTCGACCAGTTTGTGATGAACGAGGAGTTTGCCAAGATTTCCTTCCATAGCATCAAGCACAATATAGAAACGGGTTTTGTTTGGGATAACGACCAGTTCTCTACCAATCTGTTTGCCCATCCCTACCATGGCGGACTCTATTTCAATGCTGCAAGAAGTCATGGCATGAATTTCTGGGAATCGGTGCCATACTCTTTCTGTGGAAGTTTGATGTGGGAGACTACCTGCGAGATAGAACCGCCTGCCATCAACGACCTGATGGCTACTACTTTTGGTGGTATTGCCATCGGAGAGGTGACGCATCGTGTGAGCAATCTGGTATTTGATGACCGCCTGTCTGGTTTTCCTCGTTTCATGCGAGAGTTCCTGGGAACTCTCATCTGTCCGATCAAGGGGTTGAATCGAATCTTGAGTGGCGATGCCTGGCGGGTGAGAGGCAAATATTATAAATATCACGATTACCAGCGCAGTCCTGTTAGTTTCTTTGCATCGGCAGGTTACAGATACCTCGCAGACAACAATACGCTGTTCCGTGGTGAGGGCAATCCATACGTCCGTTTCAATCTGGTTTATGGCGATCCGTTTGATGGCGAAACCACCAAGCCATACGACTACTTCACATTGGATGCCACTTTCGGCCTGAGCAGCAACCAGCCTCTGATTACCGGTCTGCATCTTCTGGGAAGATTGTGGAGTGTACCGGTGGAGGTGAGCAAGGGCACGGAGATGGAGTTCGGTATCTTCCAGCACTTCAACTATTACGATTCGCAGCCGGTGAAGGATGGTACCAGTCTGGTGCCTTACCGCATATCCGAGGCAGCCTCTTTCGGTCCTGGCATCATCTACCGCTTCCCTCAGGTGGGCAATCTCACCAGGTTTGAGCAGCGTGTCTTCCTGGATGGTATCCTGCTGGGTGGAAGTCTGACAGATTATTATAATGTGATAGACCGCGACTACAACATGGGTAGCGGTTATAGCGTGAAGGCTATCAGTTTCATGGAGTTCGGCAAGGTAGCTACCTTCCAGATAGGTGCCGACTATTATCGCATCTTCACCTGGAAGGGATATGAGGGAAAGGATCTGGCAACGACCGATCCGCTCTATCTCAATGCCCAGGGCGACAAGGGAAATGCATCTCTGCTGGTGCTGAATGCCCGCTTCGGTCTGGCGCTGTCCAATCGGCTGAACCTGGACTTCAATGTGTCCAACTATTGGCGTGATACCCATTACTCATGTCATGACGATGTGAAGTCTAAAACCTTTGATATGAGTCTGGGGTTGCAATACAAGTTCTAGGAAGCAGTCGTCTTATTAGTAGATATTTAGCCGATTTTTAGCAGAAATTAGGGGTGCAAAGGGAAACGATATACATAAAAATGTAGAAAAATCGCAAAAAGTTTTGCATATTTTCTGGATTTATATTACCTTTGCACCCATATTTCAAACATAAAACATAGAATTATACTCTTATGGGAGGCATTTTCGGAACTATTTCCAAGAAAAGCTGTGTCGCAGACCTTTTCTACGGCACCGACTACAACTCACATCTCGGTACACGCCGAGGCGGTTTGGCAACCTACAGTAGTGAGAAGGGCTTCGTGCGCTCTATCCACAACTTAGAAAGTTCTTATTTTAGAACGAAGTTTGAACCTACACTCGACAAATTCGAGGGTGCGACATCAGGTATCGGTGTGATTAGCGATACAGATGCGCAGCCATTGATCATGAATTCTCATCTTGGTCGCTTTGCCATTTGCACAGTAGCCAAGATATTAAATAAGGATGAACTTACTCAGCACCTGTTGGACAAGAACATGCACTTTGCAGAGATGTCTTCAGGAAGTACCAATCCAACCGAGTTGGTGGCTCTTCTCATCATCCAGGGAAAGAATTTCCGCGAGGGAATCGAGAACGTGTTCCATCATATCAAGGGTTCCTGCACCATGATGATCCTTACAGAGGATGGTATCATCTGTGCCCGCGACAGTTGGGGACGTACACCTATTATTATAGGTAAGAAGGAGGGTGCTTATGCTGCTTCCAGTGAGACCACTTCATTCCCTAACCTTGACTTCGAGACAGCACACGAGGTAGGTCCTGGCGAAATCGTGAAGATTACTGCTGAGGGTATGGAGCAGATCCGTCCTGCCAACAAGAAAATGCAGGTTTGTTCTTTCCTCTGGGTATATTATGGATTCCCAACTTCTACCTATGAGGGCAAGAATGTAGAGGAAGCCCGCTTTAGCAATGGATTTAATCTTGCCAAGACAGATGATGTAGAGGTAGATTGCTGCAGTGGTATTCCTGATTCTGGTACAGGTATGGCGATGGGATATGCTGCCGGTAAGGGCGTGCCTTACCAGCGTTGTATTGCCAAATATACTCCTACCTGGCCTCGAAGCTTTACACCTAGCAACCAGAGCATGCGCTCTCTGGTAGCCAAGATGAAGCTGATTCCTAACAAGGCTATGTTGAAGGGTAAGCGTGTGTTGTTCTGCGATGACAGTATCGTGCGCGGTACCCAGCTTCGCGACAATGTGAAGGTGCTCTTTGATCAGGCTGGTCTGAAGGAATGCCACATGCGTATCGCTTGTCCTCCATTGGTTTATGGCTGTCCTTTCATCAACTTTACTTCTTCCAAGAGTGACATGGAGTTGATTACCCGCAGAATCATCGAGAAGTTTGAGGGCGATGCCAACAAGAATCTGGAGAAGTATGCTACCACAGGTTCTCCTGAATATCAGAGAATGGTGGATGAGATTGCCAACCAGCTTGGATTGACTACACTGAAGTTCAATACCATCGAGCAACTCGTGGAAGCTATCGGTTTGCCTAAGTGCCAGGTATGTACCCACTGCTTTGATGGCAGCAGTGCTTATACCCTGAATGAATTTGCAGACGAAGATTAAAATATAAAATCCCGATTTTCAGAACTTTGCATCTAGTGAGCAAAGTCCCGGAAATCGGGATTCTTTTATCTCTTGCCGGCAAAGAATGGTTATTTCTTCTTCAGCAAGGGTGCCAGGAATTTGTAGGTATAGCCTTTCTTGCTCTTTGCCATCTCTTCCGGTGTGCCGGCAAAGAGAAGCTGACCTCCACCTCGTCCACCTTCGGGACCCATATCAATGAGCCAGTCGGCGAGCTTGATGACATCCAGATTGTGCTCGATGATAATCACCGTATTGCCTCTATCTACCAGTTTCTGAAGCACATCCATCAGAATGCGGATGTCTTCGAAATGAAGACCGGTGGTAGGCTCATCCAGGATGTAGAGCGTCTTGCCGGTATCACGCTTGGAAAGTTCGGTAGCAAGTTTCACTCGCTGGCTTTCTCCGCCCGAGAGGGTAGTGGAGCTCTGTCCCAACTTGATGTAACCCAATCCTACGCTCTGTAATGCCTTGATCTTGTTGAGAATCTGAGGCACGTTCTCGAAGAACTCTACAGCCTGGTTGATGGTCATATCCAGCACATCGGCGATGCTCTTTCCCTTATATCTTACCTCCAGCGTTTCACGGTTGTAGCGCTTGCCGTGGCATACCTCACAAGGTACATAGACATCTGGCAGGAAGTTCATCTCGATGGTCTTGTATCCATTTCCGCCACAGGCTTCGCATCTGCCTCCCTTCACGTTGAAGGAGAATCTGCCAGGTTTGTAACCACGGATCTTGGCTTCTGGAAGCCCCACAAACAGTGAGCGGATGTCGCTGAATACACCTGTGTAGGTAGCTGGATTACTGCGAGGGGTTCTGCCGATTGGACTTTGATCTACATTCACTACCTTGTCGATATTCTCAATGCCTTCGATGCTGTCGTATGGCATCGGCTTCTTCAGGGAACGGTAGAAGTGCTGGGAGAGGATAGGCTGCAGGGTTTCATTGATCAGGGTAGATTTACCCGATCCGCTGACTCCCGTTACAACGATGAGCTTGCCGAGCGGAAACTCTACATCTACTCCCTTCAGGTTGTTGCCCCTGGCTCCACGGATGGTGATGCTCTTGCCGTTTCCTTCGCGGCGATGCTCAGGAATCTCTATTGCCATCTTGCCATTCAGATACTGGGCGGTGATGGTGTCGGTCTTCAGCATCTCTTTCGGAGTACCCTGGAAAACCACTTCGCCTCCCTTTCTGCCTGCCTTCGGACCGATATCTACAATCCAGTCGGCAGCTCGCATCATATCCTCATCATGTTCTACTACGATGACGGTATTACCCAGGTCGCGCAATTCCTTCAGGCTGTTGATGAGTCGCTCGTTGTCTCGCTGGTGCAGACCGATACTTGGCTCATCGAGGATGTAGAGCACATTGACGAGCTGGCTGCCAATCTGGGTAGCAAGACGGATGCGCTGGCTTTCACCACCAGAGAGTGACGCCGACTGGCGATTGAGTGAGAGATAGTTCAGACCCACATCGAGGAGGAAGTTGACACGTGAGCGCAACTCCTTGATGATTTCGTGAGCCACCTTTGCCTTCATGGAAGGGAGGTGAGCTTCCACCTGTTCGAGCCAGTTGCGCAGTTCGTCGATGTCGAGGTTGGCAACTTCCGATATATTCTTGTCCCAGATGCGGAAGGCGAGCGATTCCTTCTTGAGTCGCTGTCCATGGCACTCCGGACATTCGATGGTAGATATAAACTGGTCAGCCCATTTCTTTCCTGCAGCACTCTCGTCATTCTCTATCACCTTCTGCAGATAGTCGATGATGCCATCGTATGCGCAGAAGTAATCCGAAGAGGTATGCACCTTCTCTTTAACGATCTTTACGTTTTCCAGTGATCCATAGAGGATTTCCTGCATGGCATCTCCCGGAATCTCTGCGATAGGAGTCTTGAGTTTCAGGTCATATTTCTCGAGCAAAGACTCAATCTGCCAGAAAATCATCTGGTTCTTGTATTTGCCGAGAGGGGCGATTCCACCTTCGTAGATGCTCAGGCTGTCATCCGGAATCACCTTCTTGATATCTATCTGGTTTACCTTTCCCAGACCCTTGCAGTGAGGGCAGGCGCCTTCCGGCGAATTGAACGAGAACATATTAGGTGCCGGATCCTGGTAGGCTAGACCGGTAACTGGATCCATCAGGCGTTTTGAGAAGTTCTTACCCGTCTTTTCCCCTTTCTCTATCACCATCACCATGCCATCGCCCTGCTTCATGGCGGTAGCTACGCTCTTGCGGATGCGTTCCTCATCGGCTTCCTTCACCACGAGCTTGTCGATGACAACCTCGATGTTGTGCATCTTGTAGCGGTCGAGCTTCATTCCGCTTACCACTTCCTGGATTTCTCCATCCACACGTACATAGAGATAACCTTTGCGGCGCATACTCTCGAAGAGTTCGCGATAATGTCCCTTGCGCTGGCGAATCAGAGGAGCCAGCAGGAAGATGGCCTTTCCGTCATATTCATCGAGAATCATATCGATGACCTGTTCTTCGGTGTATTTCACCATCTCTTCACCGCTGCGGTAGCTGTAGGCTGTACCGGCACGGGCAAAGAGCAGACGGAGATAATCGTAAATCTCGGTAGTGGTACCAACGGTAGAACGAGGGTTCTTGTTGGTGGTCTTCTGCTCGATGCTGATGACCGGACTCAGACCGGTAATCTTATCTACATCCGGGCGCTCCATATTGCCCAGGAAGTTGCGGGCATAGGCAGAGAACGTTTCGATATAGCGGCGCTGACCCTCGGCAAAGATGGTATCGAAAGCCAACGACGACTTGCCCGAACCCGAAAGTCCGGTTATCACGGTGAGGGAGTCGCGTGGAATCTCAACATCAATGTTCTTGAGGTTGTGTACTCTGGCGCCCCATACATTTATCTTTTCTTCTGAATTCATATTCTAATTTCCGCTCACTTAATTGTTACTGTATTGTTCTGTTGTATAGCCTCTGAGCAGGTTGACATCTCTTTTTATCTGATAGGTCTTGCCATCTGCTCCTTTTGCCTTGACCAGACAGAAATAGCCCCCCTCCTTAACCGGCTTTCCCTTGTATGTTCCATCCCATCCCGTGGCAGGGTCGCTCCACTCAAAGAGTTTCTGTCCCCACCTATTATATATATAGGCGTGAAACTCCTTGATGTTCTGGTAACCCTCCTTGGGCTTGTAGATGTCGTTGATGCCATCTCCGTTTGGCGAGAATGCGTTCGGCATCAGGAGGACACTGGTCTTTGTGTCTTCCTCATCTCCGATTTCTTCCTGTGCCATCATTGGAGGGGTAAAAAGTGCCAATAAGGCACCAAGTAATCCTATTTTTTGTCTCATTTTGCAAATTATTTGTGCAAAGATAATAAAAAGCTGAGAGATATTGCGCTAGATGCGAGATTTTTTGTATTTTTGCAGGAGAAAACTTTAAATCATGTCGGTTACGGCAAGATTTTAGGATCATATAAACATTAAAAACAGGAAGATATGAAAAGAAACATAAGATATTTCTTGATGATTGTGGGGCTCATGCTCAGTGTTGGTATCTTTGCTCAGACAACGAAATGGCGAGACATCTACACAGTGAAGAAAAAGGATACTATTTTTGGTATTGCCAATAAGTATGGATTGAGTCTGCCGGAACTGATGGAGGCAAACCCTGAGATGAAGCAGGAAGGTTACATGCTTCAGAAGGGAACTACCCTCTTTATTCCTTTTGTCAGCGACCAGCAGAATCCTAATGCGCCTAAAAAGGCACAGAAGGAGGATAAGAATGCTGTTGCTTCCAGCAAACCGGCTGTAGCTGGAACCGCTGCCGCTCAGCAGAAGGTGGCGGCTAGTGATGCGGTGAAGATTGGCGTGATGTTGCCTTTGCATGATGTGGATGGTGATGGCAAGCGCATGGTGGAGTATTATCGTGGACTCCTGATGGCTTGCAATTATCTGAAAAAGAAGGGCATCTCTACCGATGTACATGCATGGAACGTGCCGATAGATGCTGATATCCGCGCCACCTTGTTGCAGGAGGGAGCCAATACATGTGATATCATCTTTGGTCCGCTTTATACCAAGCAGGTGGCTCCGCTTGCCGGCTTCTGCAAGACCTATGGTATCAAGCTCGTGATTCCTTTCTCCATCAGCGGTGACGATGTGGAGCGCAACAAGGAAATCTTCCAGGTATATCAGAGTCCTGAAACATTGAACGAATGCACCATCAAGGCTTTCCTGAACAGATTTACCAATGTGCATCCAATATTTGTAGATTGCAATGATTCTACTTCTCGTAAGGGAGCTTTCACTTTCGGACTTCGCAAGGAGTTGGAGAAGAGAAACATCAACTATAGTATTACCAATGTGAGCTCAAGCATCGACCAGTTTGCCAAGGCTTTCCTGCCAAGCAAGCAGAATGTGGTAATCTTGAATACGGGCCGTTCGCCACAGTTGACAGCCGTACTCAACAAATTGGATGAATTCGACAGCAAGTATCCGGGTGCATCTATCTCTCTCTTCGGCTATACAGAGTGGTTGATGTACGCCAAGTATAATCTGGAGCGATTCTATAAGTACGATACTTATATCCCTTCTACCTTCTATTACAATCCGGTAGCCGAAAGAACGCAGAACCTGGAGAAGGCATACGAGGGATGGTTCCATCAGCCGATGATGATTGCGCAGCCTCGCTTCGCCATCACGGGTTATGATCATGGTATGTTCTTCATCCAGGGTATCAAGAAGAAGGGCAAGGAGTTTACGGGTGAACGCCAGCAGGTGAACTATCAGCCAGTGCAGACTCCATTGCATTTCGTGAAAACGACAAAGGGTGGATACAAGAACAAGAACTTCCAGTTGATTCACTATACCTTCAATCACCAGATTGAATCTGTGAATTACTAGGACCGGTAGTTTTTTATAGTTAATCGTTTATAGTAAGAAAAGAAAGAATGAATAAAGTCAAGATAGGGGCGCTGTTGATGGGATTTCTCCTTTGGGGAGGACTCTCGGCACAGGCTCAGATAGGTGAGCATCGCAACGATTTTTCCATCGGATTCAACGGTGGCTATGTGCTCAGCTCTGTAGGATTCGAACCGGAGGTTCAGCAGAAGCAGCATGGAGGAATGACTGCCGGACTCTCGATGAAATATACTTGCGAGAAGTACTTCAAGACCATCTGTTCCATCTATGCAGAGGTCAACTATGCCAAGGTGGGATGGAAAGAGGATATTCTCGACATCGACAACCAGCCTGTCATCATCACCGAAACCAAGCAGCCGATGGCTTACAGCCGTACCATCAATTATATCCAGGTACCTGTTTTCGCTCACTTGGCTTGGGGTAGGGAAGAGAGAGGCTTGAACATCTTCGTGAATGCCGGTCCGCAGTTCGGACTCTACCTTAACGATTCTCAGACTACCAACTTCAACGTGAAGAATATGCCTAAGACAGATAATGACCGGGTAAGTATGGTAGTGGCACAAGATACGATGGCGGTTGAGAATAAGCTGGATTATGGTATCGCCCTGGGTTTGGGTGCAGAGTACAGCATCCCGAAAGTGGGACACATTCTGGCTGAGGCTCGCTACTATTATGGACTGGGTAATATCTATGGTTCATCCAAACGAGATTATTTCGGAAAAAGTAACTACGGACAGATCGTGTTCAAGGTATCTTATCTCTTTGATATTTCAAGAACGAAGAATGTGAAGAGAAAGTAACTCCCGACGATGGTTATGGAAAAATAAGTAATAATATAAAATGAGTACAACAGAAAAAATTCAGATGAAATTGAGCGACTCGAAGTCAGCTCGCTGGACCGCCCTCTTCATCGTGAGCGTCACGATGATGTTCGGTTACTTTTTTACAGATGTAATGTCTCCATTGGAGCCTCTCTTGACAGCTGCCAAGGGGGCTGAGAATGGTCTCGGACTCGGATGGAGTTCGGATGAGTACGGCTTCTTCTCTGGAGCCTACGGATACTTTAACGTGTTCCTCCTGCTCCTCTTCTTCGGTGGTCTTATCCTTGATAAGTTCGGCATCCGTTTTACAGGTATCCTCTCAACCGTTTTGATGTTTGGTGGAGCCTTGGTGAAATGGTATGCCGTAGGTCATGAGTTTGGTGGATCGGTAGTAGTACCATTCTTCGGTACTTACAGTACACAGGTAGTGATAGCTGCACTTGGCTTTGCTATCTATGGCGTGGGCTGCGAGATATGCGGTATCACAGTAAGCAAGGTCATAGTGAAATGGTTTACGGGTCATGAGTTGGCTCTGGCAATGGGAGTGCAGGTGGCTACGGCTCGTTTGGGAACTGCCGCTGCCCTGGGCTATTCTCTTCCTTTTGCAAAGGATATGGGTGGTGTGTCTGCTTCTGTTGCTTTGGGTGCAGCTTTGCTTTGCGCTGGTGTACTGGTTTATCTGGTTTATTGCGTGATGGACAAGAAGGAGGATGCTTCTGCAGAAGCTGTGGCTACTGAGCCGGAAGAAGGTTTCAAGTTCTCAGACTTGGGTGGTCTGTTCAAGACAACAGGTTTCTGGTATGTGGCTTTCCTTTGCCTGATGTTCTATGCAGGTGTATTCCCATTCCTGAAGTTTGCAACCAAGTTGATGATTTTCAAGTATGGTGTCGATGCTAATTTGGCAGGTCTGATTCCTGCGATGTTGCCATTCGGTACTATCTTCCTTACACCGTTCTTTGGTAGTATATACGACAAGTATGGCAAGGGTGCCACGCTGATGATTATCGGCAGTTGCCTCCTGACACTGGTACACGTAGTATTTGCCATTCCACTTAACTCATGGGTGCTTGCCATCGTGATGATGCTCATCCTTGGCGTAGCTTTTGGTCTGGTACCATCAGCTATGTGGCCTTCTGTACCAAAGATTATCCCAATGAAACTCTTAGGAACTGCATACGCCCTTATCTTCTATATCCAGAATATCGGACTGGCTCTTATTCCAGTATGGATCGGTAAGGTGAATCAGGCTAACACGGGTGCTGATGGTGTCATCGACTATACCGAGACGATGACCATCTTTGCCTGCTTCGGTGTGATTGCTATTGTCATCTCCTTCCTCCTCTTGCTGGAAGATAAGAGAAAGGGCTATGGATTGCAGCAGCCTAACGTGAAGAAATAATACTAACAGGAGATTTCCCTTTCAAGTTCACAGGGGGAATCTCCATAAACAAAAAGAAAGGAAATAACCATGAACGCTACACCTGAATCATTGATTAAGGAATATGCTGACCCAATTGAACAGCAGGAAATAGACAAGTTTATCTGTTCTGAAATGAGCAGGCAGATTCACCGATATATCAAGGGTATGTCGGGAACCAAACAGGCTATGCTCAAGTTTGAGGAAAAGCTGGCGAGCCTCTCTGTCACAGAGAAAGAGAAGGCGATTGCCAAGTATATTGATTTGAATCGCAAGGCTTTGGATGGACTGGATCTGAAGATGATTCTCGTCCGTTCGGTGGCTAACTACTGTGATACCTTCCAGTATATGCTCGACTTTGTGAACGACAAGCGTAAGATGGTGTTCTATTATCATCGCTTGAAGGAGAAGTATATCCGTTACCATGAAGTCTTCGAGGAAAACGGCAAATTTGGCATGAAAGATCATCAGGGCAACGTGATGCTTCAGCCTGTCTATGATTTCCTCCGCACTTGCTATATCTATAATGATGACCTGAGCATCATGCCGGTTATTGCAGAGAAGAATGGCAAGATGGGACTCGTGATGCCTGACGGAAAGGATACCATCGTGGCTGATTTCCTTTATGATGAAATCTGTCTGAGAGATGAGTATCCATATTTCGAGGCGGTGAGAGACGGAGTAAACGGATTGATTGATAAGTTCGGAAACTTCGTTAACAATTAATTGTGAATAAAGCTTTTGCCCTTTCAGGGCGTGTGTGTAAAAAGAGAAAGGGCAATCAGATTGGAATGAACCAACTGATTGCCCTCTTTACTTTCGTTGCTATGAGCAACTTAGTTTTATCTAATTTTCTCTCGTCTTCAAACCCTAGTGAAGAAAAGCAAAAGAATTCTTCGTTCTTCATTCTTCACTTAAATTATCCCAGGTATTTCATCAAGATCTTGATCTTTCCGCTTTCACGGAGCTTGATGATGCTCTTTTCACGAATCTGGCGTACACGTTCACGGGTGAGGTTGAATTCGCTTCCGATTTCTTCCAATCCCTTCTCGTGGCAACCGATGCCATAGCAGTAGCAGAGAATCTTGCGCTCGCGTTCCTTCAATACTGTTGCCAATACGCGCTGGAGCTCACTCGCCATAGACTCGAAGTCAACACCCTTGTCGGTACGGCTATCATCACCTGAAGCCATCACATCTACCATCGCATTGTCATCGTCATCACTACCGAATGGAGCATCGATACTCATGTGGTGGTTGTCTGCCTTGATGGTCTGGTCAATCTTGCTTTCCTCCATCTTGGTAATCTGTGCCAACTCTGCAACAGAAGGCTTGCGCTGGTTTTCCTGCTCGAACTTGCTGATTTCGGCGCTGATCTTGCTCAATGCACCTACCTGGTTCAAAGGCAGGCGAACGATACGGCTCTGCTCAGCGATAGCCTGGAGGATGCTCTGGCGAATCCACCATACTGCGTATGAGATGAACTTAAAACCACGAGTTTCATCAAATTTCTCTGCAGCCTTTACCAAACCGATGTTTCCCTCGTCGATGAGGTCTGTCAGACCCAAACCCTGATGCTGGTATTGTTTAGCAACAGATACAACGAATCGGAGGTTTGCCTTGACCAGTTTTTCCTTGGCACGCTCACCCTCACGACCGCCTTTGCGAATCTTCTGGGCCAGCTCAATCTCCTCATCAATAGAGACCATAGGTTCTCTACCAATCTCCACCAAGTACTTGTCGAGTGCTTCACTGGAACGATTGGTTATACTCTTGCTAATCTTAAGTTGTCTCATAAATATCCTTTTACCTTTCTTTTTTGTTTTAATCCAATATTTATACTGTCGGAATCCACCTTTACGGTTTCGGGCTGCAAAGGTACAAAAAAAAACGCAATCTTGTTGTAATAGAAATGGAAAACTTTTGCATTATTTGTCTGTTTTTTAGAAATTTAGACGTTTTTGAATATAAAAATGGTATTTGATATAACGATTTTTAGGCATTGAGTTTGAAATATGGAATAATTTGTGTATCTTTGCACAGAATTTGCGAGAAAAGAATAACTAAATAATAAAATTATAAAATAACAGAAAATTATGTTTGAAAATCAACCAAAAGGTCTGTGGGCCTTAGCTTTGGCTAACACGGGTGAGCGTTTCGGTTACTATACCATGCTTGCAGTGTTCTTGCTCTATTTGCAGGCTAACTTCGGTTTTGAAACCGGATTGGCAAGTACAATTTACTCTACCTTCCTGATGATGGTTTATTTCCTCCCTATCATCGGCGGTATCGCAGCCGACAAGTTTGGCTTTGGACGTATGGTTACCACGGGTATCTTCATTATGTTCATCGGCTACCTGGTGCTTTCGCTTCCTCTTGGCAAGGACACCGTTGCCATTGCTGCCATGGGCATTTCGCTTATCCTCATCGCTTTGGGTACTGGCTTGTTCAAAGGTAATCTGCAGGTGATGGTAGGTCGTCTCTACGACGAGCCACAGTATGCCAGCAACCGTGATTCCGGTTTCTCTCTCTTCTATATGGCTATCAACATTGGCGCCATGTTCGCTCCTACAGCAGCCATCAAGATTATGAAGTGGGCGCAGGAGAGTCTGAGCGTATCAGTGGAGGATTCATACCATTTTGCATTCGCTGTGGCATGTGCTTCGCTTATCATTAGTATCGCCATCTACTATGCCTTCAGCTTTACATACAAGCACGTGCTTGCTTCTGAGACCAAGGGTAAGGACGACAAGACTCCGGTTAAGGAGACTAATGAGCTTTCCAAGGCTGAGACCAAGGAGCGCATCATCTGCCTCTGTCTCGTATTTGCTGTGGTTATCTTCTTCTGGATGGCTTTCCACCAGAATGGTAATACATTGACACTCTTTGCTCGCGACTATACTCAGAAGACATCTGAGGGCTTGCAGTCAATGGCGTTCGACGTTACCAACCTCGTAGCCTGCATCTTCGTGGTTTACGGTTGCTTCGGTCTGGCACAGAGCAAGACTGGCAAGGGTAAGGGCATCTCTCTTGGTGTCATTGTTGCTGCCATCGCTTTCCTCTTCTACAAGTACAGCAACCTTGAAGGTGCCGTAGATGTTGAGGCTCCTATCTTCCAGCAGTTCAACCCATGCTATGTAGTGGCATTGACACCAGTGAGCGTTGCTTTGTTCTCATGGCTTCACAAGATAGGCAAGGAGCCTACATCTCCTGAGAAGATTGGTTTGGGTATGCTCGTTGCAGCTCTCGGTTTCGTATGGATGGCTGTAGGTTCTATGGGGCTGGAGCTTCCATTGACACAGGGCGATGCAGCTACAGAGGGTACACGTGTAAGTGCTAACCTCCTCATCTCTACCTATCTCATCCTTACTTTCGCTGAGCTTCTGCTTTCTCCAATCGGTATTTCGTTTGTATCGAAGGTAGCTCCTCCAAAGTATGCTGGTTTGATGATGGGTCTCTGGTTTGGTGCAACAGCCATCGGTAACCAGTTGGTTATGATTCCTGGCATCATGTGGGGTCAGAACTTCAACCTCATTGCCATCTGGGGTGTTCTCGCAGGTATCTGCCTGGTTTCAGCCCTCTTCATCTTCTCTATCATCAAGAAGTTGAATCGCGTAAGCTAAATCAAAAATATCATATACAAAAAAGGCTTGCTTCATTTCCGAAGCAAGCCTTTTTTATATGTTATTTCTTCAACCACTTGTCTAACCAGCCGAAGAAGGTGCGCTGCCAGAGCACGCCGTTCTGTGGCTTCAATACCCAGTGGTTCTCGTCAGGATAGATGAGGAGCTCGGCTGGGATGCCACGCATGCGAGCGGCATTGAAGGCGCCCATGCCCTGGTTGGCATTGATACGGTAATCCTTTTCGCCGTGGATGCAGAGAATTGGAGTATCCCACTTGTCAACGAACTTATGAGGACTGTTCTCGTATGTCTTCTTAGCGTTGGCACTCTGATCCTTGTTCCAGTAAGCATCATCATACTCCCAGTTAGAGAACCAAGCCTCCTCGGTATCTGTGTACATGCTCTCAAGGTTGAATGCGCCATCGTGAGCGAGGAATGCCTTGAAACGCTTGTTGTGATGACCTGCAAGATAATAAACAGAGAAACCACCAAAGCTGGCACCTACACAGCCCAGACGATCCTTATCTACGTATGGAAGATTGTTGGCTGCATCGTCGATGGCAGAAAGATAGTCGTTCATGCACTGACCAGTCCAGTCTCCTGAAATCTCCTCGTTCCATGCACTTCCGAAACCTGGAAGACCACGGCGGTTAGGCAATACGATGACGTAACCGTTGGCTGCCATGATCTGAATGTTCCAGCGATAGCTCCAGAACTGGCTGACCGGACTCTGAGGACCGCCCTCGCAGAAGAGAAGGGTAGGGTACTTCTTGTTGGCATCGAAGTTAGCTGGCAACATGATCCATACCAGCATCTGCTTGCCGTCGGTGGTCTTTACCCAGCGCTGCTCGCACTTACCCATGTTCAACTGGCTCAGGATGTGGTCGTTCTCACGGGTAATCTGTTCTACCTTGGTACTCTTGGCATTCTTGCCTGGCGTTACGATGTAGATATCGGTAGGGTGACTCATGCTAGCCTTGGTAGCAAGAAGCTTGTTGCCGTTGTTGGCAAGCGAGATGCTTCCGTAGTCAGCCCACTCGTTGGTAATCTGCTTTACTTCGCCCTTGAAGTTAGCCTGATAGAGGTTCAGGGTTCCGTGCCATACGCCGATGAAGGTGAGGCTCTTGTTGTCCTTGTTCCATACGAAGCCCTCTACGCTGGAGTCGAACTTCTCTGATACATAGTTCTTCTTGCCGGTAGCGAGTTCGTAAACACAGAGGCGGTTGCGGTCGCTCTCGTATCCGTCGCGAGCCATGCTCTGCCAAGCCACGTACTTGCCGTCTGCAGAGAACTGAGGGTTGATGTCGTAACCAGGATTGTTCTTCAGATTCTCAGGTGCATTTACAGCCTGGTTCTTCATGCTCTTGGTTGCATCAATCTTAGGCTCTACATAACCAGCCTCCTTGCAGAGGTTCTTGGTCTCGCGCGTACCTATATTATATAGGTAGATATCAGAGTCGGTAGAGATAGCATACTGAACGCCTTCTTTCTTGCGACAGGTGTAGGCGATGGTCTTGGAATCCGGACTCCAGGCCAACTGCTCGATGCCACCGAATGGAGCCATAGGACACTCGAAAGGCTCATCCTTCAGGATATCCTCGCCGGCGTTGATGGTGCCATCCTCAGCAACATCAGCCACGAAAGGATGAAGGATACTCTCTACGTAGTGATCCCAGTGGCGATAGTTCATGTCGGTAACGAGACGACCTGTAGCCAGAGGAAGATCAGAAGGATTCTTCTTGATGGTTCCGTGATAAGGCAACTCCTTGATGAGGATTACCTTCTTGCCATCTGGAGAGAAGCGGAATCCCTGGATGCCCAATTCATCATTGGTGAGCTGTTTTCTGTCAGTACCATCAGGGTTCATACTCCAGAGCTGTCCGCCACGGATGAAGGCAATCTTCTGTCCGCCCTGAATCCAGGCAGCATCAGTCTCGCTCTTGGCATCAGTGGTCAGTGCCTTCTGGTTCTTGCCATTGGCATCCATGATGAAGAGCATCTGATGGCCCTTGTTCTCCTTTACACTGTAGTAACCTACCTGGTAAACCACCTGCTTGCCGTTAGGCGAAGCTTCAGCGGCACCGATTCTACCCATCGCCCAGAGAGCTTCTGGGGTCATCAGGTGGTTCTCCACCTTGATGTTGTTCTTTTCAATCATAGTCTGTGCATCGGCTGTATTTGCTCCCATGGTGAGAGCAGCTGCAGCCAAAATCATCGCTTTAATCATATTTTTAAGATATTATTAATAATTTGTTGCAATCTTCTAAATATTCTGTGCAAAGTTACAGAAAATTAATGAGAAAACAAAATTATTCTTCTTTCTTTACTAAAGTCTGCGTTTTTTTTCGTAAATTTGCATCTCAAATGATACAGTTTAGCTTTAAAGGCTAAATTTTCAGGAATATAAGTAAAGATATAAATATTTAGTAAATGAATACATTGTTTCTTGTGCAGTTTGCTTGCTGCATTATAATGTTGATGTTGGGCTTGATATTGGTTTTGTCTAGGTTTCAGATTCGCTGGTCCAACCGTCGTTACGAGGTGTCTCGTTGGCTCCTTGCTTTTTCCATGTTTGTACTTGCTTGGCATTATGTCTTGCAAATGGTTTGTGGTTTCCGTGCTAAAGGCGATGAGATTGGAGCTGTTGTCAATGTTCTCTTCTATTCTCCTGTCTCTTCCTTTATTTCCTATGCCACTTATAACTTAATTTGTTATCGTGGCGGGCGGAAAAAGTTTACCTTGCTGGGATGTGTGAGTTATGCATTGATATTGATTTGTTTCTTTTTCGGATACAATGATACTCCTAGGGGGATGCATATGGGCGAATGGCTTTATGTGATGCTCGCATTATTTGCTGTTACCATCATGTATAGCACTTATACCACGGTTATTGAGATGCGTTATCATCGAAAGATTATCGAAGAAAACACCACGGAAGACTTGCTTCCTTTTGATAGATATACCTATACCACTTACGGATTGGCGGGTATAATGGTTTTGGCGATGGTAGGCGCTATCTGCTATCGTCCGCTTCTTTATTGTGTGGGACCCCTGATGCTTTTTTCCTTGATTTCCTTTACCATCAGTTTCCTGGGATATGGCTATAATATGATTCCTGCGGAGGTGAGACTGGAGCTGGATACAGCCGATGAACCTCTTGAAGTGATGGAAGAGAGTGAGGAAGTGGGATTGGGTTCTGAGAAAATCTCTATCATAGAATCGATGCTTACCAGCTGGTGTGACAAGGGTGGCTTCAGAGACAGTACGGTAAATATGCCGATGCTTTCTGTTAAGTTGGGCATTCCTCGCAATGAATTGAGCCTGTATTTCGAGAACTATCTGAAGAGCAGTTTCAGAATCTGGCTCAGCGATATCCGTTTCAAGGAGGCGCAGCGTATGCTGCTGGAAGAATGCAGGTACAGCAATGATACCATTTCTTCAGAATGCGGCTTCTCATCCCACGCTCATCTCTATAAGATTTTCAAGGCTAAGACGGGATTTACACCAGGACAATGGAGAGACTCTGTTCGGAAAAACCGGTTCCCTGATGTGGATGGATTATAAAAACTATCTTGAGGAGTATGACAACAAGCATTTTCATGTCTTGGATGCCTATATGTAGCAGTTCTCTTTTATTTTTTCGGATAAAAGATTTGTTAGTACGATACTTTTTTTGTAATTTTGCACCGCAAAATATATAAAACACAATGAAAATAGGATTTGACAACGAGAAGTATCTGAAGATTCAGTCCGAACATATCAAGGAGAGAATCTCACAGTTTGATGGAAAGCTTTATCTCGAATTGGGAGGTAAGCTTTTCGATGACCATCACGCCAGCCGCGTTTTGCCAGGTTTCCAGCCTGATAGTAAGCTGCGTATGTTTCAGAAGATTAGCGATAGCATCGAGATTGTTATCGTGATCAGTGCTGCCGATATTGAGAAGAACAAGAAGCGTGCCGATCTGGGTATCACTTACGATGAAGATGTGCTTCGCCTGCGTGGTGAATTCCAAAACCGTGGTTTTATGGTGGGTTCTGTTGTTATTACTCATTTTAATGGTCAGCCTGCAGCCATCGCCTTCAAGCAGCGCTTGGAGCGTGAGGGCATCAAGACTTACTGCCATTATCTCATCGAGGGTTATCCTCACGATGTAGATCTCATTGCTTCTGATGAGGGTTTTGGCAAGAATGATTATGTAGAGACTGAGCGTCCGCTGGTGATTGTTACTGCTCCGGGTCCTGGTAGCGGTAAGATGGCTGTCTGCCTGAGCCAGCTTTATAACGAGAACAAGCGTGGTGTGCGTGCAGGCTATGCTAAGTTCGAGACATTCCCTGTATGGAATCTCCCATTGAAGCATCCGGTGAACATCGCTTACGAGGCAGCTACTGCCGATCTCAACGATGTGAACATGATCGACCCATTCCATCTGGAAGCTTACAATAAGATTGCCATCAATTACAACCGTGACGTAGAGATTTATCCTGTGCTCAACGCTTTGTTTGAGGGAATTTACGGAAGCAATCCATACAAGTCGCCTACGGATATGGGTGTGAACATGGTAGGTTTCTGCATTTCGGATGATGAGGTTTGCTGCGAGGCTTCGAAGGATGAGATTATCCGCCGTTATTATGCGGCTACCAACAAATTGGCTGCCGGTGCGTGCAACGAGGCGGAGATCAGCAAGATTCAGCTGCTTTTCAAGCAGGCTAAGATTACTACGGATTATCGCAAGGTGACTGTAGCGGCTAAGGATCATAAGAAGGAGACAGGCCATACCTCTTCGGCTATCGAGTTGGAGGATGGAACAATCATCTGCGGTCACAGCAGCGAGTTGCTGGGTTGCAGTGCGGCATTGATCTTGAATGTAACCAAGCATCTGGCTGGCATCGACCACGAGTTGAAGTTGATTCCTCAGTCGATGATTGAGCCTATCCAGCATACCAAGATTAATTATCTCGGCGGTCATAATCCTCGTCTTCATACCGATGAGGTTCTTGTAGCCCTCTCTGTTCTCTCAGAGAATGATGATAACTGCAAGAAAGCTTTGGAGCAGTTGCCTAAGCTCCGTGGCTGCCAGGCTCATTGCACCGTGATGCTGAGTGATGTAGATCAGAAGATTTTCAAGAAGCTCGGAGTGGATATCACCTGCGAGCCGGTGTTGAAGAAGTAATTTCTGATTATATACTGTTGAAGAAGCAAATTCGCTTTCAATAGAATACCCCCGAAAGGGTATAGCTAATCGTTTGTTTTGATTAATTATACCTTTTCGGGGGTACTTTTTGTCTTTCCACTGGCATTTATCTTTCCACTGGCATTCCGAGCTTTGTCCAGTTGAGGATTCCGCCTTCCATATCATAGACCTTAAAGCCTTGCTTCTTCATTTTCAGGCAGGCACCATGGCTTCGCTTTCCGCTTCTACAATAAATATAATAGGTATGGGATTTATCCAGCTGCTTGATACCGGCATCGAACGCCTCGGTATTGAGGTAATCCAGTTGTTGGGCACCAGCCAGATGACCTTCTGCATATTCCTTTGGGGTGCGTACATCGAGGAGGAAGCTGGTGGTATCCGCCTTTGCCTGGTCGATAAAGGCCTGTGGAGCCAATATGACGATACCATCTGATGGAGCAGTTTTTGCTGATGAGCCCGATTTGTCAACCTGTGCTGAGCAGCCGGTGGTTGATAAGCCAACAGCTGCTAAAAGTGATAAGAGTATTTTCTTCATTGTATCTTGTTTTTTTATTCTTTTCTGATGGGAACGGGACCGATTTCCTGGCCGAACAAGAGGAGGACTTGGTTTACTTTGTCGAGTCGCAGTGTTTCCTTTCCCTGTTCCAGTTCTCTTACGAATCTGAGGCCTACGCCCGGAGATAAAAAAGCGTAACGAATACCTTTACCGGTAATCATTACGCTTTAATTATTATCTAGAAAACTTTATTTTCCGAGATTATTCTTTTTCTCGTTCAGTTCTGCCTGCTTACGCATCATCTCTTCCTGCTGCTGGCGCTGCAACTCCTGGAGGGCCTGCATTCTTGCCATGAGGCCGCTTGCCTTCTTAGGGTTGTTCTTGTTCTCCTGATAGCGCTTCTCCAGAATGGCGAGGAGTTTCTCGTCGTTGGTGGTCTTGCGCAAGGTCCACATGATTGCGGCACTGAAGAACAAGGAGATGAAGTAGTAGAAGTTCAAACCTGCTGAGTAGTCATTGAACATGAAGAAGAACATCAATGGCATGAGATACATCATCCACTGCATCATCTTCATCTGCTCTGCCTGCTGACCTACCATTTGGTCACGCTGCTGGCGCATCGTCATCCATGAGTACAACAGGTTGGCTACGCAGAAGAGAATACAGGTCAAACTCAAGTGGTCGCCAATCAACCAGATGTTGGTGTTCCACTCGAAGATTGGGTCGAAGGTGCTCAAGTCGTTCATCCACAAGAACTTCTCACCACGAAGCTGGATGGCATTAGGCACGAAGTTGAACATCGCAACCCAAACCGGCATCTGAATCAGCATTGGCAAGCAACCTGACAGTGGACTAACACCATACTTAGCATATTCTGCCATCATCGCCTGCTGCTTCTGCATCTGATCCTCTGGCTTGTTGAACTGAGCGGTAGCTGCCTCGAGCTTTGGCTTCAGCACACGCATCTTGGCAGAACTCATATAGCTCTTCTTTACCATAGGGTAGGTGATGAGCTTGAGGAGCAATGTGATGAGAATCAATACGATACCCATTGGGAATACATTGCTCAACCAGTCGAACACGTAGAGTGTGAAGAAACGGTTGATCCAGCGGATGATAGGCCATCCCAGATAAACGAGCTTCTGGAACTCCAGGTCCTTGCCGAAGGTGCTCTCCTTCTCAGTATTCTTCAGAATCTGGAAGTCGTTAGGACCAAAGTAGAACTCAAACTCAGAAGCCTTCTTGCCGGTTGGGTCGAAGGCAGTCTTCATCTTAGCCTGGAACTGCTTCAGGTAGCCCGAACCCTTCTCCTGAGGAATAGAGGTCATGAAGGCATCCTTGTCGAAGTTGTCCTTAGCTACCATAATAGCTGAGAAGAACTGGTTCTTGAAAGATACCCAGTCGATAGTCTCTTCAATTTTCTCGTCGATTTTCTCGCTGCCCTCGTTCAGGTGGTCGGTGCCGCCTTCTGCCTCATGATAGGTGAGGGTGGTGTAGCGGTTCTCGAACATGAAGCCACGCTCCTGCTGGCGCGCCTTGTCGCTCCAGTCGATGCTCATCTTGTTGCAGCTTGGTGAGAACAGTCCTGCCATACCTTCTGCCTGCAGGCTCATGTGGAGCATGTAGTCGTCGCCGAGGGTATAGGTCATGCTGAGGGTCTTGCCTGGGGAAGTCACTGCAGTCATGGTGACAGACTTGTCGGTCACGTTGGATGGTGTGAAATAGAGATCGCTGGTGATGATGTTGGCCTCCTTCGCCTCGAGCATAAACTTGAGGCTCTGGTCGTTGCCGTCGAAGAGTGTAACGTCCTTCTGGTCGGCAGAACCATCTTTCACCTGGAGGTTGTGACCCACGTATCCCTTGATGACTGCCTTCTCGACAGTACCACCCTTGGTGTTGAGAGTCAGCTCAACCTTCTCATTTTTCAAAACTACTTTCTGAGCCTGACCCTGCAGCGCCGAATAGAAGAGGGCTGTAGAGTCTGCCTCAATTTTAGCCTTAGCATCCGCCTGGCGCTTAACAGCGGCAGTCTTGCTGGCTTTTTCCATCTCGGCGTGCTTCGCCTTGGCGATGGAGTCCTGAACGAATGCCGCTCTCTGCTCTTCGGCTGATGGCTGGTTGTACCAGCTAAAGCCTATCAGCACTACGGCAATCAGGAGGAAACCGATAATGTTGTTCTTATTCATTATTATTTTTATTGTTTTATTTTCTCTGAGAAGACAGCAAATGCTGTGCCATTCTGCTGCCTAAAGCCAGCCTGCGCTATTTCTTGTTAGCGATGGCTGTCTTTACAAAGTCAACAAACAATGGGTGTGGCTTCAATACCGTGCTCTGGTACTCTGGATGATACTGTGTTCCGATGTACCACTTCAAGCCCGGGATTTCAACTACCTCTACCAGGTCGCTTTCCGGATTGCGGCCTACGCACATCATGCCGTGCTTCTCGAATTCCTTCTGGAACTCGTTGTTGAACTCATAGCGATGGCGGTGGCGCTCCTGGATATGCTCCTTCTTATAGATGTTGAACACGCGACTGCCTTGTCTCAGCACGCATTCGTAGGCGCCGAGTCGCATGGTTCCACCCATGTTTGATATGTTTTTCTGCTCCTCCATGATGTCGATGACATTATGTGGAGTCTTCCCATCCATCTCACGCGAGTTGGCATCCTTGTAGCCCAATACGTTGCGGGCGAATTCGATGACGATCATCTGCATACCCAGGCAGATGCCGAAGGTAGGGATGTCGTGGGTGCGGGTATAGTGGGCAGCGATGATCTTGCCCTCGATGCCGCGCTGGCCGAATCCTGGGCAGATGACGATACCGTCCTGACCCTTCAGCTGCTCAGCCACGTTCTCTTCTGTGAGATATTCCGAGTTGATGAATGTAATGTTCACCTTGTGGTCGTTGTAGGTGCCGGCATGCGAGAGGCTCTCGCGGATGCTCTTGTAGGCATCCTGCAGGTCGTATTTTCCTACGAGACCGATGTTTACCACCTCAGTAGCCTTGTTTCTGCGGTCGAGGAAAGTTCTCCAAGGACCCAGCGCAGGCTTCTCTCCGATAGGCTCGCCCATCTTGCGGAGGATGGCGGTGTCGAGGCCCTGGTTCTGCATGTTTACAGGTACCTCGTAGATGCTAGGAAGGTCTTCGCTCTGAATCACGCAGTCGAGATCTACGTTACAGAAGCTAGCCACCTTCTTCAGAATTCCCTCTTCGAGATGCTTCTCGGTGCGGAGAATCAGAACATCTGGCTGAATACCTACGCTCTGCAGTTCCTTCACGGAGTGCTGGGTAGGCTTTGTCTTCAACTCGCCTGCTGCCTTGAGATAAGGCACATAGGTGAGGTGCACATTGACGGCGTTCTTGCCCAGCTCCCATTTCAGCTGTCGGATAGCTTCCATGTATGGGGCACTCTCGATGTCGCCGATGGTTCCGCCAATTTCGGTAATCACGAAGTCATAGTGATACTTCTTGCCGAGCAGCTTCACGTTGCGCTTGATCTCGTCGGTGATGTGAGGCACCACCTGGATGGTTTTGCCGAGATAATCGCCGCGACGTTCCTTGTCAATGACTGCCTTGTAGATACGACCAGTGGTGAGAGAATTCGCTTTCGTAGTCTGAATACCGGTGAATCGCTCGTAGTGTCCGAGGTCCAGGTCGGTCTCCATACCATCTACCGTTACGTAGCACTCACCATGCTCGTACGGGTTCAGTGTACCCGGGTCGATGTTGATGTATGGGTCAAACTTTTGGATAGTAATGTTGTAGCCTCTTGCTTGAAGAAGTTTACCGATGGATGAAGATATGATTCCTTTACCCAAAGAAGAAACCACACCACCGGTAACGAAGATGTACTTTGTATCAGCCACGATGTTTATAATTTAAATTAGAATTATTTGGGTGCAAAGTTACTATAAAATTATGAATTAGCCAAAATATTTGTAAAGAATGGCGTTGAATTTAGAATTATTTTGTTACCTTTGTGCCCAAATTAGTATATGAAGGAATGAAAATAAGATTTGGATTACTCATTTTAGCTTTGGTTGCGGGTGCTGTGACGGCGGATGCCCAACGTTCCCGCAAGCCTCATGTGGTAGTGAAAACTCCATCGATGGTGGAGAGTTATGTGGACTCGCTGGCTCACATCAGGGAGCGTATTGACTCTACTGAGATGTCTTCGGATGATTCCCGATATGCCATGCTCTTCACCCCGCTCACGTATTATCGTTCTCCAGCCAATCATTTCCTGCGCCTCCGTCCTAGTGGAGGGATAGGCGATTCGCTTGGCGTGATGCTAGATAAGACCTTGATGGATGTTTATCTCAGCCGACCAGACCTGGTGAAGACTACGCAGCGACATCTGGAAGAGGTGGGCGCTCCGATTGTGGCGGATTCTAAAGCCAAAAAGCCGAAGCGCGACATCATAGAAGAGGTGGCGCCTAAGGTCTTCGAACCGGAAACTGCGCCATCGGATATCGTGATCTTCAAGCCTAACTTCTGGACTTTCGGAGGTGATTACTATCTGCAGTTCCTGCAAAACTATGTGTCTGACAATTGGTATAAGGGTGGTGAGAGCAACTACTCTCTGTTGGGACGTGTAACGATGATGGCGAATTACAACAACAAGCAGAAGGTGAAGTGGGAGAACAAGCTGGAAATGCGATTGGGCTACCAGACCTCCAAGGGAGACTCTGTGCATTCGCTCAAGACATCCGATGACTTGATCCGATACACCAGCAAGTTGGGTCTTCAGGCATCCAGAAAATGGTATTATACCATCCAGATGGTGGCGCAGACGCAGTTTGCCCATGGTTACAAGAGTAATGACAAGAAGGTTTATTCCGATTTCTTCTCACCATTCAATCTGAACCTCTCTGTCGGTATGGATTATACGGTAGATTGGTTGAATCACAAGCTGAAGGGTAGTGCCCATCTGGCTCCTCTGGCGTTCAACTGGAAGTATGTGGGCCGTGAGGATCTTGCCACAAGATACGGTTTGAAGGAGGGACAGCATGGCATGACCGATTACGGTTCTGAGTGTACCTTCGATCTGTCTTGGCAGGTGATGGAGAACCTGAAGTGGAAGACCCGTCTCTGGGCATATACTACTTACAAGCGTGCTGAGATAGAATGGGAAAATACGATTACCTTCCAGTTCAATCGTTATATTTCATCGAATATCTTCCTCTATCCTCGTTTCGATGATGGAGCAAAGCGTAAGGATGATCAGAGCTATTGGCAGTTCAAGGAGTTCATGTCTATCGGATTCTCTTATTCTTTCTAGAGAGAGCGCCCCACACGCCCTGAAATGGTTTGCCTCACACGCCCTGAAAGGGCAGAAGCTCCCAGCCCAGGGCAACACCCTGGGTTAAAAGCCGCAATCAACAATGCCGCCCTGTTTTACTCTAATTGAGCAAGCTTTGAGCGTATTTTTTAACGTTAATTA
>ENA-OUQP01000064-OUQP01000064.1-human-gut-metagenome-genome-assembly--contig:-NODE-64-length-111880-cov-11.520393_pt1 | contig 111880 bp, 147 predicted proteins | sample MGYA00237951_ERZ548836 | MGnify/ENA primary metagenome ERZ548836 (study PRJEB26490, sample SAMN05194702) | human gut metagenome | biome: terrestrial biome; feature: human-associated habitat...
CGCTTTTGAGGCAGTTTGGAAACGGAATTGATACCGTATATCCAGTATGGCTTGTCTATTGCTTCTGATAACTGCGGAAATGCTTCTTGTACTTCCTGCATCGTGTCGGCTGTATAATCCCCAATCATTTTATCGCCCTTGTAAAGGTTGCCACGGTATACGCAATCTAAATCGCTAAAGCTCCAATCTATTCCGGTTATTTCTTCCTGGTTGTTCTTGTGCCACATATCAATATTAATCATATTAAAATCCCCTTTCTTTTTTAATTTTAGAAAACCGCTCCGGGGAAATGCTCCCCGGTACGCTGTCAGCGGTGATTATGCGTAGATTGTATGTAAATTTTTGAAGCGCCACATTGCAATAGCAAGGCTTTTCGGGCTGCGGATAATATAGCCATTGATTGCGCTGTGGTGTTTGTCGCTTTTCTTGAATTCATATAAACGGCTTTCCACTTCATTCATTTTTATCATGTGTATTTCTACTTCTTCATTTTCCGCAATTTTCCGGCCGTTGTATTTTTCGTTATTAAATACCTTTTCAGCTATTGGGATAAGCGGAGCTGATACATTGTCGAAAATCCCATAAGCATATTCGCAATGAACATACACGTTACAACCTGCTAGGATTTCCATTGATCTCTGGTCATAGTCCACTTTACTATATTTCCTTGTGATGCTTTCAACGTCCGTTTCTCTGACAAGAGGATTCTTGATAGTAATATTGACGGATGTATCATATAGCGCATCGTGTACCCTTACAGATACATCTTTACTTGTGATTCCATGTTCTTTCAGGTCTTTTCTAATTGCCTGTGATAATTCTCTATTTGTCATGGTTCTTTTCTCCTTTCGTGCCCTGTCTCATCAGTGCAGGTAGGGCAGTTCCTACAGACGCCCGGAGGCGTTTCGACTATTTAATTATTGTGTCAGTCCAAATTCCAAGCATTTCCCTGAATTTATTTTCCTGATCTGTGCAAAAGTCCCCGTCTTTCAAGTGGAAAATTGCGTGATCCCCGTATTTTTCATTGATATCTTGAATGAAGTTGTAAAAACGTTCGAACTCTTCCAGGTCTTCCAAGCGAAGCAAATAGCGTTTTATTTCTTTGTTTGGTGCGTTGTAGTTGTCTGCCTGGCAAGGATTCGAAAATAACGTTTCTACCTTGATTTTGCTTGTATTGTCATCCTGTGTTTTTCTATCAATCATCGTGAAAAGCGCATAACTCATAAATTTTGTATAATCTTTCATGCATTTCCCTTTCTGGTCTGTCATCATCAGCACCGGGAGACCGTCCCGCGGTGGACGCTCCAAGCATGGAGCGTTTCGACTATTTATATTCGTGTGTCTCACCTTGCCATGTGATTCTGCAAGATGTATCTGGCTTAGCTGTGTGAATCATATAAGAGCGAGTAGCCCAGCTGCTAAGCTCTGCCACGAACAAGATTATAATTATCATTTTCTTCATGTTCACTTCCTCCTTATAATATCTCTACCAATGCGATTACCTGAGCTTCTGTCAAGTGGTCAATTACTGTGTTCCCATCTCTGTCTGCAAGTTCGTATTCATTTGAAGCTGTTCCGAATCCGTCAAATTGATTTGATAAGTAGTAACCTTTTTCATATAACTTTCTTTCTGCTTCTTTCATTTTCTTCCCCTCCTTATAAATGCAATAAGTCCATAATCTTGAACAAAAACAAATATCTTTTTATGCTCTTTGGATTTTCAAAATCTGGAACATATACGATTATTAACCTATCGCCAAGTTTTAAGCCAGCCATGTTTTCTTTAAAGTCAATCAATCTAAATCCTTGATCTTCTAATGTTCTTATAAACAAGAGCATTGATTCTTTGCTTGCTGCCTGAAAGTATTCTTTTTTCATTTCTATATCCTCCTGTGAATGATTTGTTATCTCGTTTCTATGGTTATATAATACACGATAATAGACGTAAAGTAAATTGATATAATACACAAAAATAGACGTTTAAGGCAATGCGGAAATTGTGAAAATAGTACAAGAAAATAGACGTTGACTAATTTTGTAAAATCTATTATCATATATTTATAGAAAGAAGGTGTTGAACGTGGCTAATTATGGCGATAATGGTTTTATTGATTTCTCGAAACTCTGGGGAATATTAGAAAAGAAAGAGCTTAATAAGCAATGGCTTAAAAATAACGGAATACATTCCAATACGGTTGCAAAGCTAACCAAAAACGAAAATGTAACTTGTGAAGTTATATGCAATCTATGCAAGTTGTTAAACTGTCAACCGTCGGATATAATGGAATATAAAAGAAAATAAAATATACGATAATAGACTGTTGACATATACACGGTAATAGACTATAATAATACTTGTAAGGAACAAGCTTACAAGTTACCAGTGGCAAGCTGGAGAAAGGAGAAAAATGAGTAAAGACATGACAATGACAGAAATTGCAAGGTTGATTGAAGGACTCAGATCAGCCGGATGGGAAGAAAAGAAAATCAATGATTTCTTACTTTACATCGAAAGCGGAACAGAAGAGTATAAGCCAAAAGAAGACAAATAAAAAGAGCCGTATAACAACAGCTCAGACACACAAGAGAGGGCGGAACTTGCCACCGCTCTCAAGTAAATTGATTATAGCAGATTTCCGAAGAGGAGGCAAGATATAACAACGTGATAGATATTAAAAATATTCAAGAATATTGCAAAAATGATATGCTATTATTTTCGAATCATGCACTTGAACGAATTCGACAAAGAGGAATAAAAATAAAAGATATTGAATCATGTATAATGTCAGGAGAAATAATAGAACAGTATCCGGATGATTTCCCGTTCCCTAGCTGTTTGATATTTGGTGCATGCGTAAATGGGAAAATACTTCATGTGGTGGCAAGTGACGAAGGAACAGCAAGCCGGATTATTACAGCTTATTTCCCAAATACAGACAAATTCGAAAGTGATTTGAAGACTAGAAAGGGGCGTTGATCATGAAATGTGTTAGCTGTAAAGAAAGCGAAATGAAGAAAGATAAAAGCGCGTATTTTGCCGATCTAGGGGCGTGCTATGTTATTATCGAAAATGTGCCGTGCTATAAGTGTGAAAAGTGCGGAGAGGTATTCTATACTGCTTCAGTAGCTGAGCGATTGGAGGAAATCATTGAACACGTGCAAACCGTAGCAAGTAAGATTTTTATTTGCGATTATGCAAATGTGGCATAAATTCAAGAGCTAAAAAAATTAGAATTAAGGCAGTCAAACGGCTGTCTTTTTCCATGCCTGAATTCAAGTAAAACCAGTGTAACGTTACAATAACGCTACGTAACGCAATAGAATAAGAAAGAGAATAAGAAAAAGAATATATATATATAATAGAAACTTGTTAGGTGGTCTATACCGAGAAAATCCAGTAAAATCAAGGAATTACGAAGCGGTTAAGAGTAGTAAAAAGTGGGAAAATGTAGGTAATTCATACATTATTCCTGCACTACTCCTATACCGCTATTCCTATATTTGAGCGTCAAATACAAGTCATTTTATTTTTTCTATTTCAGTTCTGAGCCATTCGAATTCTCTGGCTGTATACACCTTTTCTGTGATGTCTGAAATCTTATGTCCGACCATATATTTGATAGCGTATTCATCAACCTTGGCATCTTTGCATTTGGTTACGAAATGCTTTCTACCGTCGTGAGGTCTATGATCCGGGTTAAGTTTAAGCTCGTCCCGAATACGATTGAATATTTTGCTATACCGATTGTATGTCAACTTGGTATTCTTACCGCGGCGGTCTTCATCTGTATAATTGAAAAGATATTTGCTCCCAAGTTGCTTAGCTTCTTCGTACGATTTGGAAACCAAGTCTCTTATCCGAGGATGAATCGGTACAACTCTGTTTTCACCAGCATCGGTTTTAATTCCACCTTTAAATGTCCAGTTTGATAAATCAACATCTGCTAATTCTATCAGACCTAACTCTTGAGGTCTCCATCCAGAATAGCATTGAATAATCATGAACTCAATCCCATATTTATGTCCGAGATTCTCCCACAGAAGAGTCATCTCATCGTCAGAGAATGGGATGTGTTCTTTTTTGACAGCCTGTATTTCTTTAATGGTATCATCTGTAAGCTTGAATGTCCTCGAATAGTTCCGATCCACCAATTCGTATTCAACAGCATAGTCGAGCATCTGATTGAAGAGCGTCTTTATCTTGTTCTTCATTGATGCGCTTGGTGTCTGTTCTTGTCCTCTTACAGTGGAAACACCTTCTTCCATGCAGCCTTTTATATGCCTTGCACGAACATCCATGACTCGCATATCGTAAACAGCAGAGCAATATTGCCAAGCTGATGTTGTGGCTCTGGCACTGTCGTCACTCTTCAGAGTCTTGAAGTATTCCGGTGTCCATTTGTCGTACAGTTCCTTGACTGTGATAGACGGTTCCAGGTCATACGGATTCTTATTAAATTCCACAAGAGCTGTGTATGCATCATTGTATGTTGGAAAGTATGACTCCGGTTTCAACGGCTTACATATTGGTTTGCCATTCTTGTCCTTTCCAACCGTAACCATTGCACGGAAAGGGTTCCTTAAATTTCTACCTTTAATCTCACTTATTTGACCGAAACCGTTTGGAAGCCGCCTGCGCTTATTTGGTTTACGAGACGATTTGGGCTTTGCGTCTGGTTTCAGCGGGTATCCACAATGCGGACAGGTATTTGCTTTATCGCTTACCTGTAAGTCGCACTCCGGGCATTGTATCAGCATATTAAATCCCTCCTCATGATAATGAACCGAGATTTTATGTTGGATTGTTGATTTATCGTTAGTAATCATATATCATAGTGTAGGAATTGTCAACTCCTACACTAAATTTTTATATTTTAACCTAGGATAGAAAGGGTTAGGTATATGATCAGTAACAATACATCAACCTGCCAGGACTGCGGTGGAAAATTGAAATACTATGACAAAGTTAGAAGAATTGTACGGACGAAAGGTCGTGTGAGCAAATGGGTGAATGTTCCGAGGTATCAATGCTCCGAATGCGGATGTATACATCGATATCTCCCAGATTATATTTACCCATACAAGCAATACGAATCGGAAATAATAGCCGGTGTTATAGAGGGACTGATCACTTGCGAGACTTTTGGATATGAAGATTATCCATGTGAGATGACTATGATACGTTGGAAGGCGCATAAATCGCAACTGCTTTTATGAATAGAATACATATTTACGGAGGTGCGATATGAGTGTAGAAGAAAGACATCTGCTGAATAAAATTCGATTTTTCGAGGATATGCTTTTGAGAAGTAAGGATTATCGTCAGCAGGAAAACATCGGAAAAGAATTGACTGTAATGCGTATTCGGTTACAGAAACTACGGTTTAACAAAATGAGAACAGGGGCTTAGCAAAGCCTCTTTCTTTTTGCTCATATCCACCGAGGTTGTTTTTACTAAATGCCGTTCCTAACCTAGAATAGCCGTTGAAAGGAGGTAATAGCCAATGAATGAAAATGAGTTTGCAACTGGCTCAGTTCCAGTAATGGTTGCAGCAAGAATTTATGGGAAAGATGCATCCTGGGTTAGGGCTGGCATTATATCTGGATGGTTGCCAATCGGAAAAGCTACGAGGAACGGTCAACTGGTGACAAAAATCGAGGACATGAATTCTAAGTACGGACGCATCAATTTCTATATTTCACCAAAGCGTTTGTATGAAGAGACAGGCTATGTATGGAAAGGGGAGAAACGCTGATGGGAACAACAATACGTCCGGAACTATCTGAAAAGAATCCTTATTGGATAGAAAAGCACCGTTACTACGAGCTGAAGCATTTTTGTCTTCAGTATCCAATCTGGAGAAAAGCTTATTCGGTTCTTGATGGGTACGCTAATCCACCGAAAGATTTGGCATCGTTCGTAGTAACCAGTACGCTTGGTGATCCAACTGCAAAATGCGCCATGGCTAAGACATATTATTCTGAGCGTACAGATATGGTTGAGAGGGTAGCAGAGCAGACTGATCGAGAACTGGCGGAGTATATTTTAAAAGCTGTAACAGAGGGATGGTCTTATGACATTCTCAAAGCTAGATTAGAAATTCCATGCTGCAAGGATGTTTATTACGAATTGTACAGGCGATTTTTCTGGTTACTTAACAAGGAGCGGAAGTGATATGAAGATTGTTGATAGAGCTGTGAAGAAGGTATACCGGTTTAACTGTCCGAACTGCCAGAGCAGACTTGAGGGTGAGAGCAAGGAATTTGAGGATATCGGCGGGAAGATTAGCAAATTCTTTTGCCCGGTATGTAAGAAGGACCGTTATATTACATGGTCTGATCTTCGGAAGAAAACGGTGTACGAGGGTGAGAACACGCAGTAATTACAACTCCCTTTATGAAAGGAGAATGTCATTATGAGTAGAATTAAAGAGTGGTTTTTAACCCATATCGATGAGTTTTCGGATGAAGAATTATTGAAAGAGGGATATAGCCAAGAAGAAATTGATTTTCTTAAAAGACGAGACATTAAAAATGAGAAGGAGTCCTAACAAGGGCTCTTTTCTTTTTATCCTAGGTTAGATACAGTACGTAGGTTACCGTGAAACATGTTATTTTGATATTTGAAAAATTGCCTGGTGGTATTTTTCAGAAAACATTTTGGAAGGAGGAGCAGAAGTGAGCTTGATGATTGGATTACTGATCGGAATAATGGTTGGAGTGTTATTGTCTCGATTTATATTTAGGGAAAAACCGGTGGGTTCGCTTAGGGTCGATGAATCAGATCCAGATAGCGGACCTTATTTATTTCTCGAATTAGATCGGTCTGGCGTGGATGCAATTTATAAGCAGCGTTACGTACGTTTGCGAGTAGAGCTTAAAAATTATATTTCGCACAAATAACACTCTCTATTATGGAATGAAACCTAATAATTATTTGAAAGGAGAACGAAATGGAAGAGAAAAACATCGATGAATTATTAAGTGAGGAGATTGCAGCACAGATTAAGGCTTTATCTGATTTGCAGTCCGGAACCAAAGAAAAATCAACAGCGATTGACGATTTGACGAAGCTTTACAAGCTGAGAATCGAAGAAAACAAGAGCGTGTGGGATGCTGATGAGAAGTACAATCGGCGTATTATGGACGAAGAGTCTGTTACGAAAGATGGTGACTTCAAAGAGCGGCAGATCGCAGAGCAGGTTAAGGATCGATATTTCAGAGTTGGTATTGCAGCGGCAGAATTATTGATTCCGTTGATGTGTTATGGCATCTGGATGAATAAAGGATTTAAGTTTGAAGAAACTGGAACCTTCACATCTTCAACATTCAAAGGGTTAATCAACCGTTTTAGACCTACGAAGAAGTAGAGAGGAAATTCTGAAACGTTGGGGACGTGTGTAATGCATGTCCTCTTCGTTTTTCTCGTGAAAAATGCAAGGGCTATTATGAGAGAATAAAGCTTTATCTCTTGAACTACAGACAACAGCTTGTATACTATTATGTATAGGAGCTGGACAGTACGAAAGGAGATATTTAGCTATGAGTATTTTTAACGAGGAGCAAATTAAAGCAATGTTCAGCAGAGAGTATATCTGTCATGAGTGTGGGCATTTAATGGAGTTCGAGGATGAGTGGGAAGATACACTGGTGTGTCCCCACTGCGGCCACAGTATAGATTTAGATGATTACGGTCGTGAAGGCAATGAAGAATATGAGAACTTATACCCAACCAGAGAAGAAGTATTGGGCATTGCAAATGATGATTCCGAGGAAGATTCAGACGATTAAAAACATAAGCTAAGTAGGAGAGGGTCTTAGAGAAATCTAAGGCTCTTTTCTTTTTGCTATGAGGAGATAGAAATGCGGTACCATTATCAAAAGCCAGACATCTATTTGTCGATGTACGGTGAACTTTATATTTGCAATCATCCTGTGTATGATCGATGCACTTTATTTACGATAGGGGATAAAGGTCTGGCGGTGATTCAGCAGCGATTTAATGCGGATACAAAAAGTACATATTGGACAGAGGTCGATTCGTGGCTGACAGACTCTTTATATTTACATCCAAAATTCAAGGAATATTTCGACAGTCGATCCGGAGAGTGTACGGACGGATTATATCCAACCGTCACTATAAGACAAATGATGTGGGCATTAAAAATGAAACCAATCCAACGTCAGCGATGGGAAACTTGTTTTGACAGGCGAGATATTTAGCGATTTTTACAATTCCTTTTATGAAAAACTGAAGCTTTGAAAGGAGTAAAAGGAGCATGGATGAAATGAGAATAGTATCGAAATTCACGAGAGGAATCATTTCCAAAGCAATAAAGATGGTAATACGTAAGAAAACGGGATACAACATTGATATTCAGTTGAACGAGGCTATTACTACTATAAACGATGGAAAGACTCATCTTCACCTGGATGTAGATGCAGAACTCGATAAAGATGAGCTGATGAGTATCTTAAAGAGCATTGGTTTAAATTAACAGAGAGGGGCGCATACAACGCCTCTTTCCTTTTACTTCGCAAAATTTACAAGGCATATTATGAGAGACAGTAGCTCAGTTGGGAGAGCGCGAGACGATTAAAGTCCCGAAGTCGATGGTTCGAGTCCGTCCTGTTTCTCTTTTATTTTTGCAGAAAGGAGAGAACGGATGTCTATCGAACAACTTGACTTATTGTTATGCGATACGTATCAGATGGATGCGTGGTTTCCACTCGGTTGGGAATGGAAGAAAGAGCTTGAAAAATCGAGCTATTCGGTATGGGCTATTGATGAGTTGAAAAGATACATCGTCGGTAGACTTTATCCAAAGAAATCTGGATCGGTTGAAGATTTCATCACATTTGTTGGCGACTTCCGGCGAATGATGAATCAGTTTTCAAAAATCAATCCGGATAACAATTTTATGTTTTCAGTAGCAGCGGACATATCTACAGATGTCCTGGATTTATTACATGCTATGAAATAAAAACGAAAGGAGAACATGATGAAGAAACCAAATCTTCAAAGACTCGCTCAGGGGTCGAAAATCTATCTGAGAAAAGCATCACCGACAATATTGTCTGGTCTTGGTGCGGCTGGCGTTATTGTAACATCGGTATTAGCTGTACGTGCGACGCCAAAAGCTCTTCGTAAAATCAGAGCTGATAGTAAGGCAAATCACAAAGGTGATCCAGAGGCTTATAGCAAACTTGAAGCTGTTAAATCGGCATGGGTCTGCTATATTCCGGCGGCAATCAGCGGTACGGCAACCATATTCTGTATATTTGGTGCAAATGTATTGAGTAAACACAAACAGGCAGCACTTACCAGTGCCTATGCGTTGCTGAATGATTCTTATAACAACTATAAGGATAAGCTGAGGGAATTGTACGGCGAAGAGGCTCACCAGAAAATAGTTGATGCTATTGCAGCAGAAAAGGCTAAGGACGTGTATATTACTTCAACCGGACTGGTTAGAAACAGTTCGCTCGACTTCGATGAGCATGATCCGAACAACGAAAGATTATTCTACGATGCCTATTCCAATCGATATTTCGAAAGCTCTATTAACAGAGTTATTCAGGCGGAATATCATTTGAATCGCGATTTTGTCATCAGCGGATATTTACCGGCAAATCATTTCTATCAACTGCTTGGTCTTGAACCTTTAGAAGGAGGAGATACAGTTGGATGGAGTATTGATACGGGAATATACTGGATTGATTTTAATCATTCCAAAGTAACACTGGATGATGGACTTGAAGTATTGGTTATCGATATGGATTGGGTCCCAGATGCTGACTGGGATTCTGAATAAATCCGGTTATTCGCAGAAATTACAAGCTGTATTATGAAAGGAGAGTGTCATTATGAACAATAAAAGTAAATGGATTAAGGCTATTGGAGTAGCAGCAACCGTGATCGGCGTAGGTGTAAACCTTATTACCGATTGGGTGAATGAACAGAAAATGGACGAAAAAATTGAAGAAAAGGTCGGTGAAGCACTTGCCCAGAGAGACAAAAATGAAGCGGAGGAGTCCTAACAAGACTCTTTCGCTTTTTCTTTTGGAGGAGACAAATGGAATCACCTACTGAAAGAGCCATTTATACTGTCCGTTATGCTATCGCAACAATGCCAGTAATTCAGCGCGGTTATGACTTTGAGCAGGCAAGTTATATGAGATGGGCTGGAAGAGAAGTGTTAATACGACTCTGCAAACACCCAGAGATACCACCGCTGATTGTGATTGAATCATTTCGAGATGAATGTGATTCATATTCATGTGTGAATCCACGAACAAGTTATGTTTTTTCTTGTGCGAAAGATATGCTTGAGTGGATTATTGACCTGCTAATTTCGTAGTTACCAAATAAAAATTTTATATTCTGAAAGGAGAACGTACTATGTGTACAAGAGAAATGACATTAGGAGAAGAAATTATCAACTTAACCAAAAGAGGCATCGATGTTCCGACGGTAGAGAGGATGTATAGAAAGTACATCGATCTTGACGAAAAGGGAAAATCAGAGGGTTGTTATGCTATCGATTTGGGACCGTTATTTCCGACATTTGATATTGGAGATACAGTTCGCTATTGCAGAGCTGATGTTGAGGCGACCTTGAACTTATTTAGAGATACGGTACATAATCCGTATTCTATCCTTCCAGCAGACATTAAAGTTGGCGATAAAATGATGGTTCCTTTAGGAAAGCTCGGAAACTTTACAGCAACAGTTCAGAAAATTACGAACAATAAGGTGCTATTCATTTTCGACGATTATGTTGCCAAACGCCCGATGAATGAAGATGGTGGCAATGCTGGCGGATATTCTCAGTCCGATCTGAAAAAGTGGATCGATACCGAGCTGTACAATATGTTCCCTGCGGTTCTTAAGCAGAGAATGACCGGTTTATCAATCCCGACTCTCGGAGAGATTTGCGGCTGGGCCGATAAATGGGATCGAGATCATATTGAAGCGGATGGCGATGAGCAGCTTCCTCTTATGAAACAGAGAAGAAACCGCGTTGCTTATTACAAAAACGATTGTGAGTTCGGCTGGCTCCGCAATGCTACTAAAAAGGAATTTTCTTCGGCTTCCTTTGCCAGTGTGAGCCGCATATGGCTATACGGGCTACTACGTCGCTTCCAACTCTGATGGAGTTCGTCCGGAATTCTGGTTGGTTAGATAAATCGCGGGGCCATGTGCCCCGTTTATATTTTATGGAGGATAGACTGAAATGCAGAAACCTAATTTGACTAAGATCTGTAGAAATGTAAAAACAGCTACAGTAAAGCATAGTCCTGAAATCCTCACTGGAGTTGGAATTGCCGGAATGATTACGACTACCGTAATGGCAGTACGAGCTACTCCTAAAGCAATCCAATTATTGGATGAGGAAAAGCGACGTCAGCAGGCAGATAAACTGGAGCCGATGGATGTCGTTAAAACTGCTTGGAAATGTTATATTCCCGCGGCAGTTACGGGAACAGTATCAGTAGCTTGTCTTATCGGGGCAAGTTCCGTTAATGCCAGAAGAAATGCGGCACTGACCGCAGCGTACACCATTTCCGAATCAACGTTGAGAGATTATCAAAAAAAGGTAGTAGAGACAATCGGCGAGAAAAAGGAACAGACTGTGAGGGACGCGGTTGCTAAGGAACGCCTTGAGAAAAATCCTGTTGAAAATAAGGAGGTCATCGTCACAGCAAAAGGCGATACTTTATGTTTTGATGCTGTGTCCGGAAGATATTTTAAGTCATACATCGACAAATTGAAAAAGGCCGAGAACGATTTGAATCGTAGAATGCGGGATGAAATGTATATTTCACTTAACGATTTCTACTATGAGATCGGGCTTGAGAATATTAAGATCGGCGATGATCTTGGCTGGAATATTGATAATGGATATATCGATCTGAGATTCAGTTCACAGCTTGCTACGGATGGAACACCTTGTCTGGTTATTGATTATGGCTATGGTCCGAGGTATGACTTCCGTGGCTTAATGTAAGGTTCGCAGAATTTACAAACACTATTATGGAAGAACCACATATTTCAAATCTGAAAGGAGAACATATTATGGAGAACAACGAAATCATGAACAACAACGAAGAGGTTATCGAAACAACTACTGAGGAGATCGTGAAGGCGGCTTCTAACGGCGGTATGAAGAAAGCAACAACTATCGGATTGGCTATGATTGCAGGTGCATTAACCTACAAATTTGTAGTCGTTCCGGCCACAGCAAAATTCAAGAACTGGCGTGAGAATCGTAAGACGGTTGCAACTCAGCCGAAGGGCGATATCGTCGACGGAGAGTTTACGGATATCGATGAAGAGACAGAAGAGGATTCTGAATAAGAATTGAATCGATGATTCAGACAGAGGGAGAGTACCTATAACAGGGTGCTTTCCCTTTTGCTTTTTAAGGGAGGTGTCCTATGAATCAGTATACGTATGATAGACCGGTTATGGAGTTTGATACCTGCGTTGCAAATAGATGGCAGGGTTCTACATACGCGGCATCCGAAAAGAAAGCCAGGAGTAATCTGGTGTATCAGTTTAAGAAGAAAACAAACCGTATTCCAAGTACGAGGATAACCCTCCCTGGAAAAGTGGTAACGGTTAATTGAAAGGAGATTTAGAGATGGAGGAATACAAATCCAATTCCCATAAATCACGACAGAACCAGAACGATGATATTCCGGAGAAAAGAGTTGAAAAGGTTGTCAGCGGTTCTGTTAAATCGAAGAAAAAGAATGGTCTTCAGAAGATTACGAACGTGTTTGTTCCGGAAGATGTAGATGATGTAAAAAGCTATATTTTTGAAGACGTTGTGGTTCCGGCGGTAAAGGATATTATTTTGGATGCTGTTAGAGCATTCTTGGGTGTTAGTGGAAGCTCAAGAGGGGGAAGATCTTCAACGTCGTCCAAGGTTTCATATCGTAAGTATTATGATGATCGGGATCGAAGAGATTCCGGACATACAACCAGAACACGGACCGGATACGATTATGATGATATTATTCTGGAATCTCGCGGTGAAGCCGAAGACGTTCTTGAGAGAATGGACGAGCTTATCGCTACATACCAGTTAGTCAGCGTTGCTGATTTTTATGATCTGGTTGGTGTATCTGGCAACTATACAGACAATAAGTACGGTTGGACCGATATTCGGAACGCATCTGTAATTCGTGTAAGAGACGGATACATGATCAAACTTCCGAAGGCATTACCGTTGAACTAGGAGGGATATTTTTATGTACGAATCCGACGATAAAATGGTGTCTCATCCGAGCCATTATCAGTCAGAAACAGGTTTGGAAGTGATTGATGTTATTGAGGCATTCACTTTTGATTTAAAAGGTATCGAAGCAACTGATACAGGCAATATCATCAAGTATGCGTGCCGCTGGAAAAATAAAAATGGCATTCAGGATTTAAAAAAAATCATGTGGTACACACAGCACTTGATTGAGCATTTAGAGAAGAAAGAAAAAATGGAAGAGGAGAATAACTGATATGAAGAAAGAAGAAATCATGAAGAGCGTTTCAACGACTTTCGGAAAAGTAAGTGTGAAACTTAAGAAACACAGCCCGGAGATTCTGGTAGTAGCTGGCGTTGTCGGTACTGTTGCAAGCGCCGTTATGGCTTGTCATGCAACCACTAAGCTGGACAGCGTATTAGAAAAGTCCAAGAAGGATATTGACGCTATTCATAAATGTGCAGAAAATGAGGAGCTGGCGGATGAGTATTCTAAGGACGACGCAAAAAAGGATCTGGCTATCGTCTATGTACAGGCTGGAGTAAAAGTCGCTAGGCTTTATGCTCCATCCGTGGCACTTGGAACTTTATCCATCGCAAGCATTGTTGCATCCCACAATATTCTCAAGAAGAGAAATGTAGCACTGGCAGCCGCTTACGCAACTGTAGATAAGACTTTCAAAGAATACAGAAATCGAGTTGTCGAGCGCTTTGGTGCGGAGGTTGATAAAGAGCTTCGCTACAACATTAAAGCAAAGAAATTTGAGGAAACTGTAACTGATCCGGACAGCGGTAAAGAGAAAAAGGTAAAGTCTACCGTAGATGTGGCGGCACCTTCTACGAACGATTACGCCCGTTTCTTTGATGAGTCCTGCGAAGCATATGAATCCAATATGGATTACAACCTTATGTATCTGCGCTCTCAGCAGAATCTGGCAAACGACAAACTTAAAGCTAATGGATATTTATTCCTCAGCGATGTATACGATCAGCTTGGCATTAAGCGTACCAAAATGAGCCAGATTGTTGGTTGGGTTTATAAACCGGAAGGAAATGAAAATGGCGACAACTTCGTTGATTTCGGGATTCTGGAGACCAACCGTGAAACTGAGGATGGTGGTTACGAGAAAGCCATTCTAATGGAGTTCAATGTAGACGGACCGATTCTCGATCTGATCTAATTTTTTTGAGGAGGATACATATGCGAAATTATATTCGTATGGTGGTCCTTCCTGCTCTTTGCGTATTTGCGATTATTTGCACAGGTTTTGTCTGCTCGGCAGAACAGGTAAACCGGTATGAATATATCGAAATACAGCCGACTTTAAAAGCTGAACCTATTGATCCTATTGTAATTATTTCTGAGCAACCCTTAGAGGAAACGGTGTCGGCAGTTGAAATCGAAGAGTATGTGGAGGATACACTATTGCCACGGGAAGATATTGAGCTGATTGCTCTTGTAACTATGGCAGAAGCTGAGGGCGAATGCGAGGAAGGAAAGCGATTAGTGATCGACACCATATTAAATCGTGTTGATTCCGTATATTTCCCGGATACAGTGTACGGTGTTGTATATCAAGCAAATCAGTTTTCATCCATGTGGAATGGGAGAGTTGATAAGTGCTTTGTAGACGATGATATTTGCCAGTTAGTTGAAGAGGAACTGCAATCCAGAACTAATGTAGATACGATATTCTTCACGGCTGGTGAATATGGAAAATACGGAAGACCGATGTTTCAAGTAGGTAACCATTATTTTTCGAGCTATGAATAGAAAGGAGTCCTGAATTATGACAGGTTTTATGGGATTAACATTTTCAGCATTTGCTGGTATTTGCTTTGTTAGTGGTCTGGCCGTTCTTATGGGCGGAAAGGAGCATCACTGATGGATGGCATTGGAAATTTTATATCCATGATGGATTACATATTGGATACCAAAAGAAAAAGACATATCACAGGGGGCATTCTGTTGAGTGCCTCTTTACTTTTCGGTGGGCTTGCGCTTACCGTTATGACAATTCAGAACGAGGAGGACGAAGATGAGTAACAAATCTCTGTTTTCTTTGGCATTTATCATTGGTGCTGCGACTGGATCGGTAGTGACATGGTACCTGCTTAAGGATAAATACGAAGCGCTCGCTCAGGAGGAAATTGATTCTGTAAAAGAGGTTTTCTTAAGACGTGAGCAGGAATTAAAGGATCAGTCCGTAAAGAAAACCGTTGCTGAAGGTATTAAAGATGCGGACAAAGAAAAACCAGATCTTAAAGAGTATGCGGAACGTCTGAAAAAAGAGGGTTACACCCGATATTCTGATTTCGGTTCGGACGAGGAAGAAAAGCCTGTTTATGAAGCCGGTCCGTATGTGATTCCGCCGGAGCAGTTTGGTGACGATGAAGAGTATGAGCAGATCAGCCTTACCTACTATGCAGACGGCGTGCTTGCTGATGAAAATGATGAAGTAATTGAGGATGTGGAAGATGCTGTTGGAATTGATTCTTTGAATCATTTTGGAGAGTATGAGGACGATTCCGTCTTTGTCCGTAATGACGCAAGAAAATGCGACTACGAGATTCTCCTTGATCAGAGAACCTATTCCGAGGTAGCTGAAGATATGCCGCATCAGATGGAGGTATGATGACACGGGATGAGCTGAACAATGCATATTTTGACTGGATGTACCAGCTTGTATGTGATGATGAGTATTCACGAGGATTGTCGTATCGTAAGCTTTTATATTTGCTTCATGATACAGATTTTACGTTTACGATTGCCCTTGATAGTAATCGTTATGACGATGGAATCGATCTTCGGTACAGATTCGGAAATGAGCAGGGATACCGGGATAGTATGATTGCAAGTTATTTGGATAATCGTCCGTGCAGTGTTTTAGAAATGATTATTGCCCTTGCTATACGCTTAGAAGAGCACATCATGGATGATCCGGACATCGGTAATCGGACGGGCCAGTGGTTTTGGGATATGATCGTGAGCCTTGGGTTGGGTTCTATGGATGATTCCAAATTTGACAAGGCTCATGCCATCAATGTTATTCAGCGATTCCTGAATCGTGACTACGGACGGGATGGCAAGGGTGGTTTATTCACAATCGAGCATTGCAGATATGATATGAGAGATATTGAGATTTGGTATCAGGCCAATTGGTATCTCGACAATATCAGATAGGAGGGCGTTATGAGCCATAGTGAGGTATGCAAGTGGTTCGAGTTATATTTTCCTCAGTACGCTGGGGATAAGGTAGAAACCTGGTTCCAGAATGGAAAGAACAGTATTCGTATCCGTCAGAAGAACCATCAGGAATTTATATTTACATTCAACAATGAAGGAAATTGGCGGTTTGAGACTGTTGAAAGCTTCATGAATGGATTAAGAGGAGGTAAGAAGTAATGGGCGAAATGCTTACTTATATTTTTAGCAGCTTACGATCATCTGAGAAAAGATTAGATGTTGTCACAAGAGCAGTCAGTAAACAGCGGAGCTTTAATAAGCAGCTTACAATCTTTGCTGTTATGACAACCGCAAACCTGGTTGTTATGAAAATCGAGCAGAAGGACCAGGCATTGCGTATCAGAAAGTTGGAAAAGGAAATCGAGGAACTTAAGCGTCCGGAAGGAGAGTAAAAAATGCGATGATCGACTTTATGGTGATTTCAACACGTTCAACGAAACGTGGAGTAATAGAAATCTATCCAAAGTTCATTATTAAAAAAAGCACCGATCTAATGATTCGAGGTGGTGATTTCTATGCTATCTGGATTGAGGAACGTGGTTTATGGTCTACGGACGAGCAAGATGCCTTGCAGCTCATTGACCGCGAACTGGATAGATATGCTGAGGAGAACCGCCAGCGTTTTAACTCCGATATTAAAGTCCTGCATATGTGGGATGCCGAGTCGGGTATGATCGACTCATGGCATAAGTATTGTCAGAAACAGATGAGGGACAGCTTTCATACGTTGGACGACAAACTTATATTTTCCAATACAGAAACTAATAAAAAAGACTACGCCAGCAAAAAGTTGAATTATCCGCTTGAAGCTGGCGATTTGTCTGCCTATGAGAAATTGATGTCCACTTTATATTCGGAAGAAGAGCGGACAAAAATCGAGTGGGCTATAGGGTCAATCGTATCTGGAGAATCCAAAAAACTGCAAAAATTTATGGTTTTATACGGAGCTGCTGGAACCGGTAAATCCACAGTTCTTAACATTATTCAGCAGCTTTTCGACGGATACTATTCTGTATTTGACGCAAAAGCACTTGGATCTTCCAGCAATTCATTTGCATTGGAAGCATTTAAAACAAACCCTCTGGTTGCCATTCAGCACGATGGTGATTTATCGAGAATTGAGGATAACACCAGATTAAACAGTTTAGTATCTCATGAGCTGATGACTGTGAACGAAAAATTCAAGTCTACATACTCAAACCGGTTTAAATGTTTCCTGTTTATGGGAACGAATAAGCCGGTCAAGATTACAGATGCGAAGTCCGGTCTGATTCGACGATTGATTGATGTATCGCCGTCTGGAAATAAGCTGAATCCAAAAGAATACAAAACGATCGTGAAGCAAGTGGAATTTGAGTTGGGAGCTATCGCCTACCACTGCCAGGAGGTATATTTGAACAATCCTGGTCGTTATGACGATTATATTCCGATTACGATGCTTGGTGCATCTAATGATTTCTATAACTTTATTATCGATTCGTATCATGTATTTAAGAAAGAAAATGGGACAACCTTGAAAGCCGCATGGGAGATGTACAAAACCTACTGTGACGATGCCAAGGTCGGGTTCCCGTTCTCACAGAGGGTGTTCAAAGAGGAACTTAAAAACTATTTTCATGATTTTCAGGAACGCTTTAATCTGGATGATGGAACTCGGGTTAGAAGCTATTACATCGGGTTCAGGACAGAAAAATTTGAAGAAGAAACTGTAGAGGAAAAGGCAGAAGTAGTCAAACCGGCACTGATCCAATTCGATAGCACTGAATCTATATTTGATGATGTGTGCTCGGAATGCCCAGCGCAGTATGCTTCGGAAAACGAAACACCTCAGAAAAAATGGGATTCTGTTCGCACGAAATTATCTGGAATTGATACGAAAAAACTTCATTATGTGAAAGTTCCGGAGAATCATATCGTGATTGACTTTGACATTTCAGATTCGTCTGGAAATAAGTCATTTGAAAAGAATTTAGCAGAAGCAAGTAAGTGGCCGCCGACCTATGCCGAGCTTAGTAAATCGGGACAAGGTATACATCTTCATTATATTTATACCGGCGATCCGACACAGCTTAGCAGAGTGTATGACGACCATATTGAAGTTAAGGTGTTCACAGGCAAAAGCTCTTTGCGGCGTATGCTGTCAAAGTGTAATAATTTGCCTATCGCAACAATTAGCTCCGGTTTACCGCTGAAAGGAGAACAAAAAATGGTAAATTTTGAAGCGATTAAGAGCGAGAAAGGGCTTAGAACACTGATCAAACGGAATCTTAATAAAGAGATACATCCGGGAACTAAGCCCAGTATCGATTTTATCTACAAGATACTGGAAGATGCGTATGGAAGCGATTTGAAGTACGACGTCACAGACATGCGCAATGCAGTATTAGCATTTGCAGCGAACAGCACTCATCAGGCGGATTACTGTATAAAGTTGGTCAACAAGATGCAGTTCAAATCCGCAGATCCGTCCACAGCGGTTAAAAACGATGATGCAAAGCTGGTATTCTATGATATTGAGGTTTTTCCAAACTTATTCCTTGTAAACTGGAAGATCGAGGGTGAGGGAAAGCCTGTTGTAAGAATGATTAACCCGTCTCCGAGTGAGATCGAGGAGCTGATGCGGTTCAGACTGGTTGGCTTCAACTGTAGGAGATATGATAACCATATTCTGTACGCAAGGTTGATGGGTTATACAAACGAACAGCTCTATAACCTTTCGCAGAAAATCATCAACGGAGGACGGAACTGTTTCTTTGGAGAGGCGTACAACGTATCCTATACGGATGTGTATGATTTCGCTTCAGCTGGTAATAAGAAGAGTCTTAAGAAATTGGAAATTGAGATGGGAAACCTCACCGATGACGATCTCAAGAAAAAAGGATTCTCCGATGAAAAAATAAGAATCATCAAGGCAGGTACGCATCACCAGGAGCTTGGTCTTCCATGGGATCAACCGGTTCCCGAAGAGCTTTGGATTAAGGTCGCTGAGTATTGTGATAACGATGTTATTGCTACTGAGGCGGCCTTTAATTATCTTGAGGCTGACTGGACGGCGCGACAGATTCTGGCAGATTTAGCAGAGATGACCGTTAATGATACTACGAACTCTCTTACAACCAGAATTATATTTGGAAATAACAGAAAACCACAGTCAGAGTTCCATTACAGAAATCTGGCAGAGCCGGTGGAGTCGCTCGATAAAGAGAGTATGGATTTCCTTAAGGAAGCCTGCCCGAAGATGATGGAGGAGCCTCACTATGGTTGGAAGTACAACGATAAGGACGAAGTTCCATTTGAATCTCACAGCATTCTTCCATATTTCCCTGGGTATGTATTCGACCATGGAAAATCTACATATCGTGGAGAAGAAGTAGGCGAGGGCGGATTTGCACAGGGCGTTCCCGGAATGTACGGAAATGCGGCACTTCTGGATATTTCTTCAATGCATCCGCATAGTGCCATTGCTGAGGTTCTGTTTGGACCGAGATTTACGAAGGCATTCCGTGATATTGTTGAGGGTCGTGTAAGCATTAAGCATGAGGCTTGGGATATTGTTAATACCATGCTGGACGGCAAGCTTACTCCATATATTCAGAGGGTTATCGATGGTGAGATGACATCAAAGGATCTTGCCAATGCACTGAAGACAGCTATCAATTCCGTATACGGTCTTACATCGGCATCCTTTGATAATCCGTTCCGCGATCCGAGAAACATTGACAACATTGTGGCGAAGCGTGGAGCGTTGTTCATGATCGACCTTAAGAACGAGGTTCTGAAGCGTGGATTCCAGGTTGCTCATATTAAGACGGACTCTATTAAGATTCCGGACGCTACACCGGAGATCATTCAGTTTGTTATGGACTTTGGCGAGAGATATGGATACACATTTGAACACGAGGCTACGTACGATCGTATGTGCTTGGTAAATGATGCCGTATATATTGCAAAGTATAAATCGGCAGAAGAATGCCAGAAGATGTATGGTTATGTCCCTGGCGACAATAAAAAGAAAGGCGGAAAGTGGACGGCAACAGGTACTCAATTCCAGATTCCATATGTATTTAAGAAGCTGTTCAGCAGAGAAGACATCGCATTTGAAGATATGTGCGAGACCAAATCTGTGAGCAGCTCTTTATATTTGGATCTGAATGAGGAGTTACCGGATGTCAGTAAAGAAGAAAAAGAATTCAGCAAGGCAGAAAGTGATTATAAGAAAGGACTGTTATCTGACACCACTTTTGAAGCCACATGCCAGAAGCTTACGCCATTGATTGAAAAAGGGCACGACTATCACTTTATTGGAAAGGTTGGTCAGTTCTGCCCGATGAAAGATGGATATGGAGCTGGACTTCTGATGAGAGAAAAAGACGGTCGTTACTATGCTGCGACCGGTTCTAAAGGCTATCGTTGGATGGAATCGGAGATGGTAAAAGAACTTGGCAAGGAAGACGGCATTGACCGATCCTATTATGACAAGCTGGTTGACGAGGCTGTAAAGACCATTTCTCAGTACGGAGACTTCGAGTGGTTTGTATCTGATGATCCGTATATCCCAGAGCTTGGCGCCAACGACGCTGATGTCGATTGTGTTGTTCCATGGGCTATGCCTTGCGGAGAGGATAAGTATCGGACATGCTTCGACTGCCCGCATTTCAACAACGATAACTTCCATATGGATTGTGACCTTGATTACGATATTTCAGATATTGTGATGAAGCACGTAATGAATCCGCCGGAAAATTAAAAAAAATAAAGGAGACTAAAATGAGAACAAATCTTGTAATTATCGAAGGTGCTAAATTTATTTATGATACGAACTTTTCTGGAGATCCGAAAAGAGACCGTTTTGGAAATGATCAGAGAAAAGCAAATCTTGTCATTCCGGACATTGAGCAGGCAAGAAGGCTGATTGACGAGGGATATAATGTTAAATTAACTAAGCCTAGAGAAGGCGAAGAAGAAGGATTCATTCCTAGATATTATGTGGTCATCAAAGTTAATTACGATAGCCCTTGGCCGCCCAAAATATATTTAGTTACCGAAGAAGAAAATGCCACTCTACTGGACGCTGAATCCGTAAGTGTTATTGATGATATGTGGGTCGAGAGCGTAAATGTTGTATTAAATCCGTATGAAGGTCCAAATGGCAAATCTTTGTACGTTAAGAGTATGGAAGTGTTTCAGAAAGTTGACGACGATCCGATTAGTTCTAAATATGCTAAGAACAATCGTCGTTATGATGATTCTGATGAGACGGAAGATATTCCATTCAATTAAAAATCATATTTTGAGGGTGTCGGTGTCAAAGCCGGCACTCTTACTTTATGAAAGGAGAGAAATTATGTTTTGGAATAAGAAAAAACCGAAGTCAAAACCACAGATTAAGACTACGGTACCTAAAACATTCAAAGCAAAAGAACCGCCACCTAAGTGGCAACCAACTTTCGGTGAAACGAAAAAGAAGGATGAGAAACCACCGGAAGTAACTACGAAATCTGAACCGAAAATTGACTGGGAGGATAAATTCTTAAAATCTTTTCAGAAACTTACATACAGACATCGAGCATGGGATGTGTGGAGAGATTATATTTTACTTCATGCGTGTTCAATCTCGAATGTTTTAGACAAAGAAAACTACGACCAAAGAGAGAAACGCTATCTGAAAATTATTCATCAGTATTCAAAAGAAGAGCAAGCTATATTTCCAGAATTAGCAGCGTACACAACTATGGCCCTGGATCAGAATCAAGAGCAGGATTTCCTCGGAAAAATGTTTATGCGACTGGATCTTGGAAATCGTTCGACCGGTCAATTCTTCACACCGTATCATGTTTGCGAACTTATGGCCGAAGTGGTAGCAACTGATGCTTTAGAAAAGATAGAGCAGTATGGTTATATCTCAATTAACGATCCATGCTGCGGTGCTGGAGCAACTTTGATTGCCGGTGTGCATGTAATACGAAAACAGCTTGAACATTGTGATCCGCCGAGGAACTACCAGAATCATATTTTAGTAGTTGCACAGGACATTGATGAAATTGTTGGGCTGATGTGTTATATCCAAATCTCGCTTCTTGGATTGGCTGGATTTATAAAAATAGGTAACTCGATAACTGACCCAATGTCTACGGACGATTCATATGAAAATTATTGGTATACACCTATGTATTTCTCAGACGTATGGAGTACCAGAAGAATGCTCCGTCAGATTAACAAGTTATTTGGAAAGGGTGATGACAAATGAAAAAAAGATATTCTATTTCAAAAGAGCAGTGTACATGCGGAATCAGCGAGCTTTATGACAATGTTGCTAAAATCATGGGCGTTTCAGATTTAAGCAAAGTTGTGTACGATTGTCGTAAATTATCTATCACCAAAAAAGTGCTGGACTGCCTGTATGAGTTCTATCGTTCAGAGAATCAGAGTGACGAAACCATCACAACCTGTATGCTCTTGTATGGTCCAAAAGCAGATCTGGATGGAGATGGCTACGAAGTCGAGGTAGAAGATGTATTCATCACGAAAGGTGTGTGATGGCTGGCGTAGAATTACGGGACTATCAGGAAGACGCTGTACGACGAATGCGAAATGGCTGCATACTTTGTGGTGGTGTTGGTAGCGGAAAATCCAGAACTTCGTTGGCCTACTATTATGTTCGAAATGGCGGAGAGCTTGGAACGGATGAGTATGTTCCTATGGACGATGTGAACATTAAGGATTTGTACATAATCACAACCGCTAGGAAACGAGACACCTTTGAATGGGAAGAGGAACTCTCGCCGTTTCTATTATCAACGGATAAAGAAGAGAACTTGTATACTAATAAGGTTGTGATTGATTCCTGGAACAACATCAAGAAGTATGCAGATGTTAAGGACGCTTTCTTTATATTTGATGAGCAGCGTGTTATAGGCTCTGGAACATGGGTTAAAGCATTCTTGAAAATAGCTAAGGTAAATGAGTGGATACTGTTATCTGCAACACCTGGTGATACCTGGCAGGATTATATTCCAGTATTTGTGGCTAATGGATTTTATAAAAACCGAAGCGAATTTACAAGAGAGCATATAGTCTATAGCCGATTCAGCAAATTTCCTAAAATTGACCGATATTTGAATACTGGAAGATTGATTCGACTGCGAAACAAAATCTTGGTGAATATGGATTTTAAGCGCCAGACGGTTTCGCATCACGAGGATATTTATGTCAAGTACAATATCGAAAGATATAAAGATGTCGGAAAAACCAGATGGGACCCGTTTAAAAAAGAACCAATTATCAATGCTGCTGGTCTGTGCTATGTATGGAGAAAAATTGTAAACACCGATCAGTCCAGACAAATAGCTTTACTTGAAATTGTGGAGAAGCATCCGAAAGCGATTATATTTTACAATTTCGATTATGAGCTCGAGCTTCTGAAAGAGATATTCTCTGGATATGAAGTCGGAGAGTGGAACGGCCACAAACATCAGCCAGTGCCGACTAGCGATGCGTGGGTATATTTAGTTCAATACAATGCTGGGGCTGAAGGATGGAACTGTATTACGACGGACACGATTATATTCTATTCTCAGAATTATTCGTATAAGATCATGGCACAGTCTGCCGGTCGAATAGACAGAATGAATACGCCATATACGGATCTGTATTACTACCATTTGAAATCTCGGTCTGGTATCGATCTTGCTATCAGCAAAGCATTGAAAGATAAGAAAACATTTAATGAGACCAAATGGATCAATAAAAAGCCCATAGTATTTGAGCAGTCATCTGGTATGGCAGCATAAAGCGGAGGTGACACAGATGATAGAAGTCCTTAGGAACATCATTGTATTTTTGCGAGTTATGTCATTTCGGATAAAGTCTCTATCGGAGGAGGAATTTAAAACCTTATTATCCAACTGTACATACGAGCAGGTATGGTATGCGATCTGGCTCCGCTACTATATGTGAAAGGAATAGCTTATGGAAAATATTTACAAAGAGGTTGATTTCAAAACCTATTGCAAAACATGCGAGCATAAGGATCTCGAAGAAAAATTTGATCCGTGTAACGACTGTTTGGCAGAGCCGATGAATGCCAATTCAGATAAACCTGTTTACTGGAAGGAGGCTGAAAATGGTAGATAGTATATTAGTTAGTGTTGATTTTTCAAACAAAAACGATACTGGAGTAATGGTTGTGGGAAGAAAACGGATGAATCAGTCTGTAGAGATTATCAATGCTTTCCAAGGAGATGAAGCGAGAGAGCTTTATGAAAGGTTAATAACAACGAAAAAGAAGGAGGGTCAAAAGTGAGCTTTCAGTACGATCAATATTTAGCCAGACATCGAGCTAATGTGAGAAGAGGGTTCGACTGGCTTTCTGAGAATTTACCTGGACTTATGACAAATACACTCACCGCCGGGTGGAATACGGAATTTGCTCATGATCAGTCTAAGAACGAGCCGGATGAGTATGAGGCATACGATGCATATTTCTATGGAAATAATCGCTCTTATGAAGTTGTACAGCGGTATCAGAGAGCATGGTTACTTCACATTCACCGGAATCCACATCATTGGCAGCACTGGGTTCTTATCCATGACGATATGGAAGACGGTGAACTGGAGACCGTTTTGGAAATGCCATACGATTACATCATTGAGATGATTTGTGATTGGTGGTCATTCAGTTGGCAGAGTGGAAATCTCTATGAGATATTCAAGTGGTACGAGGAACATTCTAAGTATATAAAACTGGCGCAGACAACGAAAATCACAGTTGAATATATTTTAGACAATATGAAGAAAAAGCTTCAGGCATTGCAGTATGCAGATCAATCGGCCATGCAACCTGGAGCTTGATTTTTGGAGGAGCTATGAATAGAACGACAAAAATAAACATCTTGGCGTATGCTTCAGAGCCGGACAAGAACTATAAGTACGAGGGTGACATCGTCGATTATAAGGGAAAAAGGTATTTCGTAAGTCTGGCAGAAGAGCGAGTGGAATTTATCGGGATTATTAAGGAGGATGAGTAGAATATGAAAGCAATTAAAGAAAATTGGAAACTGGTACTTATCGTGGCCGCTGGAATTATAGCGGTTATTTTTATGTGTATTTTTGGAGTACAGGGAGCACAAAACAAAGCGTTTGCAATGGAGGAGCAGGTCAATACGGCTGATTCTGACATCAAGGTACAGGAAAAAAGGAGAGTCGACCTTGTATATAATCTGGCTGATTGTGTTAAGCAGTACGATAAGCATGAGGCAGAAACTCTTACGGCTATTGTAGAAGGTCGAGGGAAAACAACCAACCTTGAAAATGTAACCACTGCAATAACGGCTGTTACAGAGGCATATCCAGAATTAAAATCCAATGAAAATTACAAGGAACTGATGAATGAATTGTCCATTACTGAAAATTTAATCGCCGAATATAGAGAAAATTATAACAAGCAGATTAAAGAATACAATCGCTATGTTAGAAAATTTCCTACTCGATTCTTTTTAAATATTTTGGGATATGAAACGCAGCAGTATCAGTACCTTGATTATGGTGCTCCTGTAGATGCGCCTCAAAATTTATTTGGAGATTGATGCCATGAAAAATAGAGGCTTTGATTTTGGAGATTTTGAAATTACTAAGCGTGAGATTCTGGCAAGTATATCCATAATTGCAATGATGCTTCTTATTGGTTTTGTGATTTCTGGGAGAATTTCAAACTATATTCTGGATCGGAACGAAAAGTACAATAAAGCTATTAAAATCGAAAGCTCTGATCTGTTTGAATATGGGATGATAACCAACGTCGGTTATGCGTTCGTTTATGGAGATTTGAAGGCTGTGGATACTGTTTCATATCCAGAAATTAACGGAGAGTATATGTATATAGAAAAAATAGAGGAACATTACAATATGCATACACGAACCGTCACTACAACCGATTCTAAAGGAAAGACACATACCAAAACTGAAACTTATTGGTCTTGGGACTATGCAGGAAGCGAAGAACAAAGATGTTCGGAAATTACATTTTTAGGACACATCTTCCCATCGAACAAGGTAGAGTTTCCAAGTACTGAACATATTGACACTATAAAAGAATCAAGTCATGTCCGGCATAAGTATTATGGAGTTGATACGGAATATATAGGAACCATATTTACTGAATTACGGGATAAAACCATATCTGATAATTCTTCATTTTATGAAAACAGCACCATTGAAGAAACTGTTGATTATTTGGAAAGCGATTGGGAACTATGGTTATTCTGGGTGATTTGGATAATTGTTATCGGACTATGCGTATTTGGTTTTTACTATATCGATAACGAATGGATTGAAAACTGAAAGGAGAAAATAAATGAAACAGAATATTATTGCAGTAGATTTTGACGGAACTTTATGCGAGAACAAGTGGCCGGAGATTGGTATGCCGAACGAGGAGCTCATCGAGTATCTGAAAAGGAGACAGACTAACGGAGAAAAGCTGATTCTCTGGACATCCAGAAATGAAGAGCAAACCAAAGATGCCGTAGAGTGGTGTAAAGATCATGGATTGGTCTTCGATGCTGTGAATGACAACCTTCCGGAAATCGTGGAAGCGTTTGGTGGAAATTGCAGAAAAATATTTGCTAATGAGTACATAGATGACCGCAATCGCTCTATTGGTTCCTGCCGTGAGAAATCAAGTATGGAACGTTGGGCTGAAAACGAGGTCGCCATTGCTTGCCAACGTGAAAATCCGGACAGAAAAGACGGTGAGTGGGACTACGGCTGTGCTTGTTATGAGAGTGCATTAAAAGCATTCCGTTCACTTTGCGAGGATGACCATTCAGGATTCAGCATTGGCTTAACCAAAGCAATCTTAAACCGTCTTATTGAAAATAAGCCTCTTCTTCCTATCGAGGATACAGATGATGGATGGAATAAATGCAATTTCGAAAGAAAAGATGGCTCCAAAGAGTATCAGTCTAAGCGGATGAGTTCATTATTCAAAAAAGTAAAAGAAGATGGTACTGTCGAGTATAATGACGTAAATCGGTACCATGGCGTAAATATTGAAAATCCGAATGTATCATATCACAGCGGACTGATCGATTCTGTCATGGGCGAACTGTATCCTATTACTATGCCGTATATGCCGTCTGATAGAGCATATAAAGTATATACCGAGGATTTCCTTACAGATCCTAAGAATGGCGATTATGATACTGTCGGAATTCTGTATGTAATCACCCCGTCTATGGAAAAGGTTGAAATCAACAGATATTTCAAAGAAGCTCCGAAAGGTTTTGCCGAAATTGATGAATCCGAATATGTAAAAAGAAAAATGAAGGTTCAGTGGGATGATTTATTATCTAGCGATTTTAAAGGAATTAAAGAAGCATTTGGATTCGAATTGCATGATTGGCAAAAGAAATATTTAAAAGGCGAACTTGATTCCTTCCCGAATGGTCGTGGAAATGGTAAAACATTTGCTATGAATTTAAAAGCACTTCTTGGGGATGGTGATACCGTTACATTCGATGAGTTAAAAAGAAGGCATCGAATGAGTAATCAAGAATGTATTTATGTTAACAATATTCTTGATATGAATGCAAAATTATGCGCTGCCGGTTTTACAACCAATATAATAAAAAGGCGGTGATGGCACCAATGGATCGAAATAGATTTATCCAGTGCATGAAAAGCAATGTTGAGTTGTCGGATAAAGAGCGGCGGAGAATCATCAGAAAAAGTGTTGAGAGTCAGCCGTGGAAATTAAAGTGTACGATTGCCATGGAAGAGTTTGCGGAGCTTACGCAGGCAATCAGTAAACAGATTCGTGGGTATGATAACAGAATTGGACTTTTGGAAGAGATGGCAGATGCTTATATTTGTCTGGAATTCCTTAAGTCCATTTTTGATATTACACCGGAAGAATTGCAGAAGGCTATGGATATAAAATTACAGAGAGAAAGGAATAAACAGAGATGAGTAAAGAGATTAAAATTGCTGGAAGTATTTCATTTGGAGGAAAGCGCCTTAATGTATATGGAGATCTGGACGCTCCGCTGTTCAAGGCGAAAGATATTAGTCATGCTATCGGCTACAGCAGTGGTAACGAGTGGAGAATGCTTGAAATGTGTGAGGATGATGAAAAGCTGAAACTACCTTTGGTAGTAGCAGGTCAGAGACGTTCCGTCAATTTTGTGACTGAGAACGGTCTATACAATATCCTTGCTCAGAGCCGTATGGAGATTGCAAGATCCTGGAGACGTGTGGTTCATGATGAGCTAATCAACATGCGAAAAGAAAAGGGCAGAAACATCGCGGAGCAGTTCGAAGAGTGGGATCACGCAATGGATAACATTTACTTTGATGAGGAAACTGGTCAGCTTATGCAGTCGGTCACGGTTCCTGGTGGAGATGTAATCCAGATTCCTTATGAGAAGGAAGAAGAGTAATTAAAAATGTGGGCTATGCCGGACTAAGGAGCATAATAATCCAGATTGGTGGGGATCTGGATATTTTGAAAGGAGAACAGGATGATCTTATATGTGGTTCATGGAAATACCTATTATGATGGATGCGGATATATAGAAAATATATTTGGTATCTATACGGAAAAATACGCAGCGGAAGCAGCTAAAGATCTAAGAATTAAAGAACTTTACGAAAAAGAAATCGCAAGGGGGCAGATGTCCATCGTTGAGAATGTGTCCGATATCGAAGTGAATATTTTGGAAATCGAAGCTGAAAAACTTGTAAATATCGAACTGGGAGGGTATTGCGAATGAGCATTAAATTAGAGCATGTAGTTATGGCAAGTCCAGAGCAGATGGAGTTTATTATTGAGGGTATGCGAAATCCTATGAATTCATGGGAAAAGAGTGATAGTTATGCTGGTCATGAATATATGGGAACTGGAAATGAATATTTTAAACTCGGTGAGAACGATCATTCTCTCATGCGGCGATTAGCGAAAGCCGGTACAGATCATAGAAAATTTATGAGAATGTTACCAGTGTACGTGAGGATCACAGCACCGTTATATTGGTGGAAAGAATTTGATACTTACAAAGTCGGAACTGTTGCCAACAGCTGTAGTACCATGCATAAGATTCAGGCCAAGGAGTTTACGCTGGATGATTTTAGCTGTGAGCATTTGACAGATTGTAGATGGCTTGCAATGTTTGCTCCGACTGAGTATCGTTTCTCATCTATCGACCTTTTGAAACTTGAAATTGATGTCCTTAATCAGTACAGAGATAAATACATAAAAATGATTGATGATGCTGGGAGTTATAAGGGAATGCGTAAGAAAGACATCTGGTGGCAGATGATTCAGCTTCTCCCGAGCAGCTATAATCAGACTCGTAATGTCATGATGAATTATGAGGTTCTGGCAAATATTTATAAGAGTCGTCGAGGACATAAGCTGGACGAGTGGCGTGATTTCTGTAAATGGATTGAAGAACTTCCGTATTCAGAGTTGATTATGAACGCAGGCGGATTGGATGATAATTCAATTAACGCCTTACAGGGAGCGGTTAGAAATAGTAGCAAAGGTTATATTTATAAAAGAAAAACGGAGGATTAAATTTATGAATTTTACAGTTATGCAGCTTATCATTATGTTTCTTATTGCCTATGTATGCCTCTATGCACTGATCGACAGGGTTATGAAGTGTATTGAGCACTGTGCTACAGCCAGAGCATATGGACGGTTCCGAGAAGCTGGGACTATGATAAAAATGGATTCTGTAGCAGCTGGCATCGCAAAGTCAAAAGAGGAGAAAGACAATGTTGAGAAGGGACTTAATTAAGAACAAGATATACGGAATGGTATTCATTGTACTTGGAGCGTTGACAATCCCGATTGAATGGGATGCAACGTTCTTTTTATTTACCTTGATGTTGGGCATTTTATTATTTGTATCGAGAGAAAATTGCATTATGAATTAAGGAGGCGGCTATATGAGCCGGGCTGAAAGGAGAAGGGCACAGAAGTGCGAGCAGAAAGCTAAGACTGCTACATACAATCTGACAAGAGCTCAATTAGATGCCCTGGTTCGAGAAAAGATATCTGGTGAACTGGATAGAGTTAAGCAGGAGGCTACAAATGATGCTATCAATCAGGCGATGATCCTTCTGCTTACTCTGCCGCTTGAAGTGTTGATGGATCACTATTGGACGAAGACATATGCAAAGCGGATTCCGGAGTTTACAGAGCATGTTCTCGAATATTATGAAAAGTGGCAAAACGATGAGTTAGACATGGACAAGCTCAAAGAAGATCTTTGGATATATGGTGGAGTGCGATTAGAAGAAGTGGAGGGTAAGTAAATGGGATATTTAATTTTAGGAATTATCATTTTGGCAGCTATTCTTGTTTTAGGCGGATATATTGTTTTATCTGTTATGAATGCTGCAATGTGGATGGACGATTCTATGAGATGGGGAGGTAGAGATGACAGCTAAGGATGACAGAAAAAATGCAGAGGGTTACAATGATCCGACAGCTTATAACGCGATTAAGAACGTGGAGCAGGAACAGGACAAGGACGATGTGAGGTTTCATCAGTTACTGAACACTCTGTTTTCACTTTGTGAATTGGCAGATTTCCATATCGAGGGACGAGTTGTGCTGAAGGATAAGAGAACGGGAAAGGTTTGGAGGTAGGTGAGATGAAAATCTGTAAGGTAAGATCTGATCGCTCAACCTGTTCTGCTTGCATTGCAACTCAGGAAATGTTTAATGTGGTTTATGATTGCAGTAAATGTAAATTAAATACCGATATTTATGAATTATTACAGATCGGGACTGGATTTTGGAGCGGAGACTATGCAATGGTTCAAAAGGACGGCAAAATCACTAAAGTATCATTAAGTCGTGTTTATGATGTAAAGGAGATATGATTATGACAGTAGAAGAGTTACAGAAAGCATGTGCAGCATTATCTGAAGCTTGGGTTAAGGCTATGGAACCACTGAAAAAATTGGCGGAGGCGTTGAATTCTGTTTCAGGACAAATCGAGCAGAGTGAAGAGAAGCGGAAAATTCATATCGTTTGGAAGTGTAAATCCCACAGACGTTTGCCGGATTCTACGAGGTCTACGTACGCTTATAAGCCGGTCGGAAGACGAAATTTACCGTATCAGAGGCGGAATTTCTGACTGATTTCAGCTAATCTAGGTTAAAAATCTTTGTAGTAGCAGGTCATTTTTCTGCCCACTTTTGGGTTTTAGGATTTGACCAAAGCCAGGATATTTTTGACCAGAACTGAAAAATTGGTGTCGATTTGGAGAAAATTTATGAATTTTGGTCAAATTTCTGGCCATTTGCCCGGTTTTGCCCACTTTCAAAAACCCGGATTTGACCAGTAAAAACCCAGTATTTATGCGGGTTTGCGGGCTTTCTGCCCACTTTCCCACTTTTAATACTAAACTATTATGATAGAAAGTTTAAAAATATATAGTAATAGGTGAATAAAAGCGGGTTTTTGACCAGAAGCAAGAAAGAGGTGATTTTATGACAGATGACAAGAAATTAGTCGAGGATTGGTTGTGTGAACATTTTCCGCATCACTTGCGAGCGAATAAAGATATTCCGAAGGGCGCATATGTGATAATGAAGAGTGAAATATTCGTGTCACAAGGATGGCTGTGGGTCGATAATCCGCCATATCTATCTTTGGATGATCTGATGTCTGGCTATACCATTCCTAGAGATTTCTACTCAGGTACTGGAGGCATGTATTGTGGATATCCATTTGGAGCATTATATCCAATAGCAGGAGGTTTGCCGTGAATGTAAAGCGTAAAGTGACATGGAAAGATATTTTCAATAATTTCAAATCGGTGTATCCGCGGTTATCAAAAGAAGCTCAGGATTATCGTCCGTACAACTACATGAGCATTGTCGTATATTTAGCAGACGGAACCAAGGTGGTTTATGATGATATGACAAAGCGAGCTAAGATGCTTGCAGCCTAGGATCTGGCTACAGAATCCGCTTTCCATTTTGTGTGCTTCATGCTATACTATAAGAGCCACACAATCTAATAATGAAATCGCGTTCGAGGGAATAACTTTGGTAAAAAGTGTATTCTCTTTTACTCGTACCCTTGAACGGCGAAGAGATTGTGTGGCAACAATAAGAGATGCGCTTTTTCGGTGTGTCTCTCAAATTGGGGCGCACTTTTTATTTGCCCTAAATTCCTACTTGAGTATGGAAAGGGTGATTGTATGGGAACGAAATCAAATAAAAACATTTCGGGTGTCATAGGAGCAATCGGAGCTGTTGGTGGTTTGATTACTGCGGTTACACCTTTGGTTGAAAAAGCAATAGATAATGCTCAGAATAAGCCGACTGAGAAAATAGATACGAAAGTTATTATTCCAGAATTATATCGTAAGGGGTTTCCGATAGATTTGGAACAGGCAGAAGAATTACTGACGGAACGTGGCTTGAAAGTTTCAAAGAGTAAGCTTCGTATGAAAGAAGCCGATCCAAAGTATCGCGATTACGAGGATACTCAAGTTATAGACTCGAACCCAAAGCAAGGTGTGAAAGTGAAAATCGGTACAACGGTTTGCCTGAGATACATAACTGCTGAAGTTATCGAGGAGAGCCAAAAGATATTTGACGATAGTGTTCGTATTAAGCAGGAGGCTAAAGAACAGAAGGCCGCTGAGAAACAGGAAAAGAAGGAACGTTTAAAAGAAAGTGTTTCTGAAACCATGGATTCTGCAAAAAGCGGTTTAGAAAAGATATTTAAGAAAGATCGAAAAGCTATAGAGGCTGAGAAAGGAGAAAAATAGATGAGTAAAGGCGGAAAGAAAAAGCGTAGCACAGCAGGGTTAATCCTGGATGTCGTTTTGACATTGTGTACCGGTGGATTATGGTTGATTTGGATACTGATCCGATATTTAAGAAACAACAGCTGACAACTACATATTTGGACAGAGATGCTTAATCGTGTCTCTGTCTTTTTTTTTTATGCTCTTTTTTTGCGCGCGAAAAAAACATGCCCTTTTATGAAGAGAGAGGATAAATAGGCATTTTTATTAAATACCACATCCTCTTTTGAGTTTTTAGAAAATTGAAAGGAGGCTCCATTATGTTGGAAAATAAGTTCCAGGCAAATTTGATCAAGGAACTGAAAGAAAGATTTCCGGGTTGTATCGTGATGAAAAACGACCCGACCTATATTCAGGGAATTCCAGATCTGCTGGTTTTACACAAAGACAAATGGGCTTCCTTAGAATGTAAAAAAAGTGCTGGCGCAAAGAAGCAGCCGAATCAGGAATATTATGTGGACCGTATGAATCAGATGTCATTTTCGAGGTTTATATGTCCAGAGAATAAAGAGGAGGTACTGGATGAACTTCAACAATCATTCGAACCTTGAAGGACAACACGCCTTTCTTGGTGCCAGTAAATATCACTGGATAAATTACGGTGAGGATAAAGTTGCGGAAGCGTATCGGAATTTCCTTGCCACACAAAAAGGAACTGTATTACATGCATTTGCGGCGCAGTGCATTATGCTCAATCAGAAATTACCAAAATCGAAGCAGACATTAAATATGTATGTGAACGATGCCATTGGCTTTAAGATGACGCCGGAGCAGATCCTTTACTATTCCGATAATTGTTTTGGCACAGCCGATGCAATTTTGTTTCGGAATAATTTCTTAAGAATTCACGATTTGAAGACCGGAAAGATTCCGGCACACATGGAGCAGCTTGAAATATATGCGGCTCTTTTTTGTTTGGAATATAAAGTGAAGCCAGGGGATATCGAAATGGAATTGCGGATTTATCAGAACAATGAAATTCTGTACCATAATCCAACGGCTGAGGATATTGTTCCAATCATGGGCAGAATCATTACTTTTGATAAGGTGATTAAAAGAATCAGAGAACAGGAGGGGTAAGCTATGAATTCCATTGTGGAAGATATTTTAATGCATTATGGTATGCCACGGCGTTCTGGGCGTTACCCTTATGGTTCTGGAGAGAACCCATATCAGCATAGTGGAGATTTTCTTAGCCGTGTTCAGGAATTAAAAAAATCCGGAATGAGCGAAACAGACATTGCTAAGAATATGGGTTTGACTACCACACAGCTTCGTACTCAGATGAGCCTCGCTAAAGATGAACGTCGTGCTCTTCAGGTAGCAACAGCAAAGGGTCTTCGTGAAAAAGGTTACAGTTTAAATGAAATTGCCGATAAGATGGGATTTGCTAATGACTCGTCTGTCCGCTCTTTATTGAACGAAACTTCGGAAAACAGAATGAACCAGGCTAAGGCCACTGCGGATGTTCTGCGAAAACTCATTGAAGAAAAGGGAATGATCGATGTCGGAACCGGCGTTGAAAGAGAACTTGGCGTGTCAAAAGAAAAACTAAACCAGGCTCTTTATATGCTGGAATTGGAAGGTTATCCGATTTATGGCGGCGGCGTTCCACAGGTTACCAATCCTGGAAAGCAGACCAATATCAAGGTCATTTGTCCACCGGGAACCGAGCACAAAGATATTTATGACTTCGAGAATGTCCATTCTGTAAGAGACTACATCTCCTATGACAATGGGGAGTCTTTCAGAAAATCTTTTGAGTATCCGGCCAGCATGGATTCAAAGCGCTTGCAGATCCGCTATGCCGATCAAGGTGGCGTTGATAAGGATGGTGTAATTGAACTCCGTAGAGGCGTGAAAGACCTGTCTTTAGGTGATTCTCATTATGCACAGGTCCGTATTATGGTTGACGGAACTCACTACCTTAAAGGTATGGCTGTTTACTCTGATAATATGCCGGATGGCGTTGATGTGATTTTCAACACTAATAAAAAGTCTGGCACTCCTACAAAAGATGTTCTTAAGAAAATTAAGGATGATCCAGATAATCCGTTTGGTTCCCTGATTAAGGAGCATGGAGGTCAGAGCTATTACGATGATCCAAAGGGTAAGTATACAGATCCTGTAACCGGAAAAAAACAGTCTCTTTCTCTGATCAATAAGAGAGCAGAAGAAGGCGATTGGGGTGAATGGAGTAAGACACTTCCGTCACAGTTTCTTTCTAAGCAGAGTTTGACACTTATCAAAAAGCAGTTAGGTTTGGCAAAAGCTGATAAGCAGGCAGAATATGATGAAATCTGTTCATTAACAAACCCCACTGTAAAGAAGGCTCTGTTAAAATCATTTGCTGACGATTGCGATGCGGCCGCCGTACATTTGCAGGCAGCGGCGTTACCTCGTCAGAAGTATCAGGTAATTCTCCCATTAACAACAATCAAAGACAATGAGGTGTATGCTCCAAACTACAAAGATGGAGAAACAGTTGCTTTGATTCGATACCCGCATGGTGGAACTTTTGAGATTCCTATTCTGAAGGTCAACAATAAATTGGCTGAAGGAAAGAGCGTTCTCGGAAATACACCGGCGGATGCAATCGGTATCAATAAGAAGAATGCAGACCGTTTATCCGGAGCGGACTTTGATGGTGATACCGTAATGGTAATTCCTTGTAACTCCACAAAGAGTAAGGTAAAGATTACTTCCACTTCTCCATTAAAAGGTTTGGAAGGTTTCGATACCAAGGATGCTTATGGTGGAACTGTTAAGAAAGATGCTGATGGCATAGACCATTATTATCGTAATGGTAAAGAGTATAAGATTATGAGAAATACTCAGACAGAAATGGGTAAAGTATCGAATCTGATTACTGATATGACTTTGAAGGGAGCCACACAGGATGAATTAGCGAGAGCGGTTCGTCACAGTATGGTAGTAATCGATGCTGAGAAACACAAACTGGATTATAAGCAGAGTGAAATCGACAATGGTATCGCTTCTCTTAAGAAGAAGTATCAGGGAAATGTAGATTCAGAAGGTCGTTACCATGAAGGAGCATCTACTCTAATTTCAAGAGCAAAATCTGAGACGCAGGTTCTTAAGAGAAAAGGCTCTCCGACAATCAACGAAGATGGATCGCTGTCATACAAGTCTGTTAAGGAAGAGTATGTCGATAAGAATGGAAAAATTCAGGTGAGAACTCAGAAGAGTACAAAGATGGCTGAAACAAAAGACGCCCGTACTCTTTCTTCAGGTACCCCCCAGGAAGAAGCTTATGCCGACTATGCGAATTCTATGAAGTCTTTAGCTAACCAGGCTCGTAGGGAGATGATGAGTACAGGCAAAATTGCTTACTCTGCTTCTGCTAAGGCAACTTATTCTGAAGAAGTAAAGTCTTTAAATGCTAAGCTTGATTTAGCTTTAGCGAATGCTCCTAGGGAGAGACAGGCTCAGACAATGGCGAACGCTACCGTTGCGGCTAAGAGAAAAGACAATCCAGACATGACAAAAGCTGAAGTTAAGAAGGCAAGTCAGCAGGCTCTAGCACAGGCAAGAAGTTCTGTAGGAGCTAAGAGATCCAACATCGAAATTACGGATAAAGAATGGGAAGCCATCCAGGCCGGAGCAATTTCTGAGAATAAGCTTACACAAATTCTGAATAACACGAATACAGATACTATTCGTCAGAGAGCAACGCCTCGTGCAAGCACTGCTCTGAGTACAGCTAAACAGAATCGTATCGCTGCACTTAGCTCATCTGGCTACAGCACTTCAGAGATTGCGGAAGCTCTTGGGGTTTCTTCTTCAACAGTTTCTAAGTATTTGAATGGAAAGGAGTGAACTAAGTAAGATGAGATTTGCGCTTACAACTTTTGATAATCCTTATGATCCGTTTGAACAGTTCACTCAATGGTTCATGTTCGATGAAGAAAAAGGTTATCACACAACTGCTTACCTTGGTCGAATCGCTCGAACATCGGATCAGTTATCGGATGAAGAGAACAACAAGGAAGTAGAGCGAGCTATTGATGAGATAATCCGTTATGATTTCCAGAACATCTATCGAAAGGTTACAAGTAAATCGGAAACAAATGAACATAAAGAAAAAGCTTCTTAAAAATGATTTCATCGGCATATTAAAAGCCGAAACCGCCAGTACATGATTAAAAGGGGTATAGGGGGGTGTCTAAAAAACATACCCCCACCCATATCGCGGTGGTCTTTAAAATTTCCCCGGAGGGCATTTTTAGGGAGCCTTTTCAGCTGTTCCAGTGTTTACAAGGGTCTATAACTCATGATATTTGACAACGGTTTCTGTGGGATCGGCTCAAAGTTAGTTCTCCTTTCGTTGAGTAGCATTGTCATGATTTGTAGGTCCTTTTAAATACTGGAAAAGTATGTGAGAACTATCACAGAAATAACGAACAACTAAATGGAAGGAGGCATCAACTTTGAGGAAAGCAAAGCAATCCGAGTCTTCTAGGATGATGCGTCCAGCATTAACGCCAGAAGCGAGAGAAAATCAGCTTGTTTCATTGGCGGTTGACTTGGCTGAAAAGCAGTTACGAGAGGGAACAGCTTCGTCACAGGTGATTACTCACTATTTGAAGCTCGGTTCGACGAAAGAAAGAATCGAAAAAGAGATTTTGGAAAAACAGAAGGAACTGATAGAGGCGAAGACACAGAATCTGAAATCTATTGAAAATTCTGAGAAGCTGTATGCGGATGCATTAAAAGCATTTCGTGGTTATAGCGGTCATGGAGATGAGGTGGATGATGCTTAGATGCTATTCAGAACTCTTGCGGATTCCAACCTTTAAGGAACGATACGAGTATCTTCGTTTGGATGGAGTAGTAGGCGAAGAGACTTTCGGATTTGATAGATACCTTAATCAGATATTTTACAATTCTCAAGAATGGAAGGACATTCGGAGAAAAATTATTATTCGTGATAATGGATGTGATCTTGGATTGGATGGTTACGAGATTCGTGGAAAGATTCTTATTCATCATATGAATCCAATAAGGCAGCAGGACATACTGTTGCGGACTGATTTGGTTCTGAATCCAGAGTATCTAATTGCAACAACTTTATCGACCCACAATGCTATACATTATGGAGATGAGAAACTACTTTTAACAGTTCCAAATGAACGACGAAAAAATGATACATGCCCATGGAGGCATTAGGAGGAAAATTATGGAAGGAAACAAGAAGCCACTTATGGGTGTTGTGGTAAATTGTATGAATTTAAACATTCGCAAAGACCCGACGCAGGCATCCAGATCATTAGGAATCATCGGCTCGGATACAGTCGTGAAGGTATGCGACGATGAGTCTGTTTCTGGTTTTTATAAAGTAAAGACTGGGGACGGTATCAGCGGGTATTGTATGAGTGAGTTTATAAAACTCTGTTAGATGGAGGTGCGATCATGAAGATTACAGATAGTGTACTGACATCAATCAAGAAATTACTCGGTATCGCAGAGGAGTATGAACATTTCGATGCAGATTTGATCATGCACATCAATTCTGTGTTCTCAATTCTTACACAGCTTGGTGTCGGTCCATCCAAAGGTTTCATGATCGAAGATAAGAATGCAACGTGGAAAGATTTCATTTCTGATGAATCCAAATACATGCTTGTCAAATCTTATATGCATTTGAAGGTCAAACTTCTTTTCGATCCGCCGCTTAGTTCGGCAGTGCTGGAGTGTTATAAAACACAAATCAGCGAGTACGAATGGCGTTTAAATGTTGCTGCGGAAAACGATGATACCGATCTGGATGAGCCTGAGCATTATTCCGGATCATACGAAGTTACACCAAAGGCGCATCAGACTCAGACTTTGGATACGTCTGGAAAAGTGCTTAGTGAAGACCTCGTGATTCATGAAGTTCCGTATTACCAAACATCGAATGCCAGTGGAGGTGTTACCAGTTACATCGCAAAGGAGGGAGATTCAAAATGAATAACACCTATTTAGCACACCATGGAATTCTTGGAATGAAATGGGGAGTTCGAAGATCAGAAGCACAGCTTGCAAGAGCCAGAGGACATTCTTCCAAATCTTCAGATGATAAGAATGAGGTATCAGCACGTAAAGCGGCTGTTAAGAATCGGCGAACAATGTCTGATGCCGATCTGAAGAAAAAGATTGAGAGACTTAAATTAGAACGCGAGTTTAAGAATCTTACAGAAGACGACATCGCACCTGGTAGAAAGTATGTGTCAGAAATTCTTTCTGCATCCGGAAAGAAAGCGTTGACTGTGGCTGCGGCTGGAGCAATGACCTATGCTGTCAAGACTGCAATGACAAAAGAATTCAATCTTAAAGAGGCCGCACAGTACATCGCTGCAAACCCGAATAAGAAGAAGTAGGAGAAGAAAATAATGGCGTTATCGAACACTGCCGTCCCGAAATACTACGGCATGTTTCGTGATGCCGTAATTCGTGGCGAAATTCCGGTATGCCGAGAAATCGAGATGGAGATGAACCGAATCGATGATCTCATTGCGAATCCGGGAATTTATTACGATGATCAAGCAGTAGAGGGCTTTATCAGCTATTGCGAGAATGAGCTTACTTTAACTGACGGTTCAGATTTGAAACTACTTGATACATTCAAAGTTTGGGCTGAACAGATTTTCGGTTGGTACTATTTTGTTGAGCGAAGTGTATACGAACCTTATGAGGATGGCCATGGCGGACATTATGTCACCAAGTCTATCCGAAAAAGATTAGTTAATAAGCAATATCTCATAGTGGCCAGAGGTGCTGCAAAGTCAATGTATGGTTCATGCTTGCAGAATTTCTTCTTAAATGTTGATGTCACAACGACACATCAGATAACCACAGCCCCGACGATGAAGCAGGCAGAAGAGGTGTTGTCCCCGATTCGAACCGCTATTACCAGATCAAGAGGACCTTTCTATAAGTTCCTTACAGAAGGATCGTTGCAGAACACGACTGGATCAAAGGCGAATAGAATGAAATTGGCATCCACTAAGAAAGGAATTGAAAACTTCCTTACTGGATCGCTTCTTGAAATTCGTCCAATGAGAATCGACAAACTTCAGGGACTTCAGCTTAAAGTGGCGACGGTTGATGAGTGGCTTTCTGGTGATATTCGAGAAGATGTAATCGGAGCAATCGAACAGGGTGCATCGAAGGTCAACGACTACCTTATCGTTGCGATCAGTTCAGAGGGTACTGTCCGTAACGGTGCTGGTGATACAATCAAAATGGAATTGATGGACATTCTAAAAGGGGATTATATCAATCCGCACGTATCGATCTGGTGGTATAAGCTGGATTCTATTGATGAGGTTGCCGATCCGGATAAATGGTTGAAAGCAAATCCGAACCTTGGAAAGACTGTTTCTTATGAAACCTATCAGCTGGACGTTGAGAGAGCAGAAAAGGCTCCGGCAGCTCGAAACGATATTTTGGCTAAGCGCTTCGGACTTCCTATGGAGGGATACACATATTACTTTACATATGAAGAAACTCTTCCACATCGCCATAGAGATTATTGGCAGATGCCATGTTCTTTGGGAGCCGATCTATCACAAGGCGACGATTTCTGTGCATTCACATTTTTATTTCCATTGTCAAATGGATCGTTCGGTGTCAAAACCAGAAACTACATTTCATCATCGACTCTTATGAAACTCCCAGCAGCAATGAGGATTAAATACGATCAGTTTATGAAAGAGGGGAGTCTTATTGTGTTGGAAGGAACGGTTCTTGACATGATGGAAGTATATGAGGATTTGGATAATCACATTATTGAATGCGGTTATGATGTACGATGCTTTGGTTATGACCCATACAACGCAAAGGAATTTGTTGAACGTTGGGCGAGCGAAAATGGACCATTCGGAATAGAAAAAGTTATCCAGGGAGCAAAGACAGAATCTGTTCCACTTGGCGAATTGAAGAAACTTTCAGAAGAGCGAATGCTCCTGTTTGATGAGGATTTGATGACATTCGCTATGGGAAACTGTATTACGTTGGAAGATACCAATGGAAACCGTAAATTGCTGAAAAAGCGGTATGAGCAAAAAATCGATGCCGTTGCAGCAATGATGGATGCATACATCGCATTCAAGGCGAATCGGGAAGCATTCGAGTAGGGGGTGTATAAAGATGCCAGTCGCAAAGTTAATTGACAGCTCTTCTATATTACGATCCTACACCATCGGAAAAGTAGCTCGTATCGAATCAAGTGATAATTTGATGCATTATGGAATAAAAGGTATGAAATGGGGAGTTCGAAGAACGAAAGAACAATTAGCTCATGATAGAAGCTCTATCCAGGCAAGAATGAATAGCCAGTTGCGAACACCTGTAAAAGCTTCAAATGGAATACTGGTTACACGTTTTTCAGATCATGCCCTTGACAGAACACAAACCGAATCAAGGCTGGTAACTGTTGAAGGAATTTTGGATGCATTGAAAAATCCGTTGAATCATGGTAGCATTAAAACAAAAACTGATAATCTTGGGCGACCAAGTCAGCAGTTTATAGGGAAATCTGCGACAGTAGCAGTGAATCCCGAAAATGGAACTATAACAACTACTTGGTGTACAGGAAGTAGGACAAAACGTAAATATTTAAAGAAAGGGTGAGCATATGTTCAGTGATGAAGAAATGGCCCTTATGCGGTCACTTGGATTGGACTGTGATTTTAATAGTTTATCCGAAGACGATGATCGTTGGGCAGACATAGAAGAAAAGGTTGGGGATTTCCTGACATTGAAATGTTTGAACGAGCATTACAATCCTGATAATAACGGAATCATATGTGAATCCATACTAAACAAAATACCGGTGTAAAAGTACTGGGGACCTCTTAAGAAAAGGGGTCTTTTTTTTGTGCCCATTTTTAGGAGGTGAGAATTCAAAATGGATTTATCATTAAGTTTCAGGTTTAAAAATGCCTGGAATGCCTTTCGCAATAGAGCCCCTACCATGATGTCCCAGAATATCGGTTCGGGTTATTCGTATCGTCCTGATCGTTTTCGACTTACCAGAGGGAACGAAAGATCGATAGTTACATCCGTATATAATAGAATTGCTTTAGACGTAGCCGCCATCAACATTCAGCATGTTCAGTTGGATGATGAAGGGCGGTTTTTAAATGTTATAAAAAGCGGTTTAAACGAATGTTTGTCGTTGGAAGCCAATCTTGATCAGACTGGTAGGGCATTTATCCAAGATGTTGTTATGTCCATGATGGATGAAGGCTGTGTGGCAATCGTTCCAGTGGATACCGATGATGATCCAGACGATACAAAGGGGTATCAAATCCTTTCAATGCGAGTTGGTCGTATTCGAGATTGGTACCCTCGTCATGTACGTGTTGAAGTGTATAACGAAAATACTGGACGAAAGCAGGAAATCATTGTTCCGAAGGATACAGTTGCTATCGTAGAAAATCCATTGTATGCGGTTATCAATGAGCCAAACTCAACGATGCAAAGACTTATTCGAAAATTGAATTTGTTGGATGCGGTTGATGAACAGAGTAGCTCTGGAAAGTTGGATTTGATTATTCAGCTTCCATACGTAATTAAATCAGAGGCAAGACGTCAGCAGGCAGAGCAGCGGCGTAAAGATATTGAGCGACAGTTGTCCGGTTCTAAGTATGGTATTGCCTATACCGATGGAACCGAAAAAATTACGCAGTTGAATCGTTCTTTGGAAAATAATCTAATGAAGCAGATTGAATACTTAACGAGTATGCTTTACAGCCAGTTAGGAATCACTCAGAGCATCTTGGATGGTACCGCAGACGAGAAGACTATGCTGAATTATTACAATCGGACAATCGAACCCATTATTTCTGCAATCGTAGATGAAATGAAACGAAAATTCTTGACAAAGACTGCTAGATCTCAGAACAAGTCAATCATGTTTTTCAGAGATCCATTCAAGCTTGTGCCGGTGGCCGATCTTGCTGAAATTTCTGATAAATTTACCAGAAATGAAATTGCTACATCAAATGAAATTAGACAGGTAATCGGTTGGAAGCCATCTGCTGATCCTAAAGCTGATGAATTGAGAAATAGCAATTTAAGTGAGCCTAATGTCAGTGGAGGTTCCGCGACAGATATGACAAACGGAAATGAAACGGAACCTAGTGATACCAGTGATTACGACGCACTGGTTAATGAAGTTCTTGACAGCATTTCTGCGCAGATCGATGACATCATCAGCAATTATACGTCTGGGGATGGCAAGGAGGGAGATGATTCTTAATGGATGAACCTAAAGTAGCGGTTCTTAGACATTATGCATCGCCCTACTACGATCCTCAGAAAGCGCATGAATACTATATGCGTACCAGGGAGTTGAAGGGGCGTTCTACCACTTCACTGAATGACGAGGGAAAGAAGATTTGGTCTTATACAAAAAATAACATCAAATCTGAAAAGGCCGCAAAAGTCAAAGAGGAACAGGAAAAGCGAGATCAGAAGATTACAGAACTTCGTGAAAAAGCAGAAGCTACGAAGGAACAGATATCTTCTCGCTTGAAAGAACTGAATGAGGCTTTAACCCAAAATGCTTCCGATAAGAGGAAAAGTATCGATACCGATAAAGACTCTGATTTGGAAGAAATTGAAAAGGAATCGTCTAGCGAGAAGGAACGAATCGATAATAAAAAGGATGCTGAAATCGAGCGTTTGATGGCGATAGAAATTCCATCGGGATTATCCAAGGCTGAGCGATCTAAGCGAGTCGCTGAAAGGACCGCAAAGATTGCGAAACTTAGAAACGATGCCAAATCGGATAAAGCCAAAATCAGTAGCGATGCCAAAACGGATAAGGCCAGTATCCGAACAGATGCGACAAACAAGAAAGCGAAAGTATCATCCGATACCAAAGAAGAAAAAACCGAGAACAAGGCTAATGCTAAAAGCGAAAGAGCAAAAGTTAGCTCCGAACTTAAAGCAGCGGTTAAGTCTGTTAGAGAAGCTTACAAAGCGGCAAAAGCTGACCTTGACTCCTCATATGAACAAACGTATCAGGACGAATTTGATAAGATTCAGTCAGAGTATAAGAAAGTCAAGAAATCAAAGAAAAAGTCTTCCAGTTCATCAAAGAAGACATCGCATCCGTTATCATACTATATCAGAAAATAAAGGAGGAAAATCAAAATGAAGTATGACTTTGGTGGCTGGGCCACTAGAAATGATCTTCAGTGTGCCGATGGAAGAGTTATTAAAAAAGACGCTTTCAAAGGACAGAACGGGCAGACTGTCCCGTTAGTATGGATGCATAATCATGCCGATCCGGCTAATGTACTTGGATTAGCTCATCTCGAAAATAGAGATGAAGGAGTTTATGCATTCTGCGAATTTAATGATACAGAATCGGGAAAGACTGCGCGGGAACTTGTAAAACATGGCGATGTGCAGTCTCTTTCCATCTTTGCCAACCAGCTTAAACAGGCTGGACACGATGTTGTTCATGGCATTATTAGAGAGGTGAGTCTGGTGTTAGCCGGTGCCAATCCTGGTGCATTTATTGATGATGTGGTGATGCATGGCGATGGAGAAACCGGTATTGTCCTTGGCTATAATGAAATGATCATGGGGCAGTTGGAGCATTCCGCAGATGAGCCGGATAAAAAGAAGAAAGAAGAAAAAGACGAGCCAAATGATGAATCAGGTAATGTAGAGAAAAAAGACGATAAGGTCGAGACTATCGAAGACATTTTTAAATCCATGAACGAGAAACAGCAGACCGCCGTTTTTGCCATGATGGCTGAATTCGTAGACAAAGAAAACCCTAAAAAAGAAGATGATGAATCTAAAGGAGGAGATGACAATATGAAACACAACGTTTTTGACACTGACAAGCGCGACGATAAGAGCTTTCTGTCTCATGCAGCACAGAAAGAAATTCTGGACTTAGCTAAGTCCAGCGGAGTTGGATCTTTAAAAGCTGCTATGGAAATCTACATGGATGAACATAGCTTACAGCATGACGGGATTAGCGGCTTTGTACAGTCCGGCACGGGCGACGTTACGACGCTGTTTCCGGAATATGTTGAAGCACATCCGGGGCGTACACCTGAACTCATTACAAATGATATGGGATGGGTTGACGCTATTATGGCGAAGACACAGAAAATTCCGAATGGTCGCGTTCGTACTTCCCATGTAGATATTCGGAACATTGATTCCCTGTCTGCAAAGGGATATAAAAAGGGTAACGAGAAGAAGATTACCGGAAACTATGAGTTGGTAAGACGTACCACCGATCCGCAGACCGTGTATGTTACTTCCGAGCTTCATCGTGATGATGTGGTAGATATCGAGGACTTTGATTATGTACAGTTCCAGTATGGAATCGATCAGATTTCTCTGAAGGAAACCTTGGCCGTTGCGACTATGATCGGCGATAGCCGGGAGAACAGTGATCCGGAGAAGATTTTCCCTGAGCACATTCGTCCTGTCTGGACCGACGATGAACTGTACACCATTCATAAGGATATCGATTTTGATGCAATGGCTAAAGAACTTCAGGGCAACAACACTGGAGATTATTTCGGAGAGAGTTTCATTTATGCAGAGGCCATGATCACAGCGCTGCGTAAGGCTCGTAAGAATTTCCGTGGTACTGGTAAACCTGACCTGTTTATCACAACAGATATGCATAATACCATGATTCTTGCAAGAGATCGTAACGGTCGTCGTATCTATGAGACTGACACCGAGCTTGCGGCAGCACTTGGTGTTGATAAGATCTATGAAGTTACTCAGTTTGAGGACAAGATTCGTACCGACTCTACTGGTAAAAAGCATAAGCTTCATGCCATTTGTGTAAATATGGCTGATTATGGATATGGCGCATCCAAAGGCGGTGATGTAACTCATTTCACTGATTTCGATATTAAGTTTAACCAGCTTCAGTCCTTACTGGAGACTCGTAAGTCTGGTCAGCTTACCAGAATTAAATCTGCTATCGTTATCGAGGAGATCGTTACGGCTTCCGAGGATCATACAGCCTAAGTCTTAGAGGAGAAAATTCAAAATGAGTAAATTCTACGGGGCAATCGGTTATGCCGTAACAGAAGAGATTCGACCTGGTGTCTGGGGGGAGACGATTACAGTTCGTGATTACTACGGAGATGTTATTCGGAATACTCGACAGTATCAGAGTTCGGACAATCTCAATGACAATCTCAACGTGTCGAATGAGTTTAGCATCGTAGCCGATCCGTTTGCTTATGCGAATTTTCATTCGATGAGATTTATCGAGTATATGGGGGCTAAATGGAAAATTTCAAATGTTGAAGTTCAGTATCCCCGTTTAATATTGACTGTTGGAGGTGTTTATAATGAGCAGACGACTGAAACTGCATAATATTTTATGTACCATTCTCTCGTGTCCGGACAAAGGATTAGAGTGTCGTGCTTATTTTCAACCACCGTCATCAGTAAAAATGAAATACCCCGCCATCGTTTACGCTCTCGACGATATCGAGAATACGTTTGCGAATAACGGGGTTTATTTGTCTGCGAGAAAGTATTCGGTAACAGTCATTGACAGTGATCCGGATAGTTCTCTCGTTGGCAAGGTGGCATCTATGCCGACAAGCCGATTCAATCGGCATTACACGAAAGACAACTTAAATCACGATGTCTTTGAAATATTCTTTTAAGGAGGAACAACCAAATGAGTACAACAAAAAAGAAAATCAGATGGGACCAGATTGGCGAGCGAAAGTTTGAGACTGGTGTTAGCAACGGTGTCCTTTATCCTGGCGACGGCTCTGGTGGTTACAAGAGCGGAGTAGCTTGGAATGGGCTGACCAATGTTCAGGAAAGTCCTTCCGGAGCAGAACCAAATCCTATCTATGCTGATAACATTAAGTATCTCAACTTAATGTCTGCTGAGGAATATGCTGCAACGATTGAAGCTTATATGGCGCCGGATGAATTTGCAGAGTGCGATGGTTCAAAGGAAATTGCGCCTGGCGTATATGCGGGTCAGCAGAATCGAAAAGAATTTGGCTTCGCATATAAGTCTCTTATCGGTAATGACACTGAGGGCACAGATTACGGATATAATTTATATCTTGTATACAGATGTCTTGCGTCCCCGTCCGATAAGGATCATTCATCTGTTAATGAAAGTGTAGATCCTGGAACATTATCATGGGAGGTATCTACTACTCCTGTCGAGATCAATACCCTGATCGATGGTAAGAAATTAAAGCCAACTGCTACTTTGAAGTTCGATTCTACCAAGATCGATGCGAAGAAACTGGCGGCTCTGGAGGAGATTCTGTACGGTAAAGATCCGTCCACTTCTGATGGAGATGATGGTGTAGAACCGAGACTTCCGCTTCCAGACGAAGTTATCAAGATTATGACCGCAGAGGGCTAATCAGAAATAATACACAAACCACAGATGGAGTCGTATTCAGGAAAGCTGGCGGCTCCTTTTTATTTGAAAGGAGACTAAAATTATGTATGCAGTAACAAAGACTTATAAAGATTTCAACGGTGTTGAGCGCACCGAAACAAAGCTCTTCAACCTTACTGAAACAGAGGTTATGGAGATGGAATTAGGCACAGCTGGTGGAGTTGCTGAGATGCTTCAGCGCATCGTAGATGCAAAAGATCAGCCGACCATTATCAAGTTCTTTAAGGAATTTATCTTAAAGGCATACGGAGAGAAGAGTGCTGACGGCACATATTTCGAGAAGTCTGAAGAGATTTCCAGAAAGTTTGCCTGCACTCAGTTCTACAATCTTCTGTTTATGGAACTGGCTACAGATGACAGCAAAGCCGCTGAATTCGTAAACCATGTAATTCCGAAAGTTGTAGATATCAAGAAGCATTCGGAAAATCAGGAGGTTGCTCCTGTGGTTGCCACCATGAACTAAAGAGGTGAGATCGAATGCTTGAACTTACGATACCAAGAACTGATCTGTGGGATGAGCGGAATCAGCGATTTATCCCTGTAAAGGAACAGAAGTTGCGTTTGGAGCATTCGCTCGTTTCACTTTCAAAATGGGAAAGTAGATGGTGCAAAGTCTTCTTATCTAAAGAGCAGAAGACCATTGAAGAAACCATTGATTATATACGCTGTATGACACTCACACAGAATGTTGACCCGCTGGTCTATCAATGCATTACCAATTCTCACATTGATGCGGTAAATGCCTATATTGAAGAGCCTATGACGGCTTCGACTGTTAAGGAAGAAAAGGGTGGCCCAATAAACAGGCAGCAGATAACCAGTGAACTTATCTATTACTGGATGATCGCATATCATATTCCATTTGAGTGTCAGAAATGGCATTTGAATCGTTTGTTAATGCTTATTCGGATTTGCAATGCTGAAAATAAGCCACCGAAGAAGAGAAGCAAACGAGATTTATACAGACATCATGCGGAAGTAAATGCCGCAAACAGAAAGAAATTTAATTCGAAAGGATAGTGATAAAAATGGCGAAATCAAGACAGGCCGTTGTTAATCTTGTCAAATCTTGGGATGGAAAGAAAGAATCGAACGGCTCACATAAAAGCATTATCGATTTATATAACGACTTCTTTGAGAAGATCTGCGCTGGCAAATTTCCTCGTGGCATTCGTATGCGCTATGACTGGGCTTGGTGCGCTTGTACCTGGTCTGCATTAGCGGCAGCTCTCCGATATGAGAGCATTATGCCTATGGAAATTTCCTGCTATTACCTCATTGAAGCAGCAAAGAAAATGGGATGTTGGCAGGAGAACGATGCTTATGTTCCGAGTCCTGGGGATGCGATTTTGTATGACTGGCAGGATAACGGAATCGGTGACAACACTGGCAATCCGGATCATGTCGGTACCGTAATCGAGGTACATAAGGAATCCGGTTACATGGTTATCGAAGAGGGTAACCACAGTAATGCTGTCAAGAAGAGAACGCTGTCTATTAACGGAAAATTTATCCGCGGCTTCATCACACCAAAGTACGACGACAATACTGTTGCCGCTCCTGGATTAAGCAAGGATAAAGATATCAAAACCATCGCTCATGAGGTTATCGTTGGACTGTGGGGAAGCGGTGAGAATCGTAAGAAATTGCTTACTGAGTACGGATACAGCTACTCTGAAGTTCAGAACATGGTTAATCAAATTCTGAATGGATCGGCGGTAACACCATCCAACACCAAACAGGATCAGAACCAGTCAGTTTCGAAGAAAGTGGTGGCTACATGTTCTGCCAAGCAGTTTAACAAAGCCCATGCTGGTGAATACAAAACAACAGCAGTTCTTTATTGTCGTAATGATGCGGGAACCAATAAGAAAGCTCTTTGTAAAATTCCGGCTGGTACTAAGGTTAAATGCTATGGCTACTATACAATGGCAAACGGAGTTAAGTGGCTGTACATCCAGTTTGTACTTGATGGTGTGCAGTATACTGGCTTCTCATCCTGTGCTTACTTAGCAAAGTAGGAGATTCATATGATCACGTTCAGACAAAAGGGTGATTTTTCTAAGCTGACTCGATTCTTAGAGCGAGCAAAGGAATCGGTTCGTCTCGGTGACCTCGATAAGTATGGTCGAGAGGGCGTAGCCGCCCTTGCGTCTGCAACACCAGTTGATACAGGACGGACAGCAAATTCGTGGCACTACAAGATCGAGCAGAAGCAAGGTTCCGTGTCAATCAGCTTTTATAACACAAATATTCAAAATGGAGTCCCTATTGCAGTTATTTTGCAGTACGGACATGCAACAAGAAACGGCGGCTGGGTACAGGGGCGAGACTACATCAATCCTGCTATCCAGCCTATTTTTGACAAAATTGCAGATGCGGCATGGAAGGAGGTTACTAAGCTATGAGTACAACCGTTGACGAACGTGTCGTCGAAATGCGGTTTGATAACAAGCAGTTTGAGCAGAATATTCAGACCAGTTTATCAAGCCTCGATAAGTTGAAGAAGAGTCTTAACCTCGAAGGGGCAGCAAAAGGCTTAGAAACCGTAAATGATGCCGCAAATAAATGCAGTGGAAATATGTCACCGCTTAGCAATGCAGTTGAGACTGTACGAGTGCGATTTTCCGCATTGGAAGTAATGGCAATTACCGCTTTACAGAACATTACCAATTCTGCACTTGCTGCTGGAAAAAATCTGGTCTCTGCTTTTACAATCGATCCGATTAAATCCGGTTTCGAGGAATATGAGACCCAGATCAATGCCGTTCAGACAATCCTTGCGAATACCTCTTCAAAAGGAACTACTCTCGACCAGGTAAATAATGCGTTAGATGAATTAAACCATTACGCAGATATGACCATTTACAATTTTACGGAAATGACCCGTAACATTGGTACATTCACCGCGGCTGGCGTGGATCTTGACACATCTGTAGCAGCTATCAAGGGTATTGCGAACCTTGCTGCTGTTTCAGGTTCCAACTCTCAGCAGGCAAGTACCGCTATGTATCAGCTTTCACAGGCATTAGCGGCAGGAACAGTAAAATTGCAGGACTGGAACTCAGTCGTAAACGCTGGTATGGGTGGTCAGGTATTCCAGGATGCACTGAAAGAAACGGCTAAAGTTCATGGAATTGCTATTGATGAAATGATTAAAGATGAGGGCTCATTCAGAGAGACTCTTAGTAAAGGATGGCTTACTTCTGACATCTTGACTGAAACCTTGGCAAAATTTACAGGTGATCTCAACGAAGATCAGCTTCGGACCATGGGGTATACCGATGACCAGATCAAATCCATTATGGAGATGGGTAAAACGGCGAACGATGCGGCAACAAAAGTAAAGACTTTTACTCAGCTGTTCGATACGTTGAAAGAGGCTGCCCAGTCCGGATGGACACAAAGCTGGGAAATTATCGTCGGCGACTTTGAGGAGGCGAAAGAATTACTTACCGAGGTGAGCGATACGTTCAGTGCCGTAATCAACGCTTCTGCCGACGCAAGAAATAAAATGCTTCAGGATTGGAAAGACCTTGGCGGTCGTACCATGATGATTGAAGCAGTAAAGAATGTATTCGAGGGACTGGTTAGCGTTGCCAAGCCGGTTCGGGAGGCATTCAACGAAATCTTTCCGCCAATGACTGGAAAACAGTTAGCCGAAATCACAGAGCGTATCCGTGATCTGACAGCAAAATTCAAAATGGGGGAAGAAAGTTCAAAGAATCTGAAGAATACGTTTAAAGGCGTATTTGCAGTGCTTGATATCATCGGACAAGCTTTCAAAGCTGTTGCCGGTGGTGTCGGCGAATTGATTGGTCTTTTCTTACCGGCTGGAAACGGAGTGTTATCACTTACTGGAAGTTTCGGTGAGTATCTTGTTAAGCTTGATGAAACGGTAAAGAAGACAGATGTCTTTGGCAAAGCAGTTTCGACGGTTGTTGATATCGTAAAGACAGCTATTACGTTTGTTAAAACTGCCGGAGAAAAAGTAAAAGAATTTGGAAAAACTGCCGGGGAGAAGTTTGATTTTCCTGGATTTGAATTATTCCACTCATTCCTTGAACGAGTACATGATCGCATGGCTCAGATTGGTGATGGTGCTGGAAAAATGAAGAGCGGAGTCATCGTTGCTTTCGAGATGATGGGAGAAGCACTTGAAAAATGTAAATTTCTCAAAGTTATGGAAGCATTGTGGACCGCCGTGAAAGTAATTGCTGGCGGTATTGCCGATGCAGTCGGGACTATGATGGGAACACTCGCCGAGAAACTCGGAGATGCTGATTTCAGTGGAGTTCTTGATGTCCTTAATAACATTGCTGTTGGCGGAATTGCCTTATCAATTTCAAAATTCTTAAAGAGTGTAACAGAACCTCTTGAGGGGTTGAATGGCGTTCTTGAAGGAGTAACTGGAATCCTTGACGGCGTTAGAGGTTGCTTTGAGGCATATCAAACAAATCTTAAAGCCGGAACGTTACTTAAAATCGGAGCAGCAATCGCTTTGCTTGCAGGTTCTATCGTTGCAATTTCCCTGATCGATAGTGATAAACTATCAGCTTCTCTTGGGGCTATCACTGTACTCTTTGCTAATTTACTTGGAGCGATGGCAATTTTCAATAAAATCAGCAGCGATACGGGAAAAGTAGCTAAAGCATGTACCGCAATGATTGCTATGTCAGTTGCAGTATCTATTCTGGCAGGAGCTTTGAAGAAAGTTTCAGATCTTGATTGGGGCGAACTTGCGAGAGGCTTGGTTGGAATTGCTGGTCTTACGACTATTGTTGTTGCATCATCTAAAGCCATGGCAAGCGGTCGGAAGCAGGTTATGAAAGGCGCTACCAGCTTAATTATATTTGGTGCGGCTATCAAAATTCTGGCTTCAGCATGTAAGGATTTATCGAAATTACAGTGGGATGAACTAGGACGTGGATTGACAGGTGTAGGAGTATTATTTGCTGAGATGGCTGTATTCCTTAGAGTTGCAAAATTCAACGGGAAAATGATTAGCACTGCGACGGGAATCGTTATTCTGGCAGCAGCAATGAAAGTTCTGGCATCCGCTTGCAAAGACTTTGGTCAGATGGAGTGGAGCGAGATCGGAAAAGGATTGGCCGGAATCGGTGGATTACTTGCCGAACTTGCCGTCTTTACGAATTTGGCTGGAAATGCGAAACATGTGATGTCCACTGGTGTAGCTCTAATCGCTATTGGTGCCGCAATGAAAATCTTTGCTTCCGCTGTAAAAGATTTCGGTCAGTTACAGTGGGATGAAATTGGCAGAGGTCTTACTGCTATGGGCGGTGCACTTGCAGAAGTGGCTATTGCCGTTAACCTGATGCCGAAGAACATGATCGGTATTGGAACTGGGCTTGTTATCGTTGGTGCGGCACTTGAAATCATTGCAAACTGTATGAGTAAATTCGGAGGTATGCAGTGGGAAGAGATCGGTAGAGGTCTTACTGTCATGGGTGGGGCTTTAGCCGAGTTGGCTATCAGTCTCAACTTCATGAAGGGTACGCTTGGCGGATCGGCAGCATTGTTGGTTGCGTCAACAGCCTTAGCTATTCTTGCACCGGTACTCAGTATTTTAGGAGCATTATCGTGGGAAGCGATTGCAAAAGGACTAATTTCTATTGCTGGAGCTTTCACGATTATCGGCGTAGCAGGGGCAGTTCTTACACCGTTGGTGCCAACTATTCTGGCATTATCTGGAGCATTTGCGTTGATTGGTGTTGGGGTTCTTACAATCGGAGCGGGTTTACTTGCGGCCGGCACAGGACTTTCTGCACTCGCTATCGGATTCACAGCGCTGGCAACTGCCGGTGCCGCTGGAGCAACAGCAATCGTAGCAGCACTGACGGTTATCGTTACTGGTATCGCTGGCTTAATTCCGGCTGTCCTTACAAAAGTTGGAGAAGGGATTATTGCGATCTGCAAAGTTATCGCCGCTGGAGCATCAGCTATCGGCGAAGCTGTAAAAGCAGTCATTTTAACTCTGATTGACGTATTTGTATCTTGTGTACCTCAGTTGGCAGACGGAGCTTTGCAATTAGTGGTAGGTGTATTAGCAGCACTTGTTACTTATACGCCTCAAATCGTAGATCTAGCCTTTAAGTTTCTTATTGGAATTTTAGAGGGTATTGCTAGTAATCTGCCATCACTGATTAAAGCTGGAATCGATGTTCTTATGGCGTTCTTTACCGGTGTTGTCGATGCGTTACGCGGAATCGATACTGGGGCTTTACTGAAAGGAATTGCCGGAATCGGTCTGTTATCAGCTATTATGCTTGCTCTTAGTGCAACAGCAGCGCTTGTTCCTGGAGCAATGGCTGGAATTCTTGGAATGGGGGCAGTTGTCGCTGAGATGGCATTAGTGCTTGCAGCTGTCGGCCTCTTGTCGAAACTTCCAGGACTTTCTTGGCTCATCGGAGAAGGCGGAAAGCTTTTACAGGGTATCGGAACGGCAATCGGTCAGTTCGTTGGCGGAATTGTCGGTGGATTTATGAGCGGTGTGTCGAGTCAGTTCCCACAGATTGGAGCTGATTTATCCGCTTTTATGAATAATGTTCAGCCATTCTTACAGGGAGCAAGTCAGATTCAGCCGTCTATGATGGACGGAGTAAAGGCATTAGCCGAGACAGTGCTTATTCTGACGGCGGCTGACATTTTACAGGGATTGACTTCTTGGCTTACAGGAGGATCATCTTTATCTAAGTTCGGAGAGGAACTTGTACCGTTTGGCGAAGCTATGCGAGATTTCTCGCTGGCTATCGGAAATATGGACGGAGAAATCGTGGCAAACGCAGCGAAGGCTGGTAAAGCATTAGCTGAAATGGCAACCACAATTCCAAATACAGGCGGATTAGTGTCGTTCTTCGCAGGAGAAAATGACATGACTGCCTTTGGAAAACAGCTTGTACCATTCGGCGAAGCTATGAAACAGTTCGGAGACGCAATTACCGGACTCGATGCAAACGCAGTCACTGAGGCAGCAATCGCCGGTAAGGCAATGGCAGAGATGGCAACAACCATTCCGAATTCGGGTGGTGTTGTAGGATTCTTTGCTGGCGAAAACGATATGGGCGAGTTCGGAAAACAGCTTGTACCATTCGGCGAAGCCATGAAAGCATTTGGCGATGCAGTTCGTGGACTGGAACCCGATGCAATCGTCAATTCTGCAACAGCAGGTAAGGCTTTGATTGAACTTGCCAATACAGTTCCGAATACCGGTGGCGTCGTGGCATTCTTTACCGGAAACAACGATGTTGATACTTTCGGCGAAAAGCTTGCACCATTTGGTGAGGCTATGAAGGCATATTCTGAAGCTATTATGGGCATGGATTCTGCGGCTATTACGAATTCGGCAACAGCTGGTAAAGCTCTTGTAGAACTTGCCAATACAATCCCGAATACCGGAGGACTTGTAAGCTGGTTTACCGGTGACAACGATCTTGGCAGTTTCGGTGACAGTCTGGTTCAGTTCGGAAGTGGAATTAAGAGTTATTCAGATTCTATTTCTGGAATTGATACCGGAATCATGTCGAGCGTAATTACACAGGTAAATCGCCTTGTTGAGATGGCTAAGGGAATGGCTGAGTTGGATACGAGTGGTATGAGCGGTTTCAGTACAGCGCTTACACAGCTTGGAAATAACGGAATCGACAGCTTTATTAACGCATTTACAGATGCGAGCGGAAGAGTGACATCAGCCGCAACATCTATGCTGACAACATTTATCAATGCTGCTAATGCGCAAAAGAGCAATATGACATCTACGTTTACGACCATGATGCAGGCTGTACTTACGACCCTTACAAACTATCAAACCCAGTTCAATACGGCAGGCTCTACGTTGATGACGAAATTCATCACCGGAATCAAATCTCAGGACGGAAATACCAAAACTGCCATTACCAATATAATTAGCGGTTGTGTTACCGCTATCAACAACAAGCAAACCCAGTTCAATACAGCAGGGGCGAACCTCATGATCAAACTCATTGCCGGAATCAAATCGAAAGATTACGAGACCAGAAATGCGTTTGTAAACATCTTAAGTTCGTGCCTTACAGCTATTGCGAACAAGTATCCGGAATTTCAAAATGCAGGAATGCAGTGCATGATTAAGTTCATTGCCGGCATTAAGGAAAAAGCCGAAGAGGTAAAAACTGCCTTCACTGGAAATCTTAATGCTTCTGTAACGGCTATCCGGGACTACCATGAACAGTTTAAACAGGCTGGTGCTTACCTGGTAGAGGGCTTTGCCGATGGAATCAGTGAGAACACATATCGTGCAGAAGCGAAAGCCAGAGCAATGGCAAGGGCTGCGGCAGAAGCAGCAGAAGACGAATTGGACGAGCATTCACCTTCCAGAGTCGGATACCACATCGGTGATTTCTTTGGATTGGGATTCGTCAATGCAATCGGAACCTATGCAGTAAAGGCATACAACGCAAGTGCTGACATGGCTAAATCAGCAAAAACAGGACTTGGAAATGCAATTGCAAAGGTAAAGGATATGATTGACAACGGTGTTGATACTCAGCCTACGATTCGACCGATTCTGGATCTGTCAGACGTTGAGGAGAAGAGCCATCGACTGAATACGCTGTTCAGCAGATCACAGGCGTTGACTGTCAGCACAGGAATTGCAGCATCTCGTGGACAGAATCTTCAAAATGAAGATGCCAGTCCGAATACAGGAAACTCTTATAAATTTATACAGAATAACTATTCGCCTAAGGCGCTGTCGAGAACAGAGATTTATCGGCAGACGAAGAATCAGTTCTCGGCGATGGAAAGGATGGTGGAAACTTGATTCGAGCAGTCACGTTTACAAACTATCTTGGCGATAGTATCCGACTTGATTTGGCGAGACCGGAGGAATCCGGTTTCATCATCAAGTCTGTAACTGGCTTGGGGCCGGGAAAAGCGAACATCAATACGACAGAAATCGCTACAAACGATGGAAGCCTGTTCAATTCTTCAAGGATGCCGAGCCGAAACATTGTTATTTCTCTTGCGTATATGTGGAAGGATTCCATCGAAGACGTAAGACAGCTTTCATACAAGTATTTTCCTATTAAAAAGAAACTCACAATGCTTATCGAAACCGATAACAGGCAGGCGGAGATTGAAGGGTACGTCGAATCAAACGACCCAACAATCTTCAGTAAAGACGAGGGTTCGGATATCTCAATCGTGTGTCCGAATCCTTTCTTTTATTCTGCCGGAAAGGACGGACTCAATACGACCATCTTCTATGGCGTAGAGGCACTGTTTGAGTTTCCTTTCAGTAACGAATCGTTTCAGGACCCGTTGCTGGAAATGGGAGAAATCAAAAATGAAACAGAGCAGGTGGTTGTGTATAATGGCGACGCTGAAATTGGAGTGACTATTACGATTCATGCAATCGGTGAAGCCAGCAATATCACAATCTATAATACCGGTACTCGTGAAGTAATGCGGATCGATACAGATAAATTGGAGAAATTCACTGGCTCTGGAATTATAGCAGGTGACGAAATTATCATCTGCACTGTAAAAGGAAACAAGTCGATTACGCTTCTTAGGAACGGAAAGACTACAAACATCTTGAACTGCTTGGATAAAAATGCAGATTGGTTCCAGCTTGCGAAGGGCGACAACATCTTTGCCTATACAGCTGAGTACGGAAGTACAAATTTACAGTTTAAGATTGAGAACCGTATTGTTTACGAGGGGGTATAAGCACTATGGATGTGACGATTTTAAACACTGACCTGGATGCTGTCTCCATCGTGGATACGTACGAGTCGTTCATCTGGACGGATCGGTATTATGCTTACGGCGACTTTGAACTCTATGAAGCAATGCGAGATGGTCTTTTTGATCATATCAAACAGGACTACTATTTGCAGAGCAAGGAATCTGAGCATGTGATGATCGTAGAAAAAATCCAGATTACTTCCGATACCGAAGACGGTAACCATGTAACGGTTACTGGACGCTCATTAGAATCTATTCTTGATAGGCGAATCGTCTGGGGACAGAAGCTATTAAGCGGAAATCTTCAAAATGGAATTAAAACATTGCTCAACGAGAATGTAATTTCTCCGTCAGACAGTAATCGAAAAATTTCAAACTTTATTTTCAAAGAATCAACCGACTCGGCAATTACAAAGTTGAAACTGGAAGCTCAGTATACAGGCGATAATCTGTACGATGTTATTCAGAAAATTTGCGAGGAGAAGGGTATCGGTTTCAAGATTACGCTGAACGATGAAAAGCAGTTCGTCTTTGAGCTGTATGCCGGTTTCGACAGATCATACGATCAGACAGAGAATCCATACGTTATATTCTCTCCGAAATTTGAGAATATCATCAACAGTAACTATATCGAATCCAAAGCTTCGTTGAAAACCGTGACTTTGGTCGGTGGAGAAGGCGAGGGTGCTGGTCGAAGATACACTACAGTTGGCGGCGGTTCTGGTTTGAATCGTAGGGAACTGTTTACGGATGCTCGTGATATCTCTTCGAATGTTGGAAGTGATGACGCATTGACCGATGCCGAGTATATAGCTCAGTTGCAGCAAAGAGGAAAAGAAAAACTTGCAGAAAATGTGAGCATTACCTCGTTTGAGGGAGAAACAGAAACAACTATCATGTTCCAGTATGGAAAAGATTTCTTTAACGGGGACATTGTACAGATTGCGAACGAATATGGACACGAGACAAAAGCTCGTATTCTTGAAATTGTTCGCTCAGAAGATAAGGACGGCTATTCCGTCTATCCGACTTTTAAGACTATAGAACAGGAAGGAGCGTGATGAAGAAGTGAGTGTAACATTTGGATTTTATAATTCAAAAGAAGGAGATCGGCGCTACGATGCTATTCAGATGTCCAGCATTTTCGATGGAATAATTCAGGACGGAATCTTGCAGCATGTCGGAACTGCAATGGTTGTAAAAGAATCGGAAGCAATGATTATCAACGTTGGTGTCGGACGAGCCTGGTTCAATCACACTTGGACGCTGAATGACGCTCTGTTACCGTTAGTAGTTCCACAGTCCGAGATTCTGTTGAACCGATATGATGCAGTTGTACTTGAAGTGGATTCGAGAGAGGCCGTCAGAGCAAATGACATCAAAATCATTAAAGGAACCCCAGCATCGAATCCAACGAAACCTACGATGGTGAAGACAAATGATCGCTGGCAATATCCACTGGCGTATATTTATGTCGGCGCCGGAGTCACTTCTATTCGACAGGCAAACATCACGAACTGTGTTGGAACTTCAGAGTGTCCATTCGTAACGGCTCCATTGGACAAGGTTGAAATCGATGATTTGATTGCCCAATGGCAGGACCAGTGGAAAGAGTTCTACGAAAAGCAGACTACTGATATGGAAGAAACAAATAAGTTTTGGAAAGAGCAGTGGTCTACCTGGTTCCTGGCACAGACCGAGGAGATTCAGTCAGCATATTTGGCATGGGAAGCTCAGTGGAACCTTTGGTACTCGGAGCACACAGCAGATATGGAAGCCACAAGTACCTATTGGAAAGAAAAATGGGAGGCGTGGTTCAACGAATACACAAGCGCCAATACTGCTGAAATGGCTGACTGGAAACAGAAATCAGAAACGGAATTCCGTGATTGGTTTGAGCAGTTACAGGCACTGCTGGACAGCAATACGGCAGCGAGTCTTGCGAAAAAACTTCTGGAATTACAGAAGCAGGTAGATATTCTTAATCAGTTCAGTTCCAACCTTGAAAACGAATACACGGTATATCAGAAGCTTTACGACAATGGATACCGTACTTATGGAGACGTGCTCGATTCTTCGGATGCATCCATTACTGACAGCAATTTGGATATGGTCATTGGACGTACATATTCCAGTGATCTTCTCCGTGACAGCAATGGCGATGTTATTGAAGGTCGGGCTATTTTTGTCATCAAATAAAGGAGGATTCATTAAATGAAAATCACAGACTACGAAAAGGTCCAGGCATTAGCGGCAAGTAATATTTTTCTGCTTGACGGACCTAACGGAACAAAGACCATCGCAGCAGATGCTTTAGCAAAAGCGTTAATCGGTCTTTTAAGTTCCAAAGATTTTATCGGAGGAGTAAATCTTTCCGAGCTTACACAGGTGAATGCATTAGCATCCGGCAACAAACTTCTTGTCGGGACTACGGAAGGAAACAAGGCTATCGCTGCTGAAGATGCGCTCTTTGCTATGCTGGACAGCTTTGCTCCAGTGGAGCTTCGCCGGGTTATCTTCAGAGGTAAGAATCTCGGAACAGCTCTGACAGCGGTACAGAAAGCTGCTATTAAGGACGGTTCCTTTAAAGGAATGTTCCTTGGCGATTATTGGAGTATCGGAGGCCGTATCTGGCGTATCGTTGATATGGATTACTGGTACAACTGCTGTGACACTGCATTTACCAGCCATCATCTTGTGATCATGCCGGATGAAGCGCTTTACAATGCACAGATGAATACTACCAATATTACAACAGGTGGATACGTTGGTTCTGAGATGTATAAAAAGAACCTGGCGAACGCAAAGACAATCGTCAATGCGGCTTTCCAGGGTTCTGTTCTTACTCACAGAGAATACCTGTGCAATGCGGTTGCAAACGGAAGACCGTCCGGTGGAGCATGGTTTGATTCCAGTATTGAGCTCCCGAACGAACCTATGATGTATGGGCATCTTCATTTCAGTCCGACTTCTGACGGTTCTACTGTTCCGAGCATCTACACAATCAGCAAGACTCAGCTGGCGCTGTTCATGGTGTGTCCTAAATTCATCGTAAACAGATCTTACAACCAGTGGTTAAGAGACGTCGTTTCTTCGGCTTACTTTGCCTATGTGAACCTCAGTGGCTATACGGACTACACCAACGCTTCGAACTCTTTTGGGGTTCGTCCGGTCTTCCCGGTTGGTTAATTAAAATCGCGGGGCCTTGTGCCCCGTTTATATTTTTGAAAGGAGCTTCTAATCATGGAAGATAAAATCTATAAAATTACCCTCGGTGATGGAACTGAGATTTCCAATCTTAAGCTGAACGGAAACAATTTCATTTCTACAGAAAAGATTGAGGAATCCGCATTTGCAGATAACTGCTCTCCGGTTACTATCAGCGACGGAACAACCGAGACTGTTCATCCGAACATGGAGCTGGTTCAGATCGTTGAGCAGATTCCCGGGGAATACTGGTTTGTCCTTAGAGATATTTCTGAGGAGGAGTTTGCCAGAACCAAAATGCAGTCTGACATCGCCTACATTGCAATGATGTCTAATGTAGAGCTTTAAGAAGGAGGATCACCATGGAACATAGCAAGAATTACAGTAAAGTAAAGCTTTGGTACAGCATGAAAATGTGGAATGAGACCAGGGTTCGTAATGCGGTGAAGATGGGCTGGATCACTAAAGAGGAGTTCGCTGAGATCACCGGTAAAGATTACGAATGAGCGTTCTGTTAGGCGACAGAAAAGAGTCAAAATTCGAAGCGATTACGTACTCGATCGAGTTGCATGATATGTTGATACTCCTTATGCAGAGGGGATTTGGTGTTAAGGATGTGGACAGCTTTGTTCGGAAGAAGTATGCGTATGGAGAAATTTCGGAAGAAAACTTTGCTAAGTATAGAGAATTGATGCGGAGTTTCAAATCGAAAGTAAACCAGTGTGCTTCCTTGATAACGAGCAATGTTAGAGCGGCAAACACCATTTACCCACGGACAATGCACGAGTACGAGACCAGAAGAGATTACCAGAATGCGGCCATTGTAAATTGCGAGCAGCTCGTCAATGAGTTGCAGCGGGTTGTTGAAATATTTGATGTAGATCTGAATTTATACAACCGGTATGTTAAAGCTATCGACCGAGAAATCGGATTGATAAAAAGGTGGCGTCAAAGAGACATGGCGATTAAGTCGCGGTTAGAAAAGGGTAACATCTAAAAAATTGCGTCGTTTCTTCGGCTTACTTTGCCAATGTGAACAACAATGGCAATACGAACTACAACAACGCTTCGAACTCTAATGGAGTTCGTCCGGATTCTTCGATTAACCAACGAAGAAGGAGATGCTATCCGTTCCACAAGGATAAATAATAAAGCCTAATACAATTTACTACGGTAAGTATTGTTATAACGGTGAATAGGTTATGAACTACGAGGAGATTGTCTGTGACGCCAATAACTTGTATAGGGCTTATAAGGTCTCTGTAAAGAGCAGCAAGTGGAAAGAATCGACGCAAAAATTCATGATGAATTTCCTGCGGTACATATTTGAAATCCAAGATGATATCATCAATAGGACACTTCAAAATGGACCGACGCAGGAATTCGAGCTGCATGAAAGAGGCCGAATAAGACCTATTACAAGTATTCAAATCCGTGATCGCATTGTTCGACATTCTCTGTGTGATGAAGTTTTGCTTCCAGAAGTGAAGAAACACATCATTTATGATAATTGCGCATCTATCAAAGGACGTGGGATTTCACAACAGAGAAAACGATTTGAAATCCATCTTCACAAATACTACCAATTATACGGAAATGACGGTTATATTCTATTCGGTGACTTTTCGAAGTTCTATGACAATATTATTCATGAGATTGCCAAACGAGAATTGTTGAAGCTGTTCGATGATGATGAGTTCATTGATTGGCTTTTAACCTTAATATTTAAGGGCTTTCAGATCGATGTTTCGTATATGTCTGATGAAGAATACGAGACCTGCATGACGGATACTTTCAATAAATTGGAGTACCGTAACATTCCGAAAGAGAAACTCACTGGCGAAAAGTGGATGAAGAAGTCTGTCAACATTGGAGACCAGCTTTCCCAAGTTATTGGAATTTATTATCCGTATCCCATTGACAATTATGTCAAGTATGTGCGTCAGCAGAAATTTTATGGAAGATATATGGACGATTGGTATATCATGAATCCCAGCAAAGAAGAGCTTGAAGATTTGCTCGAAAACATCTGTAAAATTGCAGCTGAATTGGGAATCCATATCAATCGTAAGAAAACCAGAATCGTTAAGATTTCGAGTAAATACAAATTCCTGCAAATCAAGTACACACTTACTGATACAGGTAAAGTTATCAAAAGAATAAACCCGGATCGAGTCACCGCAATGCGTAGAAAACTCAAGAAACTTGCCGTTAAGGTTGAAAATGAAGAAGCGGATTACGATAATGTCGAAAATATGTTTCGCGGTTGGATGGGAGGACATTATAAACTCTTATCCAGAGAACAACGAAAGAATTTAATACAGCTTTACGAAGACCTATTTAGTAAGGAAATCACAATAGTCAACAAGAAGCTGATTGTTTCTGATAGGTCTGCATGATTGCACATAAAGAAGGAGGAAAACGATGGAACCATGGTTTCAGGTTGTACTTACGATCTTTAGCTCAGTTCTTGCATCTTCTGGGCTGTGGGCCTATTTGCAAAAGAAAAGCGAGCAAAAAGATGTAAAAACAGAGATGCTTATTGGATTGGCACATGACAGGATCATGTATCTTGGAATGTCGTATATTGACCGTGGGTATGTAACCCAGGATGAATATGAGAATTTGAGAGTGTATCTCTATGAACCCTACGAACGTATGGGCGGGAATGGTTCAGCAAAGCGAATTATGCAGGAGGTGGACAAACTCCCGATTCATAAATTTATAGAGAAGGAGGAAGAGCACAATGAGCATGAGTAACAAGACATACGACATCCTTAAGTGGATTGCTATGTATCTGCTTCCGGCTGCTGGTACATTATATTTTGCACTGGCTGGAATCTGGGGTCTCCCGTATGGAGAGCAGGTAGTCGGAACCATCACTGCGGTTGATACTTTCCTTGGTGTTATCCTTGGAATCAGTACATCCCAGTACAACAAGACTGCTGATAAAGAAAAATAATGAAAGTGTCATGGAGGACTAAACATTATGGCAAATCTGAATGTAAACAAAGTCATTTACGGGGGGGATGTCCTTATCGATCTTACTGGCGATTCCGTCAGTGCAGATAAGGTCCTCAAAGGTATTACTGCTCATGATAAGAGCGGTGCAAAGATCACAGGTACCTGTACATTCGACAGCGATACTTCCGAAGATACTGCGGCTGTTGCAGAGATTCTCGTAGGAAAGACTGCACACGCCCGTGGAAGTAAGCTTACAGGTACTATGAAGAACAACGGTGCGGTTAAAGGTACCATCTCAACTGTAGCTGGAGAATATACAGTACCGCAAGGTTATCATGATGGCTCTGGTAAGGTGTCTATTGACGCCACTGAACAGGCAAAGCTTATTGCTACTAACATTCGTGAGGGTGTGACGATTCTTGGCGTTGAGGGTGCTATGTCTGGTTCTGAGGATATGAAGCCGCAGAGCAAGGAGGTAACACCGTCCAAAGAAGCTCAGACGATCATGCCGGATGAAGAGTACAACTGCTTATCTCAGGTTACGGTTAAGGCAATCCCGTATGTAGAAACCGACAACTCAGCCGGAGGAAAGACCGTTACGATCGGATAAGGAGGTCTCGTTGAATGGCTGCGAATAAAGTCGTATTCGGCAATAAAGTTTTGATCGACCTTACCGGCGATACTGTTACGGAAGAAGCTTTGTTAAAGGGCTATACAGCACACAAAGCAGATGGTACAATTATTACCGGAACGGCTTTCGCAGGATATCCTAATGAGTTCGTATTCTTAGACAACATCGAGGACTCAAGCGGAAACCCAATCAAAGACAGTTCCGGTAAAACAATTCAGGGACAAATCATCTATCGCAAAGCCCGCAACTCGGTTCTTTTGGATTCTACGGGCGATGTGATTGAAGATGGTTTTGAACAGTAGATAGAGGTAGTTAAGTTCGTGTGGGTGTCGTTTATTTCTCGATTATTCCTACATTTGAACCCTCTAGGTACTGTAAATGCTGGATAGTTTGTTTCTAATATACGTGCATTTTCCTGACGGAATGCACAAGAATGCGCACAAAAAAGATGTGCAAATGATTATTGACAATCACAATAAATTGCACTAGAATATTAATTAAGCAAGTAAATAGGCAGTATATAGCCAACCTTTAATATATACTTTCTTGGTAGTCCTTAGTGACCGTGACCCGTAAAGCAGAATTGCGAAACTGCAACGGGCGCGGTCTTTTTTATTTTATCATTGGCTGGAGGTGATCAGGATGCAGAAGATAGAACGCGTAGAAGGGCAAGAACTAAATACTACAGAGCAAAGAACAGAAGTTTATACTGACAGCATACAAGAATCTATATCTAACTACTGCATAGATCACGATATAGAGATTAAAGATATATATACATTCGACCAACAAAGATGGAATAGTGTATTGTTATATATTTACAGACAAGTATTCAAGCCATGTAAGAAAGATGGAGTAACTAGAAGATATAACGAGAAAAGTAATATAGATTATAGCGATAAAGAGTTATTAGAAAATGTATGTAATATATATATATCTATGTGTTATGAGTATAGCAAGGAAGTATCTGTATTAGGGTTTAGTAAGATGACTGGAATAACACTAGATACGTTGTATCAATGGCTTAATAACCCGGAGATTGAACGCGGTTCGTCTGAGATAGTCAAAAATTTACAGGTCGAGAGAGAAGAGTCTTTAAGCAACAAATTAGCATCTGGAAAAGGCAACCCGGTTGGCATTCTCGGCATACTTAACAGGCATTACGGTTGGAACATGGGGCAGCCAAGAGGGCAGACAGCAGCGCAAAAAGCGCCTGACCTTCCAGGCATTGCTCAAAAGTACTTGAATAACGGTGATCAAGTGGAAAAGGTCGTTGATGTACAAGCTCTTCCAAAGGTTGATTTTTAATACAATTTATTTAGATTTCTGATAATTTGATTTGTAAATGATATTCGAACTACATGTTGTGCAAAAGAGCTCGGTATACACAAGATATTGATTTTATGTGTATGCAAAACAAGAGTTTGTAGTATAGATACATACGTTCGATATCCAGTGATCTACCCGGGGCGGGGGTTCTGTGTAAAAGGTCCCCAGGGCGTAACCTCACCCCCTCAAGCAAATTTTTTTCAAAAAGGAGCATAGCAATGTATACAGGAATCAAACCAATTACTCCAACCTATCTCGTTCAAATAACAAACGATTGTGTTTATTACGTAGAAGCAAGTAGATGTACAGTTGATACGGAACATGGAATTATATTGTTTTACAAAAATGATTCAGTACAAGCAATGTTTCAGCTTGAAAATATAGATTCTTTTTGGAGGGTGATTTAATTGATTTTTGAATATCTGTAGGAGTGGCATATGAATACAATTATCGTCCTTACGGAAACGCCAGTGTGGCATCAAGGTTACATAAAACATCATTTACGGAATCCCGGCATTAATATGACTGGAAGCTTTAAAGGGAATCGGTTGGTTGTTAATGATATCTACGAAATCCTCTTTATAAATCCGGTTGGCATTTATTCAGATGCTGAGCTTTTTGCGAACTGCATCTTGGATTTGACCGATGGGAAATGTAGTGAAGCTGTAAATAGCTTTATAGAGCAGAGAATCCACTGTAATTATTTCCTGTTTACTGAGATTGACGAATTGATTAGATTGTTGCGAGGTTAGATGCTTTGGATAAAACGAACAAGATTAAAACAATTGAATGGGATAAGGTTTCTTGTTGTGAGAATTGTGGCAGCAAAGAATACTACGAGAGTTCTGAAATGGGAATCTCGCATAGACGATTTAGGCTTTGTACGAAATGTATGAGCGAACTTCTTTCATCGGCAACTCCGATACTGTTGAATGAATTCTTGAAAAAGCAGAAAGGCGAAAAAAAATGGTTAGGACAGTAAATATTCTTGGAACGGAATACAAGGTGATTAGAGAACCATTTGCAGATAAAGACATTGATGGCTATTGCGATTACACATCACGAGAAATCAGAATCAGAGACGATAACGTGAATGAAGTTGGAGATTTTGATGAACTGATGCGAAAGCAGCTACGGCATGAAATTATACATGCTTTTCTTGCTGAAAGTGGACTGCAAGCGAATTATGAACACTACAGGCAATTTGGACATGATGAAACGCTTGTTGACTGGTTCGCAATTCAGTTTCCGAAGATGATAAAAGCATTTAATAGCGTGAACGCACTTTAATGGAATGGGTAATGAGTGAGAAAGATAAGAGAAGATATGCGTGTGGCGTTTTTCCACCTGTAGGCAATATTTATATCCAACAAGATTCAGATTTAATCATTGATGATATGGTTGAAGAATTGAGAGCAATACCAACTTCAATGCTAAAACAGAAAATGAGAAACATAGACAACTTATTGGACGCATCTACGGTTTTCTATGGAACGTTTGGAACATTTAATGTAAACACTTTGCCATGTTACACGATTGGTTCAAATAACTGGCGCAAGCTTCACGGAATGCGAATGCGGAGGAAGAAATGGTTAAGAAAATAAAACAACTGTTCTGCGGCCATAGAAAAGTGGTTCATTACAGAACAGACCTGGTCCGTCAAGATGATGGTTCTTGGAAAACAGTTCATAAATGGAAATGCAAGAAATGTGGAAAGGTGATAAGGAATGAGACAACTTAGAAATTTGCTCGCGTGGATTTGCTTGATTAGCGCATCGGTTATGGGATTATATAACGGTGTCTACAAAATGCTGTATCTTGCGATTATAAACGCTTGCATGCTTTATGATGCCGGTGTCTTAAGTGCAACGATAATTGCAAAGACGGTAATTAGCTGTTTGTGTTCGCCGGTTATTATTTGCGGTTTGGCGTTCATCGGACTTATGTTGTTTGCCGTTATCAGCGAGTACGATTAGTCAGCAAAGACTTTAAGGTAACTGACTAGTCTAACGTGGTTATTAAGCTGGAGGGAGTTGTTGATAGCGTACCTGTAGTTTTTACAAGGAGAGACGGGGATTGGTGGGAAACCACTGTCCCCAAAACCCTTAACGGGGTGTATGTTGTAGAACTTACCGCTACAGATGAGGCAGGGAATATAGCTTATACAGCAAAATATATACTGACCATAGACATTACAGCCCTAAGAGTAAAATTACAGCGCTATCCATATAGCGCAAAAGTAAGAGTAGGACGGTATTTTGCGAGATTGAAGTAATAACAGGAGGAGTAACATGCAAGTCATAATTGATTTTGGCGAAACGAGACATATAATGCTGGAGGTTGTTTCAATTAAAAATGATGAATTTGTTATCTCCTCAGCTTCATATGTACTACGAAACGAACAGACTGGAGAAGACGAAACAGCTGGAAGTTGCAATATAATAGAGCATTTAATTGATACTGTAATTGAACCGAAAGAAAGGGGAGAATATCAGTTGATAGTGACTTACAAAATTGCAGACGAGACGCTGATTGATGCAGTGAAAGTGGTGGTGATGTGATATGGCTCAGCCTATGATCGCCATTACAAATGTGAAAATAAGTCCAAACCCAGTTAAGACGGGTGAATCTTTTAAGATTGCCGTAAAAATAATTGAACTTACAGAAGATAATATCAGACTTCCTTACAGACTTGGACGCACTGCATCGTCCGGTCCGAAAGTATAAGCTTGTATTTCAGAAAGGAGAATGTTATGGATCCAGAAATCAAAGGAACAGAACTTGATGAAAATGTAGAACCTACAGAAGAAGAGATTAAAGAAGCAGAGCAGGAGGTAAAAGGATAGGTCAACATATAATGTACATGGTGGACACTCTTTGGTATGCCGTGGAGCGTCCGGTTATCTTGATGAGGTAAACGAGGACAGAAAAGTTAAGAACAGAGTTATTTCTGCATTGCAGTCAGCAGGACATACCGTCTATGATTGTACAGACGATGCCGGAAAGACTCAGGGACGCAACCTTGCCAGCATTGTCACAAAATGCAATGCACATGCCGTAGATTTGGATGTATCCATCCATTTGAATGCTGGTGGTGGAAAAGGCGTTGAAGTATGGTGTTATGGTGAAAAGACCAAGGATATTGCAGCAGCTATTTGCGCAAATATCTCTGCAACGCTCGGAATCCCGAACAGGGGAGTAAAATACACACACAATCTGTATGTTCTGAGAAAAACACATTCTCCAGCAATTCTTATAGAATGTTGTTTTGTGGACAGTCAGAACGATGCATCACACTGGAATGCTGATAAGTGTGGAGATGCGATTGCGTCTGCTATTGCTGGAAAAACGGTAGCTGGCACGACTTCAAGCGGAAGTGCGCCTGTGGCAAAACCAGTGGCAAAACCAGCGACATCTACTGGAAATGACTGGGTACGCAGATTGCAGACAGCGTGTAATACGCAGGAGTTTTCAAATCAGAAAGTTGATGGAATTCCAGGAAAGAACACTCTCGCAGGTTGCCCGACCTGTAGAAAAGGAGCAAGGGGAAATATCACGAGATTGATTCAGGAGAAATTGAACAGTCTTGGATATAACTGTGGCAAAGTAGATGGAATCTTTGGCGCCGGAACACGCGCAGCAGTAATCGCATTCCAGAGAGCACATGGACTCAGTGCAGACGGTATTGTTGGCAAGAATACATGGAGAGCTTTGCTTGGACTGTAAATGCTGTATTTATATTTTTACTTCTTGGAGGGTAAAACCTCCGGGAAGTATTCCTTGCGCAATTAAATAGCAATTCTATTCATGCTTTCTCCATCAGAAATTGTACGTCGTAACTACCACATTATCGGACCACAAACTGAATGTCTCATTTTCTCCGTAAGCTTTCACTCTGACCGTCGCATTCTCCAATCCATCTTTAAGGAATTCATCGTAATAATTCGCTCGTACAAACGCATTGTAAGAAGTGGCATATGTTTTTTCCGTTCCATCCGTCTTGGTCACCATTACCTCATAATGTGTTGCATTGTTAACCTTATCCCACTGTACGCTCAGACATCCGTATGTACCGTATCTGGTCTCTCGCTTGATGTGTGAAGTATACTTAACCGATGGCTTTTCCAATACATTCTTCTCAAGAAACTTCTTCGCTGCTGCATCTATTGCATCCTGTAGCTTATCGTCAATCTTAACTTCGATTTCCGGTATATCAATGTGTGGTGGTTTGAGTGGTGGCGTGCATGCCATAGTAGGCACTGCACAGGTGAGTGTTAAGGTTGCTAATAATACAGTTGCTAATAATTTTCTCATTTTTCGCATAGTTTTTCCTCCTATTCTATCGCAATCCATGTATATTCCTTATCTTGCATAAGGTTGCTTGTTGTAGTTCCACTTTTGGGTGTATAGGTTACATTACCGCCATTTTTTATAGCTATCTCACCAACAGAGTAAGATATCGTCGAAAGATACTGTCCATAAGAAACACCTACTCCAGTTACGGTCCCGTCCACATATACCAATGTAAGTATTCCGCTTACACTTGCATTACCACGAAAAATTACAATCTTACTCACACTGTTAAGACCTGTCTCAATTGTTACCGGACTTGCTCCTGCGCCGGTAACAGTCCCCTGCGCGGTCTTGCTTCCACCTGTCCCACTGCATTCGTGCGTACCAGTTATTTTTTCGCCGGATGCATTATGAGCTGTCTTACCTTTTGCAAGGTCACCAGCCGTCACAGTATCACCAGATAGGTCAATCACGGTTCTTGAGCCGTATAAAACTTTATTTACCCCCATGACTTCACCTCCTAACCGATATTGACGGTTGTGCCACCAGATGAATCATCCTGTTCACTATAAGGAATGCCCTGTACTGTAACTTCCGCAAGGTAATCATATCCAGTGTCCGGTGTCACTACCTGTTCCGATGTTCTTGGTGTGATTGTTTTTGACTGTACTTTTGCGCTTGAAGAACCGCCACTCGAAGAGCTTGTGCTTGTTCCGAAGTATGTAATTATATAATTGATTCTAATAGAACCTGCTTTTGCGCCAGATGCCAATGTTGCGTACCATGTTCCATTTTCATATGTGGCGCCCTGAACATGCACCTTCTGGACGCCTCCATCCCCGTTTGAAAATGATACGGCTACGTTAGCGTTTGAGGCATCGCTTATACCGAGCACTTTGTTTATATCTGAGTTTGAGATAACCGAAACTGATGTGTTGTCATTTGGACTTATGTTGCATACTCTGGATCCAGCGAAAAACATCTGTATATTTTTTCTTAATGAATTAAAGTTGCTATTTAGTTCTATAAAATCATCATTTCTCGAATATCCATTGAAAAATCAAATTTCCTAAAGTATAATAATCTGAGTTAATTATGTTTATTTACGAAAGGGACTTTTAAAATGAATGCATATAGAGACGTAGACGATATTGATATAACTCAGGAAGCGCCAACAACTGAACCTGAGAGGCAGTATTATTTTATTAAAAAAGCGAAAGAATATGTCAGAAGAGAATCAGAAAAGGATGGTAGACCATTGACCTTTGCTACCGTAACCTTTGGGTGTCAGATGAATGCGCGCGATTCGGAAAAATTACGCGGAATTCTACTTGAAATAGGCTACGAAGAAGCGGCTGAAGAAGAGGCGGATTTTGTAATCTTTAATACATGTACTGTCCGGGAAAATGCGAATACGAGAGTTTACGGACGCCTTGGCCAGTTAAAGTCACATAAAAAGAAAAATCCACATATGAAGATTGCCTTGTGCGGCTGTATGATGCAGGAACCGGAAGTTGTAGAAAAACTTCGTACAAGCTATCGCTTCGTAGATCTTATTTTCGGCACACATAACATTTATAAATTTGCGGAACTAATTACTGCAGTTTACGAAAGTGGCCGCATGGTCATTGATATCTGGAAAGATACGGATAAGATTGTCGAAGATCTTCCAAACGACAGGAAATATTCCTTTAAATCCGGAGTCAACATTATGTTTGGCTGCAACAATTTCTGTAGTTACTGTATCGTGCCATATGTAAGAGGACGTGAGAGAAGCCGTAAACCAGAAGCAATTGTACGGGAAATCGAACGTCTTGTAGCTGATGGTGTTACAGAAGTTATGCTTCTTGGACAAAATGTAAATTCTTACGGAAAGAACTTGGAAGAACCGTTGTCCTTTGCAGAACTACTACAAAAAATCGAGCAGATTGAGGGACTTCATCGAATCCGTTTTATGACTTCCCACCCGAAAGATCTTTCTGATGAATTGATCGAAGTGATGGGTAAGAGTAAAAAAATCTGTAAACACCTTCATCTTCCCGTACAATCCGGAAGCAGTCGTATTTTAAAGAAGATGAACCGCCATTATACAAAAGAACAGTATTTGGAACTGGTAGATAAAATCCGTGCCGCTGTGCCAGATATCTCTCTGACAACAGATATTATTGTCGGATTTCCTGGTGAGACAGAAGAGGACTTCCTGGAAACTTTAGATATTGTAAGAAAAGTACGATACGACAGTGCGTTTACATTTATCTACTCCAAGAGAACTGGAACGCCTGCTGCCACAATGGAAGATCAGGTTCCGGAGGATGTTGTAAAAGATCGTTTTGACCGTCTCCTGAAAGAAGTTCAGACAATTGCAGCAGAGGTATGTGCTGTACACGAAGGAACCATTCAGGAAGTGCTGGTTGAATCTGTCAGTGACCATGATGACCATATGGTGACCGGACGACTCAGCAATAACATTCTTGTTCATTTCCAGGGAGATGCATCTATGATCGGCGATTATGTCAATGTGAAGCTGGATCAATGTAAAGGCTTCTATTATATTGGAGAACAGGTATAGAAAAATATACCAGTGATGATATTGATAAAACGAGTAGAAAACGCTCACACTATTTTGTAAGAACAGATAGTGAGGGCGTTTTTATATGAAGAATAGCTTATCAAAGAAAAACATTTATTTAAAAAATATAAGTGAATATCTTGTACTATGGGCTGTCGGAGGATGTATTTATTATGGGATTGAAGTCTTATTTCGCGGTTTTTCACATATAAGTATGTTCATGCTTGGCGGACTGTGTATGCAGTTTTTTACATGGCAGGGACGGCTGACAGAATGGCAGGATGCTCTGCCAAGACAGATTACACGTTGTACGATCTTTGTTGTGAGTATGGAATTTATCACTGGAATTATCGTAAACAAATGGTATCACCTGGCAGTTTGGGATTATTCGGATATGCCATTGCAGTTATGGGGGCAGATTTGTCTTCCCTTTGCGCTTATTTTTTCTTTTTTATGTACTATGGGTATCCTTCTGTCCGGATATCTGCTTCATTGGTTCTATAGAGAACCAATGCCACATTACCGCATTTGGTAGTGTTACATCATCCGTTTTGATATTTGATAAACATGTGGCAGGTAGTGATAACTAATCTTTTCCTGTTTGTCTAAAATTTCGACTTTCATGAAACAGGATGAGATGTTATAATATAAAGATGCCGAAGTTTCGAGATTGCCAATGGCATTCCTGAATTCACAAGTATTACACAAGAGGAGATAAAAAAGTGGCTGAATTAACACCTATGATGCAGCAGTATATGAAAACAAAAGAAGAATACAAAGACTGCATTTTATTTTATAGACTGGGAGATTTCTATGAGATGTTCTTTGATGATGCACTGGTAGCATCAAAAGAACTGGACATCACCCTTACCGGAAAAAACTGTGGACTGGAAGAACGTGCACCGATGTGCGGTGTCCCGTTCCATGCAGTAGACGGTTATTTGAACCGGCTCGTATCTAAAGGTTACAAGGTCGCCATCTGCGAACAGATGGAAGATCCGGCAACTGCAAAAGGAATTGTCAAACGTGAGGTTGTCCGGATTGCCACACCTGGAACGAACCTGGATATGCAGGCATTAGACGAGACAAAGAACAACTACATTATGTGTGTTGTCTACATGGAAGATCGTTTTGGGTTGTCTGTCGCTGATGTTACGACCGGCGATTATTTTGTTACGGAGATTAATACAGAAGAAAAACTGTTTGACGAAATCTATAAACTTATGCCGTCGGAACTTATCTGTAATGAAGCATTTTTCATGAGCGGCATGAACATCGAAGATTTGAAGAACCGCCTTGGAATTACCATTTATTCACTGGATCCATGGTATTTTGATGATGCGATCTGTCAGGATACATTAAAAGAGCATTTCAAAGTCGGATCATTGACTGGTCTTGGTCTTGCAGATTATGACTGTGGGATCATTGCTTCCGGAGCCCTTTTGATCTATCTGAAAGAGACTCAGAAGACATCTCTTTCACATATGTCGCGTTTGATTCCATATGCCGCCGGAAAATATATGCTCCTTGACAGTTCTACAAGACGGAATCTTGAACTTTGTGAGACTTTAAGAGAGAAGCAGAAGAGAGGGAGCCTTCTCTGGGTACTGGATAAGACGAAAACCGCTATGGGCGCCAGAAATCTCCGGAAATATATTGAACAGCCACTGGTTCAGAAAAATGATATTGAAAAACGTCTGGATGCTCTCAATGAACTTTTAGATAACGCGATTTCAAGAGAAGAAATCCGGGAATATCTGTCACCGATCTATGATCTTGAGCGTCTGGTCAGCAAGATTACATATCAGTCTGCGAACCCGAGAGATATGATCGCATTTGAAAGTTCTCTTTCTATGCTGCCTCATATCAAATATATTTTAAGCGAGATGACAAGTCCTCTTTTGAAAGAACTTTATGAAGATTTAGATACGCTGGAAGATCTGTGCACACTGATCAAAGATGCAATCCAAGAAGATCCGCCGCTTGCCATGAAGGAAGGCGGTATTATCCGCGACGGGTATAATCCGGAAGTCGATAAGCTCCGCTCGGCTAAGTCTGACGGAAAAGACTGGCTTGCAAAACTGGAAAGTGACGAGCGTGAGAAAACCGGCATCAAAAATCTAAAGATTAAATACAATAAAGTATTCGGCTACTATCTGGAAGTGACCAATTCTTTTAAAGATCTGGTTCCGGATTATTATACAAGAAAACAGACCCTTGCCAATGCAGAGCGTTATATTATTCCGGAATTAAAAGAACTGGAGGATACGATTCTCGGTGCGGAAGATAAGCTTTATTCTCTGGAGTATGAGCTTTACAGTGATATCCGGAGCCGTGTAGCCAAAGATGTTGTCCGTGTCCAGAAAACTGCCAAAGTGATCGCCCAGATTGATACACTGGCTTCTCTGGCTCTTGTTGCAGAGCAAAATAATTATGTGCGTCCGAAGATAAATGAAAAAGGTGTCATTGACATCAAAGAGGGCCGTCACCCGGTAGTTGAGAAAATGATTCCAAATGATATGTTCATTTCCAATGATACATATCTGAACGATAAAAAAGACCGGATTGCAATTATAACCGGACCGAACATGGCCGGAAAGTCTACCTACATGCGCCAGACAGCCCTGATTGTCCTGATGGCTCAGATTGGCTCTTTTGTTCCTGCCTCCAAAGCCGACATCGGTCTGGTAGACCGTATCTTTACCCGTGTAGGAGCTTCCGATGATCTGGCAAGTGGTCAGAGTACATTTATGGTCGAGATGACGGAAGTCGCAAATATTTTAAGAAATGCCACTAGCAAGAGTCTTTTAATACTTGACGAGATCGGCCGTGGAACGAGTACCTTTGACGGGCTCAGCATTGCCTGGGCAGTCATCGAACATATCAGTAACAGCAAACTTCTTGGTGCTAAGACTTTATTTGCCACACATTACCACGAGCTGACCGAGCTGGAAGGCAAAATAGATAACGTGAATAACTATTGCATTGCTGTTAAAGAGAACGGTGACGATATCATTTTCCTTAGAAAAATTGTCAAAGGTGGTGCAGACAAAAGTTATGGTATCCAGGTAGCGAAGCTTGCAGGGGTGCCGGAGTCTGTTACTGACCGGGCAAAGGAAATTGTAGAAGAACTGGTTCAGACGGATATTACAAGCCGGATCAAAGATATTGCTGTTTTGGGTGCCCCAAAACCTAAGGCGAAAAAATATGATGACGTGGATCTGGCTCAGATGTCATTGTTCGATACAGTGAAAGATGATGACGTATTAAAAGAGTTAAAAGAGCTTGATCTTGGAAACCTGACACCAATCGAAGCACTCAATACCCTTTATCAGCTTCAGAACAAATTAAAAAACAGGTGGTAGACCATGAGTAAGATACAGGTATTAGACCAGATTACAATTGATAAAATTGCCGCCGGGGAAGTCATAGAACGTCCGGCATCCGTAGTCAAAGAGCTTGCTGAGAATGCAATTGATGCCGGTGCGACTGCTGTAACTGTCGAGATCAAGGAAGGTGGCATTACATTTATGCGAATCGCTGACAACGGAATCGGAATTGATAAAGAAGATGTCCGTGCTGCATTTTTACGCCATTCTACAAGTAAGATCCGAAGTGCAGAGGATCTTGCACACATTTCATCTCTTGGTTTCCGTGGCGAAGCACTTTCCAGTATTGCAGCGGTCTCTCAGGTAGAGCTTCTGACCAAGACAAAGGAAGCAGAATTTGGCGTGCGATATAAGATTGCCGGTGGAAAGGAAGAATCACTTGAAGATGCCGGTGCCCCGGATGGCACGACATTTTTGATCCGACAGCTTTTCTACAACACACCTGCCAGAAGAAAGTTTTTAAAAACTGCTATGACAGAGGCTAGTCACGTCGGAGACCTGGTCACAAGACTGGCGTTATCTCATCCGGAAGTTTCCTTCCGTTTTATCAACAACGGTCAGGTTAAACTTCATACTTCCGGCAATGGAAATTTGAAGGATGTTATCTATCATATATACGGACGGGAGATTGCATCGAATCTGATTGAAGTAGATTTTGAAAGAAAAGGAATCCACATTACCGGATATCTTGGAAAGCCCTTGATTTCCCGCGGCAACCGTAATTTTGAAAATTATTTCGTAGATGGAAGATACATTAAGAGCAGTATCATCTCCAAGGCAATTGAAGACGGATATAAAGATTTTACTATGCAGCACAAATACCCATTTGTCGTGCTTTACCTGGACGTAGACACAGAACATGTAGATGTTAATGTGCATCCGACCAAGATGGATGTCCGTTTTAATAATCAGCAGGAGATTTATAATACCCTGTTTGCAGCTGTCGATGATGGACTACATGAACGGGAGCTGATTCCCGAAGTGACATTGGATGATATAAAAATTCCAGAAGAACCGAAAGATTGTAAAAGTAATTTTCCAGAAGAACCGAAAGAGTCGAAGATGGATCTGCCGAAAAAAAGTGAGGCAGAACATACCGAAAAGCTGCGAACCTCTTTGCAGTCACCACAAAATGAAGATGAAAAGCTGCAATACTTTATGAATGAGATGAAGAAGAGAGTATATTCTTACCATGAAGCGCTGCACGAAAATAAGCAAGAAACAACACCTGCTTCTTCCAATACAGATGCCTGTGACCTACAGAAAAATGTACCAGTGACGTATTCCTATAAACCACAGAAAAATATGCCAGCTCCTGACTCCTATAAACCACAAAGAAATGTGCAGGCACAAGGCTCGCAGATCGCAGAGTCGCCAAATTATACTGCAAAACAAGTTCCTACGGAAAAGCCACAGCAACTCAATTTCTTTGAAGAAAAACTTCTGGAGCCACAGGCAAAAGCTGAACATAAGATTATCGGCCAGGTCTTTGATACTTACTGGCTGGTAGAATTTCATGATAACTTATATATTATCGACCAGCATGCAGCTCATGAGAGAGTTCTGTATGAACAGACATTGAAGGGCATGAAGACACGGGAGTTTACTTCTCAGCTTATTAGTCCGCCAATCATACTGAATCTGTCTATGCAGGAGGCAGAACTTCTCAGGCTTTATATGGATCAGTTCACGCGGATTGGTTTTGAGATAGAAGAATTCGGACAGGATTCCTATGCAGTCCGCGCTGTACCGGACAATCTGTTCAGTATTGCAAAAAAAGAACTGCTCATGGAGATGATTGACAGTCTGTCTGATGAAATCAACCGAAATGCGCCATCTAATCTGATTGACGAAAAGATTGCATCTATGTCCTGTAAGGCAGCTGTCAAAGGAAATATGCGATTGAGCGCTGCAGAAGTAGACACATTGATCACGGAACTTCTGTCACTGGACAATCCTTATCACTGTCCACATGGGAGACCCACCATTATCGCCATGTCAAGGCGCGAACTGGAAAAGAAATTCAAACGTATTGTTTAATATCGAATATGAAAAATGTAAGGGATGATATATCATGCAAAAACAACCTTTAATCATTCTCACCGGACCTACTGCAGTCGGTAAAACAAAGGCTTCCATTGGTCTTGCAAAAGCAATCGGTGGTGAGATTATTTCTGCAGATTCCATGCAGGTCTACAAATATATGGATATTGGTTCCGCAAAAATCCGTCCGGAAGAAATGCAGCATGTTCCACATTACTTAGTAGATGAACTGGAACCAGACGATGAATTTCATGTTGTCCGTTTTCAACAGATGGCAAAAGAAGCTATGAAAAAGATCTATGCTGCCGGGCATATTCCAATTGTAGTAGGCGGAACCGGATTTTATATTCAAGCACTACTTTATGATATTGATTTTACAGATAATGATAATGACACCTCGCTCCGCGCAGAATTAGAATCATTTGCAAAAGAACATGGCGCAGAGGCACTTCATGAAAAACTCCGCGAAGTGGACCAAAAGTCGGCAGAAACTATCCATGCAAATAATATAAAGCGAGTCATTCGGGCATTGGAATTTTATCAGAAAACCGGAATGAAAATTTCTGAACACAATGAAACAGAGCGGCAAAAAGAGTCGCCCTATCAATTTGTATATTTTGTCTTAAATGATGACCGCGAGAACCTGTACCGCCGTATAGATCTGCGAGTCGACCAGATGATAGAAGAGGGGCTTGTCGCGGAAGTTAAGGCTTTAAAAGCGCGTGGCTATGACCGCAGCATGGTCTCTATGCAGGGACTTGGATATAAAGAAATTCTGGACTATCTGGATGGAGCATGCACATTAGAAGATGCCATTTACAAAATCAAACGAGACACAAGACATTTTGCAAAACGTCAGATTACATGGTTCAAGCGTGAGAAGCATGTGACATGGATTAATAAAAAAGATTACAATTATGATGAAGATAAGATTCTGGAAGTGATGCTGGAATCTATTCAGAAAGATATTTTGGAGGAACAATCATGTTAAATATAGAAGATATGTATCTGGAAATGGGAATCCGCAGAGAGGTTTACGATTTCGGAAGCCAGATTGAAGGAACTTTAAAAGAACGTTTTGATGCCATCGACAAAGTGGCTGAGTACAATCAGTTGAAAGTCGTGCATGCTATGCAGAAATGTAAAGTCAATGCCGGCTGTTTCAAATACGCCAGTGGATACGGCTATGACGATCCGGGACGTGACACACTGGAAGAAGTGTACGCAGAGATTTTCCATACAGAAAGTGCTCTTGTAAGACCTCAGATTACATGCGGGACTCACGCACTGGCACTGGCATTGGCTGCAAATCTGCGTCCGGGCGATGAGCTTCTATCTCCAGTCGGAAAACCTTATGACACATTGGAAGAAGTCATTGGAATCCGCCCATCGAATGGTTCTCTTGCGGAGTACGGAATTTCCTATCGCCAGGTGGATCTCCTGGAAGGCGGTGCATTTGACTATGACAATATCAAAAAAGCAATCAATGAAAAGACAAAGCTTGTAACGATCCAGCGTTCCAAAGGATATCAGACAAGACCAAGCTTTTCTGTCTCACAGATTGGAGAACTGATCGCGTTTGTAAAGAGTATCAAACCAGACGTTATCTGTATGGTTGATAACTGTTACGGTGAATTTGTAGAGACGATCGAACCAAGTGATGTGGGAGCAGATATGGTCGTTGGCTCCCTGATCAAGAACCCGGGCGGTGGACTTGCGCCAATCGGTGGGTATATTGCAGGACGAAAGGATTTGATCGATAATTGTGGATACCGTCTGACTTCTCCTGGACTTGGAAAGGAAGTCGGTGCATCTCTCGGTGTCATGCAGTCTTTCTTCCAGGGGCTTTTCCTGGCACCGACTGTGACAGCAGGTGCTTTAAAAGGAGCCATCTTTGCAGCAAACGTCTACGAAAAATTAGGTTACAGTGTCATTCCAAATGGTACGGAGAGCCGCCACGATATTATTCAGGCAGTAGAACTTGGAACACCGGAAGGTGTTATCGCATTCTGTAAGGGAATCCAGGCTGCTGCCCCGGTTGATTCCTATGTCACACCAGAACCATGGCCGATGCCAGGATATGACAGTGATGTTATTATGGCAGCCGGAGCATTTGTTCAGGGATCCTCTATCGAGCTGAGTGCCGATGGCCCGATCAAAGAGCCATATGCAGTGTATTTCCAGGGCGGACTTACATGGCAGCATGCAAAGCTTGGAATATTAATGTCATTAGAGTATATGGTAAGAGAAGGCCTTGTAACAGAGTTATAATATAAAGTTAAGGAGTTCAGATATGAAAACACTTGCAATTGTCGGAGGCGGTGCTTCCGGTATGTTGGCGGGCATCACCGCCCTTGAGACAAATCCAGACATTCATGTCATTATCTTTGATCAGAAGGATATTCTTGGAAAGAAAATTTTGTCTACCGGAAATGGGCGCTGTAATCTGACAAATAAAAACATGTCTTTGGATTATTTCCGAAGTGATGAGCCGCAATTGATTTCTTCTGTTCTAAAAGCCTTTGGATATTCGGATACAATTCGTTTTTTCGAAAATCTGGGACTTCTGATGAAATCCAGAAATGGATACATTTATCCAAGATGTGATCAGGCATCTGTCGTCCGTTCTGTTCTGGATAATCGTTTAAAAGAGCTGGGCGCAGACATCAGACGTGAGAACGCAGTGACATCCATATGCCGGACAAAAAAAGGATTCCAGATTGAGACCGGCAGCGAAAAAATTCAAGCTGACCGCATCATTTTATCAGCCGGCGGAAAGGCTTCTTCGAAACTCGGCTCTGATGGCAGCGGTTATACCCTTGTCAAATCACTGGGGCATTCTGTTGTGCCGGTTGTTCCGGCACTGGTGCAGTTAAAAGTAAAGGATTTTGCCTTTCAAAAAGCTTCAGGAGTCAGGACAGATGCAAAAGTAACAGCCTTGATCAATGGGCGTATGGCTGCCTCAGATACCGGTGAACTTCAGATTACCAATTATGGCATATCCGGAATTCCTGTATTCCAAGTCAGCCGCTATATTTCCAGGGCTTTATATGAAAAGAAAAATGCGCAGGTTATGATTGACTTTCTGCCAGAATTAGAGGAAGCTTCACTTAGAGAACTATTTAGCAAAAAGCTTCAGCACCTGAGCGAGAACCAAAAGGCAAAACCGGAAGACCTTCTGACCGGAATTCTTCACACAAAACTAATTCCGGAAATACTCCGAATCTCAGGCATCCGTTTTTCTGCGAAACTAAATATGATCAAAGAAGCAGAACTTACAAGACTGTGTGAGGTCATAAAGTCTTGCAGGTTAAACATTTCTGATACCAACGGGTTTGACAATGCTCAAGTTAGCGCAGGCGGTGTCAGCTTAAAAGAAGTAGATATGGAGACGATGCAGTCCTGTATTACAAAAGATCTCTATCTTGCCGGAGAACTTCTTGACGTTGATGGAATTTGTGGCGGTTATAATCTACAGTGGGCATGGGCTACCGGTTATCTGGCAGGAAAACATGCGGCATCTGATCTATAACAATTACTTTAAGAAATATATAAATTCGGCCGATTCATAAAAAAAGTGAGGAAAAAGAATGGAATTACTAAAACTGGTAATTGTGGACGATGAACCAATTTTATTACAGGGACTTTTAGATACCTATGACTGGGAGAGCATGGGATTTGAGGTTGTTGGATCTGCCAAAAGTGGAGTTCAGGCGCTGGATGTCATCAGACGTGAACAGCCACATGTAGTTCTAACTGATATTCGAATGAAGCAAATGACAGGACTTATGGTTATGGAAGAAATTCAAAAAGAACAAATCTCATGTCTTTTTGTAGTACTTAGTGCATACCGTGATTTTGAATATGCCAAACATGCCTGTGATCTTGGTGCCTACGCATATCTTTTAAAACCAATCGATGATGAACAGCTTCGCTCTACAATGACCGGAGCCTATAACACATGTATCAAACAGCTACGCAGTGAAGAAAAATACGAAAGCTGGGAACAACTTCTTTTAAAAGACGATGACAGTTTTCTGCAGGTCGTAATACAAAAATATGTTCAGAACCTAATCCCGGAGGAGAAGATTACAGAAGTATTCTCTGTACTTCATGATCTGCCGGATAATCATGATTTTTTTATCACAGTGTGCGCCGATATTGATTTAGTTTATAAAATTACAAATTCTTTAGATTATGAAGCATCCAGATATGCAGTGATCCAGGAACTAGAAGCACATGTTTTTGAACATTTTTCGTACTGGAAATTTGAAGGGGAAGACGGCAATTATGTTTTCATTATAAAAACTCAGCAAAAAAATGCAGTAAGGCAGATCAAAACTTTATTAGAACAGGCAAAGAATGAAGAAAAATGTCCGGTCATCGCTTCTATTTCCAAGCCATATAAAGGAATATCCGGAATCCGAAAAAGCTATGAAGAAGCACAAAAGTTATTTGGAATAGCCAGTGCGTCCGGTGCCAGTGCGTTTACAATTCCAGAAGATTTAGAAGAGCAGGAAGACGATTTGAATCAGTTTTCTGAAGACAGGGAAATCCGGATCATAAACAGCATACGGAAAAACGATTTTGTGGAACTAAAAGAAACATTTATTGATTTTATTTACCATCTTCCAAAAGAAGAAGCACGGCAATGCCAGTACCTTCATAAAGTTATGCTCCGAGTACAGTTCATGCTTCAGGACACCTATGGTATGAACGAGGATATGAAAAATCAATTTGCAAATTATTATTCTAACCTGAATCATCTGCCGGCTGTAAAAGCAGTAGATGTCTGCTATAAAATTTTATGCCGTGCAATAGAACTGCGTCAGGAAGAAGCCGGAAAAAATGAAACGGGTTATTTTAAAGAATATATGGCAGAAGCTGTCGCTTATATCGAAGAACATCTTCAAGAGGAAGACTTGTCAATCATTGCAACAGCAGCTCATGTATATTTAAACCCAGTTTACTTTGGACGTATCTTTAAAAGCACCTTCCATATGACATTTAAACAGTACCTGGTCAAAAAACGTATGGATAAAGCAAAAAGAATGCTGGAAGAAGGGGATACCAGTATCCGAACAATCTGTGAAGAAGTCGGTATCAGCAATCCTTCTTATTTTTCACAATTGTTCAAACAATATACCGGAAAACTGCCAAGTGAGTATAAAAAGGAATACGAAGTATGAAGCATAAACATTTAAGTTCAGGTATCCAGAAAAAATATTTAAAATCCACGTTTATATTACTTTTTTTTGCACTTTTATTATCAATGATCGGAGTATGGAGTTATATGCACCATACTTGAAAAAATAATATTATAGAAAAATACAAGTTTGCAGACGAGAAGATGGGAATTTTACTGGATAATCTTTATACGAAATCAAAAGAAGTTACCGCAGAAGCTATTCTTAATGAAACGATCCAAAAAAGTCTGAACGCAGAAGAACTGACTGATAATGAAAAGAATGCCGTTGGCAAATATTTTTCATATCTGGATCTGGATTCTATTCAAGACTATTGTTATATGGATAATAAAGGAAACGTATATACCAGATCCTATAGTTATGTAAATGCTTTTGACATTAAAAATACTGTGTTTCAGAAGAAGCTTGGTACAGAGTATGCAAAAACAGTCTGGTTCATTGCTAAAGATACCGTCTTTAATGGAAAAGAAAATTCCTTGTTCATCACCCGATATGTTCATTCTCTGGACTATCCAAGTGAACCGGGAATTATTATTCTGAAAATGAAACCTTCCTTTTTGAACCATATCATAACGATGGCTTCCGAAAAGACAGATTCTGATATTATAACCGGGATTATGGATCAGAATGGGAATATTTATGCTCTGAATCAGGAAAACACTGCCTTGCCGGACAATGTGACGAAAACTTTAATAAATGCATGTAAGAAATCCTCCGATACGGGAATTATTCTCAATGGAGAGACTGTAACGGGTGGTTATCTGTCTGCTTACTATCAAAAGGACTGTTCGTTTTCCATCTTTACATATGTGCCAAATAATGTTGTTACAAGTCAGACCACTCAGATTTTAATTGTATTGGTTCTAATTTACCTGATTATTGTAGTATTAGCCCTATTACTCAGTATCTTGTTCTCTAATCGGTTTACCAGACCGATTCAGGAAATCACCACATATATGACCGGATTTGACGGTGGAGATTATACACATATGCCGGAGCTTCACACAAACACGGAATTAGATCAGATTGGACATTCTTACAATGAAATGCTTGGCAATATTGAACAACTTGTCAATGAAATTAAATTACAGGAAAAAGAACTTCGCACCAGTGAATTAAATATGCTGATCAGTCAGATCAATCCACATTTTCTGTATAATACGCTGGATACCATCTATATGCTTGCGCGTATGAACAAAGAGGAAACGACCATGCGTATGATTCAGGCTCTTTCCAAATACCTGCGCCTCAGCCTCAGTAAAGGAAGTGAAATCGTATCCGTAGAAGATGAGCTGGAAAATGTGAAAAGCTACATGGAAATCCAGCAGATTCGAAACGCAGATCTGTTTGAGTATGAAATTGACTGTCAAGTCAATGCAAAAGAAAATAAAATCTTGAAGCTGATTCTTCAGCCATTAGTTGAAAATGCAGTAAAATATGGATTCAGTGAAATCTATGAGGGCGGCTATATCCGGATACGGATTACAGAAGAAAATGATGTTCTGGTGCTGTCTGTCTATAATACCGGCATGCCAATGAATAAAGATATGGTGGAAAAAATCAACGGGCTTACACATTTGCCTATTTCTCAGATTAAAAAGGCATTTCCTGACAAAAAACATGGATACGGTGTATTTAATATACTGACTAGACTGCGGTTAAAATACGGTGATAAGATTACATATTACTACGAAACAACCGATGCTAGTACAACTTGTACGATAAAAGTGCCAAAAGGAGATGAGCAGGAATCATGAAAAAACAACATATCAAAAAAACAATCCGAAGTATGTTTATATTTCTACTTATGATCTGCCTGCTGACCGGCTGCAAAACATCTGAAAAAAAACAGGCAGAAGAATCCAAAGATCCGGTAAAAATATCCATTATTCTGACAGTGGATCCATCTACCGGAACGAAAAACGAACAGAAAGTAGTGGAAGCATTTAATAAAAAATACAAAGGAACTTATGAACTGGATGTTGACTGGATTGTAGAGACAGAAAATGACTATCGTCAAAATCTGAAACGGTTGAATGCAACCGATGAACTTCCGGATATTATTACAGATCTTCGAATGCTTCCTTCTTTTTATCAGAAAATGATTGCAGAAAACCGAATTATGGATCTGACTCCATATATTGATGCAGATGAAGAGTGGTCTTCCATGATCGAACCCATTGTCCAGAAAGGCTGCACTTACACAGACGGAAATATTTATCTTGCACCAATTTCAACTGCGGCTTTTTCCTGCTGCGGTATATTCTGGAATCAGGAATTATTCCGTCAGGCCGGCATCGATTCCTTTCCAACAACATGGGATGAGTTCTGGGCGTGTTGTGACAAACTTACAAACGCAGGTATCACGCCGCTGGCACTACATACAGATGGAACTGGCTGGGCTCCTATGTTACTGGCAAGTGCCGCAGTCGCTTCTTCATCGGAAGAAGGTGCTGAATTTATGAATCTGATTTATCCGGACACCTACCAGAATGCTTCCGGGCTGGAATTGGCCAATACCTTAAAGCGGCTATTTTCCTATACAACATCGAATGCCATGTATAATGATTTTGACACAGCTTACAATAACTTTTTTGACGGGAAAGCGGCTATGATCCCAAATGGATATTGGATGATCGACCAGATTCCTGACGGATGGGAACAGTATGTTCGTTTTTCTTCTTTCCCTGAAAATGCACTGGTTTCTTCACCAGAAACATTTGGCTGGGCATTGACCTCCGGCTGCAGTGAAGAAGTAAAAGAAGGAGCACTTGTATTTTTTAAATTTCGGACAGAATTTAATCTTCTGGAAAAAGAAACGATGCTTTCAATGGAGGGAAAATACATAAGCCAGGTGGAACGCGACTACCTGAATGCATTTTTGAATTCTCCGAAATTTGTTCCGAATTACCAGGTCAAATGGAATTCCGTTTTCCAGGAAAATACTCTCTCCAAATACCTGCCGCAGCTTGCGGAAGGGCGTATCACCCCGGAAGATTTTCTAAATTATGCAGATGACAGCATCCGACAATTTGAAGAAGAGCAATAACGGAAAGTTTAATTTTTTACATTAGAGGTTTTTTAATTGATACAGCTTTATGCAAATTTCCTGCTAAGATATGAGTAAATCAAGAGAATTAAAAAAGATTCTCAGAAAGGCGAGGGAACAATTATGAAAATGCGTAAAGTTGTATCAATTTTACTTGTTGCAGCAATGACTATCGGAATGGTAACTGGCTGCGGCAGCTCATCGGACAAAAAAACTGCAAAGTCCGATGCAAAAGGAAAAGTGTATTACCTGAACTTCAAGCCTGAAGCGGATGAGCAGTGGCAGGAGCTTGCAGAGAAATACACAGATGAAACGGGCGTTCCGGTAACTGTACTCACTGCTGCATCCGGTGAATACGAAAAAACATTAAAATCCGAAATGGCAAAGACAGATGCTCCTACATTATTCCAGGTAAATGGTCCGGTAGGACTTGCAAGTTGGAAAGATTATTGCTATGACCTGAAAGATTCTGATATAGCAAAAGAGCTGACAGATGATGATTTTAGTCTGATGGACGGAGATAAGATGGCAGGTATTGCTTATGTTGTTGAGAGTTATGGTATCATTTACAACAAAGAGCTTCTTAAAAAAGCAGGTTACTCCGCATCAGATATCACTAACTTTGACAGCTTCAAGAAAGTTGTGGAAGACATTACAGCAAATAAAGACAAACTTGGATTCTCTGCATTTACATCAGCAGGTATGGACGGTTCTTCTGACTGGAGATTTAAAACTCACCTGGCAAACCTTCCAATCTATTATGAGTATAAAGCAGACGGTATTGATAATACAGATGCAATCAAAGGTACATACCTTGACAACTATCGTCAGATCTGGGATCTGTACATCAACAATGCAACTTGCGATCCAACTGCTCTTTCTACAAAGACAGCTGATGATGCAACTGCAGATTTCGTAACAGGAGAGGCTGTATTCTATCAGAACGGTACATGGGAATACAACAACATCAAAGATATTGGTGATGATAATCTTGGAATTCTTCCTATCTACATTGGTGTAGACGGAGAGGAGAATCAGGGAATCTGTACTGGTACAGAGAACTACTGGTGTGTAAACTCCAAAGCTTCAGAAGATGACATTCAGGCTACTTTAGACTTCATGAACTGGTGTGTAACATCTGATACAGGCGTCAATGGTCTTTGCAAAGAAATGGGATTCACGATTCCGTTCAAAGCAAATCTTGATTCCGATAACGTACTTGTAAATGAAGCAAACAAATATCTGGAAGATGGCAAAACTCCTGTTTCATGGAACTTCTCAACAATGCCTTCTGAGGAATGGAAGAATGGTGTTGGTTCTGCATTAACTGCATATGCAGCAGATCAGACAGATGCGAATTGGGCAAAAGTTGTAAGTGCTTTTGTAGACGGTTGGGCAACTGAAGCAGCAGCTTCCAAATAAGAAATATCAAATATGAATCGTAAAATATTCATGCGGCGGGCAGGATCAATTCTCCCGCCGCTTTTAAGGAAAGGGGGCGCCTTTTATGCAAAAGGCTGTAAAACGTTATATGCCCATATTCGTACTTCCAACATTCTGTGCGTTTATCTTGGGCTTTATCATTCCTTTTATCATGGGAATCTGGCTTTCATTCTGTAAATTTACAACGGTAACAGATGCGAAATTCGTCGGATTTTCCAACTATAAAAAAGCTTTTGAGGACACGGTATTCCGTCATTCTTTCTGGTACACAGCATTGTTTGCAGTTGCATCTTTAATTATTATCAATGCCGTTGCTTTCGCTCTGGCAAGTGCACTTACCAAGAATATGCGTGGTACTAATATTTTCCGTACGATCTTCTTTATGCCGAACCTGATCGGAGGAATTGTTCTTGGTTATATCTGGCAGTTGATTTTTAATGGTATTCTTGAAAAATACGGAACTGCACTCGCATTAAACGAATGGTACGGATTCTGGGGACTGATCATTCTTGTAAGCTGGCAGCAGATTGGTTATATGATGATCATCTATATTGCAGGTCTTCAGTCTATTCCAGGTGACGTTATGGAAGCAGCCCAGATCGATGGTGCAGGAAAATGGACAAAATTATTCAAAGTCACGATTCCAATGATGATGCCGTCCATTACTATTTGTATGTTCTTATCACTGACAAACGGATTTAAATTATTTGACCAGAACTTATCACTGACAGCCGGTGAACCTTCCAAGATGTCTGAGATGATGGCACTGAACATCTTTAACACGTTTTACGGACGTACTGGATGGGAAGGTGTCGGACAGGCAAAAGCCGTCCTGTTCTTTGTTCTTGTCGTTGCAATTAGTATGATTCAGTTACATATGACTCGTTCCAAGGAGGTGCAGCAATAAATGAAAAAGAAAAGAAGTGCTCTTAGCACAGCCGGAACCGGTATATTTACAATCTTAGGAATTGTCTATATACTGCCTATTTTAATCGTACTTATGAATTCTTTTAAAAAGAAGGTTTATATTAATAAACAGCCATTCCAGCTTCCGGATGGAAAAACGATGGCCGGACTTGAAAACTACATGACTGCAATTGATAAATATAATCTTCTAAGTGCAGTTGGCTGGACAGTATTTATCACTGTTGGATCTGTTCTTGTAATTCTTGTATGTACTTCTATGTGTGCATGGTACATTACAAGAGTCAAATCTAAATTTACTAAACTGCTTTACCTTTTATGCGTATTTTCAATGGTCGTACCTTTCCAGATGGTTATGTTCACCCTGTCACTGGTTGCAGACCGTACCGGACTACGTACGCCTTGGGGTATCATTATTATTTATCTGGGCTTTGGTGCAGGTCTTGCAGTATTTATGTTCTGCGGATTTGTCAAATCAATTCCAATCGAGATAGAGGAAGCAGCAATGATAGACGGCTGCACACCGATCCGTACATTTTTCAGTGTAGTACTTCCGATCATGAAGCCGACCTACATCTCTGTTGGTATTCTCGAGACAATGTGGATCTGGAATGACTTCCTTCTTCCTTATCTGGTACTGGATTTGAACAAATATAAGACAATTTCTATCGCAATCCAGTATATGAAGGGAAGCTATGGACGTGTTGATATGGGTGCTGTTATGGCTGCTCTGATTCTTGCAGTTATCCCTGTCATCATCTTTTATCTGTCCTGTCAGAAACATATTATCAAGGGTGTGGCAGCAGGAGCCGTTAAGGGTTAGGTACATGCCTGAAAAAAAGGAGTTTATATCATGAGACAAAGTGGAATTTTAATGCCTGTATCTGCACTTCCAGGTACATACGGAATCGGATCATTTTCAAAGGAAGCATATAAATTTGTCGACTGGTTGCAAAAAAGCGGCCAGTCACTGTGGCAGATTCTGCCGCTTGGACCGACCAGTTATGGAGATTCTCCTTATCAGTCTTTTTCGACCTTTGCCGGAAATCCTTATTTTATTGATCTTGAAACACTGACACGAGAAGGACTGCTTGAAGATGACATATGCACTCAGGCAGATTTTGGTAATAATCCGAATCAGATAGATTATGGCAAACTTTATCAGAACCGATTCCATATCTTAAAAATAGCTTATGAACATGCAAAAGAACGGCAGATTCTGAATTCTTCTGATTACGCGGATTTTCTGAACGAGCAGAATGAATGGCTTGCGGACTATGCTCTTTATATGTCTGTAAAAAATCATTTTCATGGAGCTGGCTGGAATCTCTGGGAGGAAGATATCCGTCTTCGCAGACCAGATGCAATTTCGCATTATCAGGACTTACTTACAGATGAAATTCATTTTTATCAGTTTCTACAATACGAATTCTACAAACAATGGAACATGTTAAAAGAATATGCAAATCAAAAAGGGATTCAGATTATTGGAGATATCCCAATTTATGTTGCTTATGACAGTGCAGATGTGTGGGCACACCCAGAGTTGTTCCAATTAGATGAAAGTGGACAGCCAACAGCAGTAGCCGGATGTCCTCCGGATGGTTTTTCTGCTACCGGACAGCTTTGGGGAAATCCTTTATATCGGTGGGATTATCACAAAGAAACCGGATTTTCCTGGTGGGTAAACCGGATCCGAGGTTGTTTTAGACTATATGATATTATGCGAATTGACCATTTCCGGGGCTTTGATGAATATTACAGCATTCCTTATGGTGATCCAACTGCTGAAAACGGGCACTGGGAAAAGGGGCCTGGTATGGATTTATTTCACAAAATAAAACAAGGACTTGGTGATCTTCCAATTATTGCTGAGGATCTTGGATTTTTGACAGATTCCGTAAAACAACTTTTAAAAGATAGTGGGTACCCAGGTATGAAAGTTCTTCAATTTGCTTTTGATTCCAGGGAAGACAGTGATTATCTTCCACACAATTATCATCCAAACTGTGTTGTATACACCGGTACCCATGATAATGATACGCTTCAAGGATGGTATCAAGCTTTAAAAGAAGAAGATAAAGAAATGGCTTTGGAATATATTGGAAATCGATTTACTCCGGAAGCAGACATTCATTGGGATTATATTCGGCTCGCTATGAGAAGTGTGGCAGATACTTGTATTATTCCTGTTCAGGACTACTTAGGTCTTGGCTGCGAAGCACGCATAAATACCCCTTCTACATTAGGCGGAAACTGGATCTGGCGTTCAGACGCAGACAGCTTCACGGATAATCTGGCAGCAAAAATTAAAAAAATTACTCAATTATGCGCGCGCAGTTTACAACAAAAAGGAGAGTAACAATGAATTACAAAAAATATTTGGAAGACCAGCTTCAGACATCTATTGAAGCAGCTGATCATAAAAGTGTTTATTATGCACTGCTTCATCTGACAAAAGAATTATGCAAAGAGAAAACAGCAAATCAAGGGACAAAAAAGATTTACTACATTTCTGCAGAATTTTTGATTGGAAAACTTCTTTCCAACAATTTGATCAATCTTGGAATCTACGATGATATAAAGAAGCTTTTACATGAAAACGGAAAATCTCTGGAAGAAATTGAAGAATTCGAACCGGAACCATCACTTGGAAATGGCGGGCTCGGACGCCTGGCTGCTTGTTTTCTTGATTCTATAGCAACACTTGGACTTCCGGGAGCTGGAATTGGTCTGAATTATCATTACGGTCTCTTCCGACAGGTTTTTGAAAACAACAAGCAAAAAGAGTTAAAAAATCCTTGGATTGAAAAAGAAAACTGGCTTATAAAAACAGATGTTCATTTTCCGGTTCAGTTTGGTTCTTTTACTTTACAGGCATCCATGTATGATATTGACATTCCCGGATATGGTAACGGAATCAACAAACTACATCTTTTTGATGCAGACTCCATTGATGAATCACTTGTGACAGATGGCATTCATTTTAACAAAGAAAATATTGCCAAAAACCTGACTTTATTCTTATACCCGGACGACAGTGATAAAGCTGGACATCTGCTCCGTATTTATCAGCAGTATTTTATGGTCTGCTGTGGTGCAAAGCTTATTTTAAAAGAACTAAAAGAACAGAATTTTGAACTTACTTCGCTTCCTGAACATGTTGTCATTCAGATCAATGATACCCATCCATCTATGATCATCCCGGAACTTATCCGGCTACTTATGGAGCAAGGCATTGACTTTGATACTGCAACTGATCTCGTATCCAGAACATGTGCCTATACAAATCACACGATTCTGGCAGAAGCTTTGGAAAAATGGCCGCTCGATTATCTGAATGTGGTCGTGCCGCAACTGGTTCCGATTATTGAAAAATTAGACGCTAAAGCAAAAGAAAAATATAAAGATGAGTCTGTTGCGATCATTGATTCGCAAGACCGTGTGCATATGGCTCACATGGACATTCACTATGGCTTTAGTGTAAACGGAGTTGCAGCCCTCCACACAGATATTTTAAAAAACTCCGAATTAAAAGCTTTTTATCAGATCTATCCGGAAAAATTTAATAATAAAACAAATGGTATTACATTCCGCCGCTGGTTGATGCACTGTAATTTGGAACTTTCGGAATATATCAGCAGTCTGATCGGTGATTCCTGGAAGAAAGATTCTGTTCAACTTGAAAAACTCCTTGAGTACCAGAATGACACAGATGTACTGAAACATTTTCTTAAGATCAAGCAGAAAAATAAGCAAAAACTATGTATGCATTTAAAAGAAAAGCAAGATTTGGACATTGATCCGGATTCCATTTTCGATATTCAGATCAAAAGACTACACGAATACAAAAGGCAGCAATTAAACGCGCTTTATGCCATTTATAAATATAAACAGATCAAATCCGGTCAGCTTCCACAGAGGCCGATCACCATGATCTTCGGGGCAAAAGCTGCACCTGCTTATACACTTGCAAAAGATATCATCCATCTGATTCTTTGTCTTCAAAAGCTTACGTTATCAGATCCTGAGGTATCACCTTATTTAAAAGTGATTATGGTTGAAAATTATAATGTTACAGAGGCATCTCATCTAATTCCGGCCTGTGATATTTCTGAACAGATTTCGCTTGCATCAAAAGAAGCAAGTGGAACCGGCAATATGAAATTCATGCTGAACGGAGCTGTGACACTGGGAACTATGGATGGCGCCAATGTTGAAATCTGTAATCTGGTCGGAAAAGATAACATTTATATTTTTGGTAAATCCAGTCAGGAAGTGATTCAATTATATGAGACGTCCGGATACCATTCTGACCAATATTACGACAATGATCCACTGATACAAAATCTCGTTGATTTTATTATCAGCAAAGAAATGATACGTATCGGTGACCCGGAAAACCTGTGCCGGTTATACAAAGATTTGATCAGTAAAGACTGGTTTATGACTTTGCTCGATTTAAAAGAATACATTGCTGTGAAAGAGAACGTAATGGCTGACTACGAGGATCGTATGAGCTGGGCAGGAAAAATGTTAATAAATACTGCAAAAGCCGGATATTTTTCTTCTGACCGGACCATTGCCGAATATAACCGGGATATCTGGAAACTTTAATCGTATACTTGTCTGAAACATAAATATGAGCTATACTAAACCAAGGCCATTTTTCGCGAAAGCTAAAATGGCTTTGGTTTTTTCGTTGCCAAGCATACGACAAAAAGGTCCGGTGGACCTTTTTTAGTCATCGATTACATGTACAAGGAGGAAAACATGATCAGAATCAGTCAGTTAAAGCTTCCGGTTACTCATAAAAAAAGTGACCTTGAAAAGAAAATATATACAACATTAAAAATTCCCAGCTCAGATCTTCTGTCCTGGCATATTGAAAAAAAATCTCTGGATGCCAGAAAGAAACCAGATCTTTTTTATGTATACACGATTGCAGCGAACGTTCAGAACGAAAAGCGGATCATTAAAAAGAACCGGAATAAAAATATTACAATAAAAGAAGAAAATGATAGCTATCATTGCACTCCGACCGGAACACATGTACTGACTTACAGGCCTGTTGTAATCGGGACCGGACCGGCCGGTCTGTTCTGTGGTTATGCGCTTGCGCGTATGGGATACCGTCCAATTCTTTTAGAACGTGGTGCTTCTATGGAAGAGCGCCAGAAAGACGTACAAGATTTCTGGAAAACAGGCAAACTAAATCCTGAGTCTAATGTCCAGTTCGGCGAAGGCGGTGCAGGTACATTTTCTGATGGAAAGTTAAATACGCTTGTGCACGATACCCATAACAGAGGAAAAGAAGTCCTGCGTCTTTTTGTGAAATATGGGGCACCGGAATCCATTCTTTATGATGCAAAGCCACATATCGGAACTGATATTCTGGCAAAGGTCGTTAAAAATATACGTGAGGCAATCATCTCTATGGGTGGTGAAGTTCGTTTTCATACAAAAGTGACAGGAATCCGTACAAAACGCAACATTGATTTTTCAGATGAGCCGGCACTTGCGATGCTTCATCTAGAAGATACCAAAACAAACATCGGAGAAGATTTACTGACGGACGTTGCAGTACTTGCCATTGGTCACAGCGCCAGAGACACTTTTGGGCTTTTAAATCTCTCAGATATAAAAATGGAGCCAAAACCATTCGCTGTAGGCGTACGCGTAGAACATCCACAAGATATGATTGACGAATCTCAATATGGTAAAAATGCACCCGAGAGCCTTCCTGCTGCTGCATATAAATTAACAGCTAAGACAAAAGAGGGCAGAGGTGTCTATACTTTCTGCATGTGTCCAGGCGGTTATGTAGTAAATGCTTCATCTGAAGAGAACCGACTTGCAGTAAACGGCATGAGCTATAGCGGGCGAAATGGCAAAAATGCCAATAGTGCAGTAATCGTAACCGTCTCACCGGAAGATTTCCCAGAAAAAGGTATCCTCGGAGGTCTGGCTTTTCAGCGCCAATTAGAAGAGGCTGCATTTGCTGAAGGGCAAGGGAAGATTCCGGTCCAGCTTTTTGGTGACTTTAAGAAAAATGTGCCATCTTCCAGTGCAGGTGCTATAGCCCCACAGATGAAAGGTGCTTATAGCTGGGGCAATGTAAGGAGCATTTTCCCTGAGTTTATTGCGAGATGCCTGGAAGAGGGAATTACGGAATTTGGAAAGAAAATCCCAGGCTACGACCGCGATGATGCAGTCCTCTCCGGTGTAGAAAGCCGTACCTCTTCACCAGTCCGTATTCTGCGTGACGAGACTTTGCAAAGTTCTGTAAAAGGACTTTATCCATGCGGGGAAGGTGCAGGATATGCAGGCGGTATTACATCAGCCGCCATGGATGGACTGAAAGTGGCAGAAGTTGTCAGTCAAAAATACATGGCTTTCGACAATCCTAAGAATGTTTAAGAATTTTTTAAGGGTATAAGTCTATACACATTTTCAGAAATGTGCTAAAATGTATGGAGTTTTCAGATAGAAGAAACATGAGGAGGAGTACATATGAAAGGAGCAGGCGGAAAGAACTCCTGGGCACTTTTTCTGTTGTTATTAACAGGAATCGTCCTTGGAGGCTTTATCGGCATGCTGGCAGAAGGGGTGCCGGCACTTAGCTGGCTTGGCTATGGGCAGACGTTCGGGCTTGATACACCGATTGTAGTCAATCTGGGACTTCTGGTCATTACATTTGGTCTTACGATCAAGATTACAATTGCCAGCATTATAGGCGTTGTGATTGCAATTATCATTTACCGCTTCTTATAGTCTACCGAAGAGAATCATCGAATCTAAAGGAATATATGAATCAAAAAGTTACCATGAAAGAGATACCGAGTGCCGACAGGCCTTATGAAAAATGCGAAAAGCTCGGCGCCGGTGCTCTGAGTGACACAGAACTTTTAGCTGTGCTGCTTCGGACCGGTACGAGAGGGGAGAATGCTCTCGAGCTTGCCAGCCGTATTCTTTATCACAACGGCGAAAGCGGAATTCTCGGTATTCATCAGTTCAGTATTGAGCGATTGAAGAAAATTCACGGTGTCGGACGCGTGAAAGCAGTCCAGCTATCCTGTATCTCAGAGCTTGCGAAGAGACTTTCCAAAGCCTCTGCCGGGGAATTATTAAGTTTTGAAAATCCGGATTCGATTGCAAGGTACTACATGGAAGATCTCCGGCATGAAAAGCAGGAAATCATGAAACTGCTCATGCTGAATTCCAAATCAAAACTCATTGGCGAAACGAATATATCAAAAGGAACGGTGAATGCTTCCTTAATTACGCCAAGAGAATTATTTATTGAAGCATTACAAAAGAATGCTGTATTTGTTATTATTTTACATAATCATCCAAGTGGTGAGCCGACACCAAGCAGAGAAGACCGGCTCATTACAAGGCGCATTCAGGATGCGGGAGCTCTAATCGGGATTGAGCTTTTAGATCACATCATCATTGGGAATAATTGTTATGTGAGTTTTCGCGAAGAAGGAATGCTGTAGAAAGGATTTGAATCATATGGCAAGGAACACCTATGGACTGGATCTGGGATCCTACGAAATCAAAGTCTATGACAAAAAGCAAGATACCATCTGGAAAGAAAAGAATGTGCTTGCAGTTCAGGATAAAAAAGAAATTATTGCAATCGGTGAAGATGCTTATCAGATGTATGAAAAGACTCCACCGGATATTGAAGTTGCATTTCCAATGCGTGACGGCGTTATTTCCCGTTTCAATGATATGCAGAACCTACTTCAGAATATTCTAAAAAAGAATCGACATTTCAGCCGGGGTGCAGAATATGTGATTGCGGTACCAACTGATGTAACTGAGGTACAGAAAAAAGCCTTTTTTGACCTTGTGATCCACTCAAATGCAAAGGCACGAGAAGTTAATATCGTAGAACGTTCCATTGCCGATGCAGTCGGCCTTGGTATTGATGTACAAAATACAACGGGTGTTATGATTATTAATTTCGGTGGTGAGACAACCGAATTATCCGTCCTCACCGAAGGTGGTATCGTCTTTAACCGCCTGTTAAAGCTTGGCGGTACAACACTGGATCAGGAAATTGTGAATCTTGTACGGAACAGTCATGATTTTTTGATTGGAAGCAGAACGGCAGAAATACTAAGACAGCAGTTCGATGTTTTTAACGGCGATTCTGAGACCGCTTTCTCTGTAGCAGGAAGGGATCTGATTACCGGACTCCCTATGCGAAAGACCATTTCTATCACACTTGTAAGAGCCGCATTTAAAGATACTCTTCTGGAATGTATGAAAGCCGTCCGCTCTATGTTGGACCGTACACCGCCGGAGATCCGGAAAGCTATTTACCAGAATGGGATTTATCTGACTGGTGGAATTGCGAATATGAGCGGTCTGGATGCTTATGTAGAAAGTATGACTAAAATCCACACAACTGCTGCCCAAAAGCCGGGCATTTGTGCAGTGAATGGGTTAAAGAAAATCATGCTTTCCAAGGATCTCAGTAAATTAGCATACTCAATGTTAGACGAAAGTTATAGGTGGATGAGATAATATGAAGATAAAAAACCAATCCTCAATTCCAAGTAAATACTGGTTGGCAATCATTGCAGTCATCTGTGTGATCCTTTTGGGAATCGATCAGGTGACAGACGGCGGGGGGCCGCTTCGATTTATCGGTAATTATACAGTTGTCCCAATGCAGAAGGGTATCAGCTATGTCGGAAGATGGTTAAGTGATCTTTCTGATAACTTTGAGACACTTCAGGATATGAAAAAACAAAATGAAAGTTTGCAGTCTAAAGTAGATGAACTGACTATTGATAATACAAGGCTTCGCCAGGACGAATACGAATTAGAACGTCTGCGCGATCTGTACAAACTGGATCAGAACTACTCTGATTACGAAAAAATCGGTGCACATGTCATTGCGAACAACGGGACGAACTGGTTCAGTGATTTTACTATAGACAAAGGAAGTGCAGACGGCATCAAAGTGAATTGTAACGTACTGGCCGGGAGTGGGCTGGTAGGACTTGTCACAGAAGTTGGCCCACACTATGCGAGAGTACGTTCGATCATTGACAATTCCAGCAACGTAAGTGCTATGATCCTCTCTACTTCAGATACCTGCATTGTACGTGGAGATTTGAAATTAATGGACGATGGACGTATTCGTTTTGAAAAGCTGGCTAATAATGACAATGACATAAAGGTCGGTGAACAGGTTGTTACTTCCTATGTAAGTGACCGCTTTGTTCAAGGTCTCTTTATCGGATATATCAGTGAGATCGATGTGGATTCCAATAACCTGACTCGTTCCGGTTATATCACACCTGCGGTAGATTTTAGCAAAATTCAGGAAGTCCTTGTTCTCACAAAGACAAAAGAAGATATGACGAATGGAGCAGACGATAAGTCTGCTTCCGACACAGCAAAGGGAGAGTAGTGATCTATGAAACGAAAACTCATAACACTGGCAATTATCATCCTGTGTTTTCTCTTGCAAAGTACCATTTTCCCATCACTGGCTTTTGCCTGCGTGCAGCCAAATCTTTTTATAATCGTAACAGCATCTTTCGGATTTATGCGGGGACGTAAAGAAGGTATGGCTGTTGGTGTGATCTGTGGACTTTTGACAGACGTTTTCTGGGGAAACACAATTGGATTTTATATACTTTTATATACTGTGATTGGATATTTAAACGGAACGTTTAAACGTTTGTTTTATGATGAAGATATTAAACTGCCTTTAGTACTTATCAGTGGCAGTGAACTAATCTACGGTGGCGTTATCTGCTTTTGCGGATATATCCTGAAAGGTGACTTTAGTTTCGGAACCTATCTGATTCATATCATCCTGCCAGAACTTGTATACACTATTTTAGCAACTTTGATCGTATATCAGATCATCTTACACATTAACCAAAAACTAGAAGCAGAAGAGCAAAGGAGTGCAAGCCGATTTGTATAATTTGTGGAACCGGGTCAAATCCGGCGTAAGTGAAATCGTAAAATCAAGAACATTTATTGCAATTATCATGTTCTGCGTCTTGTCAGCAGTATTACTTCAACGAGTATTTTATCTGCAGATTGTGAAAGGACAGAACTATACCGACAAATATGAACTTCAGATTCAAAAAACAAAAGAGGTCGAAGGAACCCGCGGCAATATTTATGACCGCAACGGTGTTCTGCTTGCCTACAATGAACTGGCTTATTCTGTTACCATTCAGGATAATGGAGACTATGATAAAAAATCCGAAAAAAATAAAGCTTTAAATCAAATTGTAACGAAAGTTATTAATATTGTGGAAAGTAATGGTGATTCCGTCATCAATGATTTTGGTATTATTCTGGATGCCAATAGTGAATACTCTTTTGTAGCAGAAAGTGATACCCAGCGCCTGCGTTTCATCGCAGATGTATACGGCAAAAAAACCATTGATGAATTATCGGACAAGCAAAAGTCTCAATCTGCTGCCGACATCATGCATTACTTATGTACCGATAAAACTTACGGTTATGGTATCAACGAGAAAAAGCTGGACAAGACTATGATTTTGAAACTGGTCAATGTACGTTATGCAATGTCTCTGAACAGTTATCAGAAATATATCTCTACTACGATTGCATCCGATGTCAGTGACCAGACTGTGGCTGATATTATGGAAAACAGTGATTCTCTGCAGGGTGTTAACATTGAAGAAGAATCCTTACGCCGATATACAGACAGTAAATGTTTTGCAAATGTAATTGGCTATACCGGACAGATTTCAACAGACGAATATGATGCACTTAGTAAAGAGGATCAGGAAATTTATTCCAAAACGGATACTGTCGGAAAATCCGGACTTGAAAAAGTCCTGGATTCCACACTTCGCGGCAAAAAGGGTGAAGTGAAATTATATGTAAATAACGTTGGTAAAGTTCTGGACACCGTTCAGTCTACAGAACCAAAAGCTGGCAATGATGTATATCTGTCTTTGGATGCCAATCTTCAAAAAGCAGCCTATAATATTCTGGAACAGGAGCTTGCCGGAATTCTTCTTTCCAAAATCCAAAACACTTTGGATTTTGATCGGAATTCTGTCAGTGACGGAAGTGACGTTATGATTCCGATTGGCGATGTTTATAACGCACTCATTGCCAATGATGTTGTAAATATGACTCATTTCAGTGAGAATGATGCGAAATCAACCGAACAAGAAGTTTATAATACATTTTCCGGATACAAAGAGCAGGTTCTGGCAAGTCTTTCCAGTACACTTGCAGATCCTAATGCAGCTGCATACAAAGATGATTCTAAGGAAATGCAGGCTTATCTGAGTTATATTGTTACAGATATATTGACAAATAATACCGGCATTTTAAATTCCAGTGTCATCGACAAAAATGATGAAACCTATAAAGCATGGAAAACAGATGAGACCATCAATGTTTACACATTTTTAAACTATGCTGTTTCTCAGAACTGGATTGATACCTCAAAGCTTCAAAATTATACAAGCAATGGTGGTAAATATTCGGATTCCTCGGAAACTTTCCAGGCAATTATTTCATACTTAAATGAGCATTTAAAATCCGATAACAGTTTTGACAAGCTGATCTACAAATACATGATCAAAGCCGGATCCATTACTGGTCGTGAACTTTGTATGATTCTCTACGAGCAGAACATACTTAATTATGATGAATCTCAATATAATGCACTCGCAAGTGGCGCAACAACAGCTTATGACTTTATGCGTGGAAAGATCCAGACACTGGAGATTACACCTGGACAGCTCGGTCTGGAACCATGTACAGGTTCTTTTGTCATGACAGATACTTCCACAGGCCAGGTTCTGGCATGTGTATCTTATCCGGGATATGATAATAACCGACTTGCAAACAATATGGACTCAACTTATTACAATCAGCTTGTAACAGCAAGTTCCCGTCCATTCTACAATAATGCGACACAGGAAAAGACCGCACCGGGATCTACTTACAAACCTTTGTCTGCTATAGCCGGACTTACCGAAGGTGTTATCAGTACAGATTCCCGTCTTCCGTGCCATGGTATTTATGAAAAGATTGAACCAAATCCAAAATGCTGGATTTACCCAAATGCACATGGCAGTCTGGATGTGTCAGGTGCAATTGAGAACTCTTGTAACAGTTTCTTTTATGAAGTCGGTTACAGATTAAGTCTGAAAGACAACGGAATCAATTCCATCAGCCAGGATAATAATCAAGGTGATGCAACGAATGCTTACTATTCCAGTGAACTTGGACTCCAGAAGCTTTCAAAATATGCTCAGATGTTTGGACTTGGAACCACTTCCGGAATGGAAATTCCAGAGGCTAATCCACAAATTTCCGATGATTCTTCTGTACCATCTGCAATTGGACAGGGTACCAACAACTACACGACAAGTCAGCTTGCCCGCTATGTTACTACGATTGCAAATAAAGGAACACTTTTTGATCTGACACTCCTGAACAAGACCACTGATGTCAAAGGCAATGTCATTGAAGAATCACAGCCAAAAATCGATAATACTCTGTCAGATATTTCTGCGAGCACATGGGATGCTGTACACGAAGGAATGCGTAATGTAGTACTTGTATCTCATAGTAGTACATTTTCGGATATTAACAGGAGCGGATTCCAGTTATCCGGTAAGACCGGAACAGCTCAGCAGAGTAAAACGCATCCGGACCATGCGCTTTTCATAGGATTTGCGCCAAGCGATTCACCGGAAGTTGCTTTTGCAACTCGTATCGCCAATGGTTATAGTTCTACTTATGCAGCAGAAGTAGCCAGAGACGTTATGAAATATTATTACCAGCTCACTCCGGAAAATGAATTGATAACCGGAACAGCTTCAAGCATTGCTTCAAATGCTTCAAATGAAGGCTAGGAGCAGCTTGCCCTTCAAAAGACAAAATGGTTCATGAAACACATAGCGAAAAGAAAATTCAAAAGCATGAAACAAAGCCATTGACAGGAGGAAGTTATTCATGGGCGAAGTAATTGTTATTACATCAGGAAAAGGCGGTGTAGGTAAGACCACTACAACAGCAAATATTGGTGCGGGACTCTCTTGGTTAGGAAAGAAAGTCATTGTCATTGATACCGATCTTGGTCTTCGCAACCTTGACGTAGTTATGGGACTGGAAAATCAGATCGTCTATAATCTGGTCGATGTGATTGAAGGAACCTGTCGATTGAAACAGGCAGCAATCCGGGATCGCAGATATGAAAATCTCTATCTGCTTCCGTCTGCCCAGACAAAAGATAAATCAGCAATTTCACCGGAACAGATGAAAAAGCTGGCTTCAGAATTGAAAGAGGAATTTGATTATGTACTTTTAGACTGTCCGGCCGGAATCGAACAGGGATTCCAAAATGCAATAGCCGGAGCTGATCGTGCTCTTGTTGTCACAACACCGGAGGTTTCCGCAATCCGTGATGCTGACCGCATCATTGGACTGTTGGAAAAAAATCAGATTCGCAATAGTTCGCTGATCATTAATCGCATCCGAATGGATATGGTCAGACGAGGGGATATGATGTCCATTGATGATGTGACTGAAATTCTCTCCATTCCACTGATCGGAGCCATTCCTGATGATGAGCAGGTTGTTGTTGCCACGAATCAGGGGGAACCAGTCATCAGCCTGGATTCCCTGGCCGGAAAAGCCTATACAAATATATGCAAGCGTATTCTCGGCCTTGAAGTACCTTTCTTGAATCTTTCCGGACATCAAGGACTATTTTCAAAGCTGTCCGGTGTCTTTCATAAAAAATAGGAGGGTACATACAGCATGTTAAAAAAATCTTCTGTGTCTGTTGCGAAAAGCAGATTGAAACTGCTGATCGTGTCAGACCGCATAAGCTGTTCTCCGATAGAATATGAGAACATTTCCAGAGATTTATTCCAGACATTATCCAAATATCTGGAACTTACAGAAGATAACTTTCATGTTGAAATATACAGAACACATATTTTCATTTCATATGTAGGAGAAGAAACGTGAGATTACCAAGATTAACAAAACCTTATAAACTCAGAGATTACAAGTTCAGCCTTGTTCTGCTTGTATTTGCATTATCCGTAATTGGCATTATGGTTGTAGGCAGTGCGAAGGCATCTGTTCAGAACAAGCAGATTTTTGGTGTCTGTGTAGGATTCGTTCTTATGATTATTGTATCTTTGATCGATTATATATGGATTCTTAATTTTTACTGGATTATATACGCAGTCGCAATATTAAGTTTGTTATCTGTACTTGTCTTCGGACACACAGCCAACGGCGCAAAGCGTTGGATTGACTTGGGATTTACAACTTTTCAGCCATCAGAGCTTGCAAAAATTCTTTTAATTTTGTTTTTTGCAAGATTTCTTATGGATCACAAAGATGATATTAACGATGCAGTCACATTGATTAAATATGCAGTGCTTGCCGGAATTCCACTTGCTTTAATTCTGGTAGAGCCGAACCTTTCTACTACGATCTGCACTGCACTTGTCATCTGCCTGTTGATCTATGTTGGAGGACTGAGTTACAAATTTATCGGAACTGTACTTCTTATATTAGTTCCAGTGGCTATTATCTTTTTAAGTATCGCCGTCCAGCCAAACCAGCCATTTTTGAAAGACTATCAGCAAAAGCGTATTCTTGCTTTCCTGGAGCCTGAAAAGTATGCCAGTGATGAAGCATATCAGCAGAATAACTCTGAGATGGCAATCGGATCTGGTCAGCTTACCGGAAAAGGTCTGAATAACAATACTACTACCTCTGTAAAAAATGGTAACTATATCTCAGAGCCACAGACGGATTTTATCTTCGCCATTATTGGCGAGGAACTTGGGTTTGTTGGATGTTGTATTATTATTGCGTTATTACTACTTGTTGTGATACAATGTATATTGATTGGAATGCGATCGCGGGATCTCGCTGGAAAGATTATATGTAGTGGCGTTGGAGGTCTGATTGGATTCCAAAGTTTTATTAATATAAGTGTAGCAACGAATATGCTTCCGAATACCGGAGTACCGTTGCCATTTATCAGTTATGGCCTGACATCACTTGTAAGTTTATATATCGGTATTGGATTTGTCTTAAATGTCGGACTGCAACAAAAAAAATATCAATAAAGGAGTGAACGCAATGAATATAGGTCTTGTCGCTCATGATTCAAAGAAAACACTGATGCAGAATTTCTGTATTGCTTACCGTGGAATTCTGAGTAAACACGAACTTTATGCTACCGGTACAACTGGAAGACTCATCGAAGAGGTAACGAATCTGAATGTTCACAAATATCTGGCTGGTCCACTTGGTGGAAAGGAACAGCTCGGAGCTCAGATTGCTCAGAATGATATTGATGCATTAATTTTTTTAAGAGAACCTATGAATCCAAAACCTCATGAGCCGGAGGTCAATGATTTATTTCGCCTTTGCGATACTTATAATATCCCAATGGCAACAAATCTTGCAACCGCTGAACTGATTATTTTAGCAATTGACAGAGGAGATTTAGACTGGCGTGAAATGTACAGATAACTCTTCCAAAAACAGAAGAGCAAGAAATAAACGAAATAAAAGAAAAAAACAAATAAGAAACAGATGGGTTGCATGCCTGTCTGTTATTCTTATGATACAGTGTATTGTAGCTGTCAGTATCTATAAAGGCAGCAACAAAACAGAATCTCTGGTACAGGAATATGAAACTTCCAATTATACAAAAACTTTGTATCGGGGGCAGCTATTTGCCGAAAATCTGTGTACAGCATCTGAAGACATTCCGTTATCTGTTAAATCTTCCGATACTGGTTCTGACTCAGTTTCCGAAAATGCTTCTGCTGCTGGCAATCCACTTGGCTTTGAACCGGAGTCCGTACATGCAGTAGGGCTTTTTGACGTGAATAACGCCGAAACAGATTGTGCTTATAATATTCATAAGAAAATCTATCCTGCAAGCACAACGAAGATTCTGACCGCCCTGGTTGCTTTGGAGAATGGGAATTTATCTGATACGGTCACAGTGGCTGATGAAGCTGATTCTGGTAAATTTGCAGCAGATGAACAGACATGTGGCATCAAAGCAGGAGATCAGCTCACACTGGAAGATCTGTTGAACGGTCTGCTTTTATATTCCGGCAACGACAATGCCGTTGCCATTGCTGACCACATTGCAGGCAGTACAGAAAAGTTTGCAGAGATGATGAATGCTGAAGCAAAAAAACTCATGGCAACAAACAGTCATTTTGTGAATCCAAGTGGTCTTCATGACGATAATCATTATACGACTGCTTATGATCTCTATCTGATTTTTAATGAATGTATCAAACATGATGAATTTGTAAAGATCATTAACAGCAGTTCTTATACTGCACATATTACCGGCGCAGATGGAACAAAGCGAGATGTGAAATGGGAGCCTACCAACTATTATGCAAAAGGAGAAGCAACTCCTCCTGATAATGTTACAATCATCGGCGGCAAGACAGGTACAACAAAAGGAGCCGGAAACTGCCTGATTCTTCTTACAAAGGACAGTTCTGGAAATCCTTACATTTCCATTATTATGGGAGCCGGATCAAAGCCTCTTCTTTATCAGGATATGACATCTATGCTCAGTAAAATTTAGTTGTACTAAAAAAGTATATTAAAAGGGGCATCCTCATAGGATACCCCTTGGTTTGTTCTTAGCCTGCTTTATGAGCAGACATCTGTCATATCTTTCATGCGACCGTACAAGCTGATCAGGTAAAGTCCACAGATACCTACGATTGTATAGATAATCCTGGATAACCAGGACAGATTTCCAAATAAGAAAGCTACCAGATCAAACCGGAATATCCCAACGAGCAACCAGTTGACAGCCCCGATAATTACAATTGTAAGAGCTGTATTGTCAAACCATTTCATATAGATTCCTCCTTTTTTGTACTACCTATATTATGTACAAAGTTCAAGGATTTATGCAAAAGGACCATATTTATGTATTACACTTATTCAGATTATTTAAAAAATAAATATCATGAAAAGGTTTATAAACTTCCTGTCAATCTTCCTGTTACCTGCCCAAACCGTTTAAACGGAGCATGTGGCTGCGATTTCTGTGCGGAACAGGGAACAGGATTTGAAGCTTTAAATCCTCAATTATCTGTGACAGAACAATTAACTCTGACTCGAGAAAAGATTGAAAAAAAATATCATGCACATAAATTTATTGCTTATTTTCAAAACTACACGAATACATTTTTACCCATTGACAGATTTGAAAAATATATGCGGGAAGGCGCAAGCTTTCCGGATGTTGTAGAAATTTCCATTTCGACCAGACCGGACTGTATCCGCTCTGATTATTTGGAAATTCTTGAAAAAATCCGTTCAGAATTTCAAGTAGAGATTACTTTGGAACTTGGACTTCAGACTGTAAATTACCATACATTAAGAAATATACATCGCGGACATACATTAGCCGAATTTATTGATGCTATGTGGATGATCCGAGATTATCACTTTGACACCTGTGCACATGTTATTCTCAACTTGCCAGGTAATGATCTGATTGATGCTATTGAATCTGCAAAGATACTGTCTGCACTTCAGGTCAGCACAGTCAAACTCCATTCTCTCTATATTGCTAAAAACACAAGGTTGTGTGAAGCTTATGAAAATGGTACAATAACTCTGTGTTCAAAAGAAGACTATATCACACGTGCAATTACATTTTTGGAATACCTTAATCCAGAAATTGCCGTGGAACGGCTTTTCAGCCGTATCCCCGAAAATGATGCCGTTTTTTGTAACTGGGGCACAAGCTGGTGGAAACTAAAAGATGAACTACTTAGCACGATGCAGAAAACAGACAGCTACCAGGGAAAAATGTATCATTATTTACATGGAGCAGCTTTAAGGTCTTTAGATGGCTCTGATAATTTATAGTACTTTGTCTGCTTTGCAGATTTAAATATTACGACTTGTCTAAGAATCTTGAATCATTAAAAGGAGGCCGACGTTGGCAGAAAATCATACTACAAACATTACTGCATTTCGGAAAAAATGGAATATTAATATCGGAATTGTCATCTTTGGAGTGGTATTCATATATCTGCTTGTCACGGTTCTTATGTACCTGACAAGTAAGCATATTTCGGCATATGAAGTCAGAGAGGGCAGCATTTTAAAAGATAATGCCTATACCGGACTGGCAATCCGCAATGAAGAGGTCGTGACTGCCGAGCAGTCAGGTTATATTAACTATTTTGTGTCAGAAGCCAGCAAAGTTGGTGCAAAAACAAAAGTATATTCTCTTTCTCCAAAACAATTAGAATTTAATGACACAGTTTCTACAGATTCGCAGGAACTGACTGCCGAAGAACGAGATTCCATCTATTTAAAGACCCAGTCCTTTAGTGAAAATTACAATGGCAGCAGTTTCAACGAGGTTTACTCTTTAAGAGATGAAATTTCCTCTGTTCTGGAAAGCAAATCTAATCAAAGTCGTCAGGCACAATTAGATGAGATGGTACAGGCAGGTACTGACGGGCTTCAGGTATTCAATGCTCAGTCCGACGGTGTGATTCTTTATTCTACAGATGGATATGAGAATCTGACCGTCAGTGATGTCACTGCTGATATGCTTTCAAAAAAGAACTATAATTCCGTAAACATAAAAAACAATTCAAAGGTAAATTCCGGAGAAGCTATCTATAAACTTGTGAAAGATGATGACTGGTCACTGGTCATTCCACTGGATGATAAAACAGCTAAAAATCTGGCTGATACGAAAAGCGTAAAGGTTCAGTTCACAAAAGATCAGGTAAAAGAACGTGCCTCTTTTCAAGTATACAGTGCCAAAAACACAAACCTTGGTATCCTTACATTTCATACTTCCATGGTCCGCTATGCGAAAGACCGTTATCTGGATATTGAATTAATTTTAGAAGATGAATCCGGACTTAAAATTCCAAAGTCCTCTGTGACAAAAAAAGACTTTTATCTTGTACCGGAAAATTATCTGACACAAGGCGGCAACAGTAAAGAAACTGGTGTTTTAATCAATAACGATTCTGACGATGCCCAGTTTAAAAAAGTTGATGTCTATTATCGAGATACAGAAACTGGCATGGTTTATCTGGATCCAAATGCATTTGATAAAAATACAACTTTAATAAAACCTGATTCAACTGAAACATACAAGCTTAAGAAAACAAAATCTTTACAGGGAGTCTATAATATCAATAAAGGATATGCTGTATTTAAACAAATCCATATACTGTGTGAAAGTGATGAATACTATATCGTTGAATCTGGAAATTCCTATGGTCTGGCTAATTATGACCATATTGCACTTGTTGGCAAAGATGTAAGAGAAAATGATATTGTTTATTAAGGAGCTGATAAAAATGTTAAAAGAAAATCTGGAAAATGTAGAACAGAAAATTCAGGCTGCATGCGAAAGAAGTGGGCGTGACCGCTCAGAAGTTACTCTGATCGCAGTCAGTAAAACCAAACCGGCAGAAATGGTCCAGGAAGCTTATGATCTTGGAATCCGTCTTTTCGGTGAAAATAAAGTTCAGGAAATCATGGATAAGTCGGAAGTACTTCCTGCTGATATTCACTGGCATATGATTGGCCATCTTCAGCGCAACAAGATCAAATACATCATTGATAAAGTGGATTTGATTCATTCTGTTGACAGTTTGAGACTTGCCGAAGCGATTGAAAAAGAAGCAGCTAAGAAACATGTAATTGCAAAAGTCCTGATTGAAGTAAATGTAGGAAGAGAAGAGAGCAAATTCGGATTTCTTCCGGAAGAATTAGATGATTTTGTTGAAAAAGCTTCTGATTTTTCACATATTCAGTTTATGGGACTCATGACAAGCGCTCCATTCGTTGATAATCCAGAAGAAAATAGACCAATTTTCGCAGAATTAAGGAAATTATCTGTTGACATAGCGCGTAAAAACGCCCATAATATGTCTATGAGTATACTTTCCATGGGTATGACCAATGATTATGAAGTTGCAATTGAAGAAGGTGCAACAATGGTTCGTGTGGGAACAGCCATTTTTGGTGCCCGTAATTATGCTCAAACAAACGTAAGATAGGAGATATTACAAAATGGGAGTATTAGATAAGTTTTTGGACATCATGAAGTTAAGTGATGATGATGAGTATGATGAAGATGACTTCTTTGATGATGACGAATATGATGATGAATACGAAGAAAAGCCAAAAAAGAGTATCTTCCGCAGAGAAAAGACTCATGATGAAAGCGACGAAGACGATTACGAGCTTCCTGCCAAGTCTCAGCAGCGTCCGGCCCGTTCTAATAATAAAGTAACTCCGATGCGTCAGCCAGCACGTCGCACAGGTGTAAGCATGGAAGTCTGTGTTATTAAACCGACATCTGTAGAAGATGCCAGAGAAATCACAGAAACATTATTAAGCGGACGTACTGTTATTCTGAATCTGGAAGGACTGGATCTTGAGGTTGCTCAGAGAATCATTGATTTTACATCTGGTGCTACATATGCAATCAGTGGAAATCTTCAGAAGATATCCAATTACATCTTCCTTGTCACACCTACTAATGTTGACATTTCCGGAGATTTACAGGATTTACTGAACACTTCTCTTGACACATCTTCAATGCGTACAAGATTTTAATTAAAAGTTTTTCAGAGTATTTATAATAGTGAGTGTTTATGAATAAAGAGGAACAATTATTGGAAAAACGGCTGATTGAATTATCTAATCTTGCATTCAGCCGTGATATTGTTACATTTTCAGATTTTCTGAATTTGAATGAATTGAATATCCTGCACAGGACCCCGAAAGATCAGTTTAAAGCGAGGTTCGAAACGTATGGAGGTTATGAGTTAGCAGAGCGTCAGATGGTTGCATTTCTACCTGATGCTCTTTATTATGACTACGGTTACCCAATGCAGGCTCTTAAGATCTGTCCGGTGAACAAGCGTTTTGCAGAAGATCTGACACATCGTGATTATCTGGGGGCTATTATGAATCTTGGAACCAGTCGTACCAAGATCGGTGATATTATTCAAACAGACGATGGTGCTATTGTTTTTGTAAAAGAGGAGATTTCAGACTATATTATGAAAAATCTCACGCGGATCAGGCATACAACTATCACCGTGGAACGCAGAGAACTTTCAGATATTTCCTATGAACCTCATTTTGAGGAATTGAAAGGAACAGTTCCTTCCGTGCGCCTTGACACTGTGCTTTCGGTCGCATACCCACTTTCCCGGAGTAAGCTGACCACATATATCGAAGCTGCGAAAGTGTTTGTAAATGGTAAACTGATCACGAATAATGGCTATCATCTGAATGAAGGCGATTTAATTTCCGTCCGTGGACTTGGACGAATCGCTTATGCAGGAATTCTGTCCGAGACAAAAAAAGGACGTTACATGATTTCTCTTAGAAAATATATTTAAAATATCCGGAATATGACAGTATTTTTGAAACTTCGAATCAGAAAGGACTTTTATAAATTATGAATTCAATAAAATCACGCGGCAGACATTATATTTCAGCGATATTACTTGTGTTAGTTGGTGTATGGTTCGATCAGTTCACAAAAACTTTAGCTGTGGATCATCTAAAAGGGCAGGATCCTTTTATTCTGATCAAAAATGTGTTTCAGTTTGAATACCTAGAGAATCACGGAGCAGCATTTGGCATTCTGCAGAATAAACAGATTTTCTTTTTTATCATTGTACTGATCATTTCAGTATTTATTATCTGGTTCTATCTGCATGTCCCAATGACAAAAAAACTACTGCCATTACGAATTTGTGCCGTATTTATTTTCTCTGGTGCAATTGGTAATTTTATTGATCGGTTAAAACTAGGATATGTCGTGGATTTCTTTTATTTTAAACTGATCGACTTTCCAGTTTTCAATGTAGCTGACATCTATGTAACAGTCGGAACATTTATACTTGCTTTTTTATTGTTGTTTTATTATAAGGAGGAAGACCTTGACAGAATATTTCACAGTTGAAAATGAAGAAGGAGACCGTATTGACCGTTATCTTGCTGAGGAGATGCCGGAACGATCTAGATCATATCTTCAAAAATTAATTAAAGAACAATATATTAAAGTCAACAACAAGCCTGTAAAAGCCAATTACAGGCTTGTTTTAGGTGACAGGGTAGAAGTATGTATCCCAGAGGCAAAAGAACCCGATATCGAGCCAGAAAACATTCCTCTGGACATTTTATATGAAGATGAAGATGTAATTGTCGTCAATAAGCCAAAACAAATGGTAGTCCATCCTGCCCCTGGGCATTACAGTGGAACATTGGTCAATGCTTTAATGTATCATTGTGGTAATGAGCTCTCCGGTATTAACGGCACTTCCCGTCCCGGAATCGTACACCGCATCGATATGGATACAACCGGTTCTCTGATCATCTGTAAAAATGACATGGCTCACCAGAGCCTTGCTGTGCAATTAAAAGAACACTCTATTAATCGAATTTACGAAGCCATTGTACATGGAAATATCAAAGAAGAAGAAGGAACTGTAAATGCACCTATCGGACGTCATCCAACAGATCGTAAGAAAATGAGCATCCATGCTAAAAATGCAAGAAATGCCATTACCCATTACAAAGTGCTGAAACGCTTTGGCGACTACACTTATATCCAATGTAAGCTTGAAACCGGGCGTACACATCAAATTCGCGTACACATGGCAAGTATTGGACACCCACTTCTCGGTGATCAGGTATATGGCCCCAAAAAATGTCCATTTCCCAAGCTCGTAGGGCAGACCCTGCACGCCAAAACACTTGGATTTATCCACCCACGTACTAATGAATATATTGAAGTAAATGCTCCTTTACCTGATTATTTTTTGAATTTATTAGAGAAATTATAATAAATTATATATGTCTTTTTGACTATCTTTTTATATCTCCTTAAATGTCCGCAAAGCCTTATTTTATAGGCTCTACGGGCATTTTGCTTTTGTGGTAAACCTCACATATCTAGGTCTATCTTCTTATATTTTCGCTATCAAGCGTGGTTAAAATCGTGGTAAATACTTCTTATGCGATTAGACGCTGAACCTCTGATTTTGCGGTATCTATGGACGCATGAGCATACCAGTTCATTGTGATACTGATGTTTGAATGCCCCATGATATACTGTAAATCTTTTGGGTTCATGTTCTTGCTTGCCAGCCTTGTGCAGAATGTATGGCGTAGCGTATGCGGTGTGATATGTGGCAAGGGATTGTCCTTGTGGTGCTTGTT
>ENA-OUQP01000065-OUQP01000065.1-human-gut-metagenome-genome-assembly--contig:-NODE-65-length-111331-cov-51.401299_pt1 | contig 111331 bp, 107 predicted proteins | sample MGYA00237951_ERZ548836 | MGnify/ENA primary metagenome ERZ548836 (study PRJEB26490, sample SAMN05194702) | human gut metagenome | biome: terrestrial biome; feature: human-associated habitat...
TAGAGCATCTGCCTTACAAGCAGAGGGTCGGCGGTTCGAATCCGTCAGCGCCCACAGGGGTGTTCCCTGTGATTCACATTTGTGGTTGCAGGGATTTTTTTTAGGGCGCTTAGCTCAGCTGGTTTAGAGCATCTGCCTTACAAGCAGAGGGTCGGCGGTTCGAATCCGTCAGCGCCCACCAAGTTAAAAGGTCTTTCAACAATCGTTGAAAGACCTTTTTGTTTTAATTAAAGCTAAATAATTCTCAGTTTTTCTGTTTTTTCGCAGGAATTCATTAACTTTGCACCCTATATAAATAATACGTATTGTTATGAATTTAGATTTATTGACTGCCATATCACCTATAGATGGTCGTTACAGGGGAAAAACAGAGCAACTCGCTAACTACTTTTCAGAGTATGCTCTCATCCGTTATCGTGTTCGCGTAGAGATAGAGTATTTCATTACTTTATGTGAGTTACCATTGCCACAGCTGGCTTCTTTCGATCAGTCGCTGTTTGAGCGTTTGCGTGACATCTATCGTAATTTCAACGAAAACGATGCTCAGCGTGTGAAAGACATTGAGAAGGTTACCAACCACGATGTGAAAGCTGTTGAGTATTTCATCAAGGAAGAGTTTGACAAGATTGGTGGCTTGGATGCCTACAAGGAGTTTATCCACTTCGGTTTGACATCTCAGGACATCAACAACACCAGTGTGCCTCTTTCAGTGAAGGAAGCTCTGGAGGAGTGCTTCTACCCTCAGGTTGAAGAGCTGATAGCCCAGCTTCAGACTTATGCTGATGAGTGGAAGGATGTACCTATGCTGGCTAAGACTCATGGTCAGCCTGCTTCTCCTACCCGTTTGGGCAAGGAAATCATGGTTTATGTATATCGTCTTACCGAGCAGCTTGATTCTTTGAAGGCTTGCAAGTTTACTGCTAAGTTTGGTGGTGCTACCGGTAACTACAATGCTCATCATGTAGCTTATCCTGAGTATGACTGGAAGGCTTTCGGCAACAAGTTCGTCAGCGAGAAGCTGGGCTTGGAGCGTGAGCAATATACTACTCAGATCAGCAACTATGATCATCTGGGTTCCATCTTTGATGCCATCCGCAGAATCAACACCATCATCATCGACTTGGACCGTGACTTCTGGATGTACATCTCTATGGATTACTTCAAGCAGAAGATCAAGGCTGGTGAGGTAGGTTCCAGTGCTATGCCACACAAGGTGAACCCTATTGATTACGAGAACAGTGAGGGTAACCTCGGTATTGCCAATGCCATCCTCCAGTTCCTGGCACAGAAGCTCCCGGTTAGCCGTCTGCAGCGCGACCTTACTGACAGCACCGTACTCCGTAACATCGGTGTGCCTCTCGGTCATAGCGTCATCGCCATCCAGAGCACATTGAAGGGCTTGCGTAAGCTCATCCTCCATGAGGAGAAGTTGCAGGAAGATTTGAATAATACCTGGGCTGTAGTAGCTGAGGCTATCCAGACCATCCTTCGCCGTGAGGCTTATCCACATCCATACGAGGCATTGAAGGCGCTCACCCGCACCAATACCCATATGACAGAGGAGACCATTCATGAGTTTATCAAGGGATTGAATGTAAGTGGTAGCGTGAAGGCCGAATTGATGGCTATCACTCCTAGCAATTACACCGGTATTTAATCAAAAAGCAGTTTCCCTAACGGGCAGCCAAGGATATATCAAGACATATCATATATAACATAATTAATAATAATAGATTTATTAACCCGGCCGTGAGGCTTTTATATTGAATAAATTATGGATTCAGAGTTCGAAAACAAACCACAGAGTCAATCGTCTGAGAGCGAGAACACCCGAGAGGGCTTCAACGCAGGCGGTTATCAGAAGAGTTATCGTAGTGTAGGTCGCACACAGCGTCCACGTATTAACAGTCATCGCCCATCATTCAACAGCGATAGAAGTAGCAGCAGTAGCGAGGGTGGCTTCCGTCCGGAAGGCTTCGGTGCTGGCTTGCAGAGCAGTTCTACCAGCTCTAGCAGCGAGCGTCCACAGCGCAGCTATGGTAGCAGCCGTGGCAGCTATGGCAGCCGTCCACAGCAGGGTGGCTACAACAGCCGTGGTGGCTATAACAGCAACCGTGGTGGTTACAATGGTCGTCCTCAGCAGGGTGGCTATGGCAGCCGTCCACAGCAGGGTGGCTACAACAGCCGTCCTCGTTTCAATAATAACGCAGAAGGTGACGATCAGCATCCATCAACTGGTGGCTATCAGCCACGTCAGCAGGGTGGTTACAATGGTCGTCCTCAGCAGGGTGGCTATGGCAGCCGTCCTCAGCATGGCGGTTACAACAGCCGTCCTCAGCATGGTGGCTACAACAGCAACCGTGGTGGTGGTTATGGCCGTCCTCAGCAGGGTGGTTACAATAGCAACCGTGGCGGCTATGGTCGTCCACAGGGTGGTGGCTATGGCAACAACCGTGGTGGTGGCTTCCGTCAGCACACTCCAGGATACGATCCAAATGCTAAGTATAGCATGAAGAAACGTATCGAATACAAGGAGGAGAATATCGACCCAACAGAGCCATTGCGCTTGAATAAGTTCCTTGCCAATGCTGGTGTCTGCTCTCGCCGTGAGGCTGATGAGTTCATCCAGGCTGGTCTGGTAACTGTCAATGGTCAGGTAGTTACCGAGTTGGGTACCAAGATTCTTCGCACCGACGAGGTGAAGTTCCATGATGCAGTAGTATCTTTGGAGAAGAAGGTATATGTATTGCTCAACAAGCCAAAGGATTACGTGACAACCAGCGACGATCCTCAGCAGCGCAAGACTGTGATGGACCTCGTAAAGGATGTATGCCCTGAGCGTATCTATCCTGTAGGTCGTCTCGACCGTAACACAACAGGTGTACTCCTGCTGACCAACGATGGTGACCTGGCTTCTAAGCTGACTCACCCTAAGTTCTTGAAGAAGAAGGTATATCACGTACACCTCGACAAGAACCTCACTGCTCACGATATGCAGCAGATCAGCGAGGGTATCACTTTGGAAGATGGCGAGATCAAGGCAGATGCAGTAGCTTATGCTGACGATCATGACAAGTCACAGGTAGGTATCGAGATCCACAGCGGTAAGAACCGTATCGTTCGCCGTATCTTCGAGAGCCTCGGCTATCGTGTAACCAAGCTCGACCGTGTACAGTTTGCAGGTTTGACCAAGAAGAATCTCCGTCGCGGTGACTGGCGCTTCCTTACTGAGAAGGAAGTAGATATGCTCCGCATGGGTGCTTTTGAATAAGGATAATAAGATATAATAAGAAAGGAGACTATCTGTTTAGTCTCCTTTTTAACCTATTAATTAACAATGGAAAAAGTAAAAAGAACTAAAGTCGTAGATTTACTCAAGAGTACTGCCTACGACTCAATCGTGAATGTTAAGGGATGGGTTCGTACCCATCGTAGTAGCAAAGCAGTCGATTTTATCGCTCTTAACGATGGTTCTACTATTAATAATATTCAGATAGTAGTCGACCCATCAAAGGTCGATGAGAATCAGCTCCGCCAGATTACCACTGGTGCCTGCATCAGCGTAGTAGGTACCTTGGTAGAGAGCCAGGGCGCTGGTCAGAGCGTTGAGATTCAGTGCGAAAGCATCGAAATCTACGGTCTTTGCGGCAACGACTATCCAATGCAGAAGAAGGGACAGAGCTTCGAGTACATGCGTCAGTATGCTCACCTCCGTCTCCGTACCAATACCTTTGGTGCTGTGATGCGTATCCGCCACAATATGGCGATGGCTATCCACACTTACTTCCACGAGCATGGATATTTCTACTTCAACACTCCTCTCATCACTGCCAGCGACTGTGAGGGTGCAGGTCAGATGTTCCAGGTAACAACCAAGAACCTCTACAACCTGAAGAAGACAGAGGATGGCAAGATCGATTATTCTGATGATTTCTTCGGCAAGCAGACTTCATTGACTGTTTCTGGTCAGTTGGAGGGTGAGCTGGGTGCTACAGCACTCGGTGCCATCTATACCTTCGGTCCTACCTTCCGTGCAGAGAACAGTAACACACCTCGCCACCTGGCTGAGTTCTGGATGGTTGAGCCAGAGGTTGCTTTCCTGGATATGGATGGTTTGATGGAGCTGGAGGAAGACTTCATCAAGTATTGTATCCGTTGGGCACTGGAGCACTGCAAGGACGACCTTGCTTTCTTGAACAAGATGATCGACAAGGGCTTGATTGCTCGTTTGGAGGGCGTTTTGAATTCAGACTTCGTTCATCTTCCATATACAGAGGGTATCCGCATCCTGCAGGAGGCTATCGCCAACGGCAAGAAGTTTGAGTTCCCATGTGAGTGGGGTGATGACCTGGCTTCAGAGCACGAGCGCTTCCTCGTAGAGGAGCACTTCAAGCGCCCAGTCATCATGACCAACTATCCAAAGGCTATCAAGGCATTCTATATGAAGATAGACGAGGAGGAGAGTGGCTTCGGCGGCAAGAGCGGTCAGACCGTTCAGGGTACCGACGTACTGTTCCCACAGATTGGTGAGATTATCGGTGGTTCTGTCCGTGAGGAGAGCTACGACAAGCTGATGGGTGAGATTGAGGCTCGCAATATTCCTATGAAGGATATGAGCTGGTATCTTGATACCCGTAAGTATGGTTCATGCCCACACGCAGGTTTCGGTCTCGGTTTCGAGCGTCTGATCCTCTTCGTAACCGGTATGCAGAACATCCGTGACGTGATTCCATTCCCACGTACACCAAAGAATGCAGAGTTCTAATTTTCGTTGATATCAACGAACAGGAATATAGGATAAGCGAGGCTTCTTTTTCGGAGGTCTCGCTTTTATTTTGCCAACTAAGCTCTGGGTTTTGCTTATTTTTACATCTTTTCTTCCTCATTCTCATTATTTTATTGTACCTTTGCACCTAAAAATATAAAATCGTAAGAAAATGGGAAAGATTATATTGACGGGCGACCGTCCAACAGGTAAACTTCACCTGGGTCACTACATCGGTTCCTTGCAGCGCCGAGTACAGCTTCAGAATGCTGGTGACTTTGACAGAATGTTCGTATTCATGGCAGACGTTCAGGCTTTGACAGATAACGCTGACAATCCTGAGAAGATTCGCCAGAACATTACAGAGGTAGCACTCGATTATCTTTCTGCGGGTCTCGATCCACAGAAGTGTACACTCTATATCCAGAGTATGATTCCGGAGTTGGCTGAGTTGACTACCTATTTGATGAACCTCATCTCTGTATCTCGTGTTCAGCGTAACCCAACTGTGAAGACTGAGATCAAGATGCGTAACTTCGAGGCAAACATTCCTCTCGGTTTCTTCTGCTATCCTGTGAGCCAGGCTGCCGACATCACCGCTTTCAAGGCTACAACCGTGCCTGCCGGTGAGGACCAGGAGCCTATGCTGGAGGTAACCCGCGAGTTGGTTCGCCGCTTCAACCAGACTTATGCGCCTGTATTGGTAGAACCAGAGATCCTGCTTCCAGAGATTGCCTGCTGCCGTCGCCTTCCTGGAACCGATGGTAAGGAGAAGATGAGCAAGAGTCTCGGCAACTGCATCTATATGAGCGATGACGAGAAGACCGTTTGGAAGAAGGTGAAGAAGATGTCTAACGGTGAGCCACGCATGAGCATGGACGAGCCAGGACATCTGGAGGGCAATGCCGTGTTCACTTATCTGGAGGCATTCTCTACTCCTGAGGACTTCGCTGAGTTCTGGCCAGAGTTCAAGACTTTGGACGAGTTGAAGGAGCAGTATGTGAAGGGTGGTATCGGTGATGGTACCTGCAAGAAGTTCCTGAACAGTGTCATCAACAAGATGCTTGACCCAATCCGTGCCCGCCGTCATGAGTTTGAGCAGGATATTCCTGAGGTATTCAATATCCTGAAGAAGGGTAGCGAGGATGCCCGCGAGTTTGCAGCCCAGACCATGGACGAGGTTCGCAAGGCGATGCGCATCGACTACTTCAGCGATGCTGCCTATATTGAGGAGCAGGCTGCGAAGTATAGAATTTAATACTTGTCACTTAAACACTGGAATAAGTGAATAAACGAATATTGCAATTAGCGGTACCGTCGATAATATCCAATATCACGGTACCGCTTTTGGGTTTGGTAGATGTCGCCATCGTCGGACATATCGGCGATGCAGCGTATATCGGAGCCATTGCCGTGGGCTCGATGCTCTTCAATGTCATCTACTGGCTCTTCGGATTTCTGAGGATGGGAACCAGCGGAATGACCTCGCAGGCTTTGGGCAGGAGAGATTTTTCCGAGGTGGTGAGACTCCTGATTCGCTCCCTGGGCATTGGCGTGGGGATAGGACTGCTGTTCTTTATCCTTCAGAGATGGCTCATCGGATGTGGATTGTGGGCTATGTCGCCGGAAGCGGATGTCGTGGAACTGGCTCGCAGATACTGCTATGTCTGCATCTGGGGAGCTCCCGCCGTGCTCGGACTCTATGGATTCACGGGCTGGTATATCGGTATGCAGAACACGCGCATTCCGATGGTGGTATCGCTCTCTCAGAATGTGGTGAACATCGTAGCCTCTCTGGTGCTCGTCTTCGTCTGCAGGATGACGGTAGAAGGTGTGGCGCTCGGAACGGTCATCGCCCAATGGTGGGGATTTCTGATGGCCTGCGTGCTCTATCGGCTCTACTATCGCCGGTTGGGCAAATATGATTATCGCCAGCATCTCTTTGCCTCAGAACCGCTGAAGCGATTCTTCTCTCTGAACAGAGACATTTTTCTCCGTACTGTATGTCTGGTGGCTGTAAACCTCTTCTTTACAGCAGCCGGTTCCAGAGAGAGTACGCTGGTGCTGGCAGTGAATACCCTGCTGATGACGCTCTTTACCATCTTCTCTTATTTCATGGATGGTTTTGCGTATGCGGCAGAGGCTTTGAGCGGCAAGTATTATGGAGCCGGGAATAGGGAGGCGTTCCAGAAAGTGGTGAAGCGGACGATGGGCTTCGGTGTCGTGGTGGCGATTCTTTTCACCTTATTATATATAGTGGGTGGAGAAAACTTTCTCTCTTTATTGACCAGCGACAGGCAGGTGGTGGCGGCAGCGGGATCGTATCTGGGATGGGCGGTGCTTATTCCGCTGGCAGGTATGTCGGCATTTGTCTTCGATGGTATCTTTGTGGGCATCACCCAGTCGAAGTCTATGCTTTGTTCCACCGCTGTAGCTTCTGCTTCATTCTTCGGAATGTATTTCGCCCTTCATCCTTTGTTGGGCAATCACGCCCTGTGGCTTGCCTTTATTCTCTACCTCGTTTTGAGGGGTATCGTATTATTCGTCATTTACCGTAGAAAATTGCGGTAAATGGCGAATTGTGTTTTAATAGAATATAATAATAGAAATAACGCACATTCTTCTTGAAAAATTGCACACTTGAAATATAGTGTGCGCATTTTATAGAAAAACTACATTAATTTAGTTTAAAACTTACGCTTTTATTCTTTTTCTTAGCATAATTTTCGTACTTTCGCAGAATAAAACTTTAAAATATATAGAGTAAAATGACAGCAGAAGAGTATTATCAGGAAGGAAATGCCTGGCGAAAGCAAGGCGACTTCAAGCGTGCCCTCGACAGCTATATGGAGGCGATAGCTCTCGATCCCGAGAGTCCTGCCGTGGCAGCCAAGGAGATGCTGGATGATATCATGAGCTTTTATTGCAAAGACTACTACAATCCATAGCAATTTGTTGTGGACTGCAGCAGTTTTGGTTACTCCAGTGAAGAATGATAATATAAGAAAAAGAAAATATATAGAATATGAGCAAAATTAAAGGGGCCATTGTGGTCGATACGGAGCGTTGCAAAGGATGCGCACTCTGTGTAGAAGCTTGTCCTCAAGATGTCATCGCATTGGCTCTGAAGAAGGTCAATGTGCATGGCTATCGCTATGTTGAGGCTGTCAATGCCGATGCGTGTGTGGGTTGTACCTCGTGCGCCATCGTCTGCCCTGACGGCTGCATCACTGTTTATCGTAAGAAGGAGGACTAAACAATGGCAAATCAAGAAGTAACATTAATGAAGGGCAATGAGGCGATAGCCCATGCCTGTATCAGATGTGGTGCGGATGGCTTCTTCGGCTATCCAATCACACCTCAGAGTGAGATTATAGAGACGCTGGCTCTGCTCAAGCCTTGGGAGACATCGGGTATGGTGGTTCTCCAGGCGGAGAGTGAGGTGGCGGCTATCAATATGGTTTATGGTGGCGCCGGCGCCGGTAAGCGTGTCATCACTACCTCATCCAGTCCGGGTGTGGCTTTGATGCAGGAGGGTATCTCCTATATGGCAGGTGCAGAGATTCCGGGTGTCATCGTCAACGTGCAGCGTGGCGGTCCGGGACTGGGTACCATCCAGCCATCTCAGAGTGATTATTTCCAGGCTACCCGCGGCGGTGGTAACGGCGACTACAACGTCATTGTGCTGGCTCCTGCTTCTGTTCAGGAGATGGCAGACTTTGTGGATCTTGCCTTCACCCTCGCCTTCAAGTATCGTAATCCGGCGATGATTCTGAGCGATGGTGTGATCGGACAGATGATGGAGAAGGTGGTTTTGCCACCTATGAAACCTCGTCGTACCGAGGAGGAGATTGCCAGGGAGTGTCCTTGGGCTACCATCGGTCGTCCAAAGAGTCGCCCGGTCAACATCATGACCTCTCTGGAACTCAAACCGGAGGTGATGGAGGAGCGCAATCTTGCCCTCCAGGAGAAGTATCAGAAGATTCGTGACAACGAAGTAAGATATGAGATGGAGCAGATGGAGGATGCCGACTATGTAATCGTAGCCTTCGGTAGTGCGGCACGTATCGCCGAGAAGAGCATCGAGAATGCCCGAGAGCAGGGCATCAAGGTGGGTCTCTTCCGTCCTATCACCCTCTGGCCTTTCCCTGAGAAGGAACTCCATGAGCTGGCAAAGACCAAGAAGGGCATTCTGGTTGTTGAGATCAATGCCGGTCAGATGGTTCAGGATGTGCGCCTGGCTGTGAATGGACAGGCTCCAGTAGAGCACTTCGGTCGCCTGGGCGGCATTGTGCCGGAGCCGGAGGAAATCGTTGAAGCATTAAAGAAGTTAATAAAATGAATGATATAATTTCACCAGAGAATCTGGTATATAAGAAGCCTACGCTGATGAACGATACCCCGATGCACTATTGCCCGGGCTGTTCGCATGGCGTAGTTCATAAGCTCGTTGCCGAGGTCATCGAGGAGATGGGCATGGAGGATAAGACAGTGGGCGTTTGTCCGGTGGGCTGTGCCGTCTTCGCTTACCGCTATTTGGATATCGACTGGCAGGAGGCTGCCCATGGCCGTGCCCCTGCTGTAGCTACGGGTATCAAGCGTATGTGGCCAGACCGTCTCGTCTTCACCTATCAGGGTGATGGCGACTTGGCGTGCATCGGTACCTGCGAGACCATCCACGCCCTGAACCGTGGCGAGCATATCGCCATTATCTTCATCAATAATGCCATCTATGGTATGACGGGTGGACAGATGGCTCCAACTACTTTGCTGGGTCAGAAGACCGCTACCTGTCCTTACGGACGAGAGGCTGATCTTCATGGTTATCCACTGAACATCACCGAACTTGCCAGCCATCTGCAGGGTACCTGCTACGTAACCCGCCAGAGCGTGGAGACCGTGGCAAGCATCCGCAAGGCGAAGAAGGCAATCCGCAAGGCTTTCGAGGCAAGCATGCAGGGCAAGGGTTCCAGCCTGGTAGAAATTGTTTCTACCTGCAACAGCGGCTGGAAGCTCTCACCTGTTGAGGCAAACAAGTGGATGGAAGAGAACATGTTTAAGCAGTATCCTAAGGGCGACCTGAAGGATACAACAAATTTGTAAGAACAATGAAGACAGAAATCATTATATCCGGTTTTGGTGGTCAGGGCGTCCTTTCGATGGGAAAGATCCTGGCTTACTCAGGACTGATGGAGGACAAGGAGGTGACCTGGATGCCTGCTTATGGTCCGGAGCAGCGTGGCGGTACAGCCAATGTAACGGTCATCGTGAGCGACAGCCGCATCTCTTCGCCAATCCTGAGCCATTACGATGTTGCCATTGTGCTCAATCAGCCATCGCTCGATAAGTTTGAGCCGAAGATCAAGCCAGGCGGCATCCTGATTTATGATGGTTATGGCATCATGAATCCACCTCAGCGCAAGGACATTACTGTTTATCGCATCGATGCGATGGACAAGGCTGCCGAGATGAAAAACTCTAAGGTGTTTAACATGATTGTTTTGGGCGGACTGCTGAAGGTTTGCCCTGTGGTGAGCACCGATGGTTTGAATAAGGCACTCTTCAAGTCGTTGCCAGAGCGCCATCATAACCTGATTCCACTGAATATGAAGGCTGTGGAAGAGGGTATGAAAATCATCGAGAAAGTAGAACGATAAGTTTTAAAATAGTACGCTAAGTTAGAGACAATAGGTCGATAGCTTAGCGGACTGATATTAATCATTTATAGATAAGCCGTATGACTAAAAAATCCAACTATCTATTATCCCTTTTCGGGGCATTATTGCTTGCATCTCCGATTCAGGCTCAGAATCTCTTGCCAAAACCGCAGCAGGTTACGATGGGCAAGGGCGTGTTCAGCACAGCAGGAGGTGTGAAAGTAGAAAACCAGGTAGGCGCTGACGCCGAGAACATCTATACCAAGGCATGGAATGCCAAGGTGAATGATGCTGCCAAGCGGGTGGTGAAGTTCACCAAGCTTGCCAACGCCTCTTCGCCGGAAGCATACAAGCTTCATGTGGCACCTGATGCCATTGAAATCAGTGCCGCCAGCAGCGAGGGCTTCCTCCGTGCCTGGCAGACCATGGAACAGCTTACCACCAAGAAGGGCATCGCATGTTGCGACATCGTGGATGCTCCTGCCTATAAGTGGCGTGGCTTGATGCTTGATGTTTCGCGTCATTATTTCCCTATCTCCTTCCTCAAGAAGCAGATTGATGTGATGTCGGAGTACAAGTTCAACCGTCTCCATATCCATCTGACCGATGCTGCCGGATGGCGCATTGAAATCAAGCGCTATCCTCGACTCAACAACTTTGCAGCCTGGCGTTCGGGTAAGTTATGGAAAGACTGGAATGCCAATGGCAACAAGTATCTGGAGCAGGGCAGCGAGGGTGCCGAGGGTGGTTACTATACCCAGGATGAACTCCGCGACCTGGTGAAATATGCTGCCGAGCGCGGCATCACCATCGTTCCGGAAATCGAGATGCCGGGTCATTCTGAGGAGGTGCTTACCGCCTATCCAGAGTTATCCTGTACCCATGAGCCATACAAGCAGGCAGATTTCTGTCCGGGCAACATCGGAACCTACGATTTCCTTGAGAATGTCTTGAAAGAGGTGATGGATATCTTCCCTTCTCATTACATCCATGTGGGTGGCGATGAGGCAGCCAAGAAGTCATGGGGAAGTTGTACACTCTGCCAGAAGAAGATGAAGGAGCTGGGCATCGACAACGTGGATGGATTGCAGGCTCATCTCATTTCCCACATGGGCAAGTTCCTGAACGAGCATGGCAGACAGCTCGTGGGTTGGGACGAGGTGATTGCTGGAAATCTTTCCAAGAATACCACCGTGATGGTTTGGCGTGGCACCGAACTGGCACACGAGGCTATCAAGCATGGCTACGATGTGGTGATGTCGCCGGGAGCTTACTGCTACTTCGATATGTATCAGGATGCGCCGGGCACCCAGCCTGTGGCAAATGGCGGTTTCATTCCTACCGAGAAGGTGTATAGCTACGTGCCGGGAAGCGATCTTCCTGAGGCAGAGCGCAATATGATTACGGGTGTTCAGGCGAACCTCTGGACCGAGCATATTCCTACTCCTGAGTATGCCGAGTATATGCTTTATCCTCGTGCCTTGGCTCTGGCTGAGATAGGATGGAACGGAACCAAGACCAAGAACTATCCTGAGTTCAAGACCCGTGCACTGGCGCAGGTGGAACATCTGAAGGCTGAAGGCGTGAACCCATTCGAGCTGAAGAAGGAGATTGGTGAGCGCAAGGAGAAGATGAAGCCGGTGCAGCACAAGGCTGTGGGTGCCAAGGTTACCTATAACCATGCTTACAACCGCTATTATCCTGCGGCTGGCGAAAAGACGCTGGTGGATGGCAATATGGGCGGTTGGGCTCATGGCGACGGTCGCTGGCAGGGCTTTATCGGCAAGGATTGCTTCGATGTAACCATTGACCTCGGTAAATCTACCAAGATCAGCAGCGTGGGCACCGATTTCATGCAGAGCAGCGGTCCTGAGATTTTCTATCCATCTCAATATACGGTATCAGTTAGTGAGGATGGCAAGAACTTCACCCAGGTATTCGACAAGAAGTATGAGTCGAGCAAGGAGCCGATTCTGAATTTCAAGACGCTTACCTGGAAGGGCAGCAAGACAGCCCGCTATATCCGTGTTCAGGCGAAGCCAAGCAGCTTCGGCGGCTGGCTGTTTGTTGATGAGATTATCGTGAAATAATACGATTTCGTATATGAATTATGCAGATTGCATTATGTAGATTACATAATGCAATCTGCTCTTAGTTTATCCATCCAAGCAGTGACACCAGATAGGCGTTCCAGTTGATGGCAATTTCGTTTGAGGCATAGCTGCCGACGTTATCCTGGTAGGATTCATCTGGTATGTTGGAAGCATAGGCTGGTACGAATTCGGCATCTTCCTGTCCCTTGTTGGCTCCTCCAGCCACAAGACCAGGTACTGGCTCCTTGATATTGTCGGCTGCAGAGATACGGTGGTGGATATTCATGACCCTCTGGGTGCCGAAGCCTGTCAGGTAGCAATAGCCTGTGGCGTTACGTCCAAAGAAATAATCTAAGGTAGAAAGGGCGGCTTGCCTATACTTGCTGTCCTTTGTCAGGGCATACTCGTACATTTGGGCAATGCCTCTTCCCAGGCAGCTTTCAGAGTTGCTTCCCCAGTGGAAGTCTTGGGCACTGTTGCCGAAGATACTGTGGAATGAAGAGGTAGCCAGTTCTTGGATATCCTCATCACATTTTTTCTTAAGGGATTCTTTGATCTCTTTCATAGGGAGCTTGCCGGCATCAGGTGTGCCAAGGAGTTCCTGGTTTACCCATTGGAAGATGCCCAGACCTTCCACGTTACCCCAGGATGGAATGCTGAATTCATCTGGAACAAACTGTTTTGCCTGTTCCAGGTAGGATGTTTCTGAAGTCGTGAAGTATAGTTCTTTAGCTGCCCAGAAGAACTCGTCTTCTGTGTGGTTGTCACCATAACCACCCGTTTGGATGGTTGGAGAGAATTTCTTGTTGTTTCCATCCTGGTCATAATACACCGTGGGGTGTTTCACAGCCCATGCGTATGCTCTTTCAGCTGCTTCCCTGGCTTGTTGGCAGAAGCTTTGGAACTCAGGGAATTTTTGGTAGATTCTGGCGGCCAGTGCCATGGTGGCAGCAAAGTCGAGAGCAGCGGTGGTGGTTTTCTGTACCACATAACGTTGCTGCTTGCAGTCTTCTGGCATCACGAATCCCTCAAAGTTAGGGGTGGTGAGTTTATGATACACTCCTCCATCGGTTGGATCCTGCATGGTGAGCATCCACTTCAGGTTATACATCATCTCATCCAGGATATCTGGTATCTTATTGTCGGATTCCGGAATTTGAAGATTGAGAGAATTGAATCTATCCTGATGAGCTGGTAGGACTGCAGAATCAGTCCGAGGGTAAATCCTGAATTGACGATATACTTGTTATAGTCGCCAGCATCGTACCATCCCTTGGGAGAAGAGATGATGGTTCCCGCCGGTCTTTTAGGGCTTGCTGCCGAAGGATGCACCATGACATGAGTGTCCAGGTGAGCTGCCGGGCGTGCGTACTCGCCAGCATACTTTCTTTCCAAGCTCTCCCCAGAACGCTGATAGTAATAGCCTTTGATGGATGCTTTCAAGGCTTCCGTATAGGGATCGCTGGAAATGATGAAGCTTTGTTGATGTCTTCCTGCTACCAGGGTATACCTGCCAGGCTTGGTGATAGAGGAGAAGTCTATCTCCTGGCGGATCTTGCTGGAGAATGGGGATTTCTTGGTGGTTGCATGTTTTGTGCGCCAGACGGTTTTACCCTCTTGGTCTCTGATGAGGAAGCTTTTGGTCTTTGCCTCCGGCTCTATGGTTGCTATCTTGCTTTCATGGGTCAAATAGCCAACCTGGTTAACCTTGATGGGATTCTTCACTGAAGAAGCTGGCATCGATAATGCTGTCAGCAGCGCCATAGTGGTTAAGATTACTTTTTTCATTTTTCCTTGTTTTTAAAGTGTTATAGTTGTTTTATGCTTATTGTCTGCAAAGATAGTTATTTTAGTTGGAAATTGTTTATGTTTTCTGGATTATTTTTGCTTTTAGTATGGTTTATTCTTTGTTGAGCCTTTTTGTTTCTATGGGACGGAACGTTTTAGGTCTCGTTCCGTCCCATATTATCATTTCCAGATATAGGTATTGAAAGAATGAGGTGTAGCCTTTACGTTCAGGAACTTCTTGCCTGCCTTAACAGTCAGAGCTGCATCTGAATCTGTAAAGTTACCCACTGTCACTATATACTGACCCTTTTTATCCTTGAACACCACGACAGGGGTCTTGCTGTATTCACGGCCTGCATACGCCAGCATCTGGGTGCCCTTCTGTACGAAATGGCTGAAGTGCTTATATGCATAATACTCTGCCGTATATCGCATTTTGCGGGTTTTACCATCTACCTGGATTAAGGCATTCTGGGTCCAGCCCCATGGCGAGATGCCGTTGTCCTTCAGGATGAAGTTCCAGTTGTAATACTCATCACAGCCGTTTCCCAGATTATCCGCCAAGAGGAAGAAGGTATGCTCTCCAGCCTTCCAGTCCATGGAGCCGTTTCCGCATTCACTTTCGCTCACCATGAAGCGATGGTTAGGATAGCGCTTGCGCATTTCCGGAAGATTGTTTCTGCATTCCCATTGGGTTCCGATTCCCTTTATGTTAGCCTGGAGAGTCTTGTCGTCCAGAATCTTCTCCACATAGTCGAGTCGGTTGGTGTTGAAGGTTCCTATCCATAAATCCACCTCTGGATGCTTCTTGGCAAGGGTAGGAGCGAGATATTCATTGTTAAATTTCAGGGTTCCTTCTGCAGTCCACGCACATCCCGGGTATGGAGTATAGGAGTAGGCTTCGTTCTGGTACATTACCTTGGTGATAGGCAAGCCTTCCTCCTTATACAGCTCGATGAATTTGCAGAACATATCTGCGTAGCACTGCAGATAACGAGGGTCCTGAATGAAAAAGTCCTGAGTGGCAAGGCGGCGTGGGAACACTCCATTACGGTCGCCAAGGAGTTTCATCTCATCAGCATCCACCTGCCTGCCATCGTCCATATAGAGCAGATAGCTCTGACGGGGATCCATTTTGTTATATTGGCTTGGGGAAACCGGATAATCGTGGTTGATCTTCATCCATACTGGTGGGCTCCATGGCGACATGAAGAGTTGCAGGTTAGGCTGATACTTCTGGGCCGCACGAGCCAGAGGAATAATGTTGCGCTTATCGTGCTCAATATTAAAATATTTAAGTGCGAAATCGCCATCCACATCATCGCAACAATACCAGGCACGGGCATAGTCGTTGGCATTCATGGAAACTCTGCCGTGGGTAAACTTCAGGTCTCCATCTGGAGAATACAGGTTGTACATCACCTCATCCTGCTCTTTTCTTGTAAGCATATTGAAGGCATCCCAGTCCAATTCATTGAATGTTGTACCGAAAGCTACGAATCGGGTTCCCTTGCTCTGTTCATTTACCTCGGCAACAACCTTTCCTGTGGCTTTGCCTGCCAGGGCAGTCTGGGATTTTTTCCAAGACTGCTCCTGGGTTGTTGAATACGATGTTACTTTCTGGGCGCTCATACATGCGCATGTCATCAACATGACAGATGTTAAGATAATCTTTTGCATGGTTGCTATTAATTAACGTACTAAAATTGTTTCACTGATTGTCTTGTCAAATTTTGAAGAAGAGACGGTGACGGTTGCCTTACCTGGTTTGTTCCCACTTCTAATTACTACGATGGCTCTACCCTTATAGGTTGTTACCTTGGAAGAAGTCTTTGGCTCAAGATCCTTGAGATTTGCCGATGCAGCAGCAAGAAGCGTTGCCCTTCCCTTGACATCCACGTTTAATGGTATGTTGGCATCAGGTACTATGTTGCCGTTCTTGTCTATTACCTCCAGGGTGATATATGCAAGGTCCTCGCCGCTAGCTAGAATATGCTTTCTATCAGCCGTGATCTTGATGGAAGCAGGTTCTCCGCTTGTCTGGAGGATGCTTTCCTTCACTTCCTGTCTATTGGCATCGAGAGATACGGCTTTCAGAACGCCTGGTTGATAGGGCAGTGTGATGACTGCCTTATACTCGGTATCTATGCCAACTTGCTTCTCTGCAACAAGCTGATCGTTCAGATACAGGCGGACTCTTGGAGACTTGGAGTAGATTTCCACATCGATATTCCTGCCTTCCCATCCCTGCCAGTTCCAGGATTCCCAGGTAGGCCATACCGACCATTGGGTTTCTGAGATATGTCCTTTGTAGTAGAAGTCTGGCTCCTTTACAGCAAGATAGATATCTGGTGAACCATCTTTTAGATTCCAGAGCATACTGCGATAGTGGGAGATAGGCTTTCTCCATCCAGTGAGATCAACATCACCGCAATAGGCTCCATGATAAGGGAAGTGATTTTCCTGATAATGCTCTTTTCTGGATTCGCCATCATAATGGAACTGTCCGATGGCTGATTCTCCCAGATAATCCAATCCTGTCCAGACCATGTCTCCGATGATGTAAGGGCGCTCCACGGTATGCTTCCAGTTGGCAAAGGCATCTCTAGGATAGCTTTCGGTCTGCCACATCACTCTTTCAGGGCATCGCTCGTGGTCACTTTCTGCTTTGTGCATCATATAATTGTAACCCACTATATCCAGAACTGCTGCATGAGGGTCGAAAATCTCCCAATCATGATCCCAGGAGCAGAGAGCCTCCGTTACTGGACGGGTGTTATCGAGAGATGTGATGACCTTCTTGAATTTCTGGGCGGTTTGAATCACCTTGATTTCCTTGCGTTCTATTACCTCGTTGCCGATGCTGTAGGAAATGATGCATGGATGGTTACGGTCGCGGAGTACCATGGCTTTGAGATCTTCCTGGTAGCAGGAGTCTATGGCAAGATGATAGTCATACTTGGTCTTCTCTGTATACCAGCCGTCGTAGGCTTCATCTATGACCATCATACCCAGGCTGTCGCAAGCATCGAGCATGGCTCGTGTCTGTGGGTTGTGGGAAGTACGGATCAGATTGAATCCTGCTTCTTTCATCAATCTTACCTTGCGGATTTCTGCAGCGTCGAATGCCATGGCGCCAATCACTCCATTGTCATGGTGGACACAAGCTCCATTGATAAGGGTAGGCTGGCCATTTAGCAGGAACCCTCTTTGTGCATCATATCTGAAGGTACGGATGCCATGCTTGACGTTCAGTTCTCCCACTTGAATATCATAGAGCTTGGGATGTGCAGGAGACCATAGTTCCACATTCTTTAGCACTCGTCTCTCATTGAGCTTATCCTGATAGGTAATGCGGATTGCTGCAGAGTCGGCATGTGTGCCATCTTTAGACATACCATAGATCTTTTCTGTTTGGATGAATAGCTGCTGAGGGTCATCCATTTTATTCTCATGGTATTTTTCCAGCCATACATGTCTATAGATTCCCGATCCACTATACCATCGGCAGTTGGGTTGCTTGGAATTATCCACACGAACAGCGATGGTATTGATACCTTTTTTGATATAAGGAGAGATCTTGACCTTGAAAGGTGTGTAGCCATAGAAATGAGTGCCAACCTGAGTACCGTTTACGAATACCTGGCTATTCTGGTAGATTCCTTCGAAATGGAGCCAGAGGCTCTCGCCTTTGCCGGTCTTAAGGTCAGTATCCCTCACCTGCTTTCTATACCAACCGATACCGCCTGGGTAGTATCCACCTCCATTCTCAGTAGGTGCATCAGCCTTGGGGCTATGATAGATATCCCAGTCATGGGGAAGGTTTACTCTTGTCCACTTGCCGTCATTACAAGAGGGAAGTTGTGCTTCCTTCACATCCTGCTCTATGAATTTCCAGCCAAAATCAAAGTTCTGCACCTTGCTTTGTCCCCATATAGGAGTAGTTATGCAGGTAACTACCCCCAGTGTTATGATCAAACTTTTCATATCTTTTTTGAATTTTAATTTAGTAAATGAAGAGTGGCTGCATGATAGTAACTGCCCGCTTCGTTTGAAAATGAAACAATAGACTGAATCCAGATGATGTAGTTTAAGGCTACTGATGCCATCGGTGGTCTTTTGCTAAGATTTGTTTTGTTGTTTATTGATTGCAAAGGTAGTAATTTTTGGTGGAAATAGTTTCTCTTCTCCGAAGATTTTTGCCATTAGTGTTACTTTTCCTTGATTTTGTGATGGTCGGGTATGTAATTTAAGTGTTTTTGCGCTATGGAGACAAGCAGAAAGAAAATTATTCGCAGGGCTGTGAGGGAGTTTATCCTTTTATGCAGCCAAAGCTTCTAGGATGTTTGTAAATGCCACTCTGCGTAATCTGGAACTCAATATCGGCAATTTGGCAACGAGTGCCTGTGTGAATTGGATGATATCGATATTGAAATCTCCGTGCTCACTCCGATGAAGCGTATCCATAGCATTGATGAGTTTCAATTGGGCAAACAGGGTATTTTCATGCGCAAGGGATATCATGCGGGTACCTTCCTTCCACAAGTTATTGATGAAGTAGCGCGGTCGAAGGAGGAATTTCTGGGCCATTGCGATTCCTGCAGATGGCAGAGAAATGTGCCTGGATAGAGCAGGTGATTGAATATCCTGAGGAGATTATATATGATGAGAAATTCACATTGACGTTCACTCCTGATTATATGATTATCCTGGAGGATGGATGTATCGTAATGGTGATGCTCATGCCCTACCATCTGTCTTCCACTCAGGCTGTACAGAAGAAATGGTATGCTTTGATGGAATACTGCAGGCTCCATGGCTACGGATGTGTACTTTACGAATTAGAAAGTACAGCGGTTAACAACAAGACAAATGTCGAACTGATGCAGATGATCGTGACAGAAAGTCTGGTTCACAAAACATAATTCCTGCCAAATTGCCCATTTCCGCATGACATAATTTGATGAAAATCAAGAAATCGCCCGTTTTTTGAAGTTTTCTCTTAAAAAAAATGTGTACGCACACAAAAAGGCATTACCTTTGCACTCGAAAAGATTGAATAACGAATAATTAAAGAAAGGGTAACAATTATGATGGTATTAGGAATGACACTGGCAGTTGTAGCTGCTCTTTTTGCAGAGGTTGTAAATGTCAACAAGAAGATTTGCCTCGGCAAGTAATCAACCTTTGAGAGGCATCTAAGCATGCTTCAATGAAGTTGATTTGAAATGGATAAAGATTAGGATAACAGACAAATAGAGAAAGAATAAGAGTATGTTAGTTTTAGGTATGATTTTAGCAATGATCGTTGCCGGATGCGCTGAGTATGGTGCAAGATCTAACATGAAGGACTTCGCTTAACAAGCGGTTCTTCTTTCAATTTGAGAGAATTTAAACAGTAGTTCCATATAATAGATAAAGAAAGGCAGGTGTAGGCATTTGAAAGATGTCTGCAGCTGCCTTTCCTTTTTATATTCATTTATGATCGTTTTCTACTTAAAAGTTGTATCTTTGCAACCAAATTATTGATCTACAGCCCAAGGCTTTGAGCATGCCAAGCAATGGTGCAGGGATAATGGTTACAGTGTATATTAAATAAATATGAAAATGGATAGAGATTTACGTTTGATAGAAGAGCAACATCCTCTCATACATAACATAACCAATTATGTTGCCATGAACTTTGTGGCAAATAGCCTACTGGCAATTGGGGCATCCCCAATCATGGCACGCGCCCAGGAAGAGGTGGAGGAAATCTGTAGCAAGAGCAATGCCTTAGCACTTAATCTGGGCATTTTGGAAAGCGCGACAGCACACTCAATGCTACTCGCAGGTAAAGCAGCTTCTAAAAGCAGAATTCCAATTGTATTTGATGTGGTTGGAGTAGGTGCCACTAGATTTCGAATGGATACTGCATCAAAGATCATCCTTCAATGCCAGCCAGCAGTCATCAAGGGTAATGCCAGTGAAATACGATCATTATATTCGCATCAGATAGGAATGCAGGGAGTGGACAGCCATCTTGAAACTTCTGAGGTTGAGGAACAGGCTCAAATTCTTGCCAGAAAACTGGCATGCATCATCGTTATTACCGGTGCTACAGACATCATCACGGATGGTGAAAAAGTAGCTTATGTTCATGAGGGGCATCCTCTGATGGGCAAGGTTACAGCCATGGGTTGTGCTGCCACTGGTATCATAGGAGCTTTCCTTTCAGTAAACCCTAATCCGTTTGATGCATCTGTTCATGCCATGAAAGCCATGGGCATTGCAGGAGAAAGAGCTGCTGCCATTTCTAGAGGCAATGGTAGCATGATGGTGAACTTCCTCGATGAACTTTGTAATCTGGCATATCATGAGTAAAATTATCAAAATCAAGAAGAGATCATTCATGAAACGATTTTATGCCATCAATCTGTTTGGCATTATCATTACTTGCTTAGTCCTGAAATATAGAAATTGGATGAAAGCATATTACAACATCAGATTTGAGAAAGAAGCCTATGCTCACCAGAATGATATGGAGTATTTAATTCGGAGAAAACACTATTGCTATCTGACACGCATTGAAGCAAGACACATTTAGGCATTCCCCAACTTTTTGGGGAATGTTTCCACATTCTTTCCTCATTTTCCACACTATTCATTTTTGGCACAAAGGACATAAGCTTCTGATTATCAATACAAACTAATTTCTCTCATCTTTTTGGCACGCAGATTGTGACTATGATTAGCGGGTTCGATAATGAATCCACAAACAAGTAAGTAACATCAATTAGTAACAATTTTAAAAAGATAAGATTATGAAGAAGTTTATGTTTGCAGCTATCGCAGCTTTGGTTATGGTTTCAGTAAGCAACGTTTTTGCATCAAGCAAAATGGTAAGTAACGCTCAGGTTGCTCCTGTTGATACAGTAGCTCCAGATGCTCCTTCAGATACATTGGCTGTTGGTACTCCGATCCAACCACAGGCTGGTGTTGAGGATTCTACCCAGCAGGAGAATGCCACAGAGGCAACTACAGAAGCAACTCCAACAGAGACTCCAACAGAGAATGCTACAGAGACAACAACAGAGAATACCACCGAAGAGACTCCAGTAGCTACAGAACAGCAGGCTATTGCTGAATAATAGAGAAAATACAGTTCATTTTGTAAGCGTTATACAGGAATAATAGGGAGGGACGTGGTTTCATGGGGCAGCACATTGAAGCCATGTCTTGTCCCGATTGCAGGACCATAGTACCTCTAGTGGTGGGTGGAGTGAATTCTTTTCTAAACCTGTTTTTCAATCCATGCCATCAATACCGCTACTGCATATTGCTGTTCTTCTCCTGTCAGCTGTCTTCCGGCAGGTATATGATGCCATTTGAAGAAACAACCACGACAGCAGCAGCCTGTAGCATGCTGGGCTATAAATACAGGATGCCCTCTCATCGGTGTCTGCTTGCCGTCATTGGGAATTACGGCAGGAGCAAGGCGTTTGGCAACGAAATCCTCAGCATGCTTACGGATGGTTTCCAAGCCCTTTTCTGCAATATATTCCTTATCCCTCTTCGAAAGGTGAAAACGGCTGCGGAATGCTGATTGGGAAAGTCTTTCAAACAGACCTGTCAAGTCATACTCTTTGTCTGGAGAGGTATGGTTTTCCTCGTTTTCTGAAGAGACAGTATCTTTCTGATAATCCTCTTTCTCCTCAGGAAACAGATTGAGTTCTACATATCTGGCATGGTTTACCCTTGAATCTTTTTTCATATCTATTTATCTCCTATATCTGTTTCATCCTTGTAGATAGATACATTCTTATCGAATTTACAAATAATGGAATGCATTTATGACTTTTCAGTCTCCAGTTCCAGCAAAATTCTCTTTGCTTCCAGTACTTTTTTGCAAAAATAATAAATATTTTCAGATTTCGCAAGATAAAGTACAATATGGCATTCTTATTTATAATATATTATACTTTTATTGAACTTTTCTTTGAGTTTTGCCATATTTTCATTAACTTTGCCAGCAAAACTATCATTAAGAGTTACCCTTTAAAATAAACGTATTATGCAGATATTATTGGCAAATGCCAAAATCATGTTTGATAAGGCAGATAGGGCAGCTGTTTCAAAGCCACTTTTCCAATCTGTGGCTGATATGTTGGCTGCAGAAATGGCTAAGCTTGACGTAGAGGAATTGGCTAGGCAACTTGATTGCAGCCACAAGATAGCTTCTGAAAACTGGAAACGCTATCGTAATTTTATGGCTGCAGAGAAGATGCCTGCCATACTTTCCTACAATGGACAGGCGTATAAGCATCTACGTGCCAACACTTTGGGAGAAGAATCCCTGCAGTATGCCCAGAAACATCTCTGGATTACCTGCTTTCTCTATGGATTGCTTCGGCCGATGGATGGCATCGTGCCTTATCGTATGGAGCATTGCGTGACGCTTGAAGCTACAAACGACAAGCCGATCAATCAATTTTGGAAAGATAAACTGACCGATGTTCTTATCCACAGTGTGAAAGCTGACGATGGCATACTTATCCATCTCTCTACGGCAGAATATGAACATCTGTTTGATTGGAAGAGAATTTGCAGGGAAGTGAAAGTCATCCAGCCCCTCTTTTATGTTCGCCAGAAGGATGGTAGGCTGAAAATGCAGGCTGTGTGGGCTAAATCCTGCCGTGGAGCTATGGTAAGATATATTCTAAGCAACCAACTTACTACTCCAGAAGAATTGGCAGCCTTCAGTTACGAATGTTTTGAATATGCACCAGAATTAGGAGAAGTGGCTTTTCCGCATTTCGTTCGTAATATAACAAGATAGTACTTTTTTACTTTTCCTACATCAAAGATGATATCTTAGAAGACAAGGGAGCGGACTAGGCAATGCTTTAGTCCGCTCCCTTGTTTAATTTAGTTTAAATCCTGAACAATTCTTGTTTATCTCTAGGTAAAATTGTATCTTTGCCGTGGAGAAAGTTATGTTCAGCACTGCTGAACTTGTATTCAACACTGCTGAACTTAAGTTCAACACTGCTGAACATAGATTCAACATCGCTGAACAGAGATTTCTTCTAATGATAAAGACTATTATCCTTAAGAGTATAGATGAATGCATTTAAGGATGCAAACCATCTCTTCCAGGATTACGGTCTCTCTTTATAAATGATGATGTAGAACTTAATAAGGAAAGGAATCGATATGGCAAAGTACAAGTTGCAGGAGATGTCGGATGTTCATCATACCGGCAAGCGTAAGGTTTATCCCAAGATGGTAGTCAACCGCACTCTATCTCGCAAGGAATTCATCGAAAGGATGCAGGGGTATCATCGTGGTATTTCGGCAAGCACCACGGAGGCAGTGCTGATGGATGTGGAAGAAATACTGGTCGAGATGCTCTCCATGGGCTATAATGTGAATCTGGAGGGCCTCGGTACCTTCTCTCTATCCCTAGGTTTCGAGGATGACAAGCCTACGGAGATGCAGGGCGATGACGACAAGATGACCTATCGCAAGGTGGGTGTAAGAGATGTGAACTTCAAGGCATCTCCCGATTTCATCAAGTCTGTGAAGCAGGTAGCCGACCGCGATCTGGAGCGGGATATGGGTGGCGTAAAACTGATATTGAAAAAGAAATATACCCGAGAGGAGCGCATCGCCCGAGCCCTGGATGTCATCGATGAGAATGGCTTCATCGGTCTTACCGACTATGCCTACATCAACAACTTGAGCCGCACCGCCGCTTCCTTGGAGCTGAAGGAGATATCCCATGACGAGACTGTTCCCATCCGCTCTGTGGGTCAGCACAGCCATAAGGTCTGGGTGAGGAGAAAAAAATAAGATAAAGTATGATTTCTCATCGTTTTCTTTGGTAGTTAGGAAATATTATTGTAGTTTTGCACAAAGAAAGATAAAGTCTAAAAAGTAGTAGATATGGAACAGAAGAAGAAACGCGTATATCGCAAGCGCATCCCTTATGGCATGATGAATTTTGAGGATGTTAGAAAGGATGATTGCTATTATGTGGATAAGACTCCGTTCATAGAAGAAATAGAGGCAGCAAATAAGTTTTTCTTTTATATTCGCCCTCGCCGTTTCGGCAAGAGCCTTACCCTTTCTATGCTCCAGAATTACTATGATGTGAACAAGAAGGATAAGTTTGAACAGCTCTTTGGTGATCTTTATATAGGTAAGAATCCAACCCCGGAGCGTAATTCCTATTTGGTGCTGAATCTGAATTTCTCGGTAGTAGCAGCTGGTATCGACGATTATAAGGATGGTTTGGATGCTACCTGTAACATGGCTTATAATTTTTTCTGTGATGTTTATCAGCAGTATCTTCCTGAAAATATCAAGGATAAGATGAACAAGCAGGAGGGATGTATCAATCAGTTGCAGTATATTTGCGAAGTATGTGATAAAGTTGGGCAGCAAATCTATCTCTTCATTGATGAGTACGACCATTTTACCAATAAGATTCTTGCAGAGCCGCAATATATGACCGGTTATCGCAAGCAGACGCATGGCGAAGGCTATCTGCGTCTCTTCTTCGATGCGGTAAAGGCGGCTACAAGTACATCCTTGAAGCGTGTTTTCGTAACAGGTGTCAGTCCTGTGACGATGGATGATTTGACCAGTGGTTTCAACATCGGCACCAACTATTCCTTGAGCGCCGAGTTTAACGAGATGACGGGATTTACGGAGGAAGAAGTACGGGAGATGTTGACCTACTATTCTTCGGTTTGTCCTTTCCGTCATTCCGTGGATGAACTTATCCAGGTGATGAAGCCATGGTATGATAATTATTGCTTTGCTGAAGAGGTTTATGGAGAAACAACGATGTATAACTCGGTGATGGTGCTGTATTTCATAGACCAGTATATTAGCAGTAGATGTAGAATCCCGAAGTATATGATAGAGGATAACATCCGTGTAGATTATAACAAGCTTCGTATGCTCATCCGCCACGACAAGGAGTTTGCTCATGATGCCAGCATCATCCAGCATCTGGTTACGGATGGATTTGTTACGGGAAACTTGAAAAGGGGATTTCCTGCCGAGAGTATCAACGATCCGGACAATTTCGTCAGTTTGCTCTTTTACTTTGGCATGTTGACCATTGATGGAACCTATCGTGGCAAGACCAAGTTTGTGATTCCTAACGAGGTGGTTAGAGAGCAGATCTATGCTTATTTGCTGAGCACCTATAAGGAGAACGAACTGGCTTACGATACCTATCAGAAGAGTGATTTGGAGAGTGGCTTTGCTTATGATGGTGATTATAAATCTTATTTCGGCTTTATAGCTGATGCCATCAAGCGCTATTCTTCGCAGCGTGACCGACAGAAGGGTGAGTCGTATGTGCATGGCTTTACCTTAGCGATGACTTGTCAGAATATGTTCTATCGTCCTATCTCTGAACTGGACAACCAGGCTGGTTATGCCGACATCTTCCTGCGTCCGCTCCTGGAGAATTATCCGGATATGGAGCATTCATATATTGTGGAGTTGAAATATTGCAAGTCGGATGCCACCGATGAGCAGGTGGCGAAGCTGAGAGAGGCAGCTATCGCTCAGGTCAATCGCTATGCAGATAGTGATGTGGTGAAATCTGAGGTAAAGACCACCCGCCTTCACAAGCTCGTTGTGATATTCAGGAGCGTGGATATGGTGGTGTGTGAGGAGATAGAATAATCTTACTGGGATAATTTTATATGAATTATGCAGATTACATTTGTGGCGTTAATTTAAAAGAAAGGAATAAGATGGAAACAATTAATATTCAGATTCAAGTACCTTCTACAGGTCAATATACGCTTGACGAATTTGTCGCTAAGCTCAAAGACTATGCTGATAAATTAGCAAGTTCTATCTCCAAGTCTGGAAACAGTTACCAGGAAAGATATATGAGCCAGGCAGAGCAGGAAGCCTATGTGGCAGAAAGCCTCAACCGTGCTCTTGATGAAATGGAAGCCCATAAGAAGAATGGGACTAAGCCGATGGATGCTCGTGAATTTTTGAGAAGACTTCAGGAAGAGGAGGCGTAGTATATGAAGGTGAAGATTTATACGTAAAAAGAATTTGAGCGATAATTTAGAAAACTTTCCAAGAAATATCGTTCAATGCTTGATGACTACGATGCTTTTCTTACAGGCTTAGAACAGGATCCTTACCAAGGCACTAGTCTTGGCAAAGGTGTCAGAAAGGTAAGAATGGCAATAGCTAGTAAGGGTAAAGGTAAGAATGGTGGTGCAAGAGTCATCACTTATAATCTTTACCAAGAAGGAGATTCCATTATCATTGATTTATTGACGATTTATGATAACTATATTATAAAGGTACTATAATTCTCTCTTATATGTAGAATAAAAAATGTTTGAAGTAAAAACAAAATATCATTAATAATAACAGGCAAAATTATGATAAGACAGAATATCGCTTTTGCGACTAAGGATTTTTTCGACATCCAAAAAGCAACATATATGGAGTTGAAATGGTATGTCAAAGACTATGAGCGAGTGCATGCTGGAACTCCTATCGTCCGCTTAACTTTATTTGGATATAATATGCCACAGTCTCATGTCATCAATAGTGATTTTGAGGGAATCTGCCGTATATTGAATCCTGATACTACAATTATAAGATTTCCGGAAGATGAACTTGCATTTATCGTAGATAATGAAATGGATTATATATATCCATACAAATTGGACAAACATGCAGATTCGTTTACTAACGAAACCATTATTAATTGGAAACAAATATCTGGTTTAGAAACTACTGTTGGAGTCCCGATGGCAGTAAAGAATACTGATGCTTTGTATATCAGTAATTGTTTTAAGAACAGCAAAATGTTTTTGGTGTTTAATTTCTATACGAAATATGTAAAATTGAAAAAGGGCGATACTATATCATTAAAATTTAGCAATGGAGATATTCTTGACTTTACTTTAGAGTCTAAGCCCGCAAAGAATGCTAATGGTGTTATTTTACCAGAAGATAATGAAAACTATTGCACATATCTTAAGGACGAAGATTATCTTGGAGGCTTTTTAAGTTGTACTCCACGAATCATTGGCAAGAAGAAAGCATCAATAAGAAAAAATGAGTTTGCTCTTTCTCATAAAGATTTGTCACTATTTCTATCTGAAACTCTTAGTATGGTAAGAATTTCATTTAATTCTGAAGGAGGAACTTTTATAGATATCGATATCCAAAGTTGTATCATGGATAAGAAAGTGTGTCCTATGATAATTAAAAGTATGTTTATTATACTTGCGGAAGAAATCAGTAAATTCGATTCTTCATATTCATCCGAAAAACTTAAGACTATTGAGGATATTAAAGATACTGCAGTAAGTAATACTGTAGAGAAAGACCCTTGTTTTGTCTATTTGATGCATGATGAAGCCAATGGCTTCTATAAGATAGGAATGTCTAATAATCCTGTTTATAGAGAGGGAACTCTGCAAAGCGAAAAGCCTACTATAAAACTGATTGCGAGTCACAGATATCCAACACGCAAATTTGCTTCAGCTTTAGAAACTGCTTTGCACAATTTATATAGTAATTTGCATATAAGAGGTGAATGGTATAGACTCAGCGAAGATGATGTTAGCGATATTATTGAAGGATTGAAATGATACGTTCAATGTTTCAAACACTATATTTTAATAGGAGGTGATTACAAATTGTGACCACCTCCCTCGCAACTTTCCCGAAAGTTACTCATCGTAAATCATACTTCGGCAAGTATGACAGGGAAAAGACTTTCGATGAGGGAGGCAAGTTCTTGGGATGGTAGAAGCATAAAATATCAGATTTCTCTACAAAATGGTGGCTTACTTTGAATCATAATAATCCTATCGTATGAAGTTTCAAAACTTTCAGGAATCTTTACTCCTTTTATTGTGAAGTAATATTCTGTTTCAGGTAAATAAAGACAGAGCCAGTATTCCTGAAAGTTTGTATTTTGATTTTTATAGAATGTTAGTTTTTTCTCTTTTTTTCGTATAAAAGGTTCTATTGACCAGAATGGCAAAGGATGAAAGAAACCATGAAAAGTAAACTTTATTATGTCTGAAATTACCGAAAAATTATTTTTTATAAGTTTATCAAAACCAGAGTTTGGATAACACGTAAACTCCACACTTAAAAAGTACCCATGCTTACCATACTTATAGCTCCTTAGCACCTTAGAAGAATCTATTTCAACCACATCATTGGAAAAAATGGCGAATATGTCCATAAAAGAGCTTTTTAAAAGATCTTTTACCTTTTTTACCTGAATACCACCAAAATATAACTCTGGCTCAAGCTCAATTTGCATCGTTAGATCAAACAAGTTCAAATCTAGCATACATTCATATATAATTTTCCTAACAGCATTTTCTACTGCCTGAATACTTTGCCCCTTAGAAGGCTTGTCCATTGGAAAAGTCATATATATTGAAGGACGCAATGTGGTAATTTCAACACCAACCATCTTATTATCGAAAGTCAATGCCAAATCTGGACTTTCTCTTACCTCAAATTGTTTATAGTCTATATGAAGGTACGCTGCCAGATAAGAAGCCGCAATGCCTTCTTCCATATTCTGCATATCTTTGTGCGTTATAAGATTCTCAAAATTATCTTGCATAAATCTTTTATTAATGTTTCCTTTACGTTTTGCCAAATCACCATTATAAAAATGAACTATCAATATTCGTGATCTGAATATTTTTTGTATTTTTGCATTCTGTATTGTTGAATATCTTGATCTAACTGCCTATCCTCTATTTCTTTTTGAGATTGAATAAATTGATTGTCTTCTGGTTTGCTATTATGAATTTTAACAAAAGAAAATGCAGTAAACAATACAAGTATCGCTATAAAAGCAAAAATACCATGCTTCATTTCTTTATTCTTGCTATTTACTGAATTGCAGAACATAACAAATATATATATAGAAGTGCTTATTACCCCCAAAGTAAATATAGAAACTATTATTCCACCCTCATAGCTTGTTCTAAACTCTAAATTAAAAATAATATTAATCCAGTTAATAAAGTTTTTGCTCATCATGGCAAAAGGAAAGAAACTAACCAAGATCAATAATAATTGCAAACATACACTAACAGAAACACACATACTTAGGCTCCTGTTTTCGAAAGATGAGGATTTTTTTCTTAACTGTGGAAAAAAAGTTTCTACAAAAGAAAACAAACCGCCCCAAAAACCAAAATAAAGAAACATACTAAGTGACATCCAAAAGCCATCCTCAAATAAATATATAATTGCGACAGGGGCACATAGCAAAAAAAAGAGCCCTAAAGTAAACTTATAGATTTGAACTTTCAAAGCTTCATCATTTTTAAAATTATTCATTTTTTGTCTCATAACTTTTATATTTTTATATGCAAATATAAACAAAAAGCTTTAAAACAGAATAATAATTAATTCTTTTTAACATAAAATATGCTTAATATTGATTAAATTCGTTAGGATAAAGAATGTACAATTTTGCATGAATCTTTTTAGATGGATGTGCACGAAGTTCAAGTTTGCCATCAATTAAGTCTTGAATCATTTGGAACATTCCATCTTCTACTTCTTTCTTGTAATTGGAAGATTCAATGTCTCTACGGATTTTTCGCAAACACTCTTCTCTTACTTCTTCTTCCGCACCGAAGAAAATTCTTCCTTGGTTTGCTGCTTGCGCAATGTATTTGTCCACATCAATTCCGATGAGGATTCTAACTCGATTTATGTTGTCCAAAAATGGACGCAAAGAGAAATAACCTGATGCTCTCAAAAATCCCACTGCCGCATCAAGATTCTTGATATTTTGGTTATGTTGCAATATGCCCTCAAACTCTTTCATAAGGGTATTGCCATTCTTGTTCGTGAAGAAATTAGAATGTATTATTGATGTGTTGCTTTCTGTTGTCATAGTTGAAACATTACTAAATTTGCTGCTTAACGCAGCAATTGTTATTCTTTGATTTTCGCCACCAATTCCGTTGGTGTTAATACTTCCATCTTAGCAAAGGCAAACCATTTCTTGCCCAAGTCCTTAATGGATGCACCTATATGGTACACGACATCATCAATACACAAGAATCTGTCGTGTGACCTGCGGAACAGACTTACATTGATAGGTGGATATTGGCTGTTATGCCTGTTGATATCAAGATGTAACTGTTGATTGATTTGTTGAGTATAAATGTCAGCTGTTACGCCAATGACTCTTTTGTCCAGCAAGGTGAGAACAGTTTCATCGACATAATTGTCTATCAGTACTATGCTTCTTTTGGCGCTCTTTACCAAATCAGAAACAAATGTGTAGGCATCATATACTTGCTCATCATAGAATATTCCTTGCTTTGGCTGAACGCTTCTTTCGTCAAGTCTTCGGAACACTTTATCAATGCGCTTGTCTGATTCTTGTTGGTGTTGCATCATTTCAAGCTGATGATATTCGATAGTTGACAATTTTCTGAACACATCTGCATTGTTTATCAAGAAATGGCGCATGGACCCAAAAGCATCCATGATACGGATGCTGACACGAATGGCAGTTTCGCTTCTCAGTACAGAGGCTAACATGGCAACTCCTTGTTCCTAAATGCAAATGGACAGACAGTAGAATGCTTGAGATATTTGAACCGGTCACAATTTGTGACCAGTTCACCACCACCTGTCATTATGTTCTTTTCCTCTGCCATTATATTTTTACTTCGGGTTTATCTACTATAATAATATCCGAATGCTCAACCTGTAATAATCGATATATTTTTATTAAGCTCTCAACATCAGACGGATTGCAAGTGGTACACCACTTTGATATAGTGGTTTGGTCCTTACCAAGTTGTTCGGCAAGCCATTTGCCTGTTTTCTTCTCATCGAGAAGCAGAGGCTTATACCATGATATATGCAGGTTGGCAGCTCGTTACCTTGGCTTTTACCAAGAAAATGTAAGTTTTCCGTTAAATATTCTATTTTCTGATAGGTATTTCGGAAAAATTGCCTATTTTTGCAATATGAATTCAAAACGAAGCAATTATGGCATTGAAATTATATCCTGTAGGAATCCAAACATTTGAGCGTATTCGAAAGGAAAACAAGCTCTATATCGACAAGACGGAATATGTCTATCGAATGACACATTCTGGTGGATGTTATTTCTTCTTAAGTCGTCCACGCCGTTTCGGTAAGTCACTTTTGGTGTCAACCTTTGAGAGTTATTTCTCTGGAAAGAAAGAACTGTTTGAGGGGCTTGCCATCGAAAAGTTAGAGCAGGAATGGATGGAATATCCTGTGCTGCACTTCGATATGAGTGGAGGTAAGCACATGGAGAAGGAGCAGTTGGAGGATTATCTCTCAAATCGTTTGGAAGCAGAAGAGAGAAAATGGGGGATTACCCATACTAAAAGAGGTGCAAATGATCGATTGACGGAATTAATTACCACCGCTTATAAAATTAGTGGCAAGCAGGTGGTCGTGCTCATCGACGAGTATGATGCGCCTATGCTCGATGTTGCTCACGATAAAGAAACTTTGGATGTGCTTCGCAATTTGATGCGCAATTTCTTTAGCCCACTCAAGATGTGTGAGCCTATGCTTCGTTTTGTCTTCCTGACTGGCATCACCAAGTTTTCGCAAGTGAGCATTTTTAGCGAGTTGAATAACATCAAAAATATTTCGTTGGATGATGAATATGCTGGAGTTTGCGGAATCACCAAGGAAGAATTGCTTACCCAGATGAGTGAGGATATAGATGTGTTGGCAGAGGCACAGGGGATGACAAGAGAGGAAACTATTGCTAAACTCAAGGAGAATTATGATGGCTATCACTTCTCACCAGCATCCCCTGATGTGTTTAATCCTTATAGCTTGCTCAACTGTTTTGATGATAAGAACTTCGGTGCTTATTGGTTCAGCTCAGGCACACCTACCTATCTTATCAACATGCTTCGCAAGTTTAAGGTCTTGCCAGCCAAGATAGGCAGGTCATTGGCTCGTTCCTCAGCTTTCGATGCACCTACGGAGAACTTGAAGACCATCACGCCTTTGCTCTATCAGAGCGGCTACATCACCATCAAGGGCTATGACAAGATGAGCCAACTCTTCACGCTCGACTTGCCTAACAAGGAAATCAAGGTGGGCTTATTTGAGAGCCTTCTGCCTTATTATTTGGAAGGCATGTATGCCGAGGAGGGAGATGTGGCAATCGCCCAGATGTCTGTCTTGATTCGCCAAGGCAACATGGATGGCGCCTTGCGCTTGCTCCAGGAGTTCTTGGGCACGGTGCCTTATTGTAACAATACCAATTACGAGGGGCATTACCAGCAGGTGCTTTTCATCATCTTCACCCTCTTGACCCACTTTGTGGTGGATGTTGAGGTTCACACACCGAATGGTAGGGTGGATGTGGTGATGGAGACTGAGGACACTCTTTATCTCATCGAACTGAAACTCAACCAGAGTGCCCAGGCCGCCATGCAGCAGATCAACCTCAAGCAATACGCCCAGCGTTTTGCGAGATGCGGCAAGCCGATAGTAAAAGTCGGTGTAAACTTTGATGCCAAGAAAGGGAATATTGAGGATTGGACCATAGAACCATAAATAAGAGTCCACTTTTAAAAGTGGTAGCAACCCATAATAAAAAAAGACCGAGTAACTTTTCTATTGGAAGTTGCTCGGTCTTTTTGGGTTGAAGTAGAATTAAAACTGCCTTATTCTGCCAGTCGGATGCTCATCGGGCTTACGGTGATGAGGCGCTTCTTGTAGAGGTCGCCAATGGCACGCTTGTAAACCTTCTTGCTCACGTGGAAACGCTCGTAGATGTCGTCGGCCTCGCTCTTGTCGCCAAGATTGCACTCGCCGTCGTTGTCCAGGAGATACTGGTAGAGGGTTTCGGCGAAATCGGCTGTCTGCTGAATACCGGTCTTCTGCAGGGTGACATCTATCTTTCCGTCAGGACGAACTCTTCCGATGTAGCCCTTCATCTTGTCACCCGTGTGGATGTACTGGAAGATCTGATCCTGGTAGAGGAGACCCGGATACTGGTTGTCGATGATAACCTTGAAGCCGAGGTCGGTCTTCTGCCAGATGAGGAGATCCACCTCATCGCCATGCTTGTAGTGAGGATGGTCTTCGTTGAGATAACGCTCAATCTTGGCAGAGGCAACGATGCGATAGCTCTCCTCGTCAATGTGGATATGCACGATGTAGGAGTTGCCGAGTACCATGCGCTTCTTCTGCTCGCGGAATGGGCAGAAGATGTCCTTCATCAGTCCCCAGCCCAGGAAGGCTCCGTATTCGTTGACCCATTTCACTTCGAGATAGGCGAAGTCGCCCACTTTAGCCAATGGGGTTTCGGTGGTAGCGATGAGGCGCTCATCCTGATCGAGATAGATGAAGACATCCAGCTCGTCGCCGATGCCAGCGTCTTCTGGAACGTAGCGGGATGGAAGGAGGATTTCTCCCTCATCTCCACCATCGAGATACAGACCGAAATCTACTTTCTTTACGATGCGAAGGCGATTGTAATCGCCGAGTTTTATCTTTTTTGCCATATAATGTTATTTTCGAGAATATAAAATGCTTTTGCCCTTACAGGGCGACAGTTTTGCGTCCGTAATTACCCAGGGTGTTGCCCTGGGCTAGGAGCTTCTGCCCTTTCAGGGCGTTTAGATGCAATCTATGGATGAGTCTGTTTCTTCTGCAGAAACTTCTTTATTGTTATCAGCAGTTTCTTCCTTGCTATCAGTAGCTCCTGCCTCCACCGTCTTCTCTATCATTCCATCCTTGAGATGGATGGTGCGGTCGGTGATGGAAGCAAGGCCCTCATCGTGGGTAACGATGACGAAAGTCTGGCCGAACTTGTCTCTCAGGTCGAAGAAGAGCTGGTGAAGCTCTGCCTTGTTCTTGGAGTCGAGACTTCCTGATGGCTCATCGGCAAGGATAACGGCTGGGTTGTTGACCAAGGCTCTAGCCACGGCTACACGCTGTTTCTCACCACCAGACAACTCGGCAGGTTTGTGGCTGGCTCTATCGCTCAAGCCCATGAATTCCAATAACTCCTCAGCACGCTCCTTGGCTTCCTTTCTGCCCTTTCCGGCGATGAAGGCAGGAATCATGATGTTCTCCAGGGCGGTGAACTCCGGTAGAAGCTGATGAAACTGGAAGACGAAACCGAGATGCTGATTGCGGAAATCGCTCAGTTTCTTGGTGCTGAGGCTGCGCACATCAATGCCGTCCACCTCTATGCTGCCACTGTCAGGCTTGTCGAGGGTACCGATAATCTGTAGAAGTGTGGTCTTGCCGGCACCGCTAGGTCCGACGATACTTACCACCTCGCCCTTGTCAATATGCAGGTCGATGCCCTTAAGCACCTGCAGGGAGCCGAAGCTCTTGGTTATACCTTTTATATCAATCATTTTCTAACTCAAAATTATTTTGCAGGCAAAATTAAGCAAAATATTTGGAAATGCCTAATTTTAAGAGATAAAAAGAAATAAGGAGGGATATAAAAAAACAAAACGAGCCTTATTCTTGCAAATAAAGCTCGTTTCAGTACTCAATTCTGTATTACTTTCTATAAAATGTATGTGTTATTTCAACCCATCGGCATCGCCGGTGGTCTTCAATCCGTTGCTCTTGTCGCGAGGAGTGATATTCACTTTCTTCGCTACGGTGTTCTCGATGAGGCTGGCATCGAATGCCATCTTCTTGTCGGTGCAGGTGATATCCTGGAAGGTGAAATCTACCAGGCGGTATTTATCGCTCTTTCCAACATCAAAGAAGTTGTCACAATCCATCTGGATGTTCTTGATGGAGATGTTGTTGCATTGGCTCAATGGCATGTCCTTGCGGTCACCGGGCTTGAAGAACTGGGTCCATGGGCGGATGACGAGGAAACTGCCGGTGGTGCCCTGGATATTATCCACTGTTACATATTCATAATGCTGCGGAGTATCAGGTCGCATCTTCAGCCAGAGCACGCGCTGTGCCTTATCCACCTTGATGTTGCGGAGTACGATATTGCGGTCTTTCACGCTTTCGCTGCCAAGAGTCAGACAGCCATGCACGGTTCCATAATGGCAGTTCTGGATGAGTACATTATACACCGGACCATTTTCCGGTGCCTGGTCTGCCCAGGTTCCCTTACCGCCCTTAATGGCGATGGCATCATCGTTTACGCTCATATAGCAACCATCCACCAGCACATCGTGACAAACATCAATGTCGATGGCATCGCTGCTTGGTGCCTTCATGCCGGAAGTAGGGGCGAAGATGGTGCAGCCCAGGAAGCGGACGTGGTCGCAACGGTAGATGTGGTTGGTCCAGAACGGACTGTTCTGAATATGCACATCCTGCAAGGTTACGTTGCTGGAGTTGCTGATATAGACGAGGCGAGGTCGCTGTGCATCCTTGTTGGTACACTGTCGGTTCCAGGTGCGACGAATCCAGAACTCCTCCCAATAGTGATAGCCATTGCCATCGATGGTACCGGGACCTGCGATGGTGAAGCCGTTGCATTTGTCGGCATTGATGAAGGCTGAGAAATATTTGCAGGTTTCGCCCTCGATGCGGGTTTCTACCACGGGGAAGTTGGCGATGCGGTCGCTTCCTTTCAGTTTTCCGCCTTCTGAAACATAAAGATGGGTCTTTGGCTTGAAGAAGAGGGCACCGCTCTGATAGGTTCCGGCAGGAACCACGATGACACCGCCGCCATCCTTGGCTGCACGGTCGATGACAGCCTGGATGGCCTGGGTCTGAATCAGGGTACTATCCGTCTTTACGCCATAGTCGGTGAGGATGTATTTCTTGCCCAGGGTATCCACATTCACCTTCTGTGCGTTGCTGAACCAGGCATCCATCTTCGTTCCATCAGGCCAAAGTTCGGTTTGTGCCTTCTTTGCTTTCTTCTGTTTCTTAGCGGCGTTGGCGCTTAGTGGCGAAAACGCCACCAAGCAAGCCATCAGCCAGATATATTTCTTCATGATTTGTTTTTTTTACCTTTTTACTTTTACGAGCTTGTAATACTCTGCTGCGCCGAGCAGGAGGCAGCCTGTGCCGTAGTCCTCGAAGTCGGGAACTGAGGTGAAGGTGACAGGCTGACCGGCTGCAGGATCCTTTCCTGTGCCCTGGTTGTAGCCGATGAAGCCATCCTCGTGAACGGATGCGGCAAGCGCCTTCCATGCCTTGTCCATCGCCTTCTGATAGGTGGCTCTAGGAAGAATGCCCTGCTGAACACCCCATGCCATACCATAGAGGAAGAGACCTGTACCCGTCATCTCAGGACCGCCATAGTTGGCAGGACAAACGAGGCTTACGTTCCAGTAACCATCCTCGCGCTGGCATTTCAGGATTGCCTGACTCATCAGGATGAAGTCTTTCTTCAGATACTGATAATACTTATCTGTCTTTGGCAAAGTCTCCATCACGCGGACCAGGGCTGCATATACCCAACCGTTGCCACGGCTCCAGTAGCAGTTGCTGCCATCCTTCTCCTTGTAAGGTGGCACGTAGTCCTTGTCTCTCCACCAGAGTCCTTCTTTTTTGTTGAAGAGACCGTTAGCCAGGGTATCACGGCTCCATTTATAGGAATTCATCGCATAATCCAGATACTTGCGCTCGCCGGTAATCTTGGCATACTTGGCGTAGGCAGGCATCGCCATCTGGATCGCATCAATCCAAGTCCAGTAGTTTACCCGGTTGGTGGCCATCTGATGGTCGAGGTTCTCCTTTACCTTGCTCAAGTCCTTCTTGCCGCCGGTCTGAACGTAGCGGTCCATGTAGGTTTGCTGGCAGCACTGGTTGTCGGCATCGGTATCGTTCACGCTGCCACGGGCTGTCCATTTGTGGTAATCCGCCCACTTGTCGGTATAGTCGAGATAGCGCTGCTGAGGGTCAATCTCGTAAAGCGCCATCAATCCCTCATAATATACGGCACGGGTCCAGAGGTTGCTGGTGCGGACTTTCTTCACGAATGTGTCGAGAGTAGGGTCGCTGTACTTTGTCATGAAGTAGTTGTTGGTGCGATTGGCTACTTCCAGGATTTCATTTTGCAATGCGGTCTGGGCAGACATTGAGGTCAAGCCCATGAGCATACAGAGCGATGATAAGATCAGTTTCTTCATTTGTCTTGTTATTAAATGTTTATTGTTTATTGTTTGTTTTAGTCAAGAACTAGAGAAACAAAATCTTGGATTCTCTAATTCTTGACTTATGATTATTTACTTGATTTCTACGAGTTTCACGGTGCTGTTCAGTCCGCTTGGCACAGGAGTCCAGTTCTCATAGGTGGTCTTCTTGTAGTTGATGTCCACCACATTGATTTCCTTCATCTTGCGCCATTTTACGCCCTGACGGTCCATTTCTGCGATGCGGTTGGCTGGCAGATTGGTAACCTCGATGCGGATGATGTTCTTGCCCTTGTTGAGTGCATCCTTGCAGTTGAGGATATATGGTACAGCCCAGGCGCAGCCTACATATTTATTGTTGATATAGACGCGGGCACTTTCACGTACATCCCCCAGGTCAATGGCCCACTGTCTCTGGGCATCATCCTTCGACAGCTTGATGGTGGTTTCGTAAACACCTGTTCCCATCATCACCTTCGCCTTGTCGCTGAGACCTTCCCAAGACTTTACGCCCTTCAGGTTGAAGGTTTCGCCCACCTTAGGAGCCTCCTCGGTGAATGACAGTTTCCAGGTATTGGCTGTCAGGTCGATGGTCTTGCTATCCGCAGCCGCAAACTTCTCCTTTTCGCTCACCTTCACCTTGGAACCGAGTTTCCACTCGCTTACAGGCTTATCCGAGGTGATGAGGATGCGGCTCTCGCCACTCTTCAGGTTCAGCTGGATACCCTTGTCGCCGATGGTTGTCTCGTGGTATTTGCCCGTCATAGGGTTGTACCAGATGCCATGCTTCTCGTTTACAGCCAAAGCCACATTGGTGGCGATATCCTTGCTGGTGAGGTTGGCGATGAAGTAATGATGACCGATGCTGTTGTTGCGGCGGATCATCTTCAAACCCAGGTTCTTTCTCATCAGTTCCGGTTTGGCCGCCTGTTCCATCGCCTTGATGTTGTCGCCCTTGATGATCTTGGCGCCTTGTGCCTTGAGGGCAGAGATGTGCTCAATCACGTCACTTGGCATGATGTTGTTGCCAGGGATGATGATGCCCTTGTATCGGGTTCCGGCAGCCGTTTCAATCATACCGTTCTTAAAGGTACACGTGCGGAGATACTTGTCGCTGATGTAGTCGCAGTCGAATCCTGCCTTGTCGATGTCGAGAATCACCTTGATAAACTCAGGTGCTTTCTTCGCCATGCTGTGGATGTCGAATTGCATCAGCCAGTTCTTGGTATCCTTGCGCCACATATCTCTTACCGGCAGATAAACCAGGAAATCATTGTCTGGCTGTCCCCACTGCAGATAGGTCTGGCAGTTGGTGATGTACTTCATCAGTTCCGGAGCATCGCGCCAGATGCTGTTGGTAGGACTCATATCCACCGAAGCATAGAATTTCCAGCCTGGCCATGTGTCGTTCTTTGGCGAATAGACTGTGCCATGGAAGAACATGTGGTTTATGCCGGCGCAGAACATCAGGTCCATATCCGGTTTCATCTGGCTCAGGGATGTGCGGAAGTGCTCGGTGAGCCAGGTGAAGGTTTCGCTGGATGTATATTTCTTTCCGGTGATGTGCGCAGCCGATGGAGCATATTTCAGCATACTCAGGTCGCTGAAGTTAGGACGGGTCTTACCCGGATCCTTGCGCAGTCCCTTGATGCCGAAGTCGGTCAGTCCGAAGCCTTCAATCTCCGGGATGTCAACGGCAGCATAGCAGTCGATGAGATTGGCTGGTGAACCATGTGCCTGGTTGCGGGTGATGGCACCACGCTTGTTTGCCCATTTGGTCCACTGTTCGGTGAAGTTATGGAGCAGCATGTCGCCCAGGGTTTCACGGTAATCGCTAACCACCACAGCATCGCCATCGAGGAACTCCGGGAACTTATCCTGCAGTTTGTATCCGTGATATTTCTCGAATTCTGTCAGGAGGGTAGGAGTCCAGTTGGCGCCATACACCTCGTAGCTGTCGTTGAAGAAGGTATGAGGATATGGAGTCTTCGATGCCACGAAGGCGCTGTCGATGTGCTGCAGGTAATTGGCCACGGCAGTAGAGTCGAAATGGTCGATAACGTATCCCTCTCCACCAGGTGCAGCACGTTTCACCTTCTGTCGGGTACGGCTCTCATAGAGGGCGATGACTCGTTTCTTGTATTTTTCACCCTCTACAGGGAATGCCTTGATGACCTTCAGCTTGGCGAAGGCACGTTCTTTCTGTGGCACGTTGAATTCTATCTCCATCAGTTTCTGTTTCACATCCACGATGGTATCTACGAACACCGCCTTGCATGCCGCTTCGCTGATAGGTACCCAAGGACCACCGAAAGGCCAACCTGTTCCTGTAGCCATATCGGTTTCAATGCCCACCTGCTTGTTTTCCTTCTCTACAAATTTGAGCATGTCCATCCATTTAGGCGAGAGATAAGGGATATCGTTCTTGTCGTTGCCCTGCACACCATAGAGGGGTGTGATTTCTACGGCACCGATACCTGCCTTGGCGTATTCGCCAAGGTTCCACTTCAGATTCTCTTGATCCACAGCAGAGCCCATCCACCACCATCTTACGCCCGGTTTGGCTTCCTGCGTAGGGGTAGGGAGCAACTGTGCCTGGCAGTTGAGTGATGACATCAATGCCATAGCAAAGGATAATCCTATGAATTTATGATTTCTTTTATAGTTCATCATATCGGGTTTTATTAAGTTGTTCTTAATTGTTTATTCTTCGTCTGCAAAGATAGCGAAAAATACCCAATAATAGCAGTATTATGATTCTTAAAAATGTAAAATAGTACAAATATGCTAGGTGTTTTGCCAAAAAGTCAAGGAATTGCAGAAAAAAGATGACCTCGCAAAATGCAAGGTATTAAAAAAAGGTAAGGTGGTCATCGGCTGATGATCACCTTACCTTTTGATGGTTCTATCTGAATCAGATATTTTTCGACTCAGGAGAGGTGTCTTATCCACGTACAATCTCTCCTGAGCCCTTTTTCTCATTGTTTTGCTTGATATGTGATATTGTACCAACTTATGTATTTTTGTACATTGTTATATATAGGCTCTCTTAATGTGAATTCTACGATAATCTCGTAAATGTCTGCGTCTTTGTATTACGAAAAGCTCGTAAAACGTTAAAATATAGCTGAGTTTATGTTTTTTAACGCAAATTGTTTTGTGTTTATACGAAAAGTTCGTAGATTTGCAGCGTGATTTAGAAACAAGGATGTTGAATTTAAAAAAATAAAGATAGAAATATGGAAAAGCTGACGAATCAGGAAGAAGATATTATGCTTCGGATATGGCGATTGGGACGATGTGCCGTGAAACAGATTATGGAACAGTTGCCAGAACCTCGTCCACCTTATACTACAGTGGCTTCTATTGTGAACAATCTGAAGCGCAAGGAATATGTCAAGGCGGAGCGAGATGGCAAGGGATATGTCTATTCTCCACTTATTGCCGAGAGCGATTACAAGCGGAAGTTCCTGTCGGGTTTCGTGAACAATTACTTCAAGAATTCCTTCAAGGAAATGGTTTCCTTCTTTGCCAAGGACGAGAAAATCAGTCCCGAGGACCTCAAGGATATCATCCGTGAAATCGAGAGTTCGGAAGAATGAATAACTGTAATTGAAAGCTTTTGCCCTTACAGGGCGACAGGTTTGCGCCCATAATAACCCAGGGCGTTGCCCTGGGCTAGGAGCTTCTGCCCTTTCAGGGCGTGTGGAGCTAATATGCGAAAGTTCAATAACTAATTTATATAAAAAACTGAAACTGTATGGCAATATATCTTATAAAAATCAATGTAGCCCTGATGCTCCTTTATGGCTTTTATCGCCTCACGGTGAGCCGCGATACTTTCTTCGGTCTTCGCCGCCTTACCCTCTGGCTCATCTATGCCGTTGCCCTGATGGTTCCGGCACTCAATCTGGAATATTGGGTGCGCGATACACCAACGATGGCGAGTATGGCGAATGTATATGCCGACACGTTTTATCCCGTGGTGGTTGTAAAGGCTCAGGCTCCCAGCATAACCTGGATAGATATGCTGCTGGGCATCTATTGGGCAGGAGTTGCCGTTCTCTCATTGCGTTTGGTATGGCAGCTCTTCAGCATCATCCGCCTTGCAGCTATTTCCAGGAAGCAGGAGGTGGAAGGCATTACGGTACATCTTCTCAGAGGTGAGGGGAGTCCGTTCTCCTTCTTCCGCTGGGTGTTTATGTATCCATCTACCCTGGAGGGCAAGCAGTTGCACGAAGTGATGGTTCACGAGTGCACCCATGTTTCGGGTCTCCATTCCCTGGATACCCTCTTCTCCGAGCTTTTCTCCATCGCCTGCTGGTTTAATCCGTTTGCCTGGCTGATGAAGCAGGAAGTAAGAATGAATTTGGAATATTTAGCCGATGAAAGTGTATTATCTGATGGCAACGCGCGCAAATCCTATCAGTATCACCTTCTAGGTTTGGCATATCGACAGCCGAATGAATCGACCAAGATTGCCAATAATTTTAATTTATTACCTCTTAAAAAAAGAATTAAAATGATGAACAAACGTAGAACCAGTGAAATAGGCAAGGCGAAGTACCTCCTTTTCGCACCTTTAGCAGGAGCGTTGCTTATGGTGAGCAACATCGAGAGTGTGGCTCGTGAGATTGGCGAGCAGATTCCGGAAGTAGCCGAGGTTCAGCAGAAGGCTGAGCAGGCTCTGAATGCTGATGTGGCTGTGGCGAATCCGACGGCTGAAGAAGCAAAAGCTGCCGCAGAAGCCAAAAAGGCAGAAGAAGCTAAGGCTGCTGAATTGGCAAAGTTGGAAGCTGAACTGAAGGCGGAAGCAAAGGCTTCTGATGCGACAGCCCCAGCCGATACAACCAAGAATGTGGTTTATGATGTAACAGAGACAATGCCGCAATTTCCTGGTGGTCAGGAAATGATGATGAAGTATCTGGCTGCAAACATCAAGTATCCGGCTTCCGCCGTCAAGGCCAAAAAGCAGGGCCGTGTGATTGTAACCTTTGTCATTCAGAAGGATGGTAGCGTTACCAATGCCCGAATTGCAAGATCTGTAGATCCGGAACTGGATGCCGAGGCTTTGAGAATCGTGAAGGCGATGCCTAACTGGACTCCTGGTACACAGGATGGTAAACCGGTAAACGTTAAATATACCATCCCTGTTATATTCTCTCTGATGTAACCCCAGGGAAGAAAGAAGTAAAATAGAATATCAATTTTGGGTTATCAAAAGAGCATAAATCTCAACTCAATAAAAAAGAGCATAAATCTCATCTCATCAATAGAGTATGAATTCTCTATTGGCATGTAGAATGAAAAGGGCGGTTTTCTTGCGTGATGCAAGGAGCCGCCTTCTGCATTTTTTCACGATTTTGAGGGTTATGCCAAATGTCATAGCCCAAATATCAAAAGAATAGGTTGGATATGAGGGGAAATCACTACTTTTGCAGCAGAATTTTTAAACAAGCTAATAACAAGATTACAATGAATAGCGTATTAGAAGGTCGTCCTGCCTTGAAAAAGGAGGTCGAGAAGATTGCAGAAGTTGCCGGATACCTCTGGCAGAATGGTTGGGCTGAGCGTAATGGTGGTAACATCACCGTGAACATCACCGACTTAGTAGATGACGAGATCAAGGCTTTGCCTGCCATCAGCGAAGTAAAGCAGATTGGTACAGCATTGCCAGCCTTGAAGGGTTGCTACTTCTTCTGCAAGGGTACAGGCAAGCGTATGCGCGACTTGGCTCGCTGGCCTATGGAGAATGGTTCTATCATCCGGATCCTCGACGATTGCGCCAGCTATGTCATCATCGCTGATAACGCCGTGATGCCTACATCAGAGTTGCCAAGCCACCTGAGCGTTCACGCCCGTCTCATCGAAAAGGGCTCCAATTACAAGGCTACCGTTCATACTCATCCTATTGAGCTCATTGCTATGAGCCACAACAAGAAGTTCATGGGCAAGGATGTATTGAGCAATCTGCTCTGGAGTATGATTCCAGAGACCAAGGCATTCTGTCCACTCGGTTTGGGTATCGTTCCTTATCAGTTGCCAGGCAGTCTGAAGCTGGCTGAGGAAACCTTGAAGGAGCTGGAAGACTATGATGTAGTGATGTGGGAGAAACACGGCGTCTTTGCCAAGGGCTTGGATGTAATGGATGCCTTCGACCAGATTGACGTGCTCTCTAAGAGTGCGAAGATCTACATCGATTCCAAGTGCATGGGATTCGAGCCTGATGGTATGAGCCAGGAAGAAATGGCTGAGATGACCAAGGCTTTCAATTTGCCAAGATAAGGTATAGGTTATGAATAGTTGATATAGTGTTGTTAGTAATATTTTGATATAATAGGTTTATTGGATATACATTTTACAGGTAATAGGTTTAATTTAGGTTTTAGTGTTATTAGGTAAAAGTTTTTGGGTTTAGTGAAACAAAGCCCTCGAACATCGTGAGATGCTCGGGGGCTTTTTCTGTTTCTAAGCTAACTAAAATCTTTATATCAATCCATGTGGAAAAGTTCTTCCAGCGGGATGCTGACAGGCGAATTGTCAGGATTCACCTCCATGATGTCTGCCATCATATCCCACCATTTCTGGGTGATAGGATCCACGTTGGTTGTGTCCTGGCTGTTGGTATCGCTGTCGCATTTCTGAACGGCAAAGAGCAGGTTGGTGTCCTTGTCCCAGAAGATACTGTAGTCGCTTACTCCCTGATCCTTGATCATCTGTTTCAACTCAGGCCAGATCGCAGCATGGCGCTTGGCATATTCCTTTTCGCATCCCTTCTTGAGATACATTTTAAATGCAAATCTTTTCATATCACTTAAAACTTTGAACTTTGAACTTTGAACATTGAACATTGAACTTTATGATTAGTTCTATGTTTTAAATCAACTGTGGCAGGAAGCTTGAGATAATCAAGACGATGATGCCGACGATTAATACGGTGATGGTCTTTGATGAGCATCCCTTCCATTCCTTCAGGATGATGCCCCATACATTTGAGAACACCACGTTGAGTGCCATCAGGATGCAGAAAGACAGAGTCATAAGGGTAGGGGATTCGGTGAGGAAACCTTTTCCTAATGACAAGCCGAAGAACTGACTGTACCACAAGGCACCAGCCAGGGCACAATACAGGATGTTGTTGCCCCAAACCTCCTCGTTCTTATAGTCGCTCCAAGTATGATTCTTGGTGTTCTGATAGAAACAGTAGATGGCATTGGTAATGAAACCACCCACGGTAACGAGGAAGGTAGCAGGCAGGGTCTTGAACATATCAGGGGTGAAGGTGCCGAAGTGGATATCATCGCCGAAGGCGAGACCCACATTGAAGCATCCGCTCATGAAACCAGCCAGCAGGGCGATGGCAAGACCCTTAGGGAAGTTGAAATCCTTTACCGCTGCCTTCTTCTCCTCTTCTGAGAGCGATGCTGCCTTCATGCTGCCAGCCACACCGATGATGGCGATACCGAGCAGGGTGACTACCACACCGAGGATGACGCTGAAGGTGAGCGATGAGAGGGCATCCAGTTCCGGAAAGAAGATGTTGAGCAGCACCGGACCCATGATGGTTCCGAGACCTGCGCAGGTTCCCAGGGCGATGCTCTGACCCAATGCCACACCCAGGTAGCGCATGGAGAGACCGAAGGTCAGTCCGCCTACGCCCCAGAGTACACCGAAGAGCATGCTCATAGCCACATTGAAGCCGAATCCGTCGAATAATTCAAAGAAGGAATGTCCGCTAGGTACAGCGAGCATAGCGCCGAAAAAAGGCAAAATAAGCCATGCGAACACACCCTGAACTATCCAGTATGATTCCCAACTCCAATCTTTGATCTTGTTGATAGGAACATAACAGCTGGACTGGCAGAATGCACCGATGGCTATGATGAAAAGTCCTATTAATATTTCCATAATTGTTAATTGCTTGGTTTTTAGGTATAAACAGACCGAAAAGCTCCTAGGCTGCTATGAGCCTAGGAGTTTTTGCTTATATATTAGTTTCTCTTAGCGAGAACCTCAGCCTCGTACTTCTCAATGTCAGCGATGTACTCCTCGCCAACAGGGATGTTGTTCTTCAGGTTGAAGTAATCATATACAGCACCGAATGGCAATGTCTTCTCTTCCTCGAGGAGAGCCAGACGCTGGAAGAGCTTGCCCTCGTCCTCGTACTTGCGGAGGGTATCCAGTGGCTCAAGGAATGCCTGCAACAATGACTTCTGGGCTGCACGTACACCGATGATGTAAGCACCGATACGGTTGATGGAACCGTCGAAGTAGTCGAGACCGATATGAGCACGGTCGAGTGCGTTGGCACGAACCAACTCTGAGAAGAGGTTGCGGGTATTGTCGTCGAAGAGGGTTACGTGGTCTGAATCCCAGTGCATTGGGCGAGATACGTGGAGCATCAACTCAGGAACGAAGAGCAGGAGTGCTGAAACGGCATCCGATACGTTCTCTGTTGGCTCATAGTGACCTGTATCCAGAGTATACATCACGTTGTTCTTAGCGCAGTAGCCAGCGTAGAAGTCGTGAGAACCTACGGTGTAAGCCTCCAAGCCGATACCGAAGAGCTTAGCCTCCAGGCAAGACTTTATATTTGGCAACTCCTCTGCCAGGATCTCATCGAGAGAGTTCTTCAGGATTTCGCGATAGCGGCCCTTCTCTACGGTGATATCCTTGGAACCATCGTGTACCCAGATGTTCATGATACATGGGTCGTTCTGGAACTTACCCATAGCGTCTGCGATACGGCGGCAACGCTTGGTGTGCTCAATCCAGAACTCGCGGATAGCTGGGTCAGGATTTGACAATGTGAGATTTCCGCTCAATGGGTGAGAGAAAGAAGTAGAGTTGAAGTCGAGCTTCATGTTCTGCTCTTTAGCCCACTGCATCCAACCTGTAAACTGATCTACGGTTACCTCGTTGCGGTCGATCTGCTTGCCACCGAACTCACCGTAAATTTCGTGGAGGTTGAGGCGGAAAGTACCAGCCAGGAGAGAGTTCACCTTCTCGATATCCTGTCGGAGTTCATCGATGTTGCGAGCCTTGCCAGGGTAGTTTCCTGTACTCTGGATACCGCCAGAAGCAGCTTCGCCACGTTCGAAGCCAACCACGTCGTCAGCCTGCCAGCAGTGCAGAGAGATAGGAGTCTTCTCCAAAGTCTCAATAGCCTTGTCTGTATCTACACCCAGAGCAGCATAGCGCTCCTTAGCAATCTCATAATTCTTTAAAATCAAATCTGCTTTCATTGTTTTTGTGTATTTTATTGTTTATTTTTTTTATGCTTTTATTTTTTTACCCTTTTACCTTTAAAAACTTTTCGTATGCCTCATCCCAAGCCTCCTTGTTCTTTGGCTCGAATTTCTTGAGCTCCAGCGAGTTGGCGATGATCTGACGCATTTCCCAGATGTCCTTGACCAAGCCTGATGCCTTTGCCTGCAACATGATGTTGCCGATGGCTGTACCTTCCTGAGGACCAGCCAGAACGGTGACACCGCAACTGTCGGCTGTAAACTGGTTGAGATATTGATTGAGCGAACCACCACCGATGATGTGGAGCACGTTGAGGTCGAAGTCGGCAAAATCCTTCAGCCAGGTGAAAATCTGACGATAACGGAGTGCGAGACTCTCGAAGATGCAACGGCAGAATTCGCCATAGTTCTGAGGAACGTGCTGGCCTGTCTTTTCGCAATACTGCTTGATAGCTTCTACCATGCTCGATGGGTTGGCAAAGCAGGCATCGTCCGGGTTGATGATGCTCTGGAAGGCAGGCTGCTTCATCGCTTCGGCAATTAGCTCAGCATGTCCCAGACTCTTCATGTCCTTCTGGTTGGCAGCAGCTTCGTCCTTCCATTCCTTGCGGCAGCGCTCGTAAATCCACATGCCGCATATGTTCTTCAGGAATCGGGTAGTGCCCTCAATGCCGCCCTCGTTGGTGAAGTTGAGTTCATAACTCTTCTCGTTGATGATGGCGTTTTTGGTCTCGATACCCATCAGACTCCAGGTACCAGAGCTCAGGTAGGCAAACTCCTCGTTCTTGGCTGGTACGGCTGCTACGGCGCTGGCTGTATCGTGACCCGCTACGGCGATGACTGGAACGGCATTCAAGCCCGTCATCTTCTGCACCTCTTCGGTGAGTGTGCCGATGATGGAAGCAGGGTTGGTCATCTTGCCAAACTGCTCTCTCTTCAGTCCGAGACTCTCTACGAGTTCGTTGTCGAGATCGCCTGTCATTGGGTTGAGAATCTGGGAAGTTGAAGCCACGGTATATTCGCAGATGGCGTTACCGGTAAGCATATAGCTCAGGGCATCAGGGATAAAGAGAATCTTGTCGGCATTCTCCAAAGCCACGTTTCCAGCCTTTCTCATGGCGTATATCTGGAAGAGCGAATTGAAGTTCATGAATTGGATTCCCGTCTTCTCGTACACCTTTTCCTTGCTGATTTTCTCGTCGAAATATTTCTCCATCACGCCGAAGGTATGAGGGTCGCGGTAGGCGAGAGGATTGCGGAGAATGTCCCCGTTTTTATCTACATATACGAAGTCGCATCCCCAGGTATCGATACCGATGCTTTCGATGTGGATACCGCGCTGCGCCACGAGTTTCAGACCTGCGATGATCTCATAGAAGAGAGCAAAGATATCCCAGTAGAAGTGATTGCCGGTTTCGATGAGTCGGTTGTCGAAGCGTGTCAGTTCTTCCAAATCGAATTTGCCATCTGATAAGCTTCCCAGGATGGTTCTGCCACTGGTAGCACCCAGATCTACAGCAAAGAAGTATTTCTTCTGTTCCATTTTTTAGAGTGTATTTTAAGTTATTGTTATTTGCTATTGTTTTTTGTTTACGATTGCAAAGATAGGGGGAATATGCAAGATGGAACAAGAGAAAATGATATTAGAGCCTAGTTTTTTGGCGGAGGGTCAAGAATCTCTATGAAATATCAAAAATTTAAGTTTTTTCTTCATCGGAGTTTTTTCTTCATCAGATTATGCGGAGTTAACGGAACAATCTTGCTCCCGGATTACGCACGAATTTAAACGGAATGCAGTTAAGGTTCCGTTAACCCTGCGTAATCCGATGAATAAAAGCTCTTTTATCGGGTTGTATTTCTGAAATCAGACGGTTTCATGCCAGTCTGGCTCTTGAATTTAGCCGAGAAATAATCTGGTGATTCGAAATTGAGGCGATAGGCAATCTCCTTGATGCTCTTATCGGTGGTAGAAAGCAGCTCCTTGGCTCTCTGCAGTTTCAGTGTCTGCTGGTAGAGTGCTGGAGCGAAGCCGGTATGCTCCTTGAAGAGCTTGCGGAACGAAGAGTAGCTGATGCCTAGTTCCTGGGCTATCTCCTGGATGGTGAGTGTATCCTCAAGAGATTCACGGATGCGCAGGCGCGCCCTGTTGATGATATCCACATGCTTGGAGTCCTTGCTCAGGATGATGTTTCTCTCCAGGGAATACATCTTTCCGATGAGATGGTTTACGATACCCGCCATTGTCTGCTGAGCGTATGCAGCCTCCTCCTGCGCCGTCTTGTAAGCCTCTTCATACAGGCTGATGATTTCGTTGCTGTAGCCCACGTGATAGATCGGCTTTTCAGGGGACAGGAATCCCGCCTTCACACGGTCGTCGATATTCTTTCCCTTGAATCCGATCCAATAGCTTTTCCATCCCTTGGTGCCTGATGGATGGTAGGTATGCCATTCACCGGGAAAGAGCAGGAAGATGTCTCCAGCCTTGATCTTTGTTTCCGGAAGATGGGCAGAGTGGAACACACCTTCTCCTTCCGGCTGGTAGAGAAGCTGGTATTCATCAAGGGTTCTTCCCTTCTGAATATCGAAGTAATATCCATCGGCATGTCCCTTGGTAGGATATTCTTCTCCCGGGGCGATTTCTTCCCGTCCCACGGTGCTGATGGTGAGACCCCATTCGGCGTCTCTTTCTGTTGCTAATAGGTATTTGCTGGTCTGCATAATGCTTTGTTTTGTTTCTGGGTTTTGCCTCCTGGCTCATCTTCTGGTGCTATTGCTTCCAGAGCCATTTAGCTTATTCATCGGCAAAATTACGCAAAAAAATCCACTATACCTTATTATATATGCAAAAAAGTATGTAACTTTGTGCTGAAATGTATAAAAAACAAAGATTTGGATAATAATAATGATACTTGAACGATTTTATTCTATGAAAAACAAGTCTGTTATCATCGAGGGACAGAAAGTTACCCAGGGTACAGTTACAGACTTTGATGGTAACTTCTCTCTCAAAGTGAAGCCAGGTGCCAAGTAAAAAAAACTCGTTGGTATTTGCCAACGAGTTTTTTTATTCTTACTTCTTTTTCTGCATCATCAGGCGTGATTTTTCCTTAGCCAAGGCTTGCATATCCACGGCAACATCGTCTTCATCTACGATTTCCACGCCCGTCATCGTTTCTATCACATCCTCCATGGAAACTACGCCGCGAAGGCATCCGTATTCATCTACGATAATGGAGATGTGCTCTCGCTTTTCCAGCATCTTTTCCCAGATCTGATATAGCGATTCATCCTCGTTGAAGGAAAGAATCGGGCGCATCAGCTCGGATAATCGGGTTTGGAATTCATCGTCTGAAACCGATTTGAGAACCACATCCTTCAGAACGTAGCCCACGATATAGTCCTTATTGTTATCATATATAGGAATGCGTGAGAAATTCCACTCCTTCTGTTCGTAAAACTCCTTGGTGGTTAGATGCATATTAGCAGATTCTACCACGATGGATGGTGTCATCACCTCTTTTGCCTTAACTCCTGCCAGACGGATGCAGCTCTTGATGATCTTGCTTTCCGATTCACGGAAGATGCCTTCTGTGGTTCCTACATCTACCATGGCAGAAACCTCTTCGCGGCTCATGGAAGCCTGGTGGCTCTTAGGCGTGAATACCTTTGTGATAAGTTCTGAGAGCAGTACCAGAGGGTAGGTGATGAAGATGAGTATCCGGATAATCTTGGTGGATGGCATTGCCAGCGAGCGCCAGTAAGAAGCACCGATGGTCTTCGGGATGATTTCTGAAAGCACCAGAATCAGCAAGGTGAGAATGGCGGAAATGATACCGAAGTATTCTTCGCCAAAGAGTTTGATAGACTCGGCACCCACGCCGGCAGAGCCGATGGTGTGGGCGATGGTGTTGAGCGAAAGAATGGCACCCACTGGGCGATCAACGTTGTTCTTATACTGTTTCATCAACGAGGCAGTCTTGCTGCCTTGATTCTCCTTCATCGAGATAAACGACATCGGAGTAGAAAGTAGCACCGCCTCCAGGACGGAGCATAAAAAGGATAGTGACAGAGCACCTAAAAAATATAATATGATTAAACCCATGTAATTTTTAATTCGTTAATAATATGTTATCTCAAGCAAGATAGGTATTATTTCCGAAGACTGCAGTTGAGGATGTAATGGGGTACATTACATCTGTTTTGATTCGATATGAGCGTATTGGTAAATATCATCACAATTATGTTCTATTTTTCTGCAAAGATATGGATAAAACTATGAATCTGATGTTATTTTGTTGAATATTAGTGTGTTTTAATATGTTTTTAGTAAATATTTGTAAAGGATGTTATTAGCTAGCAACTGATTCAGGCTATTTTAGCCAAGAATCTCCCTATAGGTCAGCAGAGCTGTGCTTATAGGGAGATTCTATATGATGGTGAAATATCTATGATTTCAGCTTTCTGATTTCCTCCAGGCTTAATCCTGTTAATTTTAGAATGGTAGCTTCATCGATATTCATAGCCAGCATCTTTCTGGCAATCTCAAGGCTTCGTTGGGACATGCCTTCAGCTATTCCTTCTTCCTTACCTTCAGCTCTACCTTTTTCCATACCTTCAGCTATTCCTTCTTCCTTACCTTTTTGATATCTGTCATCCAGGAGGGTTCTTTCAACACTTACGGAATCCCAGAACTTGTCGTAGGCTCTGAGTTCGGCATCTGTAAAGCCGGAAATTTCCAGCTCTTCTACGGCTTTTCCAATCTCCGGGTCATTGAGCAGGTCAGCTGGAATCTTCTGTGTATTGGAATTGATTTCCGTGAGGAAACGGAGCCACAACACCATCATGCGCTTGTCGGTGATGGAATGTGGGGTGAACTTCGGAAGTTCTATGAAGGTGAAATGCAAGCCTTCGATGACCTTATTGCTGTCCTTGTCATGCACGATTCGGTAGTTGTGGATGAAATCTGGAGTATCATGCGCAAAGATATCATTTATCAGGTTGAGAGAATATACGGGTTGCAGTTCACTGTATTTTCCTCCCTTTTTAGCCTGACTCACATAGAGCTTGGATGCATTGAACAGTACTCGCTGCTGGAAAGCATCAGACCATTCCATCTGCATTTCCACACAGAACTTTCTGCCTCTTGCATCGGTGCAGAGTACATCCACAATGGTGTTCTTGCCCCCTTCGAGCTGGGGAACAAGTTCTGTAGGCAGATACTTTATCTCGTGTATCTGCTCTTCTTCGCTGAGTGGCAGGAGTGCGTTCAGAAGGCTGATCAGTCTTTTCGGATGATTGCCGAATATCTTCTTGAACGTAAGGTCTGCCTTAGGATCTAAATACTTCATAACCATCCGTTTTAAAATTATATAGCGCAAAGTTACGACTTTATTTTCAAACCTGCAAGAGAATTCTGTGAAAAGTTTCAGAAAAAGTTAGGATCCCATATTTTTAAGGTAAAGATCTGTGTAAATCTGATATGCCCGTCCTCCGTTAGGCGTCCCCGCAGATATGTTATCTTATACTATCTCGGAGAGCCGGATGGAGTGGGGCTATAGTATTGGTAGTGGTAAATAACTTTACAAGTTAAACGAGGTGGAAAAATCTCTTAAAGGAAGCTGTCATTTTCCTTAAGGAAAAATATATTTTCCCTTAAGGAAAAAAAATAAAAATCCTTAAGGGAAAATTCTCCAACTCTTCTTTCCCCATTTTCCGGGTGTTTCTTCCTGATTCTCTCTTTAGGGAATTTTATTTACATAGGTCAATTCCCTTACTTGCGAAACTATCGGCAGACCATCTGGGGCACTGAAGAATACAAATCACTTGCCGGCAGACTTTACTTGCCATACTTGCTCGGTGCGATTCCAAACTTATTCTTGAAGCACTTATAAAAATAGGTGGAATCGGAGAAGCCAACCTTTTCGCTGATCTCGCTTACGGTGTATTCGCCTTCTAGCAGGAGCTTGGCGGCAATACGCAGGCGCTCGTTCTGAATATAGATGTTTGGCGAAACACCCATGATGCTCTTGGTGCGGTTATATACCGTGGTACGGCCCAGACTGAGCAGCTCGGCAAGACGATCTACATTGAAGTTGTTGTCGCCGATATGCTGTGCCACGATAGCCTCCAGCTTATCCTTGAACTTCTTGTCGAGGGTGGACATCAGGAGGGTAGGCTCATTCTTCTTGAGCTCCTTTACTGGCTTGACCAGGATTACTTCTCCGCAGGAAGACTGCTCTGCTTTCTCTAGTGGAGCATTTTCCTTAAGAGTCGTTTCCTGACCAAGTGCTTTCTCCTGCTGCGCCTTCTCTTCAGCCTGCTGCTTCGCTTTCAGTTCCATAGCCACAAACTGTAGGGCTCGGGCGATCATCTCCGGCAACTGGATGTCGCTGATGAGCAGGGCTGGCTTAATTTTCCGGATGTTCTCGTACCCCGTCTTGCCATTCATGAATGTTTCTACATGGAAATAGACCGACAGCTCCGACTTGATCTGCTCCAGCATGTCCGGATCATCTTCTATTACCATCACGGTAACGTTGTTGATGGCTTTCGGAGTCATCTCCTTCACAATCATCTCTATCTCGTCCTTGTCGATGCTGTGGTCATCCAGCGCCTTCTTTTCGATGATATCCTCCGGCTGATACTTGCCGGCATCATTTGGCAGGGCAAGGCAGAAACGGCTGCCTCCAAGATCCAGGGAACGCTCATAGGTGAGCGAACCCTTGTGGATTTCCGCCATTTGATGCGCCGTATAGAGACCGATACCCATACCGCCCTTGGAAGCATAGCCGTGCATGAATGGCTTGAAGAGATCAGCCTTTCTTTCCGGCTTGATACCCGGACCATTGTCTTCTACCGAGAAGAACACGATGTTGTTCTCCAGATAGAGTTTCACGCTGATAATACCCTTGTCTGGGGTATATTTCACGGCATTGCTCAGCAGGTTATACACGATGGTTTCCACCTTTTCCTGGTCGAAGAGCATCTCGTGGTTGGGTCCAAGGAGTGAAATTCATGGTGACGTCCTTCTGCTTGGCCACGGTATAGAGATCATTGTAGATGGCGCGCACGAAACCGATGATTTCGCCCTTTTCTATATTCAGCTTCATATTGCCCGTATTGATCTTGCGGAACTCCATCAGCTGGTTGATGAGTCGCTGCAGTCGCTTGGTTCCTCTGGAGAGGGTATTGATGTTGTTCTTGGAAGCATAGCCTTCTCCCTTGGTCATCATCTTTTCCACGGCACTCTGGATGATGGCGAGCGGGGTGCGGAACTCATGAGAGATATGGGTGAAGAAGTTGATTCGGAAATCAGACATCTGTTTCTCCAAAGCAATCTGCTGGTTCAGTTCGAAGTTTCTTCTCCATGAACGATAGTAGAGCACTCCGGCTCCGCAGATGATGAGCAGATAGATGCACCACGCCCATACCGTATTGTACCAAGGCTGACAGATGGTGATATGGAGCAGGTTTTCCTCGCTCCACTGGTTGCTGCCTATACGGGTACGGATATGCAGGGTGTAGCTGCCAGGGTTCAGGTCGCTGAACTCGGCATGGTTGATGCTGGTCATCGGGCGCCAGGTATTGTCTATTCCCTCCAGATAGTACTGGTACATCGCATTCTGGATGTGCGGATAATCGAAGTTGGAGAAGTGGATGTTGAGCGAATTCTTGTCGTGTGGCAGGCTGATTTCCCGTGTATAGTTCAGCGCCTTGGTCAGGAATTGCTCGTTTTCAGCTTCGTATATCGAGATACCATTGATGGCGAGGTCGGTGATGACTGCTCTCATGTGGGCTGGTGGCATGCCCGGACGAGTTTGCCCGAGTTGTCATAAAGGAAGGCATCGCCCTTGTCGGTCAGTACGGCGATGTGATTGCCGTCAGTAGTCAGGGTGATGATATGCTGGTTCTTGAGCATCAGATGGCTCTTGCCATCAGGGGTGATGCGGTTAAGACCTTTATCGGATGCGATCCATACATTCTGTTTGGCGTCTTCTGTCATCTGTAGCTGCTGATCGCCTATTAGTTTGCTATTCTTTGTAGTATAATCTGTGGCTTGAAATTTTCCGTTGCTATAAGTCAGGTATCTTATTCCGAAATCTCCAGAAAAGAGCCACATGCCATTCTGGCTCTTGAATCGGTTTTTCAAGAGCGTAGCATTCTCTTTATCGAAATAATCGGAAAAATGGGCTGTTTCCAGGTCGAAGCTGCAGAGGATATTAGATGGATTATAGCCCCAGATGAGTCCGTGTTTCTCGTCGTTGATGAGCTGGGAGATGGAGTGGTGACTCTTTTGCCCGGAGTTCTTGCTGAGATTGGTGAAGTTGATAAACTGATAGCCATCATATCGGCTCATACCGTTTGGGGTACCGAGCCAGATAAATCCATCTCTATCCTGGATGATGTCGTTCACCGTATTGCACGACAAGCCATCCTTAGCCGAGAGTCGCTTCCCGTCCAGTTTGATGCTGCCGAATGCCTGCAGAGGCAGCAGCCAAATGCTGATGATTCCTGCTATATATAATAAGGTGTAGAATGTCTTTTTGTTTCTTTTCATTTGATAGGTCGTTTGATTCTTCTGCAAAAATACGATAAAATCCTTAGAATACAAAACAAAAAGAAAGAGAAAATGTAATGTGAAAAACAAAAAATGGGCAAAAGTCAAAAAATAAAGGTGAATGGTCAAAATATAAAGTATAGTCGGCAAGAATAAGTGTATTTTTGCACCCGAAACAATAAACATATAAACCAAAACGTAATAAGACATGGACAACAAACTATTTTTTAAGGAGTCTGTTTTGCCTGTTACTCTTTTTTGCTCAGCATTGATGTTTTCTCCTAGCGGAATAGCTCAGATGAATGCAGCAACGAATGTAGTACAGCAAGCTAAAACAGTAAAAGGTACAGTTGTAGATAACATGGGCGAGCCAGTCATTGGCGCCAGTGTTAAAGTAGTAGGCACAACCAATGGTGCCGTAACTGATCTTGATGGAAACTTTGTTTTGACCAACGTGCCAAAGAATGCTACCGTGGAAATCTCATATATCGGTTATACAACCCAGAAATTGAGTGTAGCCGGAAAGAGCGATCTGAAGGTAACATTGCAGGAAGATAACAAGGCTTTGGATGAAGTCGTGGTAGTAGGTTATGGTGTACAGCGCAAGAGCGATGTGACCGGTGCCTTGGCTCACCTGGATTCAAAGGACCTGACAGCGATGCCTGTAAAGGATGCCCTGGAGGGTATGCAGGGTAAGACTGCCGGTGTGGATATTACCAACTCACAGCGTCCTGGTACTGTAGGTAGCATCACCATCCGTGGTCAGCGTTCCATCGGTGCCAGCAGTGCTCCGCTCTATGTAGTGGATGGTATGATTATCCAGAACGGTGGTATCGAGAATATCAACCCTCAGGATATCGAGAGCATCGAGGTGTTGAAGGATGCTTCTGCTACCGCTATTTATGGTGCCCGAGGTGCCAACGGTGTTGTGCTCGTTACTACCAAGAAGGGTAAGGAAGGCAAGGTTACCTTGAACTATGCAGGTACAGTTACTTTCTCTACGCTCCATGATGTAACCAAGATGATGAACGCTGCACAGTGGATAGACTATGCCCGTCTGGCAGCATATAACCAAGGCAATTATGGCGATAAGACACAAGACTTTGCTCCTAATTATGAGAGAGATGTGAAGCTTTTCGGAGGTCAGGCAGACAGCTGGGCTAATATCAATCAGGCTTGGGTAGATGGTACTTATCATCCGGAATTAGTGGGTTCTTACGACTGGGCTTCTCATGGTAAGCAGACTGGTATTACTCATGAGCATACACTCAGTGCTTCTGGTGGTTCAGACAGATTCAAGGGTTATGGTTCTTTTGGTTATTTAAATCAGAAGGGTGTACAGCCTGGTCAGAGCTATCAGCGTTTTACCTTGAATACTTCTTTCGAGGCAAGACCTGTTGATCCATTGACATTGGGCTTCACCATGAATGCTTCATACGGTACCCAGAACTATGGTTATAACTTCTCTAAGTCTGTAACGGGACCTGGTGATTATTATAATGCATTGAATTCAATGATTCCATGGACCGTTCCTTACGATTCTGACGGCAACTATATACGTAATCCTTGGGATTACAATGTGAACATCATCAATCCTATTGATGAACTGAAGTATAATACCAACAAGCGTACCAATTTCCGAATCAATGGCAGCGCATATGCCCAATTTGACTTTGGCAAGGTGTGGAAGCCATTGGAGGGTCTGCAGTATCGCATTCAGTTTGGTCCGGAACTCCAGTACTATCGCCTGGGCATCGCCAATGCGGCTGATGGTATCAATGGAGATGGCAGAAACATAGCTCAATACAATCCATCCAATAAGGTGTCTTGGACGCTCGATAATCTGGTTTACTACAACAAGACCATTGCCAAGAACCATCGTATTGGTGTTACCCTCCTGCAGAGTGCATCTAGCTATCATTCAGAGAATGGTAATATCAAGGCTTTTGTAGCGAGTGCAGATGAACTTTGGTGGAACACAAGTTCATTGGGAAATCCACAGGCTTATTCTACTGGCCTGACAGAAACTTCGCTTGCTTCCTACATGGCTCGTGTGAATTATACTTATGCAGACAGGTATATGTTGACAGCCAGTGTTCGTTCCGATGGTGCTTCTCAGTTGTCTGATGGTCATAAGTGGGCATCATTCCCATCTGTAGCTCTTGGTTGGCGTATTGATCAGGAGAAGTTTATGCAGAAGGCTGATTTCATCAGCAACCTGAAGCTTCGTCTGGGTTATGGTATTTCCGGTAACTATGCAGTTAGTGCTTATGCCACACAGGGTGCTGTACAGAGCAACTACTATGCATGGGGTAGCATGGATCCTACTGTAGGTTACTTGCCTTCTGATGCTTCTGCCAAGAATCCGAACAAGATGGCGAACCTCGACCTGGGTTGGGAGAAGACCAAGCAGTGGAACGTAGGTCTCGACTTCGGCTTCATCAACAACCGTATCAGCGGTAGTGTTGACTACTATCACAACAAGACTACCGATCTGATTCTGGCTACTACCATACCTTCACTTACAGGTTATACCAGCACATTTGCCAATGTAGGTGAGACTTCCGGTTGGGGTGTTGATTTGCAGTTGAATGCCATTCCTGTGAAGACTAAGGATTTCGAATGGAACACCAGTTTGACCTGGACCATCGACCGCAACCGCGTGGATAAGTTGAATAATGGTGTAGAAAAGAATGTAAACGACCGTCTCTTCGTAGGTGAGGAAATTGGTGTTTACTACGACTATGTATATGATGGAATCTGGAAGTCTTCGGAGGCTGATGAAGCTGCCAAGTTTGGTCGTAAACCTGGTCAGATCAAGGTGAAGGATGTAAATCCTGATGGCAAGATTGATGCAAATGACCGTCAGATTGTAGGTAAGGTTCGTCCTCGTTGGTCTGGTGGTTGGCACAATACCTTCAGCTACAAGAACTTTGAACTTTCCTGCTTCATCTATGCACGATGGAAGTTTACTGTAGCCAAGGGTGCTGAGACTCTTGGAGGTATGTATGCTATGCGTGATGTGGATTATTGGATTAAGGACATCAATGAGGATGCTGAGTATTACTCTCCTGGCTCTCAGGGTCAGAACGCTGATACTTTTTCTGGCTCAATGAATTATCAGGATGGTTCTTACATCAAGATGCGTAATATCTCTCTGGGTTATACATTCCCTAAGAAGATCACAAGCAAAATGGGTATGAGTAACCTAAAGGTTTATGTTCAGGCCATGAACCCATTCACCATTTACAAGAAGTGCAAGTGGCTTGATACCGACCTCTTGAGTTATGATAACAACTCAACTTCTTACGGTTCAGGTACAACCATCAAGAGCTGGGTTATCGGATTAAACATTGGATTCTAAATACAGATACATCATGAAGACAAACAAAATATTATATGCAGCACTGATTGCCGGTGCAACTTTAGGAACTGTTACTTCTTGTAGTGATTCGTTCCTTGACGAAAAGCTGATTACTGAGAAAGGTACGGCTTATTTCCAGACTAAGGAAGGTATTGACGACCTGGTTACGGGTGCTTACCAGAAATTGAAGTTTAAGTATAACTATATCTGGGGTATTTATCTCTATGGTATGGGTATCGATGAGTTTACCAGTGGTGCCAACAACATCACCTCTTATAATGCATACAGCACCGACCTGAACTCGGGTGAAACTGCTGCCAACCAGCCATTGTGGGACAATATGTATGGTCTTGTAGAACCAGCCAATCTTGTCATCCAGAATACTCCATTATATTATGGTGAGAAGGTGAGCACTTACAACAACCGTTTGGGTGAGGGTTACTTCCTCCGTGCTTTTGCTTATTTCGAACTGGTAAAGCAGTATGGAGGTGTGCCTTTGAAGCTGGAGCCAAGCAATGGTAAGATTAATTATACTTATACTCGTAATAGCGAGGAAGAGTGCTTTGCCCAGATTATTTCTGATTTTCAGAAGGCATATGAATTGTTGCCTGAATCTCCAGAAGGAAAGCAGGTTGGTCGCCTTACTAAGTCGGCTGCTGCCCATTTCCTGGCAAAGGCTCATCTGTATCGTGCCTCAGAATTGCATGATGGCTGGAATGCTCAGTACAAGGATGCCGACCTGGATGCTGTCATCAAGTATGGTAAGGAAGTAATTGCTGCCCACCCATTGTGCCAGAACTTCCAGGAACTGTGGGATTATACAGAGCCTAATGGTGCCAATGAGCAAGTTAGCGAGGTGGTTCTTGCTGCACAGTTCTCCAACGATGGTGCCAGCACACGAGGTCGCTTTGGCAACCAGTTCCACCTCTACTATCCATCCATTTATCAGAACATGGCTGGTTGTAAGCGTGACATTTCTGGAGGTCGTGAGTTCTCATACGTCAGTGCTACAGAATATTCTATGCAGGTATTTGACCGTGTGAATGATTCCCGTTTCTGGAAGTCATTCATCACCAAGTATGGTTCCAATTATACGGATGGTGCTCCTTACTGGATTACCACCAAGAAGAATAAGGAAACTGGTAAGTTGGAGATTACAGATGATATATACAAGGCACACCCTGAGTATTATCCTGACGATGTGAAGGTTCCTACTGAATCAGATCCTGGTGAGCATCGTTTCAAGGGAGGTGAGATTGGTATCAAGTATATCGTCAATAATCCTGGTGACACTCGTTTCACTCCTGCATTGAATGCTGATGGCACAGAGAATAAGTCTGAGGATTATGTATTGAAGAATGGCAAACTCACCCCACAGCATACCTTCGTACGTTATTATGCCGGTCAGCCTTTTAGCTTCAATACACAGAGCAATGCTGCCGAACGTTCAGGCAACTATTACACTTTGGGTAGTATTCATAACAGAAGTGTGGCTTTGAGCAAGTTCCGTGACGGTGCACGTGAATCTATTGCGTCACAGTTCGGAACCCGTGATGCCATCATTGCCCGTTCTGCCGACGATGTCCTGATGGTAGCTGAGGCTTATATCCGCAAGAAGGATTATGGAAATGCCATCACTTACCTGAATATGGTACGTGACCGTGCTGGTTACAAGGCTGGCGAGGACCGCTCTATCAGCCGTGATGGTGGACAGGCTTATAAGAAGAACTCTGCTTGTACAGGAAAGGGTGGTGGATTCTCTGCCGAGGGTTCTATCTATACAGAGGAAAATACTTATTATGAGTCAAACAACATTGCCGAGACTACAGCTTCTACTGAGAGTAATATGCATCTGAATGGTATTGAGGATGTGCTCAACTCTAAGGTTGAACAGCCAATCTACGAAGCTTTGAAATTGACATCCGACTATGATAAGTTCATGTGTTTCCTCTTGGATGAGCGTACACGAGAGTTGATAGGTGAAGGTCAGCGTTGGGAAGATTTGGCTCGTACCAAGACTTTGGAGGCTCGTTGGAATGCGTTTAGTGATGCTTCCACTGGCGGACAGGGCAAGTTTGATCCAACCAAGCATTATTATCGTCCAATTCCTCAGTCATTCCTCGACGGTATCACCAATGCGAATGGTGCTTCCCTGAGCAATGAGGAGAAGGAGAAGATGCAGAATCCTGGTTACTAATCGAATATCTATAGGATAGGTTAATGATTATATGTTGAAGAGCGGTATCTTTCTCTCGGTAGAAGGTATCGCTCTTTTTTAAACAACTATCATCATGCAAATCAAACAAATGTTATTTCCGATGATGAGTATGGTGCTGAGTATGGCTCCCTGCTCTCATCTCCATGCACAAGGACAGACTCCGCTATCGCAGATGGAGAAGCTGGACCGTGGCCTGGTGGCTTTGCCTGCCCAGGACAAGGGAATCTTCCTCAGCTGGCGATTTCTGGGTACGGACAGCAAACACGTATGCTTCGACATAGAAAGGGATGGAAAGATCATCGCCCATCAGGTGAAGCTGACCAATTATACAGACCGGAAAGGTTCCTCTGCCAATACCTATCGGATCATCACTTATCAGAAAGAACCCAGGATGGATGCTCCGGCTGAAAGAGAAGTTTCGAAGGCGGTGAAGCCATGGAACGATCTCTATCGCTCCCTGCCCATCAACCGTCCTGCCGGCGGTGTTACTCCCGATGGAAAATCCTACGAATATACCCCCAACGACTGTAGCGTGGGCGATGTGGATGGGGATGGAGAATATGAAATCATCCTGAAATGGGACCCAACCAATTCGCATGACAATTCGCATGACGGCTATACGGGAGAGGTCATCTTCGACTGCTATAAGCTGGATGGAACCCAACTCTGGCGCATCAATCTGGGTAAGAATATCCGTGTCGGTGCTCACTATACCCAGTTCCTGGTCTATGATTTCGATGGCGATGGCAAGGCGGAGATGATCTGCAAGACATCGACGGGTTCGGTAGATGCCAAGGGAAAGTTTGTGAGCGATGCGGCTACGGATGCCGGAATCCGAGAACTGGACAATGCTACCGATTATCGCAATTCGAGAGGTCGCATTATGGCAGGTCCCGAACTGCTTACAGTCTTTAATGGCGAAACCGGAAAGGCGATGCATACCATCTGGTATCAGCCCAACCGAGCCTTCGGTACAGGCCGGCAGGTGGAAGAGGGAGAGCATCTGGAGAGCGGATTCCCTGCCTATTCTTCAGTCTGGGGCGATAAGAACAACTATGGCAACCGTGGCGAGCGATACCTTGCCGGTGTGGCTTTCCTGGAGGGTGCCGACAAGCAACCAAGTGCCGTGATGTGCCGTGGCTATTATACCCGCTCTTATCTCTGGGCGGTAGATTTCGACGGAAAGGAACTCAAGACCAAATGGCTCCATGCTTCGCTGACTCCCAACGACTGGAAGGTAACCGATGCCGATGGAAAGGTACTGAAGGAGGCTCATGGATGTAAGAATACGGCTTATGCCCAGGGTGCTCACAGTCTGGCTGTGGGCGATGTGGATGGGGATGGATGTGACGAGATTACCTACGGATCTGCAGCCATCAACCATGATGGAACCTTGTTGTATTCTACCGGATTGGGACATGGCGATGCGCAGCATCTTGCTGATCTGGATCCCGACCGACCGGGATTGGAATATTATATGGTACACGAAGAATATCCCTACGGTTCTGATCTTCGGGATGCACGAACAGGCGAAATCCTGTTCCGTACACTCGATAAGGATGATACCGGAAGAGGATTGGCTGCTGATATCGATGCCCAGCATCGGGGATATGAACTTTGGTGTTCGGATGCTCCTGTTGTAAGAGACATCAAGGGTAAGACTGTTTCGGCAGAAACATCTTTATCCTATAAGAAGAATCATGAAGCTGATCATTTCGGAAGTAATGAGAAAACGAGTTTCAGAGCTGTTTCCAGAATGCCGGCAATGAACTTCCGGATCTATTGGGATGGCGACTTGCAGGATGAACTTCTGGCAAACGGCCGTCCTCCTCATTTCCCTCCTTATCTCCAGAAATGGAACGGAAAGGAAGCGGTGGCGTTGCCTTTGAGCAATGGCAAGCAACTGTATGAGATGGGCAACTCGGTGAGTTGCAACTGGTCGAAGGCGACTCCTAATCTACAGGCTGATCTCATTGGCGACTGGCGAGAGGAAGTCATCTGTTGGGATAAGAGCGATGCCTCGCATCTCAATATCTTCACCACCAATATCCCTACGGACTATCGGGTTCCAACCCTGATGCACGACCATATCTATCGGATGGGAGTGGCCTGGCAGAATGTAGGCTATAACCAGCCTCCGCATCTGGGGTATTATCTGCCCGATCATGCAGAAAAGATTCAGAAATAAGAATTTGAAATAAAAAAAAGAGATTCTGACAAAATAGAGATGTATTTGATACGTTTATTAAAATATAAGGAAATACAGAGAATATAAGATATAAAGCGATAAAGGATATGAAAAGAATATTATTCGCCTTCTCATTGATGGCGGCAACTACAGCTTCCTTTGCCCAGGTGGCAAAGCCGATGGAAGATGTCAATAAGGTTATCGACAATACCGTAGATAGCCTGAACAAGGCGATGACCGCCCGAATCCAACCGGGAACCAGTCGCAAGGGCAATAATCCGGTACTCTTCCTGATAGGTAACTCAACGATGCGCAATGGCACACTGGGTAATGGTAACAACGGCCAGTGGGGCTGGGGATATTACGAGCACGAGTTCTTCGATGCCAACAAGATTACGGTAGAAAACCAGGCGCTCGGAGGAATGAGCAGCCGTACCTTCTACAACCGTCTTTGGCCGGATGTGCGAAAGGGCATTAAGGCTGGCGACTGGGTGTTCATCTCCATCGGTCATAACGACAATGGTCCATACGATAGTGGCAGAGCACGTGCCAGCATCCCTGGCATCGGCAAGGATTCGCTCAATGTCACCATCAAGGAGACTGGCGTGAAGGAGACTGTTTATACTTACGGTGAATACATGCGCAAATACATCAACGACTGCAAGGCGCTGGGTGCTCATCCTATCCTGATGTCGCTGACTCCACGTGATGCCTACGATGAAAACGATAAGATTGTCCGTGTGAACAAGACTTTCGGCTTGTGGGCAAAGCAGGTGGCTGAGCAGGAAGGAGTTCCTTTCGTAGATCTGAATGAGATTTCTGCTGCCAAACTCGATAGCTATGGTCATTGGAAGGAGAAGTATCATTTCTTCACCGACCATATCCATACCTCCCGCTTCGGTGCGATGATGAATGCCCGTTCGGCTGCTGAGGGATTGGCTGAGAGCAAGGACCCAAGTCTGGCTCCTTTGCAGGCGATGATGATCAATGTGGCTTTGCCGGTAGAGAATTTCAAGCGCGAACCAGGCAAACCGGTTGTCTTCTTCACCGGTGACAGTACTGTGAAGAATGCCGATAAGGAAGAAGACGGCATGTGGGGATGGGGCTCTCAGGCTTATACCATCTTCAATCCTAAGAAGATTACCTGCGTGAATGCAGCCAAGGCGGGTCGCAGTTCCCGTTCTTATCTCAATGAGGGAAGATGGGATAAGGTATATAACAGTCTTCAGCCGGGCGACTACGTGCTCATCGAGTTCGGTCACAACGACATCTGTTCCTTGACCGATAAGAAGATGCGTGGTTCCATTCCTTGTGCCAAGGATACCTGTCATGTTTATCAGATGGAAGAGAGCAAGCAGTATGAGGTGGTTTATTCCTTCGGCTGGTATCTGAAGAAGTTTATCCAGGATGTGCGAGAGAAGGGAGCTACCCCAATCCTCGTTTCCCTGACTCCTCGCAACGAGTGGCCTGACGGAAAGATGGAGCGCCGAAATGATAGCTACGGAAAGTGGTATCGTGAGGTGGTAGCCGAGACGGGCGTTGCCTTCCTCGACCTCCACAACATCGCTGCCGATTCATACGATAAGATAGGCAAGGAAAAGGTGAAGGTATATTACAAGAAGGATCATACCCACACCAGTCTGAAGGGTGCCCAGCACAATGCCAAGTGCGTGGCGAAGGGCTTGAAGAAGATGAAGAGCCCATTGGCTAAGTATCTGAAGTAAAATGATAATTTACAATCAATAAAGATATCATCAGATGAAGACAAAATATATTTTAGTAACAGCTCTTTTGGCTCTGGCCTCTTTGGTTGGAGCCAAAGCCCAGAGTTTTGATATTGATATGACCAAGGTGCAGCCTGTTTATTCTGCAGAGAATGGACAGGGATATGATATCGTGGCTGCACCAAAAGCTAAGAGTAATGCCCCTTTCTTCTATTCCGTGAAGGTGGCGGATGGCAACTATAAGGTCACCGTGGTGCTCGGTTCTAAGAAGAAAGCGGGCAAGACCGTGGTTCGTGCCGAAAACCGAAGACTGATGCTCGATGAGGTGAGTACCAGGAAGGGGGAGTTCAAGACTTTCTCCTTCATCGTGAACAAGCGTTCTCCTTATATTACCGATAAAATGAACGTAAAAATCAAACCTCGCGAGAAGGAGACGTTTACCTGGGATGAGAAGCTGACCTTGGAGTTTACTGGTGCTGCCCCAGCTGTAAAGAGCATCAAGGTGGAACCGGCTCCTGCTGAAACCACCACCGTTTTCCTCTGCGGCAACTCTACGGTAGTAGATCAGTTTACAGAGCCATACGCTTCCTGGGGACAGATGGTGACTCGCTGGTTTGGTCCGGAGGTGGCTATCTCAAACCATGCCGAAAGCGGATTGACAGCAGGTTCCTTCCTTGCTTCCAACCGTCTGGACAAGGTGCTGGCGATGATGAAGAAGGGCGACTACGTGATTTGTGAGTTCGGACACAACGACCAGAAGGAGAAGTCTGCAGGCAGTGGTGCCTGGTATAACTTCTCTTATAATCTGAAGAAGTTCATCGATGAGGTCCGCAAGAAGGGGGGCAACATCATCTTCGTAACTCCTACTCAGCGTCGCTTCTTCGATGAGGCTACCCATAGCAAGATTCAGGAGACTCATGAGGATTATCCTGATGCCATGAGAGCTGTGGCAAAGAGAGAGGATGTTCCTGTCATTGAACTCCACGATATGACCCGCACTTTCTTCGAGACTTTGGGTTATGAGAACAGCAAGAAGTCGCTGGTTCACTATCCGGCAAATACTTATCCCAACCAGACTAAGGCTCTGGAGGATAACACCCACTTCAATCCATACGGAGCCTACGAGCTGGCAAAGATGGTGGTAATGGGTATGAAGCAGCTCAAACTGCCTATCGTGAAGTATCTACGCAGTGACTGGAAAGACTACAATCCTGCCCAGCCAGATGATTTCAATCAATTCGTGTGGTATCCATCCGTGAATCAGGATGTAACCAAGCCGGACGGAAATTAATAAAATGAATTTGAAATGAATAAAAAGACAATACTTTTCGCCTCGTTGCTATTGGGCGGTTTGCCTTTGAAGGGAACCCTTTCGGCTGATGCAGCGGTGCGCGATACAATCAGCATCAACCAGGGATGGCAGTTCCATCGCGGAGATGTGAAGAATATAGATGAGTTGAAAACAACTCAGGGGGATGATGACGTGATAAATCTGCCTCATGATTTCCTGATCGGTCAGGACTGGGTGGCTCCTGATGCCAGCGAACGTCCTGACAATAGTGATGCCGGAAGCAATGTGCGCAGCCGATTGAGTCCGCGTGGCTTTAAGGAGATGGGCATCGGCTGGTATCGCTATCAGTTGACTCCGAAGGATGAATGGAAGGGAAAGCGCATCGTGCTCGATTTCCAGGGCATCATGCTGGTGGGAGATGTCTATCTAAATGGAAAGCGTATCGGAGGTACCGATTATGGGTACCTCGGTTTCGATATCGATCTGAGCAAGCTCCTGAAATGGGGCGAGGCTAACGAGATAACCGTTAAGGCAGATACCCGCAATCCTAATAATTCCCGTTGGTTTACGGGTGCCGGTCTCTATCGTGATGTCAATCTCATCATCACCGACAAGGATCTGTACTTCCCTCGCCATCCTCTCTTTATCCGCACCCAGGATAACAAAGAGGTGAAAATCAAGGCAGAGATTATCAACCAGCAGAAGCTGGCAAAAGGACAGGGAAAGGCTGTTATTCCTGTAGAGGTTTGTATTCTGGATGCCGATGGCAAGGTGGTGGCTCAACAGAAGAATAACATCGACTTCAATGCCAAATGGCGTGATAGAGAATATGAGTTGCCTGCCATCTCTCTGGAGAATGCCCAACTGTGGTCGCCAGATACACCTTATTTATATACTGCCGAGGTGACACTCTATAATCAGGATGGAAAGGTGGCTGATCAGATTAAAGAACAGTTTGGCGTGCGCACCATCGAAATCGTTCCGCAGAAGGGCTTGCTGGTGAATGGCAAGAAGGTCTTGCTGAAGGGCTATGCCAATCATCATACCCTCGGTGCCCTGGGTGCTGCGGCTTATCCGCGTGCCATCGAGAAGCGACTGAAACTGATGAAGGAATTCGGAATGAACCATATCCGCACTTCTCATAATCCATACAGCGAGGATTTCCTGAAGCTCTGCGATAAGTATGGCATCCTGGTGGTGGATGAACTTTACGACAAATGGCTTACCCAGTATGCCGGCGGCAGAGTGGAGTGGGAGAGCCTTTGGCAGAAAGACATTCCGGAATGGGTAAAGCGAGATAGAAACCATCCATCGGTTATCCTTTGGAGTCTGGGTAACGAGTTGCAGCAATACAGCAATCTGCCTTTCAATGATTGGGGCGTTACCGCCTATAAAATCCAGAAGGAGTTGCTGCACCGTTATGACGATACCCGACTGACGACCGTGGCGATGCATCCGCGCTACCGCAATCTGGAGACAGATTCCATTCCAGCCGATCTGGCGGTGGCTACCGAGGTAAACTCCTACAACTATCGCTATATGTACTTCCCTGGTGATATGAAGCGTTATCCTGAAAAGACCTTCTATCAGAGTGAGGCGAGTGTGGCTGCGATGGGACCAAACTTCTATGAGATGGACCGTGACAAGGTGTTGGGTCTGGCTTATTGGGGAGCCATCGATTACCTGGGCGAGAGTATGGGATGGCCTGTCAAGGGATGGAACCAGGGTGTGTTCGATCTTTCTCTCCAGCCAAAGCCGGATGCTTATTTCGTGAAGAGTATGTTTAAGGATGAGCCAACCGTTCATATCGGTGTCATCGAGAAGTCGGGTGGCAACATCCAGTGGAATGGCATCAATGTTTCTGCCGGAAAGCTCTCAGAAAACTGGAACCGTGAGGCTGGCGAGCAGGTTTCGCTCTATACCTATACCAATGGCGACGAGGTGGAACTCTTCCTCAACGGCAAGAGTCTGGGTGTGAAGAAGAACAGTAACGACCCTAAGCTCCGTGCCCGAATCAAGTGGGACAGCATCGCCTATGCTCCAGGCACACTCGTGGCTGTGGCTAAGAAGAACGGCAAGGTGGTGGCTCGCCATCAGATAGAGACTACGGGCGAGGCTGTTGCCTTGAAGTTGGTGCCTGATGCAGAAAACTGGCATGCTGACGGTAAGGATCTGATGCACGTTCGTGTCTATGCCGTGGACAAGAAAGGTAGAAGAGTGCTGAACGTGAAGGATGCCAAGGCATTCGATAAGTTGACTTTCACCGTGAAGGGCGATGCGAATATCGTGGCGGTGGATAATGGAAACATCGCTTCGGATGAACTTCATATCGGAAAGACCCAGTTGGTGAAGACTATTCAGCGCAATCTCTTCCAGGGTTCTGCTCTCGTGATATTGAGAGCAGGCGATAAGCCAGGAAAGATAGAGCTTTCGGTGGCTGGCGAAAAGATAAAAGCCAAGAAGCTGGTTTTGAATACGAAATAAATATGATACTAAAAAAGGTCGCTAGCATTTTGGCGACCTTTTTTAGTATCATATTTATTTCATGATTAGTATCATGAATTTCTCATGATTTATTCTATTTATTTTCTGAATTTCTTTTTGAACCATTGGTTGAATGCCACGTAGGCACTGATTTCCTCCTGGTGCTGAGGCTCGGCAAATGTCAGTACATTGCCCGATGAATCTCCGTGCTGGTCAGGGAAGATAATCATCAGGTTCGTGCCCGAGAAGAAACGGGTAAGCTCTTCCGGCAATCGTTCCAATGCCGACTTGTGGGAAACGGTTCCCTTGCGGGCTGTCACCACCACAAAGAGATGGTTCTTGCTCATGTGGGAGGCAAGTTGCGGCATCTCGTTCCAATGCTGCATCAGGGTGTATTCGGCACGTACTTCCTGATGGCGGTTGGTGATGTACTCATTGATGAGCGCCAGGGTCTCCTCCCTGCCGTGGAACTGGATGCGGCAATCCAGATTGCCAGACAGGCGCGCCAGTCGCTCTACCCAGCGGTAGAAACCCGGTTCAAATTCTGCCCTCGATGGTACTGCCACCTGTATTCGGCGAATGGTATTGAGTGGCTGCTTGATGCGTGCCATGATGATCTGACGGCTCAGACCATTGAAGAGACTCTGATGAAACTCTCCCCAGAACTTAGGCGAAACCTCCGGATGCATGTGCATGCCGATGATGATTTCGGAACACTGGAATTCGTTGAATGCATGCTTGATGCCGTTGGCGATATTGGCTGCGATGCGGACCTGCGTCTGCGTCATCACATCGGTGGCTGCGGCAAGCTGACTGCAATGATCCAGCAGTTGTCGGCCCTGTTCCTGCTTGTATCGCATATCCTTGTCATCATACACTACGTTCAGGCAGACCAGTCCTCTGTTCAGTTTCTGGTTTCTCACCAGGAAGGCGAGACTCATCAGATTATCGGCATATTCCGGATACTTCACCGGTATGAGAATCTTCTCATCGCTTGCCTTCTTGGTATCTTCGGCATCAGGCAACTCCTTGTCGCGGAGGATAATCTTTCTGGAACTCCAGTCGGTGAGCATCGAAGAGATGACGCAGGTGCAGAGAATCATCATCACCACACCATTCAGCATGTCATCGTTCACCAGATAGGTGTTCGGACCCACCAGGAGGTTCATACCCACCATCACCATGGCGATACTGCCGGCGGCATGGGCAGAAGTCAAACCGAACATCATGTGACCCGATGACAGCGGCAACCGGAATCCGAAGCAGGCGGCATAGGCTGCGATGGCTTTTCCCAAGGTTCCAAAGAACACGATGCAGAAGATGACCCAAAGGATATGACTGCCCTGGAAAAGCAGTCCCACGTTGATGAGCATGCCCACACCTATCAAAAAGTAAGGGATGAAGAGCGCATTGCCTGTAAACTCCAATCGGTTCATCAGCGGAGACACGTGCGGGATATACCTATTTAATATAAGACCTGCGAAGAAGGCACCGAACACGCCCTCGATGCCTACTATCTGAGATAGGGTGGCACTCATGAAGAGCATCGCCATCACGAAGATAAACTGCATCACCGCATCGCTATACCGGCGCAGGAACCATCTCGTAAGTCTTGGAATCAGGAATATCATCACTCCGCAGTATGCGGCAAACTTGGCGGTGAAGAGTATCCAGAACAGCAGACCATCATGACTGGAGAATGAGGCGACGAGACCTGCCAGCATAATGAGCGCTATCAGGAGCGAAAGCATGCTGGAACCCACGCTCAGCGTAACGCTCGGTTTCTGCTGCAGACCATATCTGGAAACGATAGGGTAGGCTATCAGGGTATTGGAAGCCATGATGCAGCTCAGCAGAAACGATGCCCTGGTGGAATAGTGCAGCAGCCAGATGCTCATGCCGAAGGTGAGGAAGAAGGGAACGAAGCAGGTGAGCAGACCATAGATGATGAGCCGCGATTTGTTTTTCTTCATACCCTCCATGTCCATCTCCAGGGCGGCGAGGAACATGATGTAGTAGAGTCCCACCTTGCCGAACAGCTCGAAAGATGCATCTCGTTCCAGGATGTTCAGTCCGTATTTGCCCACGAGGATACCCGCCAGCACCATTCCGATGATATGGGGGATTCGGAGCTTACCCATAATGATAGGGGCAAAGAGGATGATGAGGAGCACTACGAAGAAGATCAGCGTAGGGTCGGTAATTGGAAAATATTCTGCAATATTCAGCATTGGCATTCTACTTATTGTTGATGATGAAAGAGGGATTCAGCATCCGCTTCATCCCTCTTCGTTTTATTTTTGAGTGCAAAATTACTAATAAATCTTGAAAGGGCAAAGTTTTTGCCCCCTTATCATTTATATGTGTAGAGATTTTTGTAATTTTGCACCCTGAAAACAAACTTAGGATAAAAAGATAAGGATAATTAACGTATGAAAAAAGGATTGTTTGCACTCGCCTTGGGTACATTTACCCTGGGCATCGCAGAATTTATTATTGAGGGAATTCTCACCGATGTGGCGCACAACATGAATGTGTCCATCCCTCAGGCTGGTCATCTCATCTCTATCTATGCACTGGGTGTATGCGCCGGTGCTTTCTCGCTGATATTGATGCATAAGTATCGCCCCAAGAATATACTCTTGTTTCTTACTTCACTAGTGATTCTGGGAGCCATCATCGCTACGATAGCCCCTAGTTACGGCCTTCTGCTTTGTGCCCGCTTCATCCAGGGACTTCCTCATGGTGCCTATTTCGGTACGGCTACCATCGTGGCGGTGAAGATGGCAAAGGAGGGAAAGGGTACCAAGGCGGTGGCGATGATGTGTGCCGGTATGCCGTTTGCCAATCTGCTTGGTGTTCCGCTGGGCACCTTCCTGAGTCATACCATCTCCTGGCGAGTGCCTTTTCTCATATCGGTGGCGTTGGGCGTCATCACGCTCTATATGATTTACAAGTGGGTTCCTGATGTAGAGGCTCTGCCTAACAAGGGTATGAAGGCGCAGTTCCGGTTTATGCGCCATCTGGCTCCCTGGCTTATCATCGCTGCTACTTTCCTGGGCAACGGCGGTATTCTCTGCTGGTTCAGTTATATCTCTCCGCTTTTGCAGATAGATGGTGGATTCCATGCGGCTTCAATTTCGGTATTGATGATTCTTGCCGGTTTGGGAATGGTGGTAGGAAACCAGGTGAGTGCCTTGCTGGCAGATAGATTCAAGCCGGGCCGCTTTACCTGCTATCTGCAGTTTCTGGCTGCCGCAGCCTTGCTGGCTACCTTCTTTCTGTCGCATATCGGTTGGGTATCGGCTGCGATGATGTTTATCAGTTGTGCCTGCCTTTTCGGTATTGGTTCGCCAGAGCAGTTTCTCATCGTGAAGCACAGCGAGGGTGGTGAGATGCTGGGTGGTTGCTGCATCCAGGCAGCTTTCAACCTGGGCAATGCCCTTGGAGCCTTCTTGGGCGGAATCCCCGTGGCGATGGGATTGGGATATAATTACCCTGCGCTCATCGGTGTACCGATGGCATTGGCTGGAGCCTTCTGTCTCCTGGTGTTTCATCGTAAATACGAGTGTTCTAAAGATTGAGAAAACCTGGATTGACATGTCATTTTGCCCTGTTTCCTATGACAGAATTTGATGAAAATCAAGAAAACGGCCTTTTTTTGAAGTTTTTTTCAAAAACATTGTGTGCGTACACAAAAAGGCATTACCTTTGCACTCGAAAAGATAGATAACGAATAATTAAAGTAAAGAAAGGATAACTATTATGATGGTATTAGTAATGACACTGGCAGTTGTAGCTGCCCTTTTTGCAGAGGTTGTAAATGTCAACAAGAAGATTAGCCTCGGCAAGTAATCAAACCTTGAGAGGCATCTCCGGATGCTTCCAGGAAGTTGATTCGAAATAAGGTAAAGATTAGGATAACAGATAAATATAGAGAAAGGATAAAAGTTATGATGGTATTAGGTATGATTTTGGCAATGATCGTTGCCGGATGCGCTGAGTATGGTGCAAGAACTAATATGAAGAACTTCGCTTAACAGCCGTTCTTCTTTCAATTTGAGAGAATTTAAACAGTAGTTGCATAGATAAATAAAGGAAAGGCAGTTGTTGGCATTGGAAGGATGCCACCAGCTGCCTTTTCGTTTTTTCTCAGCTGAACTTTTTCAGTCTCGCTATTTTTTTCTGTCTATTCCTTTGCTTGTATCATTATTTTTTGTAACTTTGCCGAAAGATTTTAAAATGGCAGCAATATGAAATATCCTATCGGCATACAGAGTTTCGAACAAATCATAGAAGATGATTATGTTTATCTCGATAAGACGGCATTGGTCTATGACTTAGTGACTAATGGTAAAATATACTTTCTGAGTCGTCCACGACGATTTGGAAAGTCGTTGCTCGTATCTACCTTGAAATGCTATTTCGAGGGAAAAAAGGAGTTGTTCAAGGGGCTTGCCATCGACAAGCTAGAGAAGGAATGGAAGCAATATCCTGTGTTTCATCTCGACTTCAATGGTAATAATTTCACTAATCCTGGAGAACTTGAGGTCATATTAGAAAACTTTGTTGCATCGCAAGAGATGATATATGGTAAAAGTCCTTTCAGGGATTCCTTAGGAGGTCGTTTTGAATATGTATTGAAAGCTGCTCATGAGAGAACAGGACTTCGTGCCGTGGTTTTAATTGATGAGTATGATAAGCCAATATTGGATGTGCTTGATACACAAATCAAAACATCAATAAAGGGTGAAGAACGGTTGTTAGAAGATTGGAATCGTGAGGTCTTGAAAGGTTTCTATAGTGTCTTCAAGGCTGCCGATGCTAATCTACAGTTTGTTTTGCTCACGGGTGTCACCAAGTTCTTACAAGTGAGCGTGTTCAGTGGTTTCAATCAGCCTAACGACATCAGTATGGATGAGCATTACGAGGCACTTTGTGGCATTACGGAAGATGAATTGTATTCTACCTTTGATGAACAAATCAAGGCGATGGCCGTGAGATATAAAACCACAGAGGAAGGAATGAAATACAAGCTGAAGAGGAAGTTTGACGGTTATCACTTCAGTCCTAACATGCTTGATATCTATAATCCTTTCAGCATCTTGAATGCTTTGAGCAAGAAGATTCTGGCAGATTATTGGTTCCGCACGGGTTCGCCAACCTATCTTGTTCGCTTGCTGTCTCATTTTGATGAGAACATCAACGAGATGGTGAACAGGTTTTATCCTACGAGTAGTTTCATCGATTACAAGGCGGATGTGGAAGCACCATTGCCTATGATTTATCAGAGCGGTTATCTTACCATCAAAGACTGGAATATGGATACCGATTCCTATCTCCTGGATTTCCCGAATGATGAAGTGAGGAGCGGATTCTTGACGTTGGTAGCTTCCAGCTATCTGAAGCCTGCGAAGTCAACGGATGCCTGGGTCATTCAGGTAGTAGATGTGATGTCGAAGGGAGATTGCTGTCAGTTGGAGAATCTGATGACTTCCTTCTTTGCCAGCATTCCTTATAACCAGCGTCGTAAGGACGATGAGCGCGAGAAGGAACGTTATTTTCAATACACCTTCTATCTCGTATTGCGAATGATCAGCTGTTTCACGGTCTTCATCGAAAAGCAACAAAGCGAAGGTAGGGTAGATTGTGTGGTTGAGACTCCGAACTATATCTACATCTTCGAATTCAAGCGTGATGGTTCGGCTGAAGAAGCCCTGAAGCAGATAGAGGATATGGGCTATGCCAGGGAATATGCAGCAGATGGCAGAAAGATTTATCAGATAGGCTGCAACTTCTCGTCGAAGACGGGAACCATTGATGGGTGGAAAATGAAGTAGATAATTTGCAAGAATTACCCGAAGATGTAGTGATGTGGCTTTGTTAAGAATGAATCTTCTTTACATTGGCTTGCCTGAGATTCTTGTATTTTCAGACGCTTATTATTTCTTTGAGAATATCGCAAATATGAAGAGGAATAAGAACTTATTGATAATCAGGTGTTTGTGATTTCTTGACAAGGTGATGCCGTTGAGGAAAATCTATAGTTGTACGACTATAACCCCTATAGTTGTACAACCATAACTCTACAGTTGTACAACCATAGCCTGTATAGTCGTACAACTGTAACTTTATAGTCGTACAACTATAGGTCTTTTTCTTAATATAGAGCAGAAAACGGGGATTTCCAGTCTTTCAAACCCCTCGTTTTTGTCGCTAGATTCCAAACTTGTAGGTATATGAATTTTGGTTATAAATATTGACGGGAGGTTGGATATTAAAAGATAAGTGTTATGATGACAGTTCAAGATTATATAGCAATAATTAGGCAAAATAGTTCCAAGATTACTCAAGATTTTGGAATCAAGACCTTGCGCATTTTTGGTTCCGTATCACGAAATGAACAAATAGAGCAAAGTGATTTGGATATTTGTGTAGAAACAGAAACTCCTAATCCTTTTTTATTGGCCGATTTGAAAGAATTCTTAGAGGACTTGTTTAAGTGCTCTGTTGATGTTGTGCGTATTCACAAAAACATGAATCCTTTCTTCAAATCAAGAATAGAACGGGATGGAATCTATGCAATACGATAAAATAAAGATTTTCTCATTTTACTTTGGCGTTTACGTTAGAATGTAGTATCTTTGCAATTGTAATTCGAACTAAAAATGGAGGAATAAAGGTATGGATACAACAAAGTTAACAAGAGAAGAAGCGTTGCGCCGTTGGAATGCTTCTAAGGAAACCAAGCGTAAGATGGTTGAAAAGCTAGAAACCTTGGTAAGGAATAGTTGTCTTGAACGTACAGGCAAAGAACCTATTGGGATAGAAGTTTGGTAGTCGAAACATTGTCTCTAGACACGATTAATGCCAATTCTTTGCAAAGTTTGCAGCAAACCTTGCAAACTATGCAGAGACTAAGAGTTGGTACGGAGAGGGTACGGAGTTGGTACGGAGCGGGTCTAGCTATGATGTATTGTGGGGGGAGATTTGGAAAATCTAAAGTAGCATATGATGGAAAAGATTATTGTTGACGTTGCGTGGTGCGACAGAAATTATGGTGGTTCTCTTGGTAGTAATGTACCAGGAGCGGTGGTTTTTACAGCACCAACCTTTGAAGCTTTGCAAAAAGAAGCAAAGGAAAGTCTGGAGTTTCATATTGAAGGCCTTATGGAAAATGGGGAAGATGTTCCCGAATGGCTGAAGAATGGGGATTATGAGTTTGATTATAATATTATAAGATAAGATCAGTTGTGTGTCTGGTTTTTGCAAAGAGGGGGTGTCATAAGTTAATGATTCACTCTTTTTTGTTTGTTGAGATGTTACTGATATGTTGTTGGAAAACATAATATAAATTGTTAGAAAAGATAGTATATGTTTTTGAGTTAGTTAGTATCTCCGGTCGCACAACAGCTGTTGTGCGCTTGCATAGCAGCTGATATGCGCTTGCACAACAGATGATGTGCATGCGTAGGTCAACTGTTATGCGCCAACTGTAATTTAGACTTATGACGCCTCCTTTTTGTCATTTGGTACATACGGAATGGTATTTCATACAAGGTAGGTTTAGATATTTGGAGGATAGAAATAATCTTCTTACTTTTGCACTCGTAATCGGGAAGCGATGGAAAGAAAGAATCGTGGAACGAGGAAAATGAAGTATAACCCTTTAATATATAATAAGGTATGAAGAAGATTATGATTTCGTTGATGATGGTAGCTGCTGTCACCACAACCTGTTTTGCAAAGAGTAACAACACCGAGGTGGCAAATGCCGTAAAGAGTGTCGCCGAGCAGGTAAAGCAGGCTCCATCCGGCACTGTGTATGGTGTAGTTGAGAACACCAAGCATCACATCATCGTAGCTACTCCTTTCGGAAAGTACACTATCGAGAAGAAGGATGGCGGCATCAGCTTTATGGGAATGTCGGCAAATCTGGTATCATCAAAGAATGGCATTTATAAAGTCAAGACATCCCTTGGTAATTTTACGGTGAATGCCAGAAAGGGAACAGTGGTGAAGAACTAAAACTGAAAAAAACAAAGAAAAATAAGGGCATAGAATAAAAAACTAGCTAAAAGTTTGGAGAAATCAAGATAATTTTATACTTTTGCAATGTCTATTCTTTACTGCTCCTTAGGGGGATAAAAAGTGAGGAATGTACATATACATAAAAGGCGTAACTGTACGCTTTGGTTTTGACTGTGTAAGAATCTCGCAAATTCCATCTATCTGTCAAAAACAAAGCAACGGGGACGCCCTATGGGGTGTATTATATACAGCCCTCTTTGGCTTCGGATGTTTCATTCGTTGGTAGGGAGGGGAAACTATATTTGCATCTACGTGGGGCTTTCTACGTTGTACATTGAAAGACTATATTTCTTATTTGTTACCTACTTGATTATCAGCAGGTACAGGAAAACTCAAACGTAAGCATCATTTTATTGGGTGACAAGAAAGAACCAACAAAATGAAAAACAAATCTTGTGCAACAAATTTTGCTACCCAACAACCATTTTCCCTGTTACTTTTATTTCAAGAACCGTTTTTACTGGCGGAAAGAAAAAAGATGTGTTACTTGTCTATGGCTGCCAACCAAAGCCAATACACAAATATAAATTCATTCATCTTAGGATATATATACTAATGGATTGGATGAACTGAACGAATTGCGGAGCGATAGCCCAACCATGCCATGTGTTGTATTGGGTTGTCGCTCTCTTTCTTTCCGCCAGTAAGAACTCTTGTATGATTTCTGTTACTTTCCACTTGTAACCGCTTGTTTCAAGTCATTCTTAGCTCTTTTATTCTCATTTCTCAACTATTCTAATTGTTACTCCGTTACCTGAATCTTCATCACCATTTCTGGGCTTTGATAAATTTGGTTGCAAAGGTAATGTCTGTACCCATATTCCTTGCAAGGTCAGTGCCTATGGTCTCTTGCTAAAATCTCCACCTTGCAGGTCGTATTTGAGCAGAGAACCTTGCAGGAAAAGCACAGACACCTTTTGAGGCAACAAAATTTTAATCAATCCCGAAATTGCAGATGCAAAATTAGGGAATAAAAATGAAGACTTATGGCAAACATTTGTGACACTCAGTACAAGGTGATGGGCGAACGCAAGGCGGTAGCCGACCTTTGGAACACGCTCCAAACAATGGAGGTGAACACCAAGAACGTACATCTCTACAAGTTGGCGGAACACTATGGCATCGACTATGAGAAGATGGGCATATCGGTAAGAGGACATATCTATTGGGCAGAGTTTGAGGCAGACGAGGACATCTGCTTGTTGTCCTTTGACACCGAAAGTGCATGGTCTGCCTGTGAGGAGTTCTTTGATGAACTGAACAAAGTTCTTGGTGGAGAACTTTCCGTCAGTTATCGTGAGATAGAATGTGGATGCGACATTTTCTATGTCCATGACGAGCAAGGCTTCTTCCCAGAGGAATGCTGTGTGAGTTCTTCGGGCGAGCCTTTCGAGGATGCTTGTGAGGACATCTTTGACACTTGCCAAGATGCTATTGCCAAGTGGTGTGAGAAGATGGGTATCTCGCAAGGTGACAGAACCGATGATGAAATGGTGGATTTCATTAACGGCTATGAGTATGAGAACGAGGACACCTATTATTATATAAACAAGTTCACGTTTAGCTGATGAAAAGATTTGAGACGATAGAGAAAATCCCCACTTGGGCATTATGCTATATCATCAATGGCGACCCTACGGGATTGAGTGATGAAGACATCAAGATGGTTGATGGCTTCATGCAGAAATGGCAAGTGGAGATTGTTTCTCCACTCAGGCAAGACGGAAACGCATCATTCTCGCACTATCCTGCCTTTGGACTACCTGCAGAGGTTGAGGAGTGCAAGGTGATTTATCATTCGGAGAACCCACAAACTTTATAGAGCTATGTTTGAATACGAAGAATTGACCGACATTATCGGTTGCAGTTGCACACTGCTGATACCCTACAGAGGACGCACAGAAGGTTTCGTGGTTGCAGACTATGGTGAGGACATCGTAGTGAAATTGCGCAATGGCAAGGAAATTGTAGAAAGACGTGATGACGTTCTTGTCTATGACTGACGAAAAGGATGCTTGGTGAAGGTTATACTCGTCAGGCATCTTTTTTCTTTCCGCCAGTAAAAGCCCTTTTGTATGAAACGGCAAACTCCCTTCATCGTTTGCCGATAAACTTTTATATGGCTATGCTTTGATGGTTGTATTCGCCAAATGGTGACCTGCCTCTTTGTATGAGATAAAATCTGCGACTACGCCTTTCTTGGAGCTTTTCGTGCAATGAAGCCTTTTGTCTGAGGATGGATTTTGTTTGCAGCATTGCGATTGTAGTTGGTTGCTCATGCTTACCTTCCTCAACAAATAGGAGTAGCCTTCGAAGCTGGTTCTCCTTCTGCTTGTCTTGGTCAATATGCTCATGCGACCACCCTCCATGCGGAAAAGTATATTGCCTGTTGGTTAACCATTGTTGCTGACGGCAAAACGCCATGGAAACGTGCTTTGCATTGATGATGGTTGCTGCAAATGATTGTACCATACGATGCTGTTACGGTGTTCTTGCGTCCTTTTCTGAATTACCGATTTTTTGAAGCCACTATTTTTCCTATGCAAAGGTAGCGTGATACTTCGACAGATGGAATCCGTCTTGTGCGGTCGCTTCGCTGTGACCAATAAAATAGCCGATAATCTTCCTTTTTCTCCTCACCGCCAACAGAAAACGAGTATTATAGTCGATTTTCATGGTGCTGCCCCCATGTGCCACATCCCTGCTCTTGGATTGCATGTAAAAATTAAGTTTCACTTCAAAAAGTAATTCAATATGAAAAAGATCGAGAACTCTTTCGTTGTAACAGGATTCGTAGGCAACAACGCAGAAATCCGTCAGTTCACCAACGCTTCAGTAGCACGTTTCTCATTGGCAGTCAGCCGTCAGGAGAAGAATGGTGAGGAAACCAACAGGGTATCAGCTTTCATGAACATGGAGGCATGGCGCAAGAACGAGCATGTTGACTCTTTCGACAAGCTGCAGAAGGGAACCATGCTCACCGTCGAGGGCTACTTCAAGCCAGACGAGTGGGTTGATCAGCAAGGCACCAAGCACAACCGCATCATCTTCATCGCAAACAAGTTCTATCCTACACCAGACAAGGAGGGAACTCCAGCGGCAGAGCCTGAAAAGCCTACCAAGAAAGGCAAGAAATAGGATTTCTTCATTCTCTCCAATAAACAAAGCGGCTTCGGTCGCTTTTGTTTTACTCATACAACCATGTTTACTTTTATAGCCACTATTAGCAAGTTTACTCTTATAACCGCATGCGTACTGCTATTATAAGCGTCAAGCCGTCTTCCCTTTTTATTACTTTGTCCCACCCATCTGCGAAACCGCACCAACAGTTCGTCAAAGCGACATTCTTTATTTATCGGGAGTAAGATCCCGAAAGATGAAGAATGACCATTTGCCGAAGGACAAGCACGAACAGAATGGCATTGGCTAACGGCATCCGTGACGCAACCGTCACTTACATGCTGTCTACCAATGCCACACCTTTCGTTAAGTTGCTTGTCTGGCTGTTGCGCAGTTTCACTCCCACCCATATCTTTTATATTCGCTTCTCGTCTTCCTTTTATAATCCATGGTTTACCCTTTTTATAGCCGTCACAAAGATTTTATGCCAAAAGGCTCCTTGACTGTGGCGACCAACTGTCGCTACAGCAATAAGCCACATGGCATGAAGGCTGGAGCGGAAACACACTCGGCATGGATGCCAAGAGAGTTTCCCAATTACTCCTGCCGCATCTTTGTTCCATTCTCTTTCATAAACGACAGGTCGTCTTTCCATTTTTATTACTTTGTCCCACCCATCTGCGAAACCGTACCAACAGTTCGTCAAAGCGACATTCTTCATTTATCGGGAGCAACATCCCGAAAGATGAAGAATGGCCATTTGCCGAAGGACAAGCACGAACAGAATGGCACTGGCTAACGGCATCCGTGACGCAACCGTCACTTACATGCTGTCTACCAATGCCACCCCTTTCGTTAAGTTGCTTGCCTGGCTATTGCGCAGTTTCACTCCCACCCATATCTTTTATATTCGCTTCTTATCTTCCTTTTATAATCCATGGTTTTCCCTTTTATAGCCGTCACAAAGATTTCATGCCAAAAGGCTCCTTGACTGTGGCGACCAACTGTCGCTACTGCAATAAGCCACATGGCATGAAGGCTGGAGCGGAAACACACTCGGCATGGATGCCAAGAGAGTTTCCCAATTACTCCTGCCGCATCTTTGTTCCGTCCTTCTATTATAATCGGCAAGCCATTCTCTCTTTATAGCACTTCGTCCCTCCCTTGCGGAATTGCACCGATGGCGCAGTTCCACACCCACCCTTTTCTTGTTGTAATCTTATGTAGTAGCACTTATAGCCATTTCATTTCGTCCATCGTCTTTGCCGCTTCGGATATTTTCCGCAAAGGTACCAGTTGCATGGCAAATGACAAATTGGGCATCATGGATGCTTTTCAAAAAATCTTCCTCTATGTGCCTTGCATATAGAGCGTATTTTTCGCTTCCGATTTGTCTTTTTGCCTTCCAACTCCTTTGCGTGGCGGAAAAATATCCCTTGGGCAAGCCGAAAGGCTTCCGAAAATAGGGAAAATAAAAAATCGAATTTAACACAAACAATTTTTCCGACTATGGCAAGAATGATAGACGACAGCACCAAGAGACAGCTGAGCAAGAGGATGGATTTCTTCTTGAAGTATTTTCCTGTGAGAGTTCGCAATGTTGGCGAGGACGCAGTGGCTGCACGCCAACTGATTTGGGCGTTCAAGGATGCAAGAGACAACGCTTTTGAGAAGGTGGCGCAAATGACCGCAGCACATCTTATCAAAGTTTGTGGTGAGAAAATAAAGGACATCGTTTTTGTATGTGTGCCAGCCAGCACCCAAGCCAAGAACGAGAGTCGATACATGGCTTTCTGTAATCGTGTGAGCGAGCTTTGCGGCATCATCAACGGCTATTCGCACATATCCGTTTCAGGCGACCGCTTGGCAGTACACGAGCACCGCCATGACAAGGAAAAGAGCATCACTAAGACCCAAGTGATTGAGTTTGATGAAGCCTACTTCAAAGGCAAGGACATCTATGTTTTTGATGATGTGGTAACGACCGGCGCAAGCTATGCCATTTTTGCCAATCAGTTGGAAATGTTTGGCGGAAACGTATTGGGAGGTCTTTTCTTGGGACGCACACACTATAAATATGCAAAGTGATATGGATAAGACAAAGTACATCAAAGCCAATTCCGTGGCTTTTTCGGGACATCGCACGATAGCGGAAGACCGCAAGGACGAGATAAGGAAGAAACTGAGGGGCAAGATAAGGCTGCTCTATGCTATGGGCATCACCAATTTCTATTGTGGCATGGCACTCGGTTTCGATATGTTGGCAGCCGAGGAGGTGATTTCATTGAAAGTGGAACTTCCCAATCTGAAACTTATTGCCGTCATTCCCTATGACGGTCAGAACGAGAGGTGGAGCGCAAGGGAGCAAGACCGCTATTGGGATATTCTTGACAAGGCGGACGATGCTATCCTTTTGAGTAAGTACTATTTCAATGGATGCTTGCTCAGACGAAATGATTATATGCTTTCTCATTCGTGCGGACTGATTGCTTTCTTCGACGGCAAGCCCAAGGGCGGCACGTTCTACACTTGCCGAAAAGCCAAGTCGATGGGGATGGACATCATCAATCTGTACAAGTCACAAGTATAACAAACGAAAACTATAGCGTATGGACGACATCGTATCTTTGTTCGTGGTGTTCTTCGTGTTCAAGGCTTTAGGCGGAACGCTTAAAAGCCTTTTCCACGGAGACAAGCGAAATGATTTCAGAAGAGACAGATAAGGAATTGCCTTATCTGCCAAGTATTATGGGCAAGCCATACTACAAGCACCAGTTGCAGTATGGCTCACCATTTATCTATATTGCACAAAAATCTAATTCGTTCAATAAGGATTTGTATGTTTTGCGAAACTTACTAATGGCAATATTTTTGATATTGCCAGGCTTGTTGCTTGTTATCAATTCATTCAGTAAAGCCGTGTCAGCTATGGCTGATTTCATTGCATCTACGCTCTTCTTATATCCGCATACCAATTTTGCGCCTGTAATAGACTTGAAGTGTTCAACTTCAGAGGTGTTAGCGAGTGTTTTACAGCAACTAAAGTGAACTATTTTATCACGGAAGAAATCCCCGGCAATATCTGCCAATTCTTGTAAATCAACATTTCCATTCTCTCCCTCTAAACTTATAGAATGAAACCAACCATGACAAGCTATATAAACAATGTCTATTTTATTCCATTCACGTTTGTTCCTGTTGAAATACTCTATGTAGAGTTTCAAATCCTCTTTTGTCAAAATGTGCCTATAAATAGCATCGCATTTATGATATTCTTTCAACAATCTAAGAATAGGCTCGCTATTCAAATCAAAGCGTTCAGGCTTTTTGTGGGTATTGAATTTCCATTCTCCCTCAAAACAAAGTATATTCTTCATAAAATCACCTTTTATATTTCACTTTCATTCTTTGGTTTTCTCTTACCAAGCGGTCCGCTGAACTTGCCACGGTTCAGCTTCACCCCATACTTGTTGAGTATGCGGAACACCGAGCTGCGGCTCCTGAAGCCGCTGACCTTCCAGATGTCATCGATCGTGTAGTTGTTGTTATACATATTGACGATATTCCTCTCACGGTCAATGCCTTTCTTTGGAGTTGAGCTCTTGGCAGGTTTGATACCCGACTTAATGTATTCCACATGGGTAGCAGCCTTGCGCAAGGCAACTATCTCTTCGGACAACGAACCGAACATGAAAAGCACATCAGCGATTGATGTACTTGGGAACAACTCCCCCTTTGAGTCAATCTTATCCTGAATGGATATTATCCTTATCACCTTCACCCTGCAAAACTCCAGGAACATCGCCAATTCCCGAACACCACGCAGCGCATTGCTGAACTTCGAGATGACCAGTTCATCACCTCGTTTCAGACAATCCATGAGCTGCTTCCATTCCGGGCGTGTCTTCTCTTGGCTTGCACTATCTTCTATGATACGGCAGCAGCCATACTTCTCCATCCAAGCCCGGTCAAAGGTGAATGTGTCATACTGCTCCGAGTTAAATATGTAACCTACTTTTGCCATAGCTATTATACACTGATTTGTAATTTTCCGACAAAGATACTTATATTCCATCAAAGTATAATCATACTCTGATAATTATTATAGTTAATTAAAGATTGATGTACTGCACTTTCTTGGATATATTATCATTTCATATAATACTATAAAGTATGAATGAGAATAAAACATAAAGTTTGATTTAGTTTGAATGAATACCCGATAAATAGTCGTAAATTCGCACTGCAAATTTCAAACAAAGTCCGAAATGGAAAGTATAAATATTATCATATCTGCGGCAAAAAGCCGATTGAGGGTGAAGTGCAAACAATCTTGCACTTCAAGTTTTCGCATATCATACTTTGAAGGTAGAAAGCATATGTCCATGTTGTCTGCCATCATACTTGCCATTCTTTTGCTGGCATCCTGTTCAAAAAATGCCAGTGAATCATCTTTCCATGATGCAAGGGAGGCATTGGATGCGCAAAAGGTGTTCCTTTCAAGGATGAAATCAGACAAGGATTTGTCTATGGAACACCTTGCCGACAACATATCCAAATGGCGTACTTTAGAAGAATCGGTTTCTGCTTGTCTGATGCGAGACACCATCAAAAAGGCACATTCGTTTCCTCTGGAAGAATTTTCCAATGTCCATGACTCCATCCGTGACGAGTTTATGCGCATAGCAACCGCCAAGCGAAGGACATTCAAGGATGTACTTCTGTTGAAGATGAACGCCACACCTTATAAAGGTAATAAGGAAACGGATAGCCTTTCCTTGGTGGCTTCAAAGTTTTTTGAGAGTATGGACACCATACCATTGTATAAAGGTGACAATACAAGGATCTTGACCACCTATCATTTCTTCTTGGAGAAGGTGAAGAAGGAAGGCATAGCCAACCAATCACAGTTTCTTGCCTTCTTGAAAACGGAAGACAGACTGTTCAGAACATTTCTATCTCATCTATACGAGATGAGCGACGTGTCGGTTTCGCATATAACAAGTGGAACGGAAGATGTGTGCAAGATGATTGCTCAATCTTCAAGGAAAGGAAACTTACCGGCAAGGGATGCCGTGGCATATATGGCGGTTCGTACCAATCGAAGAATCATCGCCAATGCGCAGACTTGCGTTGCAGACATAAAGAGCGGAAAGGTTACTTCAGCCGAACAACAGACTGCCTATTTCTGGATGATACTGCAACCATTCCTGTCCATTGATGACTTCGGAATGGCGATGCTTTCAGAGAATCAGCGAAAGGATTTGGTGCAACTGTCAATAGATGCTTTAGGCACAATCGCCTGTCTTAGCCGTTCCTTGCAGATGGACAAGAATATGACAGACGGGTTACCAGATATGTTCATCAAGCTATACATTTCTTCATTATAAACACAATAGTTATGCTGCATAAATTTCTCAACGACTTCCTGGCACTTGCACCATTGCAGTTGCCAGAGCTTATCAACCAGGAGCGCATGGAACAGCCAGTCTATGAAGACGGCTATGTCCTGCTTGACTTCAAGTTGGAAAAGTCTTATTCCCTCGAAGAGGTGATGAACCTTTTGGAAGACCAGATGGAACTGGTCATCCTTTACCACAAGGTGACTTCCGTACATACAGAGTTCGGACAGTTCTGCTGTGCCTTCTCCAACCCTAATTTCGGGCGGATGTACAAGATGAATGCCAGTACGGATGCCAATGGAAATGTCCACTCCGTCATGGTGACAATCTATGAGTCCTTGGAGTTCATGTACGGTGACTTGTGCCACGACATGGAACTGCAAGCGAGGACAGGCTTCTTCAAGTACAAGCGTGACAAGGCGGACATGCTTATGTGTTTCATGTGACATTACGTTCCATTTATGAGCGACATGCAGCTTCAGAACATCGTGGACATCATCCACAAATGCCACACATGGATAGACGTTGGCAGTTCGTTCCATTGGAAAGACACCGCAGTTTCACGGCATGGCATGGTGCAGACCGTCTGCTGTCGGTGTATTACCCTTCGGGCCTGTCATTCCAACAATGATCATGTCCGTGGGCAAGAGTGGCATATTCCTCTGCTTGACATTGACCGAAGTGCCAAGATTCTTATGAGAAAGGATGCTGGTTTCAAGAAACGCCTTGCTTCAAATGCTTTGACAATGGCGGATGTCGAGCGACTTTTCATGGAAGTCACCTATGGAATTATTGAGTTGGAGCTATTCGAAGGTTATTGACCGTTTTACATTACATTTTGATCTATGATATTCAAGATTATCTTTCTTTTCTTCCCTATGTTTCTTTTCTTGGCATCAACGATGTGCTACAGAAAGAACAATCGGATGATGCAGAGCTTTTATCTCCGCATGGTGTTTTCTCATAATTTTCGAAAACTGTACACACTGCTGTTGCTGATGGCAATATTGGTGTTCAGTTTCGTGGCATATCAAGTACAGCCCAACGAGATTGGTGCTCATGTAACGGCACTGTTGGCATTGTTGCTGTTCAAGTTCTCCTATGCAGACAATCTGCTGCATAGGTTGCATGACAACAGAAAATCACGTGCCATCGCTTTTGCTGCCTCATTGGTGTTCATGTTCACTCCCCATTTGTACACATTGGGAGTGATGGTAGGCTTGCTCTTGGTGGCATCCATCTACTATCCGTCCTCAAAGGTCATCTTCAAGGCACAATGTCCTGACAGTGGCAGACACTTGGCGCAATGTCCTGAGGACATCGTAAACTTCTACTTTTAGTCCATTCTTGGAATATGCCACTTGGTACTTGGCACATTCTACAACACTCAGTCTAAAATGAGAATCATTATTTCACAACATCAACAAGACATTTTCAATGAAACATATACCAAAGGAAAATATAAAGGTAAGTCTCTCTGTCGGCTTCCTGGCATCTCTCCAGGACCGACATAATGAGCGGTATTCCAAGCATGAGGCATTCTGCTATCTGTTGGACAAGGCTTGTGAACACTACGTGCCGAAAGCCGTAAGCAAGGAAGTGGCAGACGAATTGAAAGATTTTCAGTTTGTCACAACCAAAACTCAACTTGCGGAGGACTGGCATTGGCATCGTGCCACCGTGCGTCAGTTCCTCGAAAAATTAACGGAACATGAGCTGATACACTGCAAAGAGTTTGAAACGAAATACACCATCATCACGATGATTGGCATGAAGGACGGTAACGTTCCGACAATGCGAAATAGCATATTGGAACCAATCATCCGTTTCACAATGGACAGTTGGTTCAATGGCACTTCCACCACAGAAGAGACTGCCGTTGTCTGTGGCCAGATTGTAAAGGGTGCAGTAGCATTATCGCAAGAAAACAACTCTGCTTCTACATCATCAGACAACCAACTTTCATCTGATGATATTGCCACTTGCATGATTGGCAGACTTGTGGATTGTATGCCTCTTGTAGATGAGGAAGAACATAACAGACTTCAGCTGCGTAACGCAATCTTCAAGTTCTTCACTCGTGTTCTCAATCGAGACTGGCTCCAGTTGCTCCTTCTGATAAAGGAACTGCCCGACATCGCCAGTCATGGAAAGGCTGCTTCCGTCAAATTGAACACAGCTGAAGACATTAGCCTTTTCCAATCCCTGTGTTCCGCTTATAAGGCTTGCTGTCCTACCTCAACAGTTGAGACAGCTGCCAAGCCAGTTGTAACCGCCAAGGCGGACAACCCTAAGTAGAGTTCATTCTGTTCCATTATAGCTGCCTTACGGACATTCTCCTTTTAAGACCTCACGGTTCGGTACTGGCATATCGCACTCGTCGTGGCTTGCCTTTTTTAGCGCATCGGGCTTGCCCGCTGTTCACGAATTTAGGGAGTGTGGTAACTCATTACCCCTACGACCTAAAAGTCTTCGGGAGAGTGTCCGCCAAGACAGCAAGCTGGGACACTGTTTTTACTGACATATATAAGCATATCAGAGATATGGAAAGAATAGCAAAGCAGGTTTTGAACGTCAGGGGACGTAAGGGATGCGCCGCCGCTCTCAGCCGTGAATACCAACGAAACTGGAGCGACAGGGCTTGGCAGGTGGCTATTGCAAAAGGCAACTATGACCTCGGTAGACAGCATCTGAACTTCCAGATTTCTAAGGGAGGCAAGATAGCACCTATTGACAAGAGCAAGTCCATCCCACAGTTGATGGCTGAGAACTTGGCTGCTCGTGGTATCAAGGACAAAAATGAAGGATTGGCTGAGCCACGTTTCAGAACGGTGGCGGACTTCATTTTCAGCGGTTCGCAATGGAAGATGCGAGAGCTTGCTTTCGGTGACCAAGAGGTGGTCTTCAAGCCCGGTGACAACAAGGAGAATTATGCCGTCAAGCGCATGCCTGAGATTGAGCAATGGGCAACGGATATTTATAATTTTGTCGCAGGTAAGTATGGCGAAGAGAACATTGTAGCTTTCTATGTACACCTGGATGAGACTTCACCACATATCCATTGTGTTCTTCTGCCAATCAAGGACGGCAAGTTTGCCTTCAAGGAAATCTTTGCAGGAGCCAATAATATGGAGTATAGTCAGCGTACATCACAACTTCATGATGAGTTGGCGGTGGTCAATGAACCTTGGGGACTGGTGCGTGGAACGAGTCAGACTGAGACTCGACAGCGGCATAGACCTACGGAAGAATACCGTAAGCATCTTTCGGAAGAGTGTTCTTCCAAGGAGGAGGAACTGGACAAACTAAACAAGGCTTTAAGCGACCTTCGGGTGGAAATCGCATTGGCAGTACGTCGTGTGAAAGGTCTTTCCTCTATGGTGGAACATCTGGAAGAGGAGAAGCGACAGAAGGTTTTGGAGATAGACAAGCTGAAGGTGCAAATTGTCAACAAGGAGGGTGATAGTATAATTTTGTCGCAGAAGTTGGAGAAGTTACAGAATGAGCTGGCATCTGTTGATGAGAAACTGGCAGACAAGAAAGACAAACTCGCTGTTGCTGATCAGCAGTTAGATGAGTTGAACAAGGATATGGAGTTTATAAAAGAACGGACAGAGACGCTTCGACAGGATGCCATATTGTTCTCCCATGAGGCTCAGTCTGGTGCAGGCACACTAATCAAGACGGCCATGTTGGAAAGCATGGTCACTGATTATCGTTCCAAGATGGCATCGTTGCCACCTGAAGTCAAGGTTGCATTTGATGGTTCGCCATTGGAGTCCATTGCTGAGCGTACAGCGGAAATTCTTCATTGTGCCACATTGTTATATCTTGGTTATATCGACCAAGCTACGACTTTTGCCGAAGGGCAAGGTGGTGGAGGCGGTGGCACCAACGATATGAAATGGGGACGCAATGATGACGAGGATGACAGGAGATGGGCGCACCGTTGCATTGCTATGGCAAACAGAATGATGCGACCTAAAGGGGGAAAGAGTAGAAAACGTTAAAAGAAAGAATAATTGATAAATTGAAGTTTATGATTAAAAAAGCAATATTTATGATGGCATTGTGCCTGTGCGGACAAGTACAGGGCAATGCGAAGACAACAGATGATGGCACGAATGGGTTGGTTTCATATGTCATGAATGAGGATATGTTCCGACAGATTGAGCCGACATACCTCAAAGAGGTGGCAGTTCCTTCCGCTTGGTCTTCCAACTGGTTCGTTGGTGTGTCGGGTGGCACATCTGCTTTTGTTGGAAAGCCATTTGGTGCAGGGAACTTGTTCGACAGAATGAAACCTTCCCTGGCAATAGAGGCAGGAAAGTGGTTCACACCTGAAATAGGAGGGCGGTTGAGTTTCCAAGGCTTTCAGTTCAAGGATGCCAGCATGAGTGTCCGTGACTATAAGATGGTGCATGCTGATTTTCTTTGGAATATGAGCAGCAGTTTTGCCACAAAACATGCCACCACACAAAGATGGGGAATCATTCCATATGCAGGTTGCGGCATTATCCATAATGAAGACAACGGCAAGAGTCCGTTTGTAATCAACTATGGTATGATGGCACAATACCAATTAACGAGACGTTTGTCTGTCAATATGGAATTAGGTGGAGCAACCACATTTAGAAACTTTGATGGCAAGGGGACATCCAATAAGTTCGGTGACAATTTGTTCACCTTATCTGCCGGACTGACTTTCAATATCGGCAAGGTCGGTTGGAAGAAGGTCGTGGATGCCGCTCCTTACATCAACCAAAACAAATGGCTGGCAGATTATGTTAATGACTTGTTGGCTTGCAACCAGAAGTTGAACAAAGCTCATGCTGAGGATACTCATGCCATCACTGAAATGAGAAAGATTTTGGAGATTGAGGGCTTACTGAATACCTATATTGATCGCCTGGCATATTGTGCGGACAGTATGGAGTATCGCTGTTATCCGAAGAATGACTATAGTGGTTTGAACTCGCTCCGTGCAAGATTGGCTCACAAGGATTGGAATGGTAACGGAAAACCGAAGGCTGACGGACGTTCTATTGAGTATAGATTCTCCGCTTCTGATTCTGTTATATGGAACAAATACATTTCGGAAATGACAGGTGGAAACAAGTGTATCGGTTCGCCTGTGCTGTTTTTCTTCAAGATAGGAACCTCTCAATTGGTTGATACTTCTCAAATGGCGAATTTGGATGAACTTGCTCGAATAGCCAAAGATTATCACCTCAAAATTTCTGTTGTAGGTGCTGCCGACAGTGCAACAGGAACTGATGAAATCAATAATCCACTTAGCAAGTCGAGAGCGGAGTTTATTACTCAGCAACTTATCCTAAGAGGCGTTGACAAGTCTATGATTGTTTCAAAAAGCAAGGGTGGCATTGACAAATATTCGCCAGTTGCTGCCAATCGTCATACTGCAGTGAGATTGTTTGTTAAATAGCATTCATACGGTAAACGATAATCTGTAAAACAATGATTATCATAAGAAAGGGTCCGTTCGTGATGAATGGACTCTTTCGCATTATAGCTCATTTTCTAATTATTTGATTTACACTATTATTAGTAAATACTACACGTAGTATCTGCTACATATAGTCGATACTTTTACAATTCGAGCGCAAATATAATGCATTATAGCGATAAGTGAGGAATGTACACACTAACATGTTAGTCTTTTTGTTTAACTATACCCTAAAAGTTTCTCACAATATGTAGATTTGTTCAGTTTATTTTTTTATCACGACAGAACAATACAAATATGATAATGAACACAAATTAATATAGCGAACAATTTGTTCTATGTTTCATTCTATCCGATGTAATCTATAAAGTATCTATATAAAGCTCAACTATGTGATTGAAAAAATGTACACGAGAAAATGACTCAAAAGTCAAAAATGGGATTAAATTAGTCTTGTTCAATGAACATGCCCACGACAGTTATAATGAATAAGCGCACCCTCTATTATCAAAAAGTGGTAATTTTACCACTTTTCGTCACTACAATATTACCATACCACTTCATTCTCCCTTGGTTTTCCTTAGCAAATTTAGTTCAGCCCACCAGACCGTCAAGTATCGCCTTGCTATTGGCTGGTTATTTCCTTAGCAGCCTTCCGCCAATCAAAGATTGGGGTATTCCAATGAAATAATCACCCAATTCCTTGTCTTGTCTGTCTCCATGCCCGAACTCTTGATTGCACGTAAAATCAATTCCTTTGATGAAGTCGTAAAGGCTTCTATAATAGGGAAGAAATAAAAGTTTCACAATTTAATATTTACAGATATGGATGATATGATTAACGAAAGAGACAAAGAGTTTGCTACTGAGTTTTCACGTTTCGTGAATGGCAAAATGGGTTCTGCATCTAAGTTGGGTGCCGAGTTTGCTAATGACCACCGTTTTCTTGTGAACGAGAAGTTCAAGGTGATGATGGCTTTCATGGAGCAGTTGGCTGTAAACTATCAGAAAGGATATTATGACCCTCGCAATGAATGGGCTTGCACCTTGGCACATGCTGCCATCGAAGCCTTGCGTGAGCAGCAGCTCTACTATCCATCTTCACCAGAGTATTCACCAAATAAATAGATATAGCTATGACAAGTAGATTGATTACACCTCAGTTGGCGGAGCAGTTGAAGCAATATCCGCTTTATTCACAGGATGGCAAAAAGAAGGATGCCATTTGCCAATGCGTATTCTTCCTTGGCAATCTCCGTTGGTATGTTTTGGAGGGACAGCCCGAAGGTGATGACTTCACATTGTTTGCCATTGTCGTTGGCTTTGCCGAAACTGAATATGGATATGCGTCCATCAAGGAAATGGAGAGTATTAATTTAGAGGTTGCACCCAATCTCCCCAAAATACCAATCTTGCAGGATATGACTTTCAAACCTTGCCCTATCGAGAATATCCCAGACGAGAAACTGCAGTCATTCTTGTCTAATATGTATGATAGAGAGGAAATATAAGTAGAACCATCAGCCGTAGGCTTCTTGCCTATGGCTGCTAAAAATCAAACGATATGATACAGCAAAAGATAACGGAGATAGCTGAAATGTTAGGATGGAGCGTTGATTTCTCCGAGCCACAAAACGGCAAGACAGATGTAAACTTCGCCAAATATACTTCCTATGGTCAAGATTTCAATTTCAGCGTGGAACTTGAAGACGATGATATGGAAGCCTTCATCGACAATATCCATGAGTATTACGAGAACTTTGATGTTGACGAGGAAGCGTACATTTGGATTGGCTCAGACGGTCACGGCAAAAATGGCGCACCTTACCACATTGCCGATATAGTCAAAGACATGGAGGAAGCCGAAGTCATGATGGCTGACCTTTACGAGGCATTCAGACAATATTATTCACAGTTAGAACTTCAAGCCGTATGACAATTGAACAGTATCTCCACCGCCTATGCCAAAACATCCTCCGTGAGCGTTTCAACTGGCGCAAATACCTCTCCACCCAAAGCTATTTCGGCAGAGACCTTTGCGTCACACCACTCCATGCCTCCTATGGACAAATTGGCTACACCATCCATTTCCCTTATTCTCGTGACCCGATGCCTGAAATCGCATACGATTGGGAAATGAACGACCTTACCATCGATGAGGAAGATTGGCAGAAATGGCTCGTTCCCGATGATGAAGAAGATTGCGAAGACGATGACACATCCGAAGAATGAAAAAATCCAAGATGCCTTCAAAATAATGTGCGCATCTTGGATTTTTGATATTGCAGATAATGGCTCGGCTATCTTCGAAATGCAGACCTTGCAACCTTTTCCTCTTCTATCTTTTCATCGCTTCCTGATGATACAGATAGCTCCACTTCCTTTTCTTCTTTATCTTTTTCCGAAACCGAAGCTGCTACATTCTCACTCTGTTGCTCCTTCATTTCCAACGCTACTTCATCTATTCTCTGTGAGAGAATGGACGTTGCCTTTTTCACATCCATCAAGGTGGTCTTGATGAAACTTGGTGACTCTTTCAGACTGCCAAGCCATGATTTCAGATAGGCAGCACTGTCTTCCTTCAAATTCTTGGTCATACCGTATTTCTGGCATACTAGCGCACTGCCCAACTCTGCCACCAGTTCCTCCCTTGCATATTCATCTGAGCCAAAGCCCGATTGAGGATGCAAACGGTTCAACTGATTTTCCGCTCCTGTTGAGTGTACCATCTCATGGAACGCTGTTCCATACCACGACTCTCCGTCTTTAAACTGTGCCTTCTCAGGAATGGTTATCTCATTGCGAGAAATGGAATAGAATGCATTGTCCTGGTGTTCGATGTTGATAGGACAAATCCACCTCTGGTCCTTGAACATCTTGTCTACGGCAGGAAATGAGTACATGTCACCTTCCTGCACCAATGCTTTCTCTGGTTTGTTCTCGGCTTCCAGCTTGGCATACAGTTCGGGTCTTGCCTCCTTCAAATTGGTCTGTGCCACATTGAACACCTGGTACACATTCAACTTCGGATAGACATTATATTCCTTCTGCTCCTCAGCACTCATTCGCTTGTAGTCGTCATAGGGTATCTTTTCTTTTGTCTCCTTGTGTACAATGGTGAAACTAGTCAGCATCACGGGAAAGCTCTTCTCTCCCTTGTTGATGCAGACCTTAGGCAACGGCTCACCATTAGCATCCGTCATCTGCTTCTTATTTCCTTGCTTGTCGGTCTGATAGTTCAAACCTACTGCACGGTTAAAGGTGCAAAACACTGGTAGTTCATAGCCTTTCTTCTCACACAGCATGGTGAGCAGCAAGGCATTCATGCCGTTATATTCCCTGCCAGACAGGTTCTTCGGCCAGCTCAACGTACCTTCCGTAAACCAAGGCTTTTGCCATCCGTCCTTGCTTCCCAACGACTCGATCTTCTCTATCATCATGTTTGCGAAGGTGTCCAAGGCTCTGTCCTCAGCATTCTTTCCATCGCCATTATTCTGTGGACTCTTATTGTAATATGCCATAGTCGCTAATTATTTGGTTGATATGGTTTCTTTTCCCACTGGCTCAACTCCGCCACCTTGCAGCCCAGGTTGAGTCTTTCGTTATACACCGAGATTTCCAAATCGCCCTTTGCCTCGATGGTGGCCTTCGGCTGCAGCCATTCTTCCTTTTCTTCCACAAAGCGGACGAAGCGTACCCATGTAAATGCAAATTCTTCACCAATCTTCTCTGCACTGAAAGCCGAAAACATCAGGAAAGTCTTTCCATTTTTGTCCTTCTTCATGTCAATGTCCTTGCCGATTTTGCCCTTGAACTCCATATCTCCAACGATGCCATCCTTGTTTTCTGCAGCAGACTGGCTCACTTCGATTCCTTTCAAGTTGAAATACAGGTTGTCGTCTTTCTTCTTGAAGGTAAGCACACCTTTCACATCGATGCGATTGCCCACAATGATAGCTTCGGCACAATCTCCATCCATGATGCAGCTTACCATCACCGTCTTGTTGATACCTTTCTTGGCTGGTATCACCACATCTACGGAATATGTAGTAAACGGCATTCCGTCCTTTCCTTTGCGAACCACAGCAGCCTTGCTGACGGTTCCGCACACACTTACGTTACATTTAATCATAACTCAAATACTTTTTAATTCGTTTTCAATCGACCAAGATGTGGAATTTCCAAGTATTTCCAATTACAATCAATCCCTTCACCGCTTTTCTTTCCCAGATTGCATATCAATCGTCCATCATGGGTGCTCTGGTGATTTCCCGAAACAACCAGATGCCCACCATGACATTGAACCCGATATATCCGACAGCTGCATATACACCGCCCAACAGATAGGCTCCGTATGCCACCGCCGTAAACAGCGACAACCCCACCAACAGTAGAACTGCCACCGCATACCATCTTTTCATTCTTTCCTTCATGTTATTATTTTCTTTGTATTGATTGGCTCTGACCTTCCTGCTGTTCCATCACCTGCTCATAGTTTTGCGATGCCTGTTGCGTCAGTACGATGGTACTTACCATTCCTGCTATGCGCATTTTTTTTGCTTCATTGCTCAGATTGGTGTCACCCAACACCTGCGATAGTCTGCTAAACTCGGCATTGGTCAGTTCTCTCGCCACCTTGGTCGTGCCGTTATCTGCTTGCAACACGGCCTTTCCATTTTCTCCAACACTCAGCACGCATTCTTTCATGGTCGGCAACAATGGTTTCAAATCCACCTGTCTCTTGCTCACAGCCTCTGAGATTTGCGCTTTTTGTTCTTCTTCGCTCTTGTTATCTATCTGTACGGCGAGGGCAAGCAGACTGCCATACATCGTCGTTACCATTCTCATGATGGGGTCTGCGTTCGACAGTCCTGTGCTTGCATCTTCTGATGACAACAGCTTCTTCATCCAATCATCAGGCGACAGACTTGTATCTACTCCCGAACTGTTGTCTCTATACTTTGCCAACAGGTCGTGCCCATTGTACAATGCCTGCTGCTTCAGATTACCTTTTTGTGCAATATCTGCCAAATATGATGCAGGATCCACGTCTCTTACTTTACCATCTGCCGATATGTTCTTCACTCCGAAATGCAAATGCTCGCCAGTAGTGCGTGTGCCGGTATTGCCAGACACACCTAATTTCTGCCCGGCTTTCACCTCATCACCAGCCTTTACAGAAATGCTGGACAGATGCATATAGGTGGTTTGCACCTTGCTTCCGTCCGTTCTTGCATATTCCACTGTCACCGACTTGCCACCTCCTGTGTTGGTGCTATGGTTCACAGCCACCACCTTGCCACCGTTCTCGGTTGCCAGCACATCATCCTTTCTGGCTCTGATGTCTATTCCCTTGTGCATCTGCTGCTTGCTTTTGTCCATAGGGTCTTGACGCATACCGAATGGCGAGGTAATAAACAGAAAATCGTCTCTTTTCACAGGAAATGAATACTGTCCATTGCCCTTTTGCGATGCAATCTGCTTGTCTGGAGATGAAGCCGATGCTCTTCCTACACTCTTAGTGTCTTCTGATGATACCGAAGCCGATGTAGAACTCCTTGCATTTTGCTCTACCCCGAACTTCTTACCTTCTGTCCTCATCTCCTTCATCACCTGCTGGTCATACTTCTGCAGCCCATTTGCCTCTATGATTTTTTGCAGACTTGCTGCATACCCTCCATTGGTCGCATAACCACCACGCTCAATACCTTTTGTCCATCCTTTATAGTCATCTGGAGATAGCTTGAAGCATTGACTGTATCTACTGCTGTTCTTCAATATCTTGGAATGATGCTCATACGAGTCACCCACCGTAGCATACTTACAGAACTTCTCGTTGGGTTTGTCATCGGTATATACCAGATAGTCTCCACCATTCTTCAACCAACTGCCCGATGCTTTCACTCCAAAGTGATTGTTGCCCAACTGCGACAACTCGCTTTGTCCGTTACTGCTCTCTAATATGCCTTGCGCCAAGGTGACGGAGGCAGGAATACCATATCGTTTCATCTGCTCCATCGCCTCGGCAGCATATTTCTCTGCGTATTGCTGATTCTTGCTCATGTCTTTATCTCATCATTATTATCGTTTCATACCGCCAGAACGCTGCTGTTCCTCAGTATTTTGCTCCTCTTGCTTCTGTTTGGGTGCCTCCAACTGGTCACAGATAGCCACTCTTTCTCCTGCTCGGATAAGCTTAGGGAGATAGGTGTCCAAGGCATGATGAGGAAAACCAGCCATGTAAGGACCTGCTTGGGTATTTCGTTTTGTCAATGTAATCCCCAACACTTCCGCTCCTCGCTTGGCATCCTGTTCATACATCTCGTAGAAATCCCCTACACGAAACAGCAACAAAGCATCTGGATGCTTGGCTTTCAACTCCTTCCATTGCTTCATGATGGGAGAGTCCTTGGTCTCTTCCTTCTGCTTACCCTTTGTTTCTTCCTTCTTTTCCACAGTAACGTTATTATCTCTTTGAACAGTCGCTTCCTTTTCTTCCCTAATATCTTTCTTTTCCTCAGAGGAAGCTTGCTTGTTCTCTTCCTCATGATATTCTCGATGCTCTTCCTCATGCTTATTGGTGGAGAGTTGCGTTTCTTGCTTCACCTCGGTTTCCTCAACTTGCTTTTCTGATGCAGTCTGCTCCTGCACCTGTCCTTTCTGCAGGATGTCAGCAAACAAAGTAGCAGCAAGATGTTTCTTATACTCGTTTTTGTCCTCGGCAATCCACATTCGTTGCCATTGCCCTGGAGATACTACACGAGGCGTCAGTTTCTCTTCGCCTTCGATGGTTGCTGCACATAGGATGACATCATTCTTCGCCTTGAACACATTCACTTTCTGTATGCGATTCAAGTCCATTTCATTATGTTGGCCGCTACCGAACAGGTCTATCTTCAAATCTGGCTTTACCGCTGCCATAGCATAGTATTTCTGTGCCAGTTCCACTCGCAGACTGTCCATTGTGTCCTGCGCTTGCTTCAATGTTGTGAAGAAGCGGTTCAGATCTGCCTTGTCAGGATAGATGGAAAAAGGCTTTTGTCCTTCTGGCTTGATGTACATCGCCCAACGCTTGTTGTCGTCCTGCACCATCTGAATGCGGTCGAAGCCCACTTGCTTACTCTGCTCTACAGCATCCGACACGTCAATCTTTGATATGTCCTCCAACTTCCAGTTTTTCAACCTTGCCACCGTGATGTCCTTTCCTGCAAAATAGCTGTCATCATGTCGATAACCTAATGCCCCATCGGGATTGTAGAACTTCACTGTTTCCAACCCTTCTTTCTGCAAGGCATGTTCGATGCGCTGTTTACTCATGCCCGACACCTCATTGTTCACATCCAATGATGCTCCTGCTGGCAACACAACATCAGCTGTTTTATTTTCCTTATCCCTAACAATCACCACAAATTTCTGCTCACTGTCTGGCTGCTTGGCTATCTCGTCTGCCACAAAATAATGCTTGGGTGTCTGCGATTGCATCTCGTTGGTCTGGTGCTCGTTCTTCGATGATGAATACTCCACTTTCTCGCCACGCTCTGCCTTACGGATAACGTCCAGTGCATTGTTCACATCACTCTCAATGGCATCTATCAGACATGGATTTTCCTTCAGTTCACGGTTCCAGTAGTCCACCATTCCCATATTCTCCTTGGAGATTTTAGCTGACATTCCCATTTCCATCATCTTGATGCCCGACGCCAATTCCACCACCAGTTTCTCTTGCTTCACGGCATCCTCAGATGGTGCGATGCCATTCTTCATCACCATGCCTTCTCTTGCCAGTCGCTGCTGGTGTCCTGTTGCTGTCACCACTTGGCGCAACATCTCCTGCACATAATCGCTATATTGCTCAAAGTTCTCTTGCTTTGGCATATACACAGCATCTTTTTCTGTGTCATAATGCGCCACTCCGCTTCCGTCCTTACGCACGGCCATCAGGTTGTCTTTCATCTTCTGGATGAAGTCTTTCACCTGACTGCGCAAGGCTTTATCTTCATTGGCACCTACATTCGCCTTCACCACCTCTTCATACTTTTCCTTGTCTTTCAATGGCAGCATGGTCTGGTCGATGTTAAACAGTACTCGTATCTCCCGATTATGGATGCCCTTGTACTGTGTCTGATCGGTTGCCGACAATTCCTGGTAGTCCTTTCTGTCAATGATGTCTTCCGGATTATGACGATTCACATACTTATTCCATGCATACCAGTTGAAGGGTACGCCTCTTTCATGTGCCATCACCGCCTCGTCTCGTTTCTTGGCTTCGCTGAACAGCGTGTACAGATTGGTGGCATATCCGTTCTTGTCTGAGTTTAATCCCAACACCATGGCATTGAACGGACTCACTGTCGCTCCTTTGGGATAGAAACGTGGATATTGCTTTCCTTCTTCGTTCAGCCAGACTCCATTGTTTCCAGCTGCTTTCGACAGGGCATCGGTAATCAGTGACACCTGACGCTCTGCCGCATTCTTCTCTTGTGGACTTTTCTCTTTCATTGTATGATTGTTTTACGTTTTATCTTATCTTGAACGTTGGATGACTTCTCGCTGCTCTGCGTTTTCCATCACCTCGTTTCTCACATTTCTCACTTCTTGCTCGCCATAGTTGCGTTCTGCCATCTGTCTCATCTGGTCACTCTTGGCAAGCACGGCATTGGCAAGGGTGTTGAGTGGTAAGGCTCCTGCTTGATATGCTCCAACCACATGCTCTGGCAGTTGAATGGTGTATGGTACTTTGTCGATGGTTGCCACTAAGCAGTTTCCTTGCAGCACAGGATTGGCGATGCGTGTATTCAACGGCTCGTCTGGATAGGACTTGTATCGTACCGCATTGGTATTACTGCCTAATGCCACATTGCTTTCATTGCCTTCTTGCTTGTTTGCCAATGCCTCATGTCCTACTTTGTTCAACAGGTTGGCTCCACCCATGCCGATGAGTGTCATCTTCAACAATGGATTCTTCACAAACATTCCTGCCAGGATGGATGCTATCGGCATCATATTGTCTTTCAGTCCCAATGATTGTGTCTTGCCTGTGAACATACCCACGAGGATGTCGGGCAGCATGGCTATCACATAACCGAGATTATTACCGATGTCGCCGAATCCGTCCAGTCCGAAATTCTTCAATAGTCCGTCCCATCCATTGCTGTTGTCACGCTCTGGCTGTTCCTGCTGCGTATCTTCCGATTGTTGCTGTTCTGCATCTTCTTGTAGGGCCTCTGTCTCATTTTTTTCTTTGATGATACGCTCAGCTTCTGCAACCTTGGCAGCTTCATTCTTGGCCTTATCTTTCAGATAGGCATCTTCCTTTCCTGGTGCCACAATGAGCGGCACATCTTTGTATTTCGGATTGTTCCGCTTCTCTTGTTCTTGTAGAAAAGGGAACTTATAGCTATTGTCTGTCCATGCCATACGTGTTATTGCTTTTTGTGGAATGTGTATCTTGTTGTTGAGCTTGCTATTGATACTTTTCAGATAACCATTGTCTGTCGCATTCACTTTCTTGGCTTGTGAGCGAAAACCGGCAAAGGCATTGCCGCTCTGCCCGAACACGCCCTTGCTGATGCTTAGTTCCATGGCTTGCTCCTTACGGTGTTCTGTATTTCCTTTCTTGGTATCTAATGCATATCCCAATGCCATGTCGCTTCCAACAAAGGTTGCCAACGACTTCCAACTGCCAATACCGCCCATGGTCACGGCATCTACTACCGAGGCGGTAGCCTTTCCTGCAAACTTCTCCGTCTTGCTTGGCTTGTATGCCTTCTCGCCACGTGCTTCTATCTCTGCTGTCAATGGGGACTTCATCAGTTCTTCTTGCAGTCCCCACATGCTGTCCTGGGCAGCCTTTCTCAGGATGTAGTCCATCGTTGACTTGGGTGTATTGTCCTTAACTAACTTGCCTATCATCAGATTTTCCATCCTTTGCGCTATGTAGGCGTATGCCAAGTCCTCACCACAGGCTTTCGACAGGGCATCATACTTGCTTCTGCCGATTTCTTTCACCACGGCATTGCGCCATTCACCAGCAATCGTAGCCAAGTCCTTCACGATGGTCTTGTCTTTCCATATCTTCTGGTTGCACATCGCCAGATAGTCCTCCGTGGTCTTGCTATTCCATTTGCCTGTATGCTTCAACACATAGTCTGTGTTGTCGGCATAGGGATTGGCAGAAGCGAAGATTCCGGCCAAACTACTCTGGTATCTACCTTTTTCATCTACCTTTTTGTTTGCCAGGGTGTCTTGCACCTGCTTCATCATGGGTACTAACTTACCATCAAAATAGCTTTGCAGGCAATATTCCAGTTCCGCAAACCGCATAGGGTTATTGATCGTATTCATTATAGCGTTACATTAAGTTGACCTAATATCTGTTCTCTTGTTTGCTCAATGGCTTGATGATACACTTCCATCTGCTTAGGAAAGTATTCTTCCAGCCAAGCATCTTTCTCTATCCTATCATGGATGAAGAGAATGGCTTGCTGCAACTCTATCTCCACGGAGCATTCTCCTTCCTCCCTGTTATTGAACCATGCCTTTGTCCACCATCTCACTCCTGCACGGTCTGGATAGACGCTTACCAACCTGGGAATGTCAAAGCTCTGAACATCGATGTCCAAATCAGCAAGTGGGTCGATGATGCCACTTGTCGTTATGGCTTCGTCATGGAGTTTTTTTTTAGAACTTCGCTCAATGTGGACAGATAGATACCATGTCGCAATGCCAGATAGTTCAAAAAGTCCGCAATCAGCAGGTTCTGCACTTTGCAAGCCAAGGGCATGGCTCTCTGTCCTATACCCAACGGATTACTGATGGATGGCATAGCTTCATAGAAATAGTGTTTCGCTGCTGATAGCGAAAAAATGTTTCTCAGCGACTGCTCGGTATGTTGCGGTGTCACATACATCCCTCGATACAGGTCTTCCATATACGATGGTATAAAGCGCAGCATCAGTTCTTCTATCTCTTTCTGATCTTTGTCATACAGTGTGGCTATATTCATGTTGTAGGTCTCAAACTCAGGAAAACCATTCTTGCCTGTCTGTTCCATCGCCTTCACGTTGCCATACAGCATGGTCAGAAAATCAATAGGATTGATTTCCTTGCCGTCAAACTTTACCTCGAAATGCAGTCTGTCACCGCTCAATGCCACGATATGTCCTGCTTTCACCATCTGCCCGAAATTCACAAACACATTGGCAAGATGGGCGTAGGTCACTTCATACTTGCCGTAGCGTATCACTTGGTAGATGCCGTGTATCGCATCGTTGCCAATGCCTGCTACCGTTCCGCTTGCCAAGGCTGACAGCAGATAGTGATTTGCCTCGAAGTCCAGTCCGTGATGGAAGAATGGCTCTCCAGTTACAGGATGCTTCTGATTCCCATAGCCAAGTGCCAACTCTACATCCTTTCCTCGCTCCTCAAATGGCATACAATAGCCGCTTTTCGATTGCAGCATCATTTCTTCTGTATATCTCATGTCGTTGTCTCTTTATCGTTTCATGCCACTTGTACGTGCCACGTCTTCTGTTTCATTTTCTCTTCTCCCATGACCACCTTCACCGCTCACAATATTCTTGATGTTGGAATTGTTGCCGATGAGCATCATGCCTAGCATGGCTCCAGCTATCTTGCCGAGCCACCCAAAACGTCCGAAGGTGAGGAATGCTGCTGTCACCAGTCCTGCAAGGCTCAGTCCCGACACGTTGCCTTTCCCCAGGTTCTTGAAGAAGTTACCAAACATCTCCAGTCCGTTACCGCCAAAGATGCCACGGAAAAAGTTGCTCATGCCGCTCCATTTGCTGTTGATGTCACCCATAGCTCCATTCACGGCATCTACGGCTTCTCCTGCTTTGTCCTTCAATCCCTTTACATCTTCTACTGCTTCTGAGATTTTCGTTGTGGTTTCTTTGCCGACAACTGCATTACTAGCTATCTCCACCATACTCTTGTCATTGACAAGGTTTTCCCATGCCACATATCCTGCAGCACTGCCCACGGCAGCCGTCTTCATCGCACTTCCTGTGCTTCTCAGTGCTTGTGTTGGATGTACGGTAGCGTTTCCTGCTGATTTTAATCCTTGCTTGGCATAGCTTCCTATGCCTTTCAGGGTGCTACCACCATACTTTGCTATTTTTGCCCATATACTCATAGTCGTATCTTTTTGTTGTTATTTGATCTTTCCATTCCGCTTCCATCGGTTCATGCAATCCTTTACGATGGTTTTCTTGTCTGCCTTGTCATGACTTCCTTCTTCTATCTCTGCCCAGATGTCTGTCATCGAGGTGTACTTCACAGCTTTCGTCAACCGTTGCAGCTTTTTGTTCATCTCCTTCAACTTGGGACAGATGCCGAATACTATCTCCACTCGTTCCTTCTCGGTCATTTTATTGTCTGACAGACAGACTTGTCTGATGTCATTGACAATCTCTACACTTCCCATGATTAGTTCCCGATAGATTTTGTTGCGCTTGGCAGAGAGTGCTACGGCAATGGCATTGCTCGGATGTTTATCCAATTGCCTGGTAAACCCTCCCAAGTTATCCACCAACCGGTCTATCTCATGGTAAAAACCATACACCTGTGCTGCATATACCACAATGGAACGGAACGAGTTCAAGTAGTTATTGAACTCTCGTTGCAGATTGGTGGTTCCTTCCACTTCCTCTTTCATCCAGATATGTCCGGTGGTCTGCATCAGCATCACCTTCTCCAGGTTCTTCAGTTCCTTCTCTGCCTTGTCTGTATAGGCATATATCATTCCTGTCAACACCGGGTCGTTCTGGGCTTGCACCTTGCCAAAGGACAAAAGCATCATTGCTAAGCAAATAATAACTGTTCTCATACTCGATTGCCTTTATATTATTATGGTGTACTTACTCTGGCAGCTCTTCGCCAACGTCCCAATGCTTGGGTGGCTATCTCCCCATTACTTCTATCTATCATTCCTGCCGTGACATTGTTCCACACATCACTCATGGTGTAATAGCGGATGCTCAGATACAACTTGTTCAACTTCTTCTGGAATGCAGCCAGTTTATCGTTCAGCTCCCATAGGGTCTTTGAACGGTCTGCTCCTGTCAGCATATTCTCCGTTCCACCTTTTGCCACAGCATCGTTCAGTAGATTAAACACCGATACCAATTCCGTTGCGGTCTCAACATACAGGTTGTTCATACTCATGCTTGCCACAATGCCTTGCGGATTGTTCTTGATGGCGGTCTTCAACTTGGCGAGAGTGATGAAAATCCTCACTCCGTCATCATACAGATGGGTACAGGCTTTCAGCGACGATGCATAGCCGTTCACGGATTTCAAGTAGCTGTTGTACTTCTTTTCCCATTTGTGTATCTGGTTGAACTCGGCAGCTATTGCATTCTGCAACAATGCGGTCTTGTTCTGTCCTTTGATTTCCTTTTCTATCTCACCGTTTATCTGTTCGTTGCCTTCTGCCAATGCCATCCATTCCAATGGGTTTGATGTCACTTGTGCCTTGACTTCCGATATGGATGCCATACCAATAATGGCTATCAGCCATATCTTACCTGTTCGTAATCTCATAGATGCTCCTCCTGCGTTTGTTGGTTTCTACTCGTTCTCTGATGGCTGCCACCAGTTCTTCTTTCATTGGCACGCCGATAATGTCAAGCCTAGGCGTTGTCCTGTCTCCGGAGTATATGCTCACGGTTTTCAGATGAAACAGTTGCTGCATGAATGTCTGACTCTCATTGAAGTCCACCACACGATACAGTTCCTGATAGTCCACTTCCCGATGGAACACACCATGCTCATATACCAGCTGTTCATTGCCGATGACATATCGCATCCTGCACATATAGGCTAGCCGATATGCCAAACATAGGGAAAGCAAGAGCGAGAGGACAAACACCAAAGTGGAGAGAACGGCATCATCAATACCTGCATATACAAAGCCTACGCTTATAAGCACAAGCAAGTGCAGCTCGTTGATGACGAACTGCATACAATGGGGCTTGATGATGATGTTTCTATACCGATATGTCTGCTGCATAGTTCTCCTTTTTGATAATGACACCGTGCTTTATCTGCGGAAGCCCGATGTCTGTTCCTCTTTTTCCTTCTGTTTGGCTTGCTCTTGTTGCCTCTCAGCCTCTTGCGCCTTGGCGAACTCGAAATAGTCGAAGTCTATCTCTCCTTGGTCTATCAACCGTTGGTCTCGTTTGCCAAGCAAGGCATCGTTCCAGTCTTTGTGTTGTCCCAAAGGATGAAAGGCTTGCACCGTAAAGTCTGCAAATCCCATTTCCTTGGCGATTGCTTTGAAGTTCTTCACAAAGCCACGTCCTGCCTCGTCTTTGTCAAAGCCCAAATAATGGTTCGCTTGTCGGGTCTCTTCCAGCATTCCCTTTATTTGCCCCTTTGTCGGTGTACCTCCGGTCGAGACATACACGTTCTTCACTGGATTGATTTGGTACTCTGCCATAGCATCGTAGGCACTCTCGAACCATAGAATATTTGTGGCTTCTTTCAATGGCTTACCTGTCAGGTTGGCTATCCACAATCCTTCACTGCTGTTGCTTCCTTCCGCCTTACCCTTGTATGCCTTGCCGTCCTCTCGTCTCGGTCTGCCTCGCTCTTCCAATCCAACGATGCTGTCCGGCTTGGACGGCAAGGATAGTGGAAAGGCGAGATTGGCAAAGTTCAATCCGTCATTTCGACGCTTGGTCGCCAAGAAGAAATGCTTGTGAAAGGCGAACTGGGTTCCCATGTTGATGCCTCTTTCCTTGAAATAAGGATAGTGTTTCCGTTGGGTGTCCTTTTCCCTTGGGTTGAAACGCAAGATGTCATAGTCTGACAGGTTGAAGGGCTTGGCATCTCGCTTGGGTTCTGCCACTCTGCTTTCACGCACGTCAATGGGATTATTCAACAGTCTGTTGCATACCACATTCACAAGTCTGTCCAATGACATCCCTGGCTTATAGTCGTCAAACAGCGTCGGATGCTCCTTGATGAAACCTATCACGTTATAGTTCTTCTGCTCTGGTGGCTGAAAACAGCACTTGCCATTGCCAGTGACAATAAACTTGTCGCCTCTCACTCGCTGTCCATGACTGTCCACCTTTACATACGACGGATAGCGCAAGCCATCTCGTTTGTTCAACTGATAGCCTGCGTCCACCAGCAGCTCCTGTATGTTCAGACGCTGTAAGAAATCATTATATGTCAGTTCGTTGTTTGCCATAAGCGTATTCCGTTATAGTCCTTTCCCCATGTGAGGATGCAATACTTCTTGGTTCATGGCAGCCTCAAAGTTTCTCGCCGCCACATCCATTGGCGTATCTACTCCTGGCTTGAAGTAGGGACGAGGTGGCGCAGGTGCTGCACCATGATGGTGGTCAACTATCACTACAGGTGCGCCATGTGGACGATGTAGCTCACTGCCTACTTCGGCAGCAACACCCAATCCTGCTAACAGTGCAGCTCCAATCTTGGTTCCCAAACTGGTGCGGTCTTTCATATCAACCTCACCGAATATCTTGGAAAAAAGTTTCATGCGATGGTAGTCATCCACTGCCATGAACTTGTCATACTGCTTCTGCGTTATCTCGTGGCTTACTCGCTCACCGTTGATGATGGCTGTCATGCGGTACTTGCCTTCTTGCTCCGCTGGCTCCACTTGTATCTCACCAACAGTTACTTCTCTGCCATGCTTGCCTTCACGGAACCACCCCTTGCTCTCGTCCAAGTCCTGCCCATCCACAATACCTACTTTATTGTTCATAGGTTCTTGCTGCACTTGCAATGGCTCAACGGTAGATTGCAACCGCATCTTGCCATCCAACTCCTGCTGCACCTCTGGGCGCAAACTGATTTGGATGCGCTCCTTACTGTTGAGCATGTCCATTGTTATCTTGTCTGCGAAATCATCCTTGATGACATTGTTCAGTATCTCCAGTCGTTTGGCTACAGATACTTGCTTGACTGAATTGTTGGTCAATGCTTTCAATTCTTCGTCGGTCAAGTCATACACCATATCACTTTTGGTGCTTTCTGATTGGATGGTGAGTGTCTTTGCCTTCTCATCGATGATGATACCGTGTGAAGACAGGCATTCCTGCCATTGATCGTTGGAGAAATATACAGGTGAGCTTATCAGTTCCTTGTAGGGTTTGGCTGGCTCTTGACTTCTTGGACGTGTTTCTACAGGTGTCATCACGGCTTGCAGGTTTTGTAATACGTCTGCTTGTGGTGCTACTTGTTGCTGTCCTTTATAGTAAAAGCCATAGCCTCCAGAGGTTAGCTCACCTGGTTTAAGCCTTCTATCTGGTCTTTCCGCTACCATCGGTGCACCTGCATAAAACATCTGTCCTCCGACTCTGCGTAGATGATAGCCGTCCTGCATTCTCGGTGTCCAACCCAAAAACTCTGGACTCCATCCTAACCGTCCGTACTCTCCAGCACCAATCCTATATCCATGCAGCCCCATAGCCACTCTTCCGTTAGCATTCATTGCATGGACAAGGTTTCTCGGCATATAGAAGTCTTTGCCTATGATGCTGGTAAAGACATTGTAGGCCTTCTTGTTGGCAGAGTTGGTTCCCCAATCAGTCAATGCCAACATCTGTTTCTCGGTGAGGTTATAGGTCAGAAGTGGGGAGTCGTGTCCCTGCACCGCTAACAGACAACCATCACCGTTGGCTATGATATGGGCTTGCATACCATTGCGCATCAGGATGTCACGCATCTCTGGGTGCAAGTCCATCTGTCTTGGATTCAAGTTCTTTCTTATCGCCATAGCATGATTGTATTAAGCGTTCTCTGTTTCCATTCCTTGCTCCAACAGCTCGTCCTTGTACTTCACAAACTGTTCCGCACTCTCGTTGCCGATGCACAGGGCGTGTTCCTTGCAGTATTCCTCATACTCGTTCTGCCATTCCTCACTGAAATGATTCACATAGTCGAGCCAACCGTATTCACCGCTCTGCATCTTATCCACAAGGATGTCTTCTGTATAATATGGTCCTTTTCTCATTTCTTCCCTAAGTTTGATGTTTCACGTTACTTCCTTGCGACAGCCGATGCATGTCTTCCGGCAGCTTTTTTTTGCTCATTCCACAGTTCTTCGGTATATTCCTCCTCTGGAACATAGTCAAGATTACCGTCATCATCCATTACCCAACAGCCATAGATGCCGAAGGTGTATTTGTCCCACTCTCGCTTGCCCTCCTTGCGCCACAGTTCACCATCACCGTTGGCGAAGCGGATGCCAGTATCGCTCTTCAGGTCGATGCCTACGGTCACAGGTTCGTCTTCTACGGCAAATGTCAGTGCCTCGCCATTTTGGATGCTCTTTAGCTCCGTTCCTCCAAGACAGAGTTCGTCAGATAGCACCTGCAAGTTTCTACCAATCACAGGTGTCGGCACAGCCATCACTTGGTTGGTCTCTCCGTCTATTTGCACGAATGCCTTGACATGTGCACCATCAGGCATATCCACATCCGCCACTACAGCCTTACCCTGCTTCAACAGTTCCTGCTGCCCCTTGGTGAAGTTATCCAATGGGGCATATTTCAAAACAGGATAGAACATCACATCCACGTTTCCATCTGCCATTCTTACCAAGGCGAATCGGGTTCTGCTCTTGATACTGTAACCCTCGTTTACCTCCATGCGAACAGGCAACACTGGCGATGGACGACCATTGCTGATGTCCTCCAAGGCATGCATCGGAAGGTCTTCAATCATCTCGTGGGTAAGACCGAACTTTGCAAGTGTCTGATACGGCACTTCACTTTCTTCAAATGAGTTTCTTTTCATATTCTGATTATATTTTGAATGATACTTTGCATATAGCCATGCAAAGACAATGCAAACGAGCGCAATGAAAGTTTACTTTCTTATTGCCGAGTGCAGTTTGTCTTATGCAAAGATAGCCCAAGAGTAATGAATACAAGAAAGCCTACGTTCTTCTGCCCAATCTTTTCCGTTTTATTATGATTATATCATTATTTCATACTCTCAATCATACTTTAATCTTATTTTATGTTATACTTTTACAGCATCGTGTATCACTCTTGATTTCTTTCCCTAACTTTGCACCATGAAAAGGAAAATAGTGGCATTATGGGTAATAAGTTGTCTGGCGGTATTGAATGCAAAGGCGCAGTTCAATACCATCAGCGACAACGCGTGCCGTTATAAAGTCAAGAAAGTTGAGGAGAAGTTTCTGCCTCCTGCAAACAATCAGGTAGATTCCATCACAGCAAATCTACCACTACAGGAAACAGAGTCTGTGGATAGCAAACAAAAACAGTGGATAAGCAGCTATTCAAGCATCACTTATCCACTGAAATCAATTAAAGTCACCAGTCCTTATGGTTATCGTCGTGACCCTTTCACTGGTAAACAATCATGGCACAACGGTTTGGATCTTCGTGCGAAGAACGAACCTGCCTATGCCATGATGGATGGTATTGTCGAAAAGGTTGGGTATGACAATCGTTCTGGCAACTATGTTACATTGAGGCATGGTAAGTTTTATATCAGCTATTGTCATTTGTCTTCAATCATAGTTCGTAAAGGTGAAAGGGTGTTTGCCGGTATCATTGTTGGTGTTACTGGCAATACCGGTCGCAGCTCTGGAAGCCATCTCCACCTTACATGCAAAAAGGATGGCAAGAGTTTCAATCCTACCATCCTTTTGAAAATTATTGAGAGTATATAACTTTTAAGAACGAAAAAACTTTTTTATCATTGTTGTACAATAAACCACGTATATATATGTGATAGATGGTATTTATTTTATGTAATCCATATAAATATGTAGTGCAGAAAAATTTTCTGCAGAAAGTAAAGACAACAAAGAAAATAGTATGGTTAAAATAATTCCTATCATTGATAGGGTTAATGATTGTGTGTTGCGGTTGTTCTCTTCAGTTAACTTATTTTTTGTGATTATTATAGAATCTGCAATAATCGAGAGATGGCGAATAACAGCCTCTTGCTTTGATACGTCTAATTTTTTGGAAGAATTATGTAAAAACATGAGGGAATCTCGTTCCTTTCCGGTAACATTCATAAGATACTCAACTTCCTTTTCTTCTTCCAATATGGGCTTGACAACAGAGTAAACCTTTTGGCAACGCTCTTTTATTATCTGAGACAAATCTTGATTGTTTATTGATTCTATGCACACTTCGCAAATAACATTCAATAAATCTATAAATGTGTCTTTTTTACTTGTGTAGTTTGTATAGAATCTGAATAAATCATTTCTTGTATTGTATCGTCCTTGATAGATGGCGATTATTAAACTTTGAGGTTTGTCTAATTCTTTATTCTGTGTTTTTTCATTCGAGTTTTTCGATGAAAAAGGAAATATATAGATGAAACATATGATGAAAGAAACAAAAATCGCAAGCCCCAATGCATTCATATAGGAAATTACATTAGGTTTTGTTCTTGCTAATGTGGTGTATAAAAATAAAAACAAGCCTAAAATTAATATTGTTATGCAAAATCTTACTATATTAGGCTGAGCATTAAAACACCAGGTTATCATAACGGAAAAAATAAAAATGCCAATCCACGAACAAACAGTATATCCCAATAGAAATAAATTTACTATTCCCAATGTTTGTAAAACTGTAAATACAACAAAAGCAGCAAATGCGATAATTATCGCATTTGCAAGTGTTATGGTTCTTTCTTTTTTTATTTTATTTAATATATCGAATTTCGGTAACAGCATGGTATGTCCTTAATTTTTTTTCGTATATTATTAGCTCATTTTTTTGTTTGCCTAAAATAATAAGGCTATTTCTGCAAGATAGTTATTTTCTTTACTTCTCCTAAACATCCAACCTCTATCTCGCCAATTCTTTTTTGGGAGGTATTATTTTTTGTAGACTCTACGACAATCTCATCATAATTATTTCTTGAAACGATTACCCATTTAGGAAATGCAAGCAATTCCCAATCTCTATTACAAGTTATTTTTACTTTTTTATATTCACCACCTTTACTTTTAAATGAAAGGAACTTATCACTTAAAGATATTGTAGTACAAATTGTATTAGGCAATGATGAAAGTGAATCGTTAAGTGCCTCAGATTTCTTGCACAAATCTACTATAGACGACCATTCTGGTATCATTTTCTTTATTTCAGAAATTAATTTTTTGAAGTCTCCTATAATATTAGTTCTTTTATTATAACACTCTACAGACGTTGATAATTTATCACCGCAATACAAACGAAGTATAGTGTTCTCATCTGTTAAATCATAATTATAAGGTTCTACTTTTTTTAGCCTGTAATTATTGACAGCTTCCTTTAGCTTTTCAAATGAAGATTCATGATATTCGAAAGTACTTCTATATAGAATGGTATCTATATTATATACTTTTATCTCTATCGTTTTTTTTGAAAAAATAATCATATAAGATTGAGATATCGAATTGTCTATAATTTCCAAAGTAAGTTTTGTAGTAGATGAATCACATTTTACGGAATCAACGGCTGGAGCATTATTGTGATTCTGCAGATGAGTCCTTGCTACATCAAGTATCTGGTTACGATTCAATTTGTTTTGTCCCAAACAGTTAATAGACATAATAAAGCAATATACAAGTACTAACCATTTGAATCTTTTGCGATATTTCATATATAGTTATGTTATTATTTAAGATAATTTATATTAGTTGGTTATATCAATGGTTCGTTAAAATTTGAGATAACGGCTAAGCGGCTTTACGCTGCCAGCCAA